>Ga0222664_1000925_pt1 | contig 12823 bp, 19 predicted proteins | sample AntAcemetagen604_FD_181147 | JGI IMG/M metagenome (GOLD analysis project Ga0222664, IMG submission 181147) | Saline water microbial communities from Ace Lake, Antarctica - #604 | ecosystem: Environmental > Aquatic > Non-marine Saline and Alkaline > Saline | place: Antarctica: Ace Lake...
TGCTATATAACTTAAGGCATATGAAAACCCAAGGGCAGGGACAGAATTTAGCGCGTTAAAAGTTTCATCTACACAAGAGGCACTACCCCCGCTGCCGCCATCGGCATTAGCTAAGCTTAAATAAAGCCCACCTAATGAGTAAAGTATTCTTTTTCTGAAAGGTATTCCTCTACCTAATCCTAGTGCAAATCCCATTTAGCTTAATAGTTCTTCAAGGTTATTACTTTCGGCTTTAATATTATCAGTGTTGACTTCGCTTTGCTCACCTTCCTTTACTCTCATAATTTCTTCTTGTTGCTTCGCGTTTATCTTAGCCGTTTCTTCTACTCTTTTATCTTTTCTATCTTCTTTGTATTTTTCCTTACCAATCTGCCCTTCATCTGAAGCACCCTTTAACATCATGTCGTATTCAAATTGTGCAAATGCCGCTTCTGACTCTAAACGATATTTCTCACGAAGTACCATTATTTCCCTTTCCGCTTCTGAACTGCTTTTCAGTTGAATTAACTGACCTTCGCCTTGTTGCTCCATTTGTTTAGCTTGTGCCGCTGCTTGTTGAACCTGCATAGCCCTTTGGGTTTCCTGCTCTTTCATAGCTCCTTCCATTTGAAGCTTTTCCTTTGCGTAGCGTTTGCGCTTAACCGATAAGTATTGATACGCGGTATCTATGCCTGATGAACGTGCTAGTTTCTTAACCATCATTGCATCTTCATCACGAATACTACCTTGTGTAATTCCTCTTTGTAAATCTTGCTCTAATGACAATCTTTCTTCTTGTGAAGGAAGGGTATTGATAAATATACCGAAGTCAGCAAGAGGTATTGAATCCATCGAAGTAATAACAGCCATATCAGCCGCGCCAATAGATTCTTCATAAATTTTCCAAAAGCGTGAAGTTCTCGGTACGTCTTGTACTCTCCAAGCTACATCACGACACACAGATTTTGTAATTTCGTTTAGTGCGTTCTCTATAAATCGTGTAGAATTACGAGAACTAGCAATAGACAACTCGGTTACTCCTACTAACTGATTACTTTGCGTTACTCCTTCACGCTCAGGTGTAAACCCAATTGTTTCGCGGATTAACTGCATATTGTAATTGATAGCAGAAATAAAAGGGTCTATATTTACTTTGTTTGCATACGTCTGAACGGGTGAAGGTATAAACTCTCCATTTTCCCCTCTACTCTTTGTGTAAACAATACCTGTGGCATCAAATATATCTTGAAGTTCTAATGGACTCCAATCTTTACCACCCATTGATATGTTTAACCACCCTTCAATGTCAATCACTGTAACTTCAGGGTGAGACTTAGCCATTACCTGCTGCATCTTTAAGTGAGCAATGTTAATCGCGTTAATATAAGGTATCATAAGTTCCATAAGACTTTTGTTCGTCATATTATAGAACTTAGGAGCAATCACCTTGTACGGCAACTCTACCTTTGATAAAGACTTATTCGGTCTTACCATATTACGCATTAAGCCGTAGTTGAAGATATGCTCCGTACCTAGTATATACATTCCTGTATAAACACATTCGTATATATCCGTTTCTACGTCAACATTGCTAGACTTCTTTTCTTTTTTATAGGTATCTGATTTTAAGTATCTACGTTCTCCGTATTTACTTTTTGTAATCTTGATAGTATCTTTATCTTCTGTTTTAAAGGAGAAGTCTAAAACGGGAACAACTAAAGTATCAAAGTAAAAACCATTACTATTTTGGTTGTTTGAATTATTATAGTTGTTAGAATAATCATCGTAAAAGGACTGATTGTCCCAACGTCCACTATGCGCCTTTGCTATCTTCTTTAGTTCTTCTTCTGTAAATTCTTTCCCACTTAATCTGCGAATATCACCCATTGACATCCAACGCATCTCTGCTGCCCAAGTAGGGTTAGAAGCGTTAGGCTTAGAAGCTTCAGAAGAAACAAAGTTTTCCGCGTCAACGTATCGTGTTACAATACCGTAGTTCGGGTCAAACTCTACTTTAGCAATTCCAATCCCCGCTACAATAAGGTCAAATAATATAGACTCTCTTATCTCTTCGGGATAGTTGTTTAACTCTAGGTTATACATAAGGATTTGTCTCATAGCAATCTCTACGGACTGCTTATAAGTAATACTCATGTGTAAGTCTACCTCATCTAATTCTTCAGGGATAAACTCGCTTTCAGCAATATCAATACCTGATACTTCTTTTAGTTCTTTAATAAACTCTCTCTCAAAGTAATTTCCTAGTATCTTTTTCTTTTCCTCGTTCCGCTTAGACATAGAAGCTGCATCAATTGCTTTCACGTTAATGTTAAACTCTCCTAATATATCAGCTACTAAAGAAGATACGAATTTCGCTCCTATTCCTAAAGGAGTCCAATCTAAGTTTTGAGGGGAAGTGTCGCCTGTGGCGTTATATATTTGTTTGTATAAAGTATTCTTTTGATCGCCCTGAGCAAAAGCCCTAGCCTCCTTAATCCTATCTTTGCGTTTTTGGAAGTATTGATAGTCGCTTCCTATAGCTTTAGACTGAATATACTTCCCATAAGCCAATCCATATTTATCCTCAGACTTCTCAGCTTTAGTGGCAAGTGGATTAGGCTTAAAATTTTTTGAGTTCGACATTATTTGGGATAAAATAAACTTGATGCAAAGTTATGAAATTGTTACTTAATCATTTTGCTGACATTGCCCTTGTTGTTATACATCCTAAATGGAGCTTGCGACAACTCTACTTTGTGTACTGTTTTGGGTTTTACCGCGTCAACTTGTATTGCGCATAGTGCGTAACCGCTGCTAATAGAGGCATCATAAGCCGTACGGTTGTTAGGCTCAAACTTTAGCCAATCTTCTAGTGTCCTTTGAAAAAATGTATTTCCCATCTCTCCATTTTCCATTTCACCAACGTAGGTGTTAATGTAATCATTTAGAGCGTAGTACACAGCGTCAATCATTATAGCACGAGAAGGCGCACCACGTTCTTTAATCTTTTTGTTGTTCCTGGAATCAAACCTCTCAGGTCTAAGCATTAAATATTCTAAATACCCTCTTTCGGTAAAGTACGTTTCTATACCACTCTTATCATTCTCGTAAAATATAGGGTAGCCAAAGAATACCGCTGACATTAAAGCGTCCTCGTAAAATTGCGCTAACCTTGGTGGTCTATGAATATACTCTAATACAAACATTCTTCCCGTTTCAGGGTAATTTGCGTTAGGTCGATTGATAAAATGTATTGAACCTTTTGAACCTGTTCCTGCTTGTGTTTGATCTTTACCAAAGGGGTCTAATCCTCCTGCACCCAACCAATGATTTTTTGGTGAGCGTTGAGAGCCTTTCCATTCCCATTGATTACGAAGTTCAGGTGGCGGCAACCAAGATACTTCAAACCTACCATTCGGATTTGGTGTCCATTCTACTTCTGTGTCAAACGTCCCGCCTTTCCATCCGAAATCTCCACGTATTGTTTTAGTGCCACCTGTGCTAGATAACAAGTCATTGTAATCGTATTGGTCAGTAATGTTCCCTAAGTTAAACGCGCTATTTTCAACCTTATCTCTAAAGGCATCTTGTACCGTTCTAGGGTGGTTCCGCTTGTGTTCGTTAAAAGCCTCTTGACCTAATTTCTTAGCGTCAGCTTCTAAGGCATTGTAATACTCCGTTGCGCCTATTAGTATAGGTTCGCCCTTTCTGTTAAGCGGTGGCCTTCCCTGTGGCTTAGTTTGATGGCAAACACCGTACTTATCAGTATGCCCTGCTGAGTTTTCATCAATAGGCATAAAGTAACGGTATAGTCCCGTTTGAGTTCTTAGTGTTACCTTGTTTCTTTTAGCTATATCCGAACCATCGTAAATAATCTTTCCTTCACGACCCCCTTTATCTCTTGATTCAAAAGAAGAACCTAACCAAGCTTTACCAACTATAATCCCGTTCTCATCCATTGTTGGAGATACCTTCTTCCAATGAGATAAAAAGTTTGCAGGTTTTTCTATTTTAGCAAACTCATCACATAAATGGTCGTTTAGTTTTATAGAGTCATACGCATCGTTAGTTGTATTTCTATAATCAGAAACCGTATTTAAATAGTCGTCAGAATCTTTGTCTTGTCTTTTCTTAGCTGCTTTACTTTTATCAGAAGGCTTGGCAAACTCTATTCTATTCTTAGAGTCATCACTACCTTTAACAACAGGTTTAAAGAAAAACGGAAGGTTAGCAAAAGCGTATTGTTTTTTAGCAAAAGCTTCCTCTGCATCTTTACCACTTTTAGAGATTAAACCACTTCTAAAGTTTCTAGTCATGGTCTCAAGGTTTAGTTTCCTTGATAGTTTTTCTATGGTAAAACCTGTACGCCTTGATTTAATAAACGCTTGACCTAAGCTTCGGCTATCCACGTAACACGCTTGAGTATGATAGCTTAATCTGTTTTGGGCGTATCTAAAATCAGAATACTCACCGCTGTCAATATCCTTGTACCACTGCATCCAAAAATACATATTACCTGTAAGATACGTTGGCTTTCCATTATTCATGAACCAAACTCCGTAAACACGTCTACGAAACTCTTCTACAATATAATCCACGTACTCATCTTCCGTGTCGTTTGATAGTCCTTTAGGTAAAGGTGTTCGCCTCCAATATTGATCTGCTTTTGGTTTATCTGAAAAAAGAATATTTTTCTTAGATACAGGTTGTTCAGGTAATTGTATTTTTAATCCTTGAATTTCTATTATTTCCCCTTCACTTCCGTAGGGACAGATTTTAATAGTATCGTCAGATTTATTGTGCCAGTCTTTATGTAGGCCATCGGTCTTAAACAACTCACCCCTAGCCATTCGTTCAGGAAAACCTATTTTAAACTCTTTATCAGAAAAGTTTATTTCATCGCTATCCAACTGCATTCGTAGTTCTACAACTCCGCTATTTAATGTGTGGATGCTTTCTAAGATAAAAGGTTTAGCCTCTACTGCTGCTGCACGTTTATCCGCGTCTAGGTCTTGCCAAACAATTTTCTTTCGTAGAGCTACACGCATTTGGTCTTTAGCCAACTCACCTGCCTTTACTAATTCTTTACTGTATTTTTGTATTTTACTATGGGATGGTGCTGACGTGCTGTTCATCCATTTTTCCAACAGCTTCTTTGCTGAAATAAATGAACTTAGCTTAGACTTAACCGCAGCCTTCATCTTATTATCCTCAATATCAGTAACTCCCAAATCAAATTCAAGTCCTTCTATTGAGTCTTTAATCGCTACTTCAATGTCGCTAGATAACCCTGCGTTACTCATCTATTTTAGCCAAGAGAAAGCTTTCCCAAACTCTCCAATAAGTAGTACCTTGTATTTCAATAGGATACTCCGCACCATCTTTATGAATAACTGTGTCGCCAATTTCTAAGCCCATTGATTCAAAGTACGGGTTAGAGAAAGCTACCTTTGCGTAATTCTTTTTAGGTTTGATCTCCCCACTTGCGTAAACAGTATCATCAATCTTCTCAACGATAAACAAACCTGAGTCGGTTTTAGAAAAATCTTCGCGTACCTGCTCTACTAATATCCAGTCGTTAATAGAATGAACCTCTCCGTCTTTTTCCCACGCATACGCATTGTTAACCAACATATCGGGACTACCCATTGGGCAATACGGAACTCTATAAATACCTTCTTCTTTATTGATGCAGTATTTTTGAGAAATGTTCTTGTCTCTCCACTCAACAATAAAGTGGTGGAAGTGCAATGTAGCTCCTTCAGGGACTCCGCTACCTTCAACGGTGTTTAGCACTACGCCAAACTTATTAATGTTGTCAAATTCGTTAGTATGGGATGGGCGCATTAGCTTAATGCCTCCTAAATCGTATTCCTCATTGTATGGGTTTTCTACCTTTACAATGAAGTCTTTTAATGCTCTCTTAATTTTCATATTTAATCTACGTCAAATTCAACAACTATGTCTCTACTATGTATTTCCTTCCAATCGTATTCTTCATCATTGGGTTTTCTAATTACCACACGATGAACAAAACTATTAAAACGAAGAGACTTAGATTCCTCAAAGATGATTGCTGAAATGACTCCTAAAGAAGGTCTGCTGTTTGCTGCGTACTGACCAACTTCAAACCATAAAGATGCTTTTTGACTATCAGTATTTGCTACGGTTAGCTTCCGTATAATACGAGGCTTTTTTTTTGCCTTCGTTAAATTGAAATCCATAGTAATGTAATTAGTATTAATTAGTGATCTACGTCAAAATATAAAACTCATTATTTGCAGCGGTAATTGTAATGCTAGTGTAAGCTGCTAAAGTTCTGTTTGACGTACTTGTACTTCCAAGCCCTATAATTGTTTCACCACCCGTTACAATTGTAACTGGCGAGGAATGTTTATTCATTATTTTATAAACGCGACCCCCAACATCTGCTGCGGTGTTTACGGTTAGGTTTAAGGAACTACCATTCATAATTAGTAATTGGTCGCCATCAGAAATAGTACCATCTGCCGTTAATGTTCGAGAAGCGATTACTGCTGCGTGAACATTTGTCATTCCTGAAGCGTCACCTGTATAGCTAGTTGCTCCACAAGCCCCACCAATTGTAGCTGCGCCTGTGGTTATTAATGTTCCTGTACTTTTTATTCCTGCGGTAGACAATTGCAATGCCGTAGCATTACCATTTCCATCTTGAACCGCTTTCAAAGAACCTGTTATGTTCCCCGAACTAAGCCCTAGAACCGTTCCGTATAATGTATTAAAACCTGCTGATGAATAATCTGCCATATCTTATATAACTTTACAAACTACCAATCCACTTGTGGCGATAGTAACTTCGGTAAACTCACCTACGCGGCCTGTACCTACAACTAATTGACCTAAAGCAGCCCCTACTGAGTTCCCCTCAACAACGGCTAAACCTACTGTATCGGTTTCGCACTCCATAGCGTACACATGAAAGAAAGGTAAGGTTTCTGCGTTTCCGCTAGAAGAATCATTTGTTAAACCGTGCATGGCACTTACTGTAATTGTATTTGCTCCATCGTTTACTACGGTAATCTCAAATTGACCTGTGTTCGCTATATCTTCACATTCGTTTACCTGAAGGAAGTTACCTACCATTACCTCGGATAAATCGGGTGAGCCGCTAAAGGAAAAAACAATTGTTCCCGCTGCACCTTGCACGCCTGCGGTATAAGTTGTTTCATCTATAACTAACCCACTAGACTTTGTGGTGTAAAAAGGGTTAGACGCATCTACATTTATCGTGTAGGCATCACCTAGCGCAAGGCCGCCAAAGTTAATTCCATCCGCAGATGGCGAGTCTATTCCTTGTATTGAAGCTTTTCTTGACATTTTCGTATTTTTGTAACCAATTGATAATGCAAATTTAACAATAAAATTACTAATGAGTTGGAATGACAAAAAGCCTAGACGACACAACGGAAAGCTAGATAGAAATATTACTAGAGAGTTTGTGCGAAAATCAGAAATGCAATTAGGGGATAGATACGAGGATGCAATTAAATTAGGGTCTTACCGAAACGTGTTCTACAATATTTTATGCACGGAAGGATTATGCCCTTTAGAGCTATCTCTTATCCTTTGGGGTAATCAGTTTACCTTCTTTACTAAACAAGCAATAAACAAGAACTTCTACGCAGGCCCACAAAGTATCGTAGAAAACACTTTATCTTTAATTGAAAAAGGATATATAGCTGAGTACAGCCCAAGGCAAGAGATAAAAATGGAAATAGATAAGGGAAACTACATTTCTACGGAAGAAGTAATGATTAGAGCGCGATACCATTTAACGCGCAGAGGAACGCAGCTTTGCAATATGATTGCTGACCAATTTAAAGACGGAGTAGTAGATGCGTTTGAAAGGGAAGGTAGAGACTACGATGCAGGCCAACGGTTTATTGGAGGACTATACGGTAGACCGATTCCACCTAAACGAAAGACACCTTCAGACTATCAAATGAAAAAAGTGAAGCGCACCGCTGCTGATATGATTAGAGAGCGCGAAGCTAGACAGAAAATAGAAAGAGGGGAAGTAGATTAGTTAAGGGTTTTAATTAACCACTTTGATTGATCTGTTGAATTGTAAAAGTCTTCTACCTTTTTTTTAACCGTACTAAAGTTTAGGTTGGTTTCGTATTCTGCTCCGTCACAGGTTCTAATCATTGTACCTGAAATATTGTTATCATCGTCAAAGCTTTCTAAAAACAAGTTTATGTCGGGAATAGAAATAGCGGTGTTTGCCCATATAACGGTAGGAGATATTCCTAGTTCCGTCATGTCTTTATCCTCTAAATCAATTGTCATTATTTTACAGTAGATAAACATAGGTTAGTATCTTATAATTAATTTACGAAGCTTGGTGTAGGTTTTAGGTAAAAACTCTTTAAACAAGGCATATACAATCCCAAACACAAACGTAGTAATAGTGATAGCTAATATAACCATAAAAATCCATACTGCTACAAACAGAATGGACTCAAATGCTTTTAATGTAAACTCAAGAATTGTCATTGAGCAAAGGTAGGCGTTTAAAAAGTTAAGGTTATTACCTTGTTGGTAACAAGGTGCTACTTCCATTTAGGTATTGCTAACCAACGAAGACCTGTATAATCTTTATAAATATCTTCTTTTTGCCAAGTTCTGGTTTCTGGAGGGTAATTATCCCATACAAGTAAATACCTATCATTTAATTTAGGTTTGTCATCTTCAAAACGCACCCAATTACCAACACCAGATAAAATTAATTGCTCGGCTCGGTCTTCTTTTATCATTTCCTTCAACGCTATAAAAAAACTACCACTTATTTCGCCTGTTTCTTCAAAGTGTGTTATACTCAATTTCTCTAATCCCTGCCATCCTTCAAGATGTTTTTTTATTAATTCTTTCATTTTTAATTATTTCTGTTATTATTCTACGCAACTAATCTTATCCTTATTCATTGTAGTGCATTACCAAGTAATCGAATAAGTATATTTCAACCAACCTACCGTAATTGTTCTTCCTTTGTCCTTTTCCCACTCAAAAGCTAATAAAGGGAATACTAATATTGTATTTTTCATAATTTAGTTGTTTTTTTACATTTATAACATTGCTCCTTACAATCTAACACCAATTTATGTTGACAAAAAAACGTATCTACAACAACGGGTATGGTTAATTGGTTTTTCAGGTATTTAGCCATCATCTTTGCACATTCAAAATAACCAAATTCATAAGGTATTTCTCCGTTGTGTTGTTCTTGTATAAAAGTCATTGCTTCTATAATTTCTTTATCTGTTCTTTTCATGTTTTGGTTTTAATTAATACCCCATTCTAAAATCTCCTTTATCTAAATCTAGCGTCCTCATTACATCAGCACCTCTATATTTTTCTGCGCCCGTTATTTCGTTTTGTATTTTGCTTGATGCGTCTTTAAAAGCATAAAGTATTTCTTTCTTTATTTCATCCCATGTTTCAGGGTGCATAAGGATAAAACGTAATTGCTTATCTATATTTTGTCCCCTTGAATTGTAAATAGCTATTTCTAATTGTTCTTGTTTGTCCATCATGTTTTTAAAAATAAGGTTATAGTATATCAAACATTGTATTGAGATTAAAGAAACGCTTTTCCCTCCCCTCATTATCTATTACCGCGTAACTTGTAAACGATGGGTACTTGTAACTAGAGGCGTTGTAAACCTTACCTAAAGTAAAGTGAATAACCCCTTTCTTTATGTATCCCCTTGTGCATTTTACTTTCATGGTTTTAAGGTTGTAGGTAACATAGCTAAACCCCTTACTCTAATTAAGTATGCTTGATTCATTTGTCCAGTTTTTACGATAATAAACTAGACAAAATAAGTGTAGTGGCTATGGTTGGCTACTGACGATCTTAATGGGCATTGAAAGGTTTCAGGTTTCCAACCGCTACTACAAACCTTTTTTCGCGCCACTACTCTTGTTTTAACTGCTATTCCCACTCCACGTATATCTCACCTACAATATTCTCTATCTCTCGTATCCCGCGTTCTATACTCTTCTTTGTTCCCTCGAAATCTATGGAGTTCTCTTCTTCTTTAAAAGTGTACGTTACCTTGGCTTTCATAGTTTATTTTTTATAAATTTCTCAACTAATTCTTTTGTAGGGAACAAGATAGGTACAGGCTTGCTAAAGTCCTCCACGTAGTAACACGCTACATTCCATAGCTTACCACCGTAGACGTTCTTATACTCTAGCATTATGTGGTATCCGTTGATTACACTTTTAACTCGGTGTTTACCTGTTGACCTGTAATAGAACAAGAGGTAGGTAAAGAACAAACCGATTATAACAATTGCGAAAATAGTTTCAATCATTTTATTTGTTTTGGCTAATGTAGTTGTTTCTTTTGAATGTCGTCTCTCATAATCTGTTATTTGTTTATTTCCAATTTAATTCATTACGAACAACTTTACTAATGCTGTATTTTACTTTCATTTGATCTATTATATCATCAACACAATAAACATCTTCGTCTGTATTGTTTTCTAAAAAATCATCTACACCAATAAGTTCTTGTAATACACCTTTTACATAAACGTTTACATAACCTTTATTCCACTGGCTATTTTTATTATTGTACTCTATTACCGTTTTCTTTTTTAATTCCATATCTATGCTTGTTGTTTATCTAATTCTAATCGTTTCTCTATACCGTAGTTGTGTAGTTTGCTCCCGTAGCAATAAACAAAGCGGTACACGTCCTGCATAAGTTCACCAAACCCTGTCTCAAACTTCATAATCCCCGCTATGGTTTCTACTTCAATACAACCCTTTACAACCGTTGCCTTTAAACCCATCATTAAGTTTATTTCCTCAGATACAGTTTCTAAGTAATCGGTTCTTATCATTTCTCTATTCCCTATTTTTGCCTCCATGTCTATGCTTGTTTAAATATTTGGTTATATCGGTTTAGTTCATCTTGTATTTAGTAGTTTGATTTAAGCTTACATGGAAATACATTAACCCCAAAATCATCTATCCCATATGTTTTAGCATACTTAGCTCCTATCTCAAACTTATAGGCTTTACCTTGTGGATTAAAATGAACTCTTCTTAGTTTACCAATCTTTTCTATTTTGTACTTTATTTTTAAAGAAACAGGCATTTCAAAATTTCGGGGGCTTTTAATTGTTTTTCTCATATTAATAAACTCATTATTATTAATATACTCTTCCATTGCTTTCTTGTGGTCGTAAGAGTCATGTTTAAACTTACGCCCCGAAACAATTACGCTTAATAATTTTGTGTAAGACATTTCTTTTATTACGTCTTTACTTAAAAAATCCTTTTCCATAATTGTGTTTTTGTTGTCTTTAATCATAATCTGTTTTTTTGTTGATGTTATTTAAACCTTTCCTCGTAATAAGGAACTCTATTCCCATTAAATATTAACCTCACATTAATGAAGTACATATCCTTTTCCGTCTTCCTGCATAAGATGTTCTTATCAAGCAGTTCCTTTATCCCACTGAGAACATCCCTAGTATTCTTTAAATAAAATTTAGAGGCTAGTAACGATGCGTTCAGGTAAACATCATCTTCACCTTTCTTTAAGTCACCCAAGACCTCGTAAAGCACCCTGTGTGATTTAACAGATAACTCTTGGAATATCGGTATAGCCTCCTTAAACAACTTAATGTAAGGCTTCCTATCCACCAACCTCATTTCATGCTTCTTTACTATCTCACCAGTAGACTCTGATATTATATCCCTATAATTAATTGCTATCTTAGAGAAGTTTAACTTATCAACCGATATATCAAAAGGGTTGTCCTTGAAACTCTCATATTCTACTAAACGTTTTGCCATTACAATAAATGTATTGTGATTACTTAGAGTACAAAGGTACAATAAATGTATTTAATAACCTAACTTTTATACTAAATAAGTACCAAGCGTAAGCTACCACTAAAGGATACAGGGCCTTTACAATTATGTATATAGTATAGGACTCCGTTTTGTAACCTAAGTTCTGCGAATAGCGGAACGAGGAAGCTGCGCTTAAAATGACTTATGTATTTTGTTTGAAGCATCTATACATACAAACATACCCACCCTCGCACCCAAGGGAAACCGCAAAACATTTGGATACCCCATGCAAGTTTGAGTTTCAACTCTAAAAGTTTTGACTCTCTCAAGGTCGCGCGGAGCGTGCTATGTTCTAACCTTGCTTAGTTCCGTAGCTTGTTTTAAATACTCTCACTTAGTTACTTAGTAAGATCGCTATTGCTTCGCTTCGCTATTCGCAAAGCTTGTATGTAGGTAGTTTGAATAAGGTTATAACCCCATACAATACCACCACTACAAAACAACCTCACAATTTGGCTACTAATAATCTTAGCATCGAGTGCTAATACTATTGGCAATTGCTAATATAGTTAGTTAGTCAGTTCAACTGTTTTTAGTTTGCTATATATAGTGTGAAGGTTTATATTAAATTAATCTATCTTATTATCAGTCAGTTAGAATATATATCTATATTTATTTGTCATTTGTTTTGTCAGTGTCAAAAAGTGTCGTACTATTGTAGTGTTGAAACGAACTAATAGACACATCACTTATGAGTACATTTGAAATAATAACAAGGTCCAATGAATACCTAGAAACTAAATCGTTTTTAATTAAAGAAGACGAAGTAATAGATAATAAGACTTATGTCTCATATCCTTATGAGTTTCAAGATGAGAACCGTGCTAAAAGTAAACTAGCTTTATTAATCGCATTAAGATCTTAACTAACAACATCCTTATAAATACTAAATAACCAAATACAATTATGAATATTCAGAAACTAAACACA
>Ga0222664_1000927_pt1 | contig 12803 bp, 21 predicted proteins | sample AntAcemetagen604_FD_181147 | JGI IMG/M metagenome (GOLD analysis project Ga0222664, IMG submission 181147) | Saline water microbial communities from Ace Lake, Antarctica - #604 | ecosystem: Environmental > Aquatic > Non-marine Saline and Alkaline > Saline | place: Antarctica: Ace Lake...
TTTGTGCCTTTTCCTGAGGCGCAAAACAGTCGAGCCGTGTCCCGCGGCACTTATGAGCGTAAGCGAATTTGTGACTGTCAGGACAACTCCCGCCATCTCCACTAGTGACGAATTTTGAGCCTCTGGGAGGCTAAATACCCTTAGGGGTAGCGACAGAACAGCGGTTTCAAACCCGCTGTTTTTGTTATATGTCAATTTCTCCTCAAAAACCAACTTTAGGACCAGCTTTCTGGTATGAATATCCCCCTTTTGCCATTGTGTCATTGGGTTTTCTAGGAAATCAAACACTATATCCATAGCGGTTCCAATATTAGGTTTACAGGCATCAAACGACATAGCAGAATCTTTTAGAAACACCTCTCTTTTACTCAATTCACTTAATCTAGACTCATACACATGAACAACACTTTCATCGTATGCTTTTGGTATTCTAACCAGTAGTGCTTCTCTCTCTTTTTTAATCGCACTTAATTCAATACTCATCTCAGAACGCTTAGACTCGACTGCCGACTTTTTATTAAGCCAAACATCTTTAAGAATCTCTCTAGTAAGAGACATCACATGTTTACTTGGCTTAATCTTTCCAAGGATACCCAGGAACTCAGCTTCAATCTTGTCTTTACCTATACTTTTTCCAACAGATGCACAGCCTTTTGTTTTGCAGCGATAATAACCAAACTTATTCCCCCTACTAGTGCTCCAACTTGCCGTCATTGGCTTACTGCAATCAGAACACTCAACAAACCCTCGTAATGGGAAGTCTTCATTCAAAATCTTTCTCTCATGAGTCCTAGTTTTTCCCTCGAGTTTTTCTTTGATTTTAAAATGAGTTGCTGGGGTTATTATTGACTGATGGTAACCACTCCTTCTCTCCACCTCCCACTTTGGATATTCAATAAAGCCAGCATAGATAGCAGTCTTTTCTATTAATCTATTCACAGTTTCAATTGTTGGATACTTTGCGTAATCTACCTTCTTAAGAAACGTAGCAACGTCAGTCCGGGTATCAAATCTCCCTGATGCAAAACCTTCAAGTGCTTCTTTTATAATCCCTGCGTTAGGCTCTTTAGGTGCCAACAACTTCCCGTGTTCTACATGGTTAATCTGAACAAAGCCCGATATAGCTCCAAATGGCCAATACCCTCTCTCAAGTCTAGCTTTCTGCTTTTGAATAACCTGCCGACTGTTCTGCTGTCTCTCAAGCTGACCCTGAGCAGCAATTATTGTTTCAATGAATTCTCCTTCAGGGGTATCCTCGAATTTAAAGTTTAAACATTCTGGCCTAGCCCCACGAACACCAAGTTCATTCCTCAACTTCCAATGAAACACCGTGTCTCTTGCAAAACGTTTAAGGTCATCAAAAACCACAACGTAATCAGTATATGAGTGTTTCTCTAAGTATTCCAGAAGGCAAACCATCGCTGGTCTCTTCATAAAATCACCTCCACCACTAACACTATCGTGGAAGACTTTATCCACTTCTAGTTCATGAGCTCCAGCATAGGCACGACACCGTTGCTCCTGGCTTTCTAATCCATGACCCTCATTCTTTTGTCTGTCAGAGGAAACTCTGCAGTAGATAATTGCTTTTTGCATGATGTTGTAATACTAACAGTATCATCTATATACTCGTCTACTAAATTTTCGACAAAACCATAGAGAACATCACGCAAGCTATTGACCTGCGTGTCTGTTAGGTCTTTACGACCTAAATGTTCTCTACATTCTTCCGTCGAAAGCATATTACTACTCCCTCTCTACTGGTGAATCCCCATCAATAATTCCCTCTGCTTCAGACTTCCAAATTAGATTTTTTATCCTGTCTCCTGCCTCAAGATCAATCCAATTCACAGCATTTTTAAATGTGCGAACTATATTCGTCTTTGCAGTCCCCCCTTCGGGCATTTCAACTATGAATGTAATCACCTTTACACCACTAATCACTTTTACTATTCTTCCTTTCATATTCTATAGACTTAAAACCTTCTTATAAATTAGCAGGTGGTATCCAAACAACCTGCCAATTTATAAATAGGCTTTATTAGTTTGGATACCACTCACTTGCTTAAAGAACAAAAAAACTACTTCTGACAGTAGTTTGCTCTTTTATTATGGTGTGAGATATCCGCAGTTTTCTACCCTACAAATGTGTATCTTATTTAATTTTCCTTCTTTGTTTTACAGCCTTTACTATACTGTCGGTAACACCATGATACCCAATACTTTTCATGAGCTGACTAACCGCCATATTTTTATAATCAGCCTTTATATCAAAATACTCCTCAATCTCCTTTTTTGACCACTCATCTAAAACAAGTATTGTAGAATCTCTTTCGTAATGAGAGCTTATTTTGAACTTTCTTGGTTTCTCTAGTTTGGATATACTTATAAAAAACTCTTGGGCTGATTCTATTAAACCCTTTACAGAATCAACATATTTCACAATGCTGTCATTTGTTGAAAAGGGACTTATTTTTATATAAACACCATCCTCAGGCACCTTCTTGTTAATAGATAATACTTTGTTATCTTTTAAAATGTATACCTCCATTGCTGAACATAATGGCTTAAGTAGAAGCTCTTCATCCACACTAGTGTAATAGAGAAATTCAATCAATACCTGTGTAAGACCATGCTCATTCATTACTCCTTGGTATGGGATAAATTTCTTAGCATCCGCTATAAACTCATGAGACAAGGCTATTCTCTCTTCTTCTTTCTTACTTTTCTTAACTGCCTCATGCCAAATATCAAACTTCTCAGTTTCATGAAAGCCGTCAGCGGGCATCTTTATTTTATCTCTATACTCTTTGGCTAGTCCATAAATACGACCATCGATTTTTACTCGATTCCAGAGTGCAATTACAGGGTTGTTTTCTTGGATACCTTTTTTCATAGAGTTTGATGCTGTAAGTGCTGACTATTTTATCATTTAATAAAAGATGTCTAGTTTTGGAGACTTTTAAGAACATCCTTCAGGTAAGCAGCTTCATCGTCATATGCATCACCTCTAGACTCAATACAGACATCTATTAATGTGGGTAGCTGTTTGTTTTGCTGAGTTAGTTCTGACGTTAATTGTGTCCCTTCATTAATGAGAGCTGTAAAACTACTGTCTTTAATTGCAACATTATATGTGACAAAAGAATCAAAAAGAGTAACCAATTTATTGTGATTGCTTATCATTTTTTCAGAAATCTCTATATGTTTGCTATAGCCATCAACCAAATTCTGGCATGCTTTCTGAACAGAATAATTGCCATACTGTTTTGCCATTCCCTCATAAACAAAATCGATTATATTCTCAGAATCCTTGTTCGCAGCTTCAGCATCAGAAATCAGGCCTTGCAACTGCTTAATCATTGTTGCAACCTCAGTTTTGTCTGTAAATATTATTTTATCTTGAGTTGCTTCTGGGACCATCTTCTTTTCAATTGGAGGGACGGTATCGGACTCACTTACAACAAAAGATGGGGCTGACACAGAAGGAATTATTAAAACCTTGCTTTCACTTAATACTATTTTACTAACGTAAGCTTCATTACCATTCCAATCAACTGGCACCCACTCAGGAGCATCATTTAGGCTAGTGTATGAGAGCTTGATTTCAGTGTTTTGTTTATACTGTCCAAGTGGAGAACAATCCAAATTACTTGTATCAGTGCATGGACGAACATTAGCATTCTCAGGCTCGATGTAGTAAGTAGCCAATACTTCATCATCTTCAATAACAGTTTCATCATCACTCTCAAATGAATCAACTTGTTCCTGCAGCTTCTGAATTTCAACATCTTTTCGGTTATCGAGTTCTTCAGAAAGAACTTGTTTCTCTTCTGCAATCTGACTGTATTTATATACGCCATAAGCTCCTCCTCCAGCTACTAAAGTGACGGCACCAATAACAGCTATTATAACGAGTGAGACAAATCCTTTATTCATATATTTATATTATACCTCTCGTTGTAATTTACAATGGTCATGTTGTAAATGGTCAGGTAGTCATTTTACCAGTCTTAGTGATCAAGAAGACTGAGGAGACGCTGTTCTTCAGCAGGGGTCGAGAAAGACTTAACTATCGTTATTGATTTAATACCTGCATCAACCTGACCCATATCAGCTGGCTTACAATTCGGATACAGCTTATCTACCAAGGTTTTCAGTGCCCACCTCTCACCGTTCTGTATAGCAGTAGAGAATGCTGCCTGACCGTGTTTAGTCCATATATCAATCAGATACTGCTCATCAGCCCGTTTTGGGCGTCCCAATGGGTTACCTGTGGACCCTTTAGCAAACTGCCCTTTTTCATCTCTCATACCTGTATTTTACCATTTAGCAGGCTATTGGAAGTAAATTAAACAAACTTTAAAAAGATAGCCTGCTCATAAAGTATAATTAATGTATGGAATTTGTATTTGGATTAGTAGTAATAATATTAGGAGCATCACTAACTGGGTTAGGTATAAAAATGTTCATTCAATCTGACGGGTGGTTTTATATATTCAAAGCCTCTATTGTAGTTATCGTGGGATTAGTTATATTTGGCGCTTCTTTCGATGTATTGGGTTGGTAGCAAAATATTGAACAATATCTCTTAGTCAGGGGTATTTTTGAATTGATCACGCAAACAAGCATTACCTCCCTAGTGGTTTCTTGTTCCACTTTACTTTTACATTCATCAAGCTGAGTTCTAATTACTGTAAATTTAAAAAAACCTTTTCTCCGAAGAGAGCGAGCTGAAGCTCGCATAGTATTATTTGTTTATTCAACTACTACTATGTGTTAATTAAACAGTCTGTATAATAGATTTTTTACTATAACGAAGTCCATTTATGACCTCTGAAGCCTCTAAAACCCATGAATGTAGTTGATTCCAACTTTGCTCCGTTATGTCCACAATGACAAAAATCAGCCCACGCTTTGCGTGGGCGATTTTTGTTTGTGGAGATGGAGAAAGCAAACAGTTTTGCTTTCGTCGGGAGTTGAACGGCGGAGACATGTTTTGTGCCTTTTCCTGAGGCGCAAAACAGTCGAGCCGTGTCCCGCGGCACTTATGAGCGTAAGCGAATTTGTGACTGTCAGGACAACTCCCGCCATCTCCACTGAGATAGAACTATATGGAAGAATGGAAAACTTACTCAACATGAGTGAGTTTTTTATTTTGGTATACTAGTCTCATGCAAATTGACCTACTCAATTCGGTAGAAATATTTTTTGAAAGCTTGGACGAGAAAGAAATCGCCAAGGTTATCCGAACTATTGAACTGCTAGAAGAGTTTGGAAATGACTTGAGGATGCCACACAGTAGACACATGGATGATGGTTTACTGGAATTACGGGTTAGAGGTAAACGAGAAATTAGAATATTCTATTGTTTCAATAAAAACAAAGTCATTTTATTACATGCCTGCGTCAAAAAGACACAGACAACTCCAGAAAAAGAATTAAGTAAAGCAAGAAAAGCGAAAGATAACTTGTAATCATATAACTTATAAGTTATATTTAATCTATGACAACTACGTTCAAACAATTTAAAACCAAGGCTCTCAAGAATCCCACAGTGAAAGCTCAGTACGATGCTCTTGAGCCTGAATATGAAGTAGTTAAAACTATCATTAGCCAGCGTATCAAACGCGGTTGGTCGCAGACTCAGCTAGCTGAGGCTGTTGGCAGCCGTCAGCCTGTCATTTCTAGACTTGAGCGAGGCGAAGGTAACCCTTCCCTACAAACACTCCATAAAATTGCCCAGGCTCTCGATTTGTCTCTGCAAGTATCAATGAAATAACTACTACAAAAAAACCTCTAGATCACGACTAGGGGTTTCAAGTAAACTACTTTTGAGCTCAATCCTCCCAATCCTCAATAATCAATCGCTTTCGTTTCTCATCGACGGTAATCTGGAGTTTTTGTTTGGCTTGCCACCTGAACTGCCGAATCACGCGCAGCGGCAAGGTTATAGCGTAGCTGTTGCCGCCCGAGGTTTTGTTCAGTGAGCGGACGTTTTCGTCTTCAAGTTTTCGGCGTGCCATATACATTTCAGCATAGCACACAAACCAAAAGAATCACCGCTTTAAAGCATGCTTTAAAGCGGTGATTCTTTTAAATCGAAGTGATTGTATCTTTTGTGGCCTTAGTAGCACCCAACCAGACTAACGCCTTCGATGGCTGAAGGAGTGGCTCCGTTTTGGATTTCGGTGATTCTGTCCGTACCTAGCTTCTCTTCTGCACAAGTGAACATTGCTGCCGTCACGTTTATTGAATCGCCAGAAATCCCAGCACTCGCAAGAAAAGCTTTTTCGGTTGCTCCGAGACTACTCACATCAATGGTAAAAATAACCTCTGAGCCGGCAGAACTGTCCGCTACCTCGTCATCCCCTCCCACCGTGTCCGCTACTGTTCCGACCGTGTCAGAGACTGCTCCCGCGGTGTCTGACACTACATCATCCAGGTTATTACTGCCGGCCGTCATATTCCCTACAAACACTCCTCCAGCAAATATAAATATTGCTAACGCCGCACTCATTAAGGTTTTATTCATACCGTATTATAGCAAATCTACGCAATATAAGCTCACTCTTTGAACCGCAAATAAGGTAATTGGAATCCAAGCCCCGCCAAGGACTCTCCTCGGCGGAGCCTGCACTCTCACCGTTCCATCTAAACTGGACCTAGGTAGGGCTAAGAATTTCTTGTATTTATTTCTATTTCCTGCATAGTAGCTATTAGAGTTCAGCAAAGGAGGCACCATGGACCAGTCACACTCATACGATCTGTCATTTGTGGCTCCGCAGCGGCGTCCACATTCAGCTCCTGAGATCGTTTTCATAATCGATGAACGTCACCTACCTGAGGTGATCGATAGATTACGCGTCATAATCAAAAATTGCGCTAGTTATGCTGACGCATACCTTGGTACCAGCGCGGTAGACTTTACTCTCCCTGGTACTGACCTCTTTGGTAACAAGGAATTCGGCTACCACAATTGCGGATACTGGACGCAAAGAGACGGCAAGGTACGTTTTCATTTGCAATTGCGACCGTTTCCATGGACGCACTACTGTTCACTAACAATGTTCTTACTGACTCGCGCGCTCGACTTTCCTTTTGAGCAAGAGCCAGCTAGCAATCAAACGCAGCACGTGCAACTGACAACCATGTCTGAAATTGGAAGGTCTGGTGGATACGGTCACGCCGTTGGTGGACATATATCTGAAGACGTCTTGGATTGGCTCAAGCGCTACGCAAAAGATCTGTCTACGGGCCCTAACGTCCATCAGTCAGCCCCATTGCCACCTGAAGTTCTCACAGCGTTACGGTCTACGTGGCACAACATTGCTGGCGAGAAAATCAAACAGTACGTACGCCCAAACGATATCTATGGCTGGGTACGTGAGACCGGGGCGTTCTCAATGATTTGCTTTGGAGACGCCTGTGACCTGAGTATCTATCCAGATCAATGGCTAGATACGGGGTGTCAAACAGTTGAGTTTAGTTGTCATAACCTTGACAGTGCTGAACAACAGCTAACCCTTGTCGCTGGCTTTGCAAAGTTGTGTCAACTTGCCCGAGATGGTGCTTAAAATACCGCCTTCCCTTACTGGGTGGGCGGTTTTATCTATACAGAGGAATTTCCTCCGTAGTTATTTCCTCCGTAATTATTCCCTCCGTGGTTACATGTGCCTAGGCGGAGCTTGGAGAAACAATTGAATGTCGACCTAATGCTGACCTAGGTGGAGCTTTGGCCTAGGTGGAGCTTTGATTCTCCATGGAGATTAGTCCACCGTAGAGACAAGACGCCATTCAAACTTGCTAAGTCTCACTATTTTGCTATACTTGTTTTACTATGTCAGTAAAAATAACGTATTTCGTCCACGGGACTACAACGGACAATGAAGCTCATATCTCATCAGGATGGTATGACGTTGAGCTTTCAGAGCTGGGTATCCAACAATCAAAAGAACTTACCAAACTAACAGAAGACAAACAGTTTGATGTTGTTTTTTGTTCAGACCTGAAGCGAGCTGTAGACTCTGCTGATCTCACTTGGGGAAACAAGTACAAAATCATCCAGGACGAGCGTCTGCGTGAGTGTAACTATGGGGACTTTAACGCCAAGTCTTCAGATGAAGTGGAACCGCTTCAAGAACAATCAATCACTACCCCAATGCCTAATGGTGAAAGTTACGAAATGGTCAAAGACCGTATAGCTAGTTTTCTAGCTGACGTTAAACGTGACCATGAAGGTAAGCACATCGCTATCGTAGGACACAAGGCTCCCCAACTAGCTCTAGACGTTCTTCTTAAAGGCATGACGTGGGAGGAAGCATTTGAAACGGACTGGCGTAAAACTAAGTCTTGGCAACCAGGCTGGAAATACAACTTGGAATAGTACCGGCTGCCCGAAGGCCCGGACTATGTTGACCTAGGCAAGGCCTAGGCGGAGCTTAGTTTATTGACCCGCAAACCACCCTTCTCTTTCTGTCTTTTTTTCCTCACTGTAAGTCTGAACTTGCTTACGTATATTCGGATTCTGTATCAAATTCAATTCTTCCAATTTGATTTGAGCTGATTTTCTTGAGACAAGAAAATGGTCTGACACCATACTCACTTTGTCAGAATCACTTTCGAGCATACCTGTGTTCTCGGTAACATGTTGGAGGACAGCAAGTCTTGGCATCAGCAAAGTAGAAGCATAAGCATTTGCTTGGAATTCACAAAACTTATGGTTGTTTTCAGTTACCTCACCCAACTTACTCAAATACCTATGAAGCGACATGTGACCAACTTCATGTGCTGTTGAAAATCTATTTCTTGTCTCAAAGCCAGAATCTTCTACAACAATCTTATTTTCCTTAAGTAAAGCAAAAGCCATCTGTTCACCTTCTAACTCACCTTTATTGAGATAGACCACACCAGTTTGCCAAAGCACATCGGCAACAAAAGCAGGGTCAATCGGGAAACGACTTTGTCCAACTTTCTGCATAAAAGCGTGCAGATCGCTTTCTGCTTGAGCTACAGCAAATTGTTTCCCAAAGTAGTGCATTTTATTCTTTCTTTTTAGACATCCTAAACATAATTTCAGAAGTCTTTTTTTCACCTAATTGGGAAATCATGTCACTTACAGCGTCGCTCATTTTTGAAGCAATGAACAATTCAGCTTTTTCATCAGACGACAGCTCGTAGAAAGTAGAAATCTTTTCGAGCACATCTTCACTTGGTTCAGAAATACCATTTTCTGCACGTGACAAATACGTATAGTGAATCCCTATGGATTCAGCCGCTTGTCTTACGGACAAGTATTTTTTCCGTCTGTAGTCCTGCAACAAAATTCCTACCTTGGTGTTTTTCATATAAATGAATTGTAGCACGTGTTAGCGCATAATGCACCGTTTGTTAGACACAAATGCACCAGTCGTGTATAATACAAAAAGGAAGGGCGGGATGCTTACGCACCCCGCCCGACCAGATAAAAACACAGACCTTATATCTGTTGGCTACAGCATAACTAAAAGCTAGGCGGACAGCAAGGTCTTATTACTCAATAAGAATATATTTTTATGTACATTCAAATTACTTGCATCAATAAAGACAACGGGAATCACGAGAACCCATATGTCGCCATTAGACACCTTGGCTGGTACAACCCAAGCACTAACGAACGAGGAAAATCTACCCGATTAGATATCTACAACTACATCAAAAAAGGAAATCAGGCTTTTGTTGTAGACCGACAAGACGGTAGCCGTGTATACCTCGAAACTCGCACTTCGAGCAAAGGAACGAAGTATGTACGAACAATTCCGAATGATACTGGTCGCGACAACCTTCTGTCATTACCAGAATGTCCGTAGACGATTGCTGATATAGCGTCACAAAAATACCCAAACTGTGGGTATTTTTTGTGTACTGTATCAATGAGTTACTACAGAACACTTGCAAAAGGTATCGGTATATTTCAAGCAGTAGATGAAGTGTGTCCTGACGGTGACGAGCGTAGAAAACAAATGTGGTTGACCTAGGCAAGGCCTAGGCGGAGCTTTCCAGTATAATAAGAAATAATTATGTCAGAACGTCACTTAACTCGTACAGCCGTGTTTGTAATTCTTGAGAGAGATAATAAAGTATTCTTCCTGCGCCGTGCTAACACAGGCTGGGCAGATGGATTACTTACCATACCCGCAGGTCACGTTGACCAAGGTGACCAAGTTCGTGAGTCAGCTATCAAAGAAACGAAGGAAGAAGCTTGTGTTGATGTTGAAATGGACGATTTAGAATTTGTTCACGTTGATTACTTACGTGATGAATACACCAATTTCTACTTCAAAGCTAAAAAATGGACAGGCGAACCAAAACTTGGCGAACCCGACCTTGCACGTGAGGCAGTCTGGATTGATAAAGACGAACTACCAAATGATGTTACTCCTCAACTACAAAGATTATTTAAACAACTAAAGGAAGGTACTTACTTTTCTGAAATAGAACGAGAAATATGAAAATAAAAAATATAATATTTGATTGGGACGGAACCCTAGGAATGACACTTCACTTATGGCTAGCTGGCTACAGGCAGGCACTCCAAGACCAAGGTCACACCATTCTTGATTTAATCATTGCCAGAGACTTCTTTTATGAACACGATAAGGGTCAGTTGAAATATCCTGATGTTGACTTTGTAAAACTGGTGGATGACACTCGTGCCCACGTGTTCAGCCACTTAGGCGATCTTAAACTTTATGAAAATGCTAAAGAAACTGTGGTGACTTTACACGACCAAGGAATTAATCTTGCCCTCGTCTCCTCTAGTAGCCGACAGCTGGTTGAAAAAGGATTAGCGCTTTATGGCTTGGAGACTTACTTCAAGTCAATCATCTCAGGTGATGATATAACGAAACATAAACCTGACCCCGAAGCTTTTAACCAAACATTCGACAACATCGGAGCTATACCAGAAGAGACTCTAATTATTGGTGATGCGAAGACCGACATAATTGCTGGCAAAAACACCAACACCACGACCTGCCTGTTCACCCCTTCAGACAACGAAATGTTCTATGATTTCGATGTCTTACGAGCTACTGAGCCTGATTTTGAAATCACCTCTCAAAAAGAACTTCTTTCCATCGTAGCTGATGCAAATTCCTCATCTAGTTAATCCCGATTCCTTCTACCCTCTAGTATTCAATACTGTAGTTATGATTCTATTTCACGAGTAATCTGCGTTATAAAGGCTATTACCAAGCCAAGTTTCTGTTTTCGAGTAATGCAAAGTAATCTGACCACTCAAACATAAAGCTTTTTACTGAGTACAATAAATCACCGGCAATGTCCACGTCAAAACAACAAATCACCCAAACGGGTGGGTTTGTGTTTACCCTCCCTTCCCCCTAATCACGCTTAAACGCATCGGTGCAAATCTGTAGGTACTCGGTGTATTTTTCTTGTTGTTCTTCGGGGGACATGCCGGACATGTTTTCTACGGCGTCTTGGTGGTCACTGTCGCCGCCCTCTACTTCCTCCATCACGTGTTCTTGGCAGTTTTTCACTATAGCGGCCGGATCGTCTCCTCTGAACTCTACCTCACAGTTCTCTGGTCCACCGAGGTCACTACAGAATATTTTTTTCATACGTTTATGCTACCACGAATAAAAACGTCGTGGGAAAACTACCTATTGGACGATGAAACCATGTCCGCACTGTACAGCACCATAAAACTTGCTACACTGCCAGCATGACAACTGACGCGCCGAACCCTGACAATCTGGTAACTGAGCCAGAGGCTACGGATACAGAATCAAAAGTTGAAACTACTGAGCCGGCTACGGCTGGGCAGCTTTGGCGTGACCGACTAAATAAAACGGTGGCTGGTTCCAAACCAGCTGGACCAGCTGGCGCACCGGGCGTAGCTGATCTACGTAATAGATTCCAGAAAACTGCCGACGGGAGTACAGCGCGCAAATCCCGTAAAGGCCTACGTCCCGGCTAAATCCCAGACACCGACCCTACTGGCGGTAACACCCTACCAACCGGACTCCTTCCATAAACGTTGGCAACCCACCTGCGGTGACAGCAGCAACCCGGTCAGCGCCAACGGCTGCCTCGGCGCAGGTGATCATCTGCTGAGTGATGGTAAATGCGGTAGCGTCGATACCGAGTGTCTCGAGGAGTTGCTGTTGTCCCGCACTGAGTCTAGACACGTCAACCAGGGCGACTGGTTCGGGTGTGGCTTCTAGCTCGATGGCGGCTGGTTGCGGTGCAGTCGCCGCACAAGCCGACCACAGTCCAGCTCCAGCGGCCTGAGCGTCTGCCTCGGCGACGGAGAGCAGTTCTCGCTTTGCGGTGTTTGGGGGGATGGTCATCGTCGTGGCGTAACCGTCGCGGACCAACTGCTCGTTGAGCAAAGTGCCGTCAACGTAGACGTAGCGTAATAACCGATTGTAACGATCACGGTTTTCAACATCAGCTACTAGCGTGACCACGCCGGTTGCGAGCAGCGCCTGGTTTTTTGCTGTTGCTTGTGCACTGTAGCAAGCTGGCTCCCGGTCGCGATACGGTTCGGGCGTGTCGATGCCGATGTAGCGTACGGTTTCTGTAACACCATCAATCGAGACGCGAATGGTGTCGCCGTCAATCACCGACATGACTGCAACCACTTCAATTTGGACCGACTGTTCGGCCGGAGTCAGCACCGGCTCGACCACCCCACCACCAAACCACTGCGTCCACACCATCATTACAAAGGCTAAAATAATTTCCATAGATATAGCTAGTATAGTACAAAATGCTACACTAGTAACATGTCAGCCTCA
>Ga0222664_1000940_pt1 | contig 12664 bp, 18 predicted proteins | sample AntAcemetagen604_FD_181147 | JGI IMG/M metagenome (GOLD analysis project Ga0222664, IMG submission 181147) | Saline water microbial communities from Ace Lake, Antarctica - #604 | ecosystem: Environmental > Aquatic > Non-marine Saline and Alkaline > Saline | place: Antarctica: Ace Lake...
CCCAAACCACAATAAATTAAATATTAAAACAAAAAATATTTTCTTTTTCAAGATTATTCAACAATCAATTTTTGAGTTGAAATTCCGTATTCGCTTTCTAAAGACATGATGTAAATTCCTGAAGAAAGATTTGAAATATTGATTACTTCTAAAGGCGAATTAACCATTTGATTTTTTACCATTTTCCCTGTAAAATCATAAACAGAAATTGTTGCATTTCCTGCTTGATTGGCTATTTCAACCATAACATTGTTTTTGGCGGGATTTGGGTATAAATTGAAATCGTTTTTCTGTACAGATGTTTCATCAATTCCAACAAAACCAACTTGTCTTTGAACGAACTCTATATTTCCTGTTGAGCTGCCTTCAAAACCTGTAAACCAAATTTGATGTGTATTTCCGCTTAAATCTTCTACAAAAAACGATAATGAATCATCTAGTTCATACGTAAAAGTTGTCATGTTAAATGATTTCCAATCTGAGCCGATTTCAGCAATATTGTCTGAGAAATTGGCATCTAATAAGCTTGCCTCACCAACAGGCATTCCTCTCATTTCGGCAATTCCTACATTTCTGTTTGCAACAACTCCTGTAACTGGGTAAAATGAACCCGGACCTAAAGCAGCAATGTATTTGGTAAAAATCAAATCATAGGTTTGGTTAGAGGGCTCAACATCAAAAACACTTTCTGTTTCTAAATTCATGTACAAATAGTTTTTTGAGCCAACTGCTTTGCTTATGGTTTTTGTGTACTCATTAGAATTATCAAGATTCGCAACGGCAATAGTTACACTGTTTTGTGAGGCTTTTTGGTTTTTTACCCAAACCTTTTTAAAATCTCCGGCAACGGTTTTAACCAAAAAAAGTTTTACGCCAACCACATTATGGCTAATGTTGTTGTAAATACCCCATCCATAATTTGGATGCCCTGTAGCATTAAATTCAAAAGCACTCGGCTCGTAACTTTCTTCAGAATCGAAACAAGCTTCATAATTTGATAAATCATGTAATCCAGCAGTATCAAGAGTTGCCCACTCTGAAGTATCGCCTGCGGTGTATTGGTATAAAGCTGCACCAAAACCACCATTAATAATAATAGAAGCAGTTTGGGTGGTGTAAACTGCAAAAGCAATATCCCAATTGTTGTTGGTTGAAGTGCCTACAACACCATTTTTAAGGCTGTAGAAAACCTTATCTCCATAACCTGCTCCCATTGAAACACCAACAGTATCTTGGGCTTGTAATTGGGTTGAAATTATTGCTAATAAAAGTATTAATTTACGCATCATTTAATTTTTCGGCAAAATTAAGTTCGAAAAAGTGGTTAACTCCTAACGTTTTTGGGTAAACTTAATACCTAAACTTAGGTATAGTTTAGTCGTTTTCTAGTAATCCTTGAGAATAAGCGTAATTAATTAAATCTGCAGCGCTGTTGCAAGAAAGCTTTTTAAGAATATTTTTTCTGTGCGTGTAAACGGTGTGGGGACTAATAAAAAGCTCTTCTCCTATTTCTTTGGCAGATTTACCTTGGGTAACCTTCATTAAGATTTCCATTTCGCGCTCAGATAAACTTTCGTGTAAGTTTTTAGACTCATTTTGTTTGGGCCTGTTCATACTCATTTTAATAAGCACTTGAATAACCAATTGAGAGTAATATTTTCTTTCTGATAACGCTGCATCAATGGCTTGATGGTAATCTGGCAATTGAGAATCGAGCGTAATAAAACCAGCTAGTTCAAGTTTGTGTAAATCGTAAATAATTTGAGCATCTTGCTCAGTTACCAAAACAATTTTGTGGCTTTCAAAAAATGAGTCTGTTAAAGATTCAAAACCATCTACTTTGTTATCTAAAAATAAAAAGTTGAACTCATTGGCTTTTTCTTGAAGTAAAAACTCATTAATTGAGTGCGAAACCACCACAGAGCAAACTTGTAAATATTCGGCAAGAATATTCTCTAACCCTTTGCCAAACAAAGTTTTTGCTGAAATTATTCCTACCTTAACTGATTTCTCCATTGGGATTGCAAAGTTGTATTTAGATTTAGGTTAAACACCTTATTTTTATAAAAAGTTCTCAAAACTTTTAAATAGCTTTTAACAATTTAATTTATGTCAAATATTTCGCAAATTATTCCTGAAAGAACTGCCGATATTGGAAGCTTTTTGGTGGGTAGAATTCTGCCTTTTAGGAAAAAAAGAATGGTAGGTCCTTTTATTTTTATTGACCACATGGGCCCTGCCGAAATTAAACCAGGTAATTACGCTGATATTGGCCAACATCCACACATTGGGCTCTCTACCCTAACCTATTTATTTGAAGGTGAAATTTTGCATAAAGACTCAATTGGAACCGAACAGTTAATTACACCAGGTTCAGTAAATATTATGACTGCAGGAAATGGCGTTGTTCACACAGAAAGAACCCCAGCGTATTTACGTGATGGAAGAACAAGCCGCATGCATGGTTTTCAGATTTGGGTTGCGCTGCCCAAAGAGTTTGAAAATATGGAACCTGAGTTTGAGCATGTTTCAAAAGACAAACTGCCCAAGTGGGAAATTGATTCGTTAAGTTTTACTTTAATTGCCGGAGAAGCCTTTGGAAGGAAAGCCCCACTTAAAGTTTTTTCACCGCTTTTTATGTTGGAAGTTGTTGCTTCTGAAGCTAGCATTTTAGATTTAAAAAATGAAATAAAAGGCGAAGTTGGAATTTGTGTGGTAAACGGCGCAGTAAGCTCCAACGGGAATGTTGTAGAAAAGGGAAATATGTTGGTTTCTAAAACTGAAGACACCTGCTGCATAGAGGTTCAAGAAAATACCCATTTACTCATTTTTGGAGGCAAACCCTTTGAAGAAGAACGTTTTATTGCTTGGAACTTTGTTTCCTCAAGCAAAGAAACCCTAGAAAAAGCCAAAGCCGATTGGCAAGCAAATGGCTTTAAATTAATTGCCGGCGAAGGAGCTAAAATTGAGATGTTTTAAGATATTAGTATCGACTAAAAAACGATTGTGATTAAATCAAATGAGTATATATGCATAAAAAGTTGGCAATTTGGTATCTTGCATGATTGAATTTAAATAAGTAAGTAAATGGAATTAATAGAGAAAATTACAGTAGAGGAAGTAAATGGAAAATCATTCAAAATCAGAATGGTTGAGGCTTCTGAATTTTTTAAAGCTTGAAAAATGATGAATTACAAAGTAATAAATAGAGAAGATTTTATGCAGTTTTTCAGAGATGATGAAAAATTGAATGAACTGACGCCTGATGATAGAATTGAAATAGATTGATATGAACTTTAATGAGTTTCTTCCTGCCGGATAAATAATGATTTTAAAAAAAAAGTGTAGAATAATGCCTATAGGCTAAAGCACCTATCTTAATGCTACGACACCATACACGAATCGTTATTCAACATTAGAAAAAACAGATAATCAGAAGTAAACCAGACATGGAAAGATTAACTTTACAACCTTTCAAAAAAGCTTATGGCAAATAAATACTTAGACTTTATATCAGATGAACATCTTTTAGATTGTATCAAAAATCTTCACGCTTCTTATGTTAAAGCAAAATCTGATGTGACAAAGAGGAAGTTTTATAAGAATAAGATAGACACTTTTAAACTGACTTTTGATTCAAAATTTAATGAACTAGACGAAAAGGCAATTTTAAAATCAGAAATGATTAGACAAATTGATAAGTCTATCAATAATTCAATTGGCACTTTCCATGAGCAAATTCTTGGTGGTATCGATGGGTATGAAACAGGTGTTCTTAAAGGTTATGATGTTAAAGCTAAAGACGACTCTCTTTTTGCAGAAATTAAGAATAAACATAACACTATGAGCAGCTCAGCGGCAGAAGCTGCATTTCAGCGTTTAGCACGTTTTGCTGATGACAACAAAAATGCAACTTGTTATTTAGTACAAATTCTTGCCAAAAAAAGCTTCAATGAAAAATGGGAATCTATTATCAACGGAAAAGAATATAGTCATAGTAGGGTTTATAAAATATCAGGAGACCAGTTCTATTTTATATTGACGGGAAAAGAAACATCCTTTTTTAAACTTTACCAGATACTTCCTAAAGCGATTAAAGATTTTCTATTGGGGGAAAAGAAACAGAAAGCATCAGAAAATTCAGCACTTTCTGAGATTGAATCACAGATCAAAGAAAGCGGACGTTCAATTTTTAATGAAATAACATTTGAAAATTACAGTTACTATTTGGGCTTTGATAAACTGTAATATTCGTTTAAGAACTTGATAACAGAATAGCCTAATTCTTGACCTAAATTTACAGGAACTGCATTTCCTATTTGTTTGTATTGTTGGGCAGTAGAACCCATAAACTCCCAACTATCAGGAAAAGTTTGAATTCGGGCATACTCTCTTACAGTAAAAGGCCTTGTTTCGTCAGGGTGACATCTTTCCGTTTGTTTTTGAGCAGGGCTGCATGTTAGTGTTAATGATGGCTCATCCCAACCGATTCTCCTAGCCATTCCAGTTTTGCCACCACCTAGATAAAAGCTTCCACCCATATAATCTTTTTGAACATCAACAGGCAAATCTCGCCAATACCCCTTTGGCGGAACCATATCCAAAACTTGCTTTTTATACTCAGGGTAACTTGCCCCTTTTGACCTTGGAACATTACAATTGAAAAGTTGACCTTTTTTTAAGGCATCTTTCAAGTTGTATATTTTTTTATGTGGTTTTGGGTAATTAAAATCAATTCCAATATCTTTTCTAACACCTACTAAAATAAGTCTTTCACGTTTTTGTGGTACTCGATAGTGTATAGCCTTTAAAACTTCTACAGGAACAACACGGTAGCCTATTTCATCCAAGATAGAAATCATTCCTGCGAGTGTTTTACCTTTTTCATGACTTAATAGACCTCTCACATTTTCTCCGATGCATATTGCGGGTTCAACCTCTTGAACTACCCTGGCAAACTCATAAAACAAAGTGCCTCTAGCGTCATTTAAGCCTAGTTTTTTTCCCGCATAACTAAAAGCTTGACATGGAAACCCACCAGTTACGACATCTACTTTGCCCTTGTAATTATCAAAAGCAAACCTTTTAACATCACCTTCTAAAATTTTCCAATTTGGTCGGTTTTTCCTTAACGTTTGACATGCCCACTTATCAATCTCATTTAAAGCCTCACATTTTAAACCAGACCTTTCTAATCCTAAGGCAAGACCACCTGCACCAGCAAATAACTCTAAAACCTTATATTCATGTTTAGGCTCATTGTGGTTAGATACTTCATCATCAAAATTCTCATCAAACATAGATCCAAGCAGTGTTTGAACATCTTGCTTACGATACACTCTATAATTTGACACGGGTTCTCTGACAGCATTTAAAATGCCCTCCTTATCCCATCTTCTTAAAGTTTCTTTACTTTTACCTACTAAATTAGCAGTTTCTGACAACGACAAATACTCACTCATATAACCAAGTTATTAAACCTTACACATTGGTTACAAATATAAGAGACGTTTTTAGAATAAAGCAAAGCCAAACTAAAAAAACACAATTGCTCGCAAATAATTGTTCTAAAAACCTAGTGTAATGTCAATTCTTTAACTTTTATTAATCAAGTATATTGGCTAACAATTGGTTTCAAAATCAAATATCAATGAAAGTTACAGCAGAAAAAAACGAAAAAATTGCCAAAATGACCTTTGCATCTGTTTACCCGCATTACATAAATAGGTTAGAGAAAAATGGCAGAACGATATCGTAATTCCACCAAGTTTTAGAATGGCTAACTGGATTTAATGAAGATAAAATACAAGAATTGATTGATGAAAAAGCAACTTTTGAAACATTCTTTCAAAAGGCAGCATTGAATCCCAATGCCCACCTCATTAAAGGTGTAATATGTGGTTATCGCATTGAAGAAATTCCAGATGAATTTGAATTGTATAGAAAATGCAGGTATATAGATAAGCTGTATGATGAATTGGCAAAAGGCAGGAAAATGGAAAAAATTTTACGTTTAGAAAAGTAAAGTAGCTAACAAATAACCAATCTAAATTCTTAATAAATTGGCTTTGTTTTTTGAATTAACCCTGATTTTGCAATTACAAATGCTTGTTCGTTATTTATTGCTTTCTCTCCCCTATTTACAAATACCAATAGCTAATTAACTTCTTTATAGATAAATGTTTTTGTCCAGTTTATTAATTAAAAAACTGGACATTTTTATTACATTTGAATAAATAATTTAACATTGAAAGTAACTGAATATATTAGGAATTCAATAGATCGATTGCCGAAGGGCTATATTTTCACCTATGAAGACTTTAAGGTTGATGTGAGCCAAAAGGAAGCAATTATAAAAGCTTTAAATCGTATGGTAAATTCAGGAAAAATTGAGAAGCTTTCAAAAGGAAGGTACTTCAAACCTGAAAAAACACCTTTTGGTGCTCTTCAGCCCAATCAAGAACAAATAGTTAAAGACTTATTAAACGAAGATGGAAAAGTAGTTGGATACCTTACAGGTTACAGTATATACAACAAGCTAGGGTTAACAACACAGGTAAGTAATGTAATACAAATAGGGAAAAACCAAACTCGTCCTAAATTTAAACGAGAGCGTTATACGATAGCTTTTATCAAACAAAAAAATATAATAACGAAGAAAAATATTCCCCTGTTACAAATTTTAGATTCAATTAAGTTAGTTAAGAAAATACCCGACACCAATATAAAAGCATCTTGTTTGAGGCTTTTGGAAATTATTAAAAATTTAAATATTGATGAAAAGAAAGACTTAATACGCTTATCTTTAAAATATCCCCCATCTACTAGGGCTTTATTAGGTGCATTGTTAGATGTTTTAGAAAATAAATCAATAACAAGCGGCTTAAAAGAATCCTTAAATCCTATTACTAAATATGAGATTCCTGGAGTTTCAAAAGCGTTATCTAAAGCATCTGATTGGAATATCATATGAAACTACATTTAAACAAAAAACTATTTAGGCAAGCTGTTCAATTTACAGCAGACCAAATGCAAATACCTGCAACCTATGTAGAAAAAGACTATTGGGTAACATATGCTCTTTTTACAATATTCAACAATAAAATTGGTTGCGATACAATATTCAAAGGAGGCACAGCATTATCTAAATGTTATAAGTTAATCGAAAGATTTTCAGAAGACATTGACCTAGTAGTTTTAAGAAAAACAGGAGAATCAAATAATAGGCTAACAACCAAAATAAAAACAATTAGTAAAGTGGTTAGTGTTGTTCTTCCAGAATTAGAGATAGCAGGTTTAACTCACAAATAGGGAATGAATCGAAAAACAGCCCACTCATACAATAAAGAATTTAAAGGAGAATACGGCCAAATAAGAGATGCTATAGTGATTGAAGCTACTTGGCTAGGTTATTTTGAACCTTATACCACTAAGAGTATAAGCGCTTTTGTAGGAGAAATGATGACTAATAACGGGCAAAGTGAAATAGCCAAAGAACAAGATTTATTGCCATTCAATGTACTTGTTTTAGAACCAAGTAGAACTATTTGTGAAAAAATTATGAGCTTGGTTCGGTTTTCTTATAGCGAAAATCCAATTGGAGACTTGAAAAATAAAATAAGACACGTTTATGACTTAAACCAACTTCTTTGTGATCAAGAGCTAATGAATTTCTTTAAATCCAAAGAGTTTGAAATTATGCTATTAAAGGTGGCTCAAGATGATGTAATTAGCTTTAAAATAACAATGAATGGTTGAAGTTTCATCCTGCGGATTCTTTAATATTTAAAAATCCCGAAAAAGTGTGGAACGATTTGAAAATAGTTTACAACTCTGACTTTAAAAACTTAGTTTATGGGACTTTCCCTAATGAAAAAGAATTATTAAAAACTTTAAAACTCATTCAGAAAAGAATAGAATCAATTGGTTGGAAAATTAAAATAGCAACCTAGTGAATACAAAATCCAAAATAAAAGGATAGAAGCTAAATTGGTGGAATGCACAACCTTTAACTTATTAAGTTAATCAGTTTGGTGTGGTTTTAAATACTTGGCTCTCCCCTATTTACAAATACCAATAGCTAATTGATTTATTAACTAATAAATATGTTTTTAATTTATTAGTTTAGTTGCTTAACAACGTAACCATTTTTCAAAGCAAACGGCTGAATTAAATTACCTTCAATAAAAATTAAAACAACTAAGAAAAATTAGCTTCAATGAGTCCAGAAGAAATGTCGCAATTAAATGATCAAGAATTGCTAGAACTAGCAAAAACTATGAAACCATCACCAATAATTGATGCGTTTTTAATAGGGTTTTTAATTGGAATTATTATTTATGGTGCTGTGGCCAATGCTTGGGGATTTGTAATCATACTTCCACTGTTTTTAATTTATTTATTCTTAAAAAAACCAAAGAAATACGAAGCGCTAAAAAAGGAATTGAAAAAACGTAACCTATAAAAAGCCAAGTATTGAAAGAAATAGAAGTACGTAAAGGACAGATTCTACAAAGAAAAGGCGACTTAAATAGTATGGTTTATATAGTTAAATCGGGTTTGTTACGTAGTTATTCTATTGATGATAAGGGGAAAGAACACATTTATATGTTTGCCCCTGAAAACTGGATTATTGCAGATGGTGTTTCTTCACAAAAACCTTGTGAATTGTTTATTGATGCTTTAGAGGATTCTGAAATAATAATAAGAGAAAAAAATATCAACCAATCTTCCCATACACACAAACTAATAAACCGCCTCGAAACGCTTCAAAACAGAATAATTATGTTAATGAGCGCCACAGCTATTGAACGTTACGAGCACTTTGTAGCTACTTATCCAAACATTGTGCAGCGCGTACCCCAAAAAATGATTGCTTCTTATCTTGGTATTACTCCTGAAGCGCTTTCTACAGTAAAAAGATTACGCCTAGTAAAAAAATAAACAGCCCAAAAACCATTTCTTAATTTACATTAATGCAAACGGATTTTTACTAATCTAGATTTGTGCTGTATTAAAATTTATAAAACTATGAGTATAAAAACAAAAAACACAATAGGTTGGGTATTAGCAGTATTACTAGCACTTGCTTTTTTAATGGCAGGCGGTGGCAAACTTTCAGGCCAAGAAGAAATGATTCAGAATTTTGAAAAATGGGGTTTGTCTGTAACCATGATGTATGCCATTGGAGTTGCTGAAATTTTAGGCGCTATCGGTTTATTGGTTAAACCAACAAGATTTTTAGCCGCTTTAGGCTTGATGGCCTTAATGGCAGGTGCTATAGGAACTCATTTGTTAAACGCAGAGCAGTTTATTCCTCCATTGGTATTACTCATTTTACTTGGTGTTTTGGGTTGGTTAAGAAAACCGATTTCAAACAAATAGTTTGAACTACAAGTCTTTTTTTACTAAGCCTCTACCCTGCTTATGCATTGTAAAACAGAGGTTTATAACTTATTAAATTTGAGTTAATTAAAAAAGATTAAGATTCTTGATTTGAAGATAATTTCTAAAAGAAAACACTTTTACACTTAAAAAAAATTATGAAAAAAATAATTGCTTTCGGAGCATCAAACAGTCCCATTTCCATCAATAAAAAATTAGCAGTTTTCGCAGCCAACCAACTCGAAAATGTTGAAATTGAAATCTTAGATTTAATAGACTTTGAAATGCCTGTTTACAGTCCCATTATCGAAAAATCAACCGGTGTGCCAATACAAGCTCAAGAATTCGCTAAGCAAATTAAACAGAGCGAGGGTATTATAATTTCGTTAGCAGAATACAACGGTTTACACACTGCGGCTTTTAAAAACCTTTGGGATTGGATGTCTCGATTCGAAACTCCTCAAATATGGCATAAAAAACCCATGTTTCTTTTGGGTACGAGTCCGAGCAGACGAGAACATTCTTATGTAATGAAAGCCTCGAAAGATCTTTTTCCATTATTTGGAGCAAATATTATTTCCAGCTTTCACCTTCCTTCTTTTAATCATTACTTTCAAAATGAAGATATCATTGAACCTAAAGTCAAAGATGAATTTCAACAACAACTCAATCAATTTCAACACTATTTAAATAACAACTAAACATCAATAAAAATGAAAAATCTTAACATACTATTTAAAACAAGTACAGTGCTTTGGGTAATTTGGGGATTGGTTCATATTCTAGCAGGTGTATTAACAATTAAAGGAGCGTTAACCAACGATATGAGTGCTGCTGTTATGGGAATTGCAGATGGAACAGCGCCCGAATTAATAAAAATGGATTACTCTGCTGCAGCAACAGCTGTTTTAGGTCAACACGGCTTTAATTTATTGTGGATTGGCATGGTTACTTTTATTAGTTCTTTCTTTATTTGGAAAGGCAATAAAAACGCAATTTTTTTAGCGGCAATTTGCGGTGGTTTGGCAGATTTAGGATACTTCCTATTTTTAGATTTAGGTGGATTCGTGAATTTTGTTCCAGGTACGGTAATGACAATTATTTCATCATTGGCAATTATTACTAGCTTTTATGCTCACTTTAAACGAAATGAGGTTTAATTTTTTAAAAGTATTTTGGTTTTATTTCAATTAAAGCCTTTTCAGGCTAAAAAAAATGAAAGCTTTAATCCTTAAAATCTCTGCTACTCTTCAATAAAATCTATTAACATACCTTTAAGCCAATTAATTTAAACATGAAAAAACATACATTAACTTGGTTTTTATTGTTGGTAACAAGTTTGTTATTTGGACAAAGAATTCCTGAAAAAATAAATGAAACAGAATTTTCCATTGGTAAAACTGTTACTATAAATTCATTAGTATTAAATGAAACCAGAGAGTTAAATATTTATATGCCTTTGGGTTATTCGAGAGATAGCTCTAAAACTTATCCTGTTATTTATTTACTTGATGGCTCTAAAGATGAAGATTTTATACATATTTCAGGCATTGTTCAATTTTGTTCTTTTTCTTGGATTAACATCATTCCTGAATCAATTGTAGTTGGAATTGGGAATGTGGATAGAAAAAGAGATTTTACATATCCTTCTCAAAACGCGTTGGACCAAAAGGAATTCCCAACATCAGGAAAATCTAAAAATTTTATAACTTTTTTAGAAAAAGAACTACAACCTTTTATTGATTCCTCCTACAAAACAACATCTACAAAAACTATTATTGGACAATCATTAGGTGGGCTTTTAGCAACTGAAGTGTTGTTCACAAAACCTGAACTTTTTGACAACTATATTATTGTAAGCCCTAGTTTATGGTGGGATGATGAAAAATTATTGGATACCCAACCAACTGCTTACAACGCTAATAAATCAATCTATATAGCAGGAGGTAAAGAAGGAAAAGTAATGGAGCGAACTGCAAAAGAACTCTACAGCAAACTTGAAAAGAGTAAAACAAATAACACCAACCTTTTCTATGAATTTTTAGAAGACAAATCTCATGGTGATGCTTTGCATGTTGCTGTTTATAATTCATTTCAAAAAATATTTACCTCCGAAAAACCCTAGAAAAACAAAAAGTACAAGGCGATTTAATAAAAGACTAAATACTTTTAATTTAAAGGGTTTAAGTTTGTTTTAAAATCTTACTAAACCAAAAACGATGCACTTGGTAAAGCGACTTTGCTCCAATAAGAAACGTTTTTAAGCATTTAAGACTGAACACAAAAATGAAAGCCTCAATCCGCAGAAATTATTGTTCGCCGCAACAAATAAAAGTTGAGGAAATTGAAAAACCTAATCCCCAAAACAATGAAGTTTTAATAAAGGTATATGCTACAACTGTTAATAGAACTGATTGTGCAAACCTTACTGCAAAGCCATTTATCATGCGTTTTGTCTTAGGATTTTTTAAACCAAGAAAAATAATTTTAGGGACAGATTTTGCCGGTGTGGTGATAAATATTGGCAGCCAAATAAACTCTATTAAAATAGGCGATTCTGTTTTTGGCTTTAATGATATAGGTGCCGAATCTCAAGCGGAATATTTAACCACAACAGTAGAAAATGTTTTCTCTATCCCAAAAAATATTGATTTTAAACAAGCAGCTGCTAGCCTTGAAGGTGCACATTATGCTTACTCAATTATACACAAATTTGAGTTTAAATCTGGGCAAAGTGTTTTAATAAATGGTGCAACAGGTGGCATTGGCTCTGCCCTACTTCAATTTGTAAGGCAATTTGATGTAAAAATTTCAGCAACCTGTAACACAAAAAATATAGAGCTAATAAAAGGCTTGGGTGCAGATAAAGTTTTTGACTACACCATAGAAGACTTTACAAAGGATACAAATAAATACGATTTTGTTTTTGATACGGTTGGTAAAAGTACCTTCGGAAAGTGTAAACCCATATTAAAAGAAAAAGGCATTTATGTATCCTCTGAATTAGGACCATTTGCCCAAAATGTTTTTTACCCTTTGTTTAATTCATTCTTTAAAAAGAATGTAATTTTTCCCATTCCTTTAAATAAGAAAGCAACCATACCTTACATTATTAATAAATTAGAGTCGGGAATATTTAAACCTCTAATTGATAAAGAATACAAATTAGAAGATATTGCTAAGGCTTACGAGTATGTAATTAAAGGTGGAAAAACCGGAAACGTTATAATAAATACAATAAGCAACGAGAGTTAGAATAAACTAGAGTTATAACATTAAA
>Ga0222664_1000942_pt1 | contig 12647 bp, 8 predicted proteins | sample AntAcemetagen604_FD_181147 | JGI IMG/M metagenome (GOLD analysis project Ga0222664, IMG submission 181147) | Saline water microbial communities from Ace Lake, Antarctica - #604 | ecosystem: Environmental > Aquatic > Non-marine Saline and Alkaline > Saline | place: Antarctica: Ace Lake | collected...
AGTGATCGCATGCTGGTTGATTTGGCGCTCAAGGGGACCGCAATTTTGGTGTGTGTGGCGGGTGAGATAACGCTGTCTAATTCGCTGGATGAGTTGATTCAGCTTGCTCCTGGAGAAGCAGCGTTTATGCGGGCGGCTAACTTCTTTTCGATTACCGGAAGCGGAACCGGCTACCTTGCCATGGGTTAGCTAGAACTTTTCTAGCGGTAATTTACAAACTGAAGATCAAGCGGGAAGTCCGCACCTCGTAGCAATGCGATTATTTCTTGCAGGTCATCCCTAGATTTGGAGCTAACCCTTAGCTCGTCGCCTTGGATTTGAGCTTTGGCGTTCTTCGGTCCCTCGTCGCGGATTAGCTTCGTCATCTTCTTGGCATTTTCTTGATCAATGCCGGCCTTTAGCGTGGACTCAATCCGGTATTCCTTGCCAGAAGGGAAAGGGTCACCAGAGTCGAGAGCCTTCATGGAGATGCCACGCTTGATTAGCTTGGTGTGGAGGACATCCAGAACGGCCTTGGCCCGCTCTTCGGAATTGGCTTTAATCATGATCATTTCGCCGCTCCAGGCAACGCTGGCATCGGTGTTTTTAAAGTCGTAGCGCTGCTCGACTTCCTTTGCCGCTTGATTTAGAGCGTTGTCAGCTTCTTGGTGGTCAACCTTGCTTACTACGTCGAATGAGGAATCTGCCATTTGTCTACTCTAACTATGGAGCGCGCTTAGCTGTGGAGCTTCGCACAACTAGCTCAATCGGCCAGTTGGTCATTTCTTCAAAATTCTCCTGGTCTCGCGGGTCATTTGACTCCAAAATGTCAATCAGCGCATCGGCCGCCTTTGCTCCCTGTTTTTGCACTGACTGATGAACTGTTGAGAGCCCATAGAACTCACCGAGCGGGTGGCCATCGATTCCAATAACGCTGACGTCCTGCGGCACCCTGAGGCCCAAGTCTCTAGCAGCTTGGATTGCTCCAAACCCCATCTCATCAGATGCACAGAAAATGGCGGTGGGGGCATTTTGCGGGTTCCCCAGCATTTGCTTGGCAGCAAAGTAGCCACCACCAACCGTGAAATCGCCCTGGGCATCCCACTTCGGATCAAAGTCGAGATTGGCATCTAGCAGTGCTTCCAGGTAGCCAGTCTTTCTTAGGTATGGCTGGTGAAAGTCCATCTCTGTGGAAGGCAGCCCGGAGATCATTCCGATCTTGGTGTGACCTAGAGAAATTAGGTGTGAGGTTGCCAGTCTTCCAGCACCTTCGTCATCAATGGCGATTGTTCTGGTGCCAGGAATTGGACCACCAACTCCAATAATGGGCTTTTCTAGCTCGGTGAGCTTGGTCAGTTCTGACTTTGAGAGCTTCACTCCAACGGTTAGGACACCGTCGACCCTCTTTCTTAGAACCAGCTCCTCAAAAATGCGGGATCGGTTGTCTTTTCCGCCGGAGAGGCTATAGAGAGTTACGTCGTAACCCCTGTTCACAAGGGCGTTCACTGCACCTTCAAGAACAGTAGAGAAAAACCAACGGTCGATAAAGGGCATCACCACCCCAATGTTCTTTGCTTTGCCGGTTGCCAGCGTGTAAGCAGAAGAGGAGGCGACGTATCCCAGCTCTTGAGCTGCCAACAGGACTCGTTCGCGCGCTCTGGCCGACACGTTCGCCTTGCCGTTTAGAGCTCTGGAAACTGTCGCAGTTGATACGCCTGCGTGCTGCGCGACTTCAACAATGCCTACCATTTCATTTACTGTAAAGGCTTGCAGTCGGTATCCGCTACCTGGAACGCGATTTTCGGTCATTCTTTCTAGCCACCGCCATGCGCAACGGCAAAGTGCATATTTGGCCAAGAAGAAAATTTGCGGACTAGACCATGACCCAAGCCGTGACATTGGCTGGGAGTTTCCCGGAGTTTAATGGCGCTGAGGCCATCAGCAGCTGCCCTTCCGGAAGCGTGGCAGCAGCTTCTCCAAAGTTGTGAGCCACGATTACGTTTTTGTTTTGGTAGCTCAGGACAGCGTCTGTGCTTGTCCAAGACAAAGAGCCCTGTCCAAGCCCGAGTTCGCTGCGAAACTTGAGGCTCGCCTTGTACATCCCAAGAGTTGAATCCGTGCCTGTTTGTTGATCTCTGCTGAGATCGGCAAAGCTTGCTGGTTGTGGTAACCAAGCTGTGTTGGCGATGGTGAAGCCGTTTGTGGTTCCACCCTTTGTCCAAGGCAGTGGAACTCTGGCTCCATCTCTGCCAACTCGCTGCCCGTTGGTTCTGGCAAATGTAGGGTCCTGTCGTTGCTCAGCTTCAATGGTGGTGTGCTCTGGAAGACCCAGCTCTTCTCCCTGGTAGAGGTAGCTCGCTCCTGGCAGGCCCAGCATGAACAGGGTTGCGGCCCGCGCCTTGACAAGCCCGAGAGCGTTGTTGGGCTGCACTGCATCAGGGCCAATACCATCGGAGGCAGTGGTTCTTCCGAAGTTGCCACCAAAGCGCGAAACATGCCGGATCACATCGTGGTTGTTTAGCACCCATGTGCTGGGAGCACCAACCTGATCGAAGGCCTCGAATGACTCACTGATGGCACTCACTAGGGCAGCTTTGTCCCAACCAGCATCTAGAAAACGAAAATTAAAGGTTTGGTGAAATTCATCCGGTCTGACCCAGAGCGCCATTTTCGTGAGCGGAAGCACATAGGCCTCGCCACACATGGCACGATCACCTGGGTAACTCTCCAGGATCTTTCGCCACGATCTAAAGATTTCGTGAACAGAATCCTGGAACCACATTGGTGGATCTGGCTCACCTTCAATGAATCCAGCTCCGGCTTTTTCCACATAGGGGTGGTCGGGGAGTCCGGCTGCCTTGCCCATGGCATGAGGCTGGTCCACTCGGAAGCCGTCGATGCCTCGGTCCAACCAGAATCGAATAATAGATTCAAATTCTTTGTGGATGGCTGGGTTTTCCCAGTTCAAATCAGGTTGAGATGAATCAAAAAGATGCAAGTACCACTGACCGTCTTCAAGCCTGGTCCAAGCCGGCCCACCAAACATGCTTTGCCAGTTGTTTGGAGGAAGTTCTCCGTTTTCGCCTCGGCCTTCCTTGAAGTGATAGTAGTTCCGAGCGGGGCTCCCCTCGGAAGCCTTTAGCGCCTCCTGGAACCAGTTGTGTTGGTCGGAGGTATGGTTTGGAACAAGGTCGATCATTACTCGGAGGTCAAGCTGATGGGCACGTTCAACTAGGTTGTCAAAGTCCGCAAGGGTGCCGAAGAGCGGATCAACATTTTTGTAGTCAGAAACGTCGTAACCGGCATCCTTTTGAGGCGACGAGTAAAAGGGACTCAGCCAAATCGCATCCACACCAAGCTCGGCGATTGCTGCCAGGTTTTGTGTAATGCCAGCAAGGTCGCCCATGCCATCGCCATTTGAATCAGCAAAAGATCGCGGGTAGATCTGGTAGATGACGCCGGAGCGCCACCACTCGGATCCGGTTACGGCTTCGTGCTGCAACACTCAGGCCTTGATCCAAGCGACCTGATCGGCTTCCAGCTCGCCCTTGGTCTCAAGGCCCAACTGGGTGGTTATAAGTAGCTCACCGTCCGGGAGAGTAAAAGGCTGATTAGTGAAGTTAACAACCACCAGCACTGCACAGTTTTTATAGGCGAATGCACCTGCTGGAACCAGGTCATTTTTCCACTCAAGCGCACCATGCCCCAGCTCATTGTCTTTGCGCAAAGCCAACAGCGACTTATAAAGCTCAAGAGTTGAGCCATGTTTGCCCTCTTGGCTGGATCGGGCATAGCTGCTGAAACCATCCGGTTGCGGCAGCCATGAGTTTCCGGTAGCGCTGAAACCAAAGGCTGATTCTGTGGCGGACCAAGGGATAGGCACTCGACAGCCATCTCTTCCAACGCGCTCGCCGTTGGTGCGAAAGTAGGTTGGGTCCTGCCTGACGGACCCTTCAAGGGTCGTGTGCTCAGGTAAACCCAGTTCTTCGCCCTGGTAGATGTAGGCCCCGCCTGGTAGGCCCAACATCATGGCGCTGGCTGCACGGCCTCGCTTGAGACCAAGTGCCTCATCTGGCTGCGCGTAGTCGGGCCCAATTCCATCGCCCTGCTTAGGAACCTGGTCGTAGGAAAGCCTGGTGGTGTGACGAATCACATCGTGGTTAGAAAGAACCCAGGTTGGGGGAGCGCCGACCTTGGAAAACTCGGCAATCGACTCGTCAATCACTGCCTTCATCTTGTCTCTGTTCCACTTTGTTTCTAGGAACGCAAAGTTGAATGTTTGGTGGTATTCATCGGACCTAACCCAGGTTGCCATCCTGGAAAGCGGCATCACCCAGGCTTCTGCACACATCGCACGATCGTCATACTCATCTAGAACCTTGCGCCATCTGCGGTTAATTTCGTGGACGCCCTCTTGGCCCCAAAATGGGTGCGGGTTGAGCTCGTCCTCTGGCTTGTTAGCGTCTTCGCCACCCATTGTTGTTTCGTTTGAAATAACGTCTGGAAGACCCTCAGCCTTTACTAGCCCGTGTGCCACGTCAATTCTGAATCCGGCTGCTCCACGGTCAAGCCAAAAGCGCAAGACGCTATCAAACTCGGACTTGACTTCCTCGTTCTCCCAGTTAAAGTCAGGCTGGGACTTGTCAAAAATATGCAGGTACCACTGTCCTGGATTTCCATCCTTTTCAGTGATTCTGGTCCAGGCCACCCCGCCGAAAACTGACTTCCAGTTGTTCGGTGGTAGCTGGCCGGTTTCACCCCTACCGTCTCTAAACATGTACCGGTTTCTCGCCGCTGAACCTGGTTCTGAATTCAGTGCTTCCTGGAACCAGAGGTGCTCTTCTGAAGAGTGGTTCGGCACTAGATCCATGATGATACGAATGCCTCGTTCGCCGGCTTTCCTGACTAACTCGTCAAAGTCACCAAGGGTTCCAAACAGCGGCTCTATGTCGCGGTAATCAGAAACGTCATAGCCAGCATCTTTTTGCGGCGACTTGGTTAGTGGTGAGCACCAGATGGCGTCAATGCCAAGCTCTGCCAACGCATCTAGTCTCGATGTGATCCCAGGAATATCTCCAATGCCATCGCCATTGCCGTCGGCAAAAGAGCGGGGGTAGATCTGGTAGATGACGGCTGAGCGCCACCACTCGGCTCCTGGTTTTGATACAGGGAATTTGGTCTGCATTGTCAAAAGCATAGGGCGAAGTAAGCGCTTACAGTAGCGGATTTACTAAAAAGAGTGGTCCAGCAAATAAAACGCAGACCATTGCAAATTATGTAAAGAAACCTAAGTTGCTATTTGCGTTTTTTGCTTTCTTAGGCGGATTGACTCTAAGAGACCAAAAATCTCCGGGACTCTCGTGTTTTGGGGTGTAATCCCGTTAGCGGAAAGCAATTGCTCCGCTGCCCGAAATGCAATTGCGGGTGCTGGAGCCGTCTTAGGGACAAAAAATGTCGAAGGCGCGATCGATCAGCAAAATTAATGCGGTGCGTTAGTAAAGCAGGACCCGTGATTGCAGCTGGGCATAAACCACCAGGTTTCCAAGGTAGGCAGTTTTACTTGCATTTGGGCCACCATCAGTGATTAGGGCAACACCCTCGTAGCTAAGATTTGCGTAGAGGCGTGCTGTTGGAAAGTCAGACTTTCGATAGAGCGTGACCTCTGTCACTAAAAAAGTTTTTATCGAATGAACCATGTTGGATTTACTTCGTATCACAATGAGGTCGCCGACAATTACCTGCCTAAGCTCCCAAAACACCCCGGTCTCGCCCTTGGAGTCAACGGCACCGACGATTACTGTTCTGCCCACACCGCTGGGTTTTGAGCCGCCGACATACCACCCGGCAACATGCGGATCTGCAGGGGGTGCAAGTGATCCGGTTTGATCTAGGTCGATGTTCACCAGTGTCCCCGAGAGCTGAACCCGGTTTATTGAGATCGTGAGCGTCTCAATGTTTGCTACGTAGCTTTTGTCGGCATTAGCGGGTACAACATTTGCGAGTAGGACTATTGTGAACATGGCTTTTAAGAACACATTTATTTTGCGGTCTAGGAACCGCCAATATCTCGTTGCAAAATGACCCACACGCGCCGAGGAAATAGCTCGAGTTGACTTCATTGCTGCAGATTAGTACTGAGCTGCACGCGATGCATCTCCACCCGCTATCGGTCCTGCGGGCACTACAGCTATTTGAAGCACAACATTCTTCAGAACTGGAGTTATTTTAATGTCAAGTAAGTTCGGGGTCGGTGCGAAGGTGATTACGGACTTAGGGCCGTAAACCCTCACCTCTTCGGCCTCGGCGGCCACCACCCTCTGCTGCACTTGCACAGCCTTAGCAGCCTTAGCAGCGTCAGCAGCCAAATCCGCCGCGTCCGCAGCTGCCAACGCAGCCAATGCGTCCGCAGCTGCCAACGCAGCCAATGCATCCGCAGCAGCCAATGCATCTGAAGCTTCCAAGACAGCCAATGCATCTGCAGCAGCCAACGCAGCTAAAGCGGCAGAACTAAGAGAAAGCCCATCGGCGCGATCAATCCTCGCCTGAGCGGCAGCAGCATCCGAAGCGGCCTGAGCGGCCTGAGCTGCCGCAGCAGCTAGAGCTATTGAAACGTTATCCAATGTGTTTGAGTTGAGTGCAAGTGCGGCGTCAATAGAGATTAATCGCCCTAGGACAGTTGCTTCACTTCCAGCGGCAACGGCACCCTTAGATAAAACTGTTCCAACAAACTTCGAATTTGCACCGACCGCGACCGCGCCCTTTACCTGCCAGTAAACGTTGGCGGCTGAGCCGGCCCCGGTGATTGTGATTTCTGCGCTGGCTGGAAGATCAAGAGCACCGACAACTTGGAATACGAACACAGCATCAGCGTCGGTGCCGGTGTTAAGAATCAAGTCGCCAGAGACAGTGAGGGCCGCGGCGGCCGAGTACACGCCCGGAGTTAGTGTCGTGGCCCCAACAGTTGTGGAAAGCTCAGTCGTTGTTCGCAATCTACTTGTCGCAAGGTACAGCGACTCTAAATCCGCCTTAATGGACGCTAGGTCAGCGGTCTTGATGCTTCCGGTTTGTGTCATTGTCGCACCGGAAAGGGCTCCCACTGATCCTACATCGCCGGTCACAGTTGTCGTGCCGGCATTACTGAAGGCCGCTCCAGAAAAGGCGGCGTATGTACTGGCCTGGCCAAAAGTCAATGCTGAAAGCTGTTCGGCGCTTATTTGAGAAATCGTCGAAGCTGCTGCCGATGTAGAAGAAGCGACAGCATCAATATCATTGCTGTAAAGGGACACGGCCGCATCAATTGAGAGCAATCGCCCTAGGACGCTTGCATCTTTGCCTGAGGCAATCGCAGCCTTAGAAAGAAGTGATCCGACAAACCTAGAATCTGCACCTAGGCTCGCGGCACCAAGAACCTGCCAGTAAACGTTCTGAGGTGAACCACCACCAACAATGGTTATCTCAGTATTCGCAGCAACGGTTAGAGCAGCCCCTAGCTGGAAAACAAACACAGCGTTTGCATCGCCACCGGCGTCAAGAACCAGTGGGCCTGTTATCGATACTGCCCCGGCTTGGGTGTAAACACCGGGAGAAAGAGTTACGGCACCTAATGTGGCCGAAAGCGCATTGGTTGACGGCAAGGCTTTTAGTGCTTCGTAGGCAACTTCAAGGTCGGCCGCGACCGAAGCTTCGCCAGTCAAGCCCGAAGTTACGAGGTCACCGCGCTGAACCATTGGGACACCGGTCGGGGCGCCAACTACTCCAACATTTCCCACCACTAGCGAAGGTCGAACCGGAGCGGCACCGTCGGTGCCGGAAGTGAAGGCGGCGCCAGCAAATACTGCATAAGTTTCGGCCCTGCCAAGCGTTATTGAGGCCAGGCGAGCAGCTGCCATTCTGGCTGCCTCGTCCTTCTCTGCTTGTATAGCGTTCAATTCATCTTGGGTCAGCACTCGGGCAATGTCGTTAGACGCCAAAGTCATGGCTCCGTTGACAGAAAATAACCGACCTTGCACCTCTGCACCAGCACCGGCAGTAACTGCTCCGTCTGCCAGCAATGTTCCAACGAACTCAGAGACGGTCGTCGCAGACGCTGCGGAAAGCGTTACGGCGCCAGTTACATGCCAGTAAACGTTTTCAGCCGAGCCGCCGACCATTGTGATTCTGCTGTTCGCCGAGGTGCTTAGGGCACCGGTCACTTGAAAAACAAACACTCCATCAGGATCCGATGATGCGTCAAGAGTTAGCGGGCCGTTTATAGTCAGTGCGGCAGCGGAAGAATAAACACCGGGCGTCAGAGTCATTTCGCCAATAGGGCCTGTGATTGCCGTGGCCGGCGAAGCCTCTCCAAGTTCAGCGTATGCAGTGACTAAGCTGTCGAGAACCGTTGCGGAGTCGGCTGTTGATTGCTGTGCCGTTGAGAAACCGGAAACCGTGCCTACAGCTCCCAGGTCTCCAACAACAGTCGTGTCCCCAGTATTTGTCAAGACCCCTTTTGAAAACACCGCAAAGCTATGGGCTGAGCCAAGAGAAACAGGGGCTTCGGCCAGACTCGATTCCGAGATCAGAAAAGTGGCTGGCATAACCAGAGTGAGAGCAACGACTTTGAACATTGCCAGCTTGGAAGATTTGCTTCTCCGAGGCAGAGCGTGAATTCTGATGAATTCTTTCTTGGTACTTACGGCTAACTTGCGTAATTCGCAGACAATGGCCTCTCCGGAATTGCACGCTACATATCCCCCATTGTGGGGATGTTTATCCCCCACATGGCGAACATTGGTCCCCTAAGTAGTGAACACTCGTCCCCCAAGTGTGGAAAAGGTTGTTTTAGCACCCGGTTCGGCTGGGGTAAGGAGCCCTGAAATTCCATGGTTTGTCCGATGGGGATTTTCCTATAAACTTTTCCCGCAGCGCATTTGCCTCCACGCAAGTGCGTTGCACTGGCAAGTTACCCAAGCGGCCAAAGGGATCTGACTGTAAATCAGCTGTCATCGACTTCGTGGGTTCGAATCCCTCACTTGCCACAAAGACCCCGCAACGCGGGGTCTTTTTACTTTAACGTCCCTTGTTGTAGGCTCCATTTGGACTTTAGAAAAGGAGATTCAAATATGACCGCCGTAATTCGGTTTATAACGGGCAAGAAAACTGCCCCGGTAACAATGCTGATAGGGCTAATCTTCGCAAGCCTTACTTTTACAGTTCTTAATACACCCGGAGCTGAGACTACGCCCGGCACTGGATTGCCAGACAGCGCAGAGTCGGCGCAGGTGCTGGAGCTTCAGAATCAGCTTCCTAGCTCTGATGCTTCGGCGGCATTTATCGTTTACACGTCCGACACGCAATTCACTCCCGAGCAACTCAGCTGGCTCGAGGGCAAGTTAGATCAGAACACGATGATGCTCTCCGGTGGTGCAAACGAAAAGTTCTTGGAATTTACAAACATTGAGGTTCAGGGACAAAAGTTTTTGCCACCAGCCGTGATTTCTGATGACGGAACTACCGCACTAATTTCAGTGCCATTAGAAATAACCGATGTGTTTGAAGAAATTGAACTTCGAGTCGACTCAATTCGCGAAATAGCGCCGGTGGGAATGCCGGGTCAGATGGAAGTTTTTGTCACTGGACCCGAGGCGTTCATCAAGGACATCGGTTCCGTTTTTGCCGGCGCAGACTTTAATCTTTTGGCCATCACTGCATCGGTTGTCGCGTTGCTGTTGCTCATCACCTACCGTTCCCCGGTCTTGTGGTTGATTCCGCTAACCGTTGTTGGAGTGGCGGATGGCATGGCCGGCATTTTGTCTGGACGGGTTGCTGAGGCGCTGGGCTTCACCCCGGATGGATCAGTGACTGGCATTGTTTCGGTGCTGGTGTTTGGTGCCGGGACTAACTATGCGCTATTGCTGATTGCTCGCTATCGAGAAGAATTACTCGGCCACGCCGATAGACGCGAAGCCATGAGAGTCGCCTTGCGTGGAGCAGGACCTGCCATTTTGGCATCTGGGTCCACAGTTGCAGTTGCCTTGGCGCTGCTGTTGCTTGCAGAGATTGAGGGCAGACAGGTCCTTGGTCTTGTTGCCGCGGTTGGAATCGTGGTTGCGATGATTGCCGGTTTGTTGGTTTTGCCAGCAGCACTAGTTATTTTCCCAAGGGGCATATTCTGGCCGCTAGTGCCAAAATTTGGCGGTGTAAATAGGAATGATAAGTCTCTTTGGGCGAAGCTTGGTAAGAGTGTTTCAAAGCGCCCGGTGATCGTGGCATCAGCTGGATTCGCGCTGCTTGCGATCTTGGCGTCTGGTGGGATAGGGGTGAAGACCGGTTTGAGCGCCAATGAGGTCTTCATTGAAAAACCTGAGGCAGTGGTCGGGCAGGAAGTTCTGGCTGAAAGCTTTTCAGCCGGCAGTGCCACGCCAACCCAGATGATTGTTTCAACCTCTCAGGTTGATGCAGCGGTAATCATTGCTGAAGCCGTCAACGGCGTTGAGGAAGTTCGTGTCGGTGCCACTAACGGTGAAATCACCCAGGTTGATGCGGTGCTAAATGGCAATCCTGAGTCCGCCGAAGCATTGAACGTGATCCGGGAACTCAGGGCCGCATTGGATGAGCTGCCAGAAGGCACGACGGCCTTAGTCGGTGGGCAAGACGCCACCACCTTGGACGTCGAAGATGCGACAGCCAGAGATCAAGCGCTGTTGATTCCGCTGATACTAATCTCGGTATTTCTGATTCTGATTTTATTGCTGAGATCTTTATTGACTCCCGTGCTGTTGCTGATCGCAGTTGTCGGGTCGTTCTTTTCGGCGGTCGGTGCCAGCTGGTTTATCTTCCAGAACGTGTTCGGTTTCCCGGCCCTTGATATCTCTGTGTTTATCCTGGCCTTCTTGTTCCTAGTGGCGCTCGGTGTTGATTACAGCATTTTCCTGGTTTCCAGGGCCCAAGAAGAGGCAAAGAAGTACGGAACCCGCGAGGGCATGAGACGTGCGCTTGGGGCAACCGGAGGCGTCATAACTTCAGCGGGTATTTTGCTGGCGGCAGTATTTGCCGTGCTGGGCGTGCTGCCACTTATCGCTCTTGCACAGGTGGGAACCATTGTTTGCTTAGGTGTGCTTCTTGATACCTTGCTGGTTCGAACCGTGATTGTGCCGGCGCTCGCTTTTATGACTGGTAGGCACTTCTGGTGGCCACGCAAGGAGTTTGCGGACTAAAGCTCATCAGAACGGGGCACACGCAGATCTAATGGGGGCTGTGGAGAAAAGAAAAAGGCCAGTTTTCTGGTTATTCTTCAGAATGGCCATATGTTCCTGCGACGAAAGGGTTCCGTTTGAAGACGACTAGATCCGGTTCGCTCCCCATCGTCTATTTAGCCACTGTCTCTGCACTGGTACTTGCGGGTTGCTCGTCTAATGATCCCTCTCTAACGATTTCGGCGACCAACTCGGAAATAGAAACTCGGAGTGGAGTCCTTACGGTTTGGTTAGACGAGTCAGAGGCGCTCGGTCTAAAAGCAGTCGCCCTGCAGTTTGAGGCGGATACTGGAACCCGGGTTGACCTAGTCATTAAAACGGATATCGGCAACGAGTTTTTGAGTGCGACCGTGGATGCACCTGACATAGTGCTTGGCCCTCACGGTCTGCAGCGAGGATTTTTATCCGAAGACCTGATTGCACCCTTTAGCTTGGAAGGTGCTGAGACAGGTTTCAACTTCGGAGCAGTGCAAGCCTTCAGCTATGGCGGGCAACAGTATGGTTTGCCCTACGCCCAAGAGAGCATTGCGCTGGTTTGCACAGAGTCCGCGATGCCCAAAGCGCCTGATTCCTTTCAGGACCTAGTCGATGTCGGGTTTGCGATTTCTCTAAACGATGGAACCGGCGACCCGTACCACCTCTACCCGCTCCAAACATCTTTTGGTTCGACTGTTTTCGAGGTTGATCAAATCAACCCTGAAATTCTGAATCTAGCTTTGGGCAACGAAGAAGGACTCGCCTTCGCAAATTGGCTGTCCAAAAATGCTTCTCTTTTTGATCTAGAAAGCAATACCGACCTGATTAAGCAACAGCTTATTGATGGCGAAAAGGGTTGCTGGATAACTGGGCCCTGGAGTGGATCCTGGTTCTCCGCGACCTTTGGTGAGGAAGGCTGGAACGCCTATGAAGTTCCTTCGGCCGGTGGACAGGTAGCGAGGCCCTTTCTGGAGGTTCGGGGTGCAATGTTAAGTGCTCGCGCGGGTAACCCAAGTGCTGCGACCAAGTTCATTGTTGACTATCTGGGAAGCGACCTCGGCCAGATTGCCATGTTTCAGTCAACCGGGCGCCCTCCTTCTAATCTGAAAGCTTTAGAAAGCGCCGAGGACTTTAAGATTCCATACCAATTTGGCATGGCCGGGATCAATGCGGTGCCGAGGCCCGTGTCATCGAAAATAGATTCGGTGTGGTTTCCGTTAGGCGAGGCCCAAATGGCAATTTTGCGCAACGACGTTGACGCCAATCTGCTTTGGCAAAAAATGACAGATGAAATAGCAGCGGTCGTCCGAGACTAGACGGGGATGATTTTGTGGGATTGTCCCCACATTTTGAGACTTTCATTGTGCACATCCTCACGCCTGTCCAGCATTTGGCAGGGTAGTTTGTAGGCATGCCCGATCTAGATTTGCAACCGCACCACGATGGCTCGGCACTTTA
>Ga0222664_1000949_pt1 | contig 12552 bp, 17 predicted proteins | sample AntAcemetagen604_FD_181147 | JGI IMG/M metagenome (GOLD analysis project Ga0222664, IMG submission 181147) | Saline water microbial communities from Ace Lake, Antarctica - #604 | ecosystem: Environmental > Aquatic > Non-marine Saline and Alkaline > Saline | place: Antarctica: Ace Lake...
GTAAAATGATATTCACCATCATTATATCTGATAATATAAATTCTTTTAGCAAATTGATATGTATGCTTATCAGATAGAATTGAAGTATTTTCTTGTTTCATAATTGTAAATGAGCCGATACATCTCTTGATTACTTATTAATTTAAGTATACGCCCTAATCAAATCGTTGTCAAGCATTATAATACATAAATCAATAAAACTCAATAATCCCGCAAGTATAGATATACAACCAATAAATCAACCGTAAAATAGATCATAAAATAGTTATCCCCTTTTCAATAAATAAAATAACCTAAATATGTCAATAACAATATGATACCAAAAAACTATTTTGACTTAACAAAAACTAAACTAAAGCACATCACGATAACCAAATACCTAACACCTATTTTATTACTAGCCCTAATTATATTAATGACATATATGTATATTAGCTCAACCCGTGAAATGACCCTAAATACAGATTTTGACTCAGAAGGTAATCCAATAGAGCAAATCACTAAAAGAGTATTAATAGTAATCCCAGTTGGTAAATAGCCCTAAAACAGCATAATCAACAAAATCCAAGCCCATAAGAGCCAATCTAAGCAATTTAAATAACTAATCAATACAATACTATGCTAATACAAGACATAAAACCGCCAGTAAATAAAACATTTCCAATATTAAAAGCCCTAGATAAAGCTGATAGAGTAATAGACTTAAGAGCTAAAGACATAATAAAAGCTAACACAGTTAAAGAGATAACAGCCACATCAATCAAGGGTAGCTTTAGAGTAACAGCCGAATAACACATACAGTATACATATAACAGTATAACCTCCATACTAACATATAATAGGCTCATACTAACCATTCATATAACATTTCATATAATATTTCATATAACATTAACAAATAACATTTTCCAATACTAAACTCAAGACAACAACAACACTATGAACAAATGCATACAATGTAATAGCCCTATAAGTGATAAAGCTAAGTATTGCTCAGATAAGTGCCGTAAAGCATATTCAAGAGCCAAGTCGGACATATTAGGGGTCAAGTCGGACAAACAACCCGGACAGATTACCCCGGACAACCCCAAAACAGCAACCCGGACAACTAACCCAAAGATACATGAAAGACCATTGACATTAAATGAAAAGCAAGGCATTACAGAATACGGTATATGTCACTCATGCAAGACACCAGTATCACACTTAATATGTATATGTAGTAAATGCACAACTAAGGATATAACGCACAAGAGCCTACACATAGACATTACTAAGTGTTAGAGGTAAATCAATACCACATAAAGCAAGGGGGGGGTATACCCGAATAGGGTGGTTGCCCTTATATAGTATATATATTAGGATTGAGTAAGAAGACAAAAATCCAAGACAACAACTATATGTTTAAAAAATGTACTAAATGTGGGTTAAATAAAAATTTAAATAAATTTTATAAAGATAAACAAAAAAAAGATGGATTATGTTCTTCCTGTAAGGAATGTCGTAGGATACATAATCAGCTACCCGAAATAAAAGAGCAAAGAAACAAATATAATCAGTCTCCTAAAATGAAAGATTGGAATGCTGAATATAGGAAACGACCAGATGTTATTGAAAGAAGACGAGAATGGGAGCGAGGAGAAAAAAGAAAAGATTATAATGCACGACCAGAAGTTAAGGCTAGAAAAAAGCAGTACCTAAAAGAACACCCAGAATTAAGGAAACAAGGCAAGGGTGGTATTTCAAAAAAGGCGTTTGAAAAAATAAAAGAAAATTTTTATTGGCAATGTCCTATATGTGGAGAGTCAGAACCATTTTTCGGACAATTCTGGATATGGCTAGTACAAGACCATATTATACCAAAAAGTAAGGGTGGGGCTAAATATAAAAAAGAAAACATCCAGCCACTATGTTGGGATTGTAATTCTAAAAAAAGCGACAAAATTTATAACAACAACAAAGTATTTTAATAAAAGAAAGGTTTAATAATATGAATATATGTCAAAGATGCCAAATAGAAATAAAAGACCCTAATGTAGCTCTTAACGATGCTATATCGTATAACGACCTGCCAGAGAGAGCTAAGTCAGAAGATTTAATGAGAATTAAACTTATTTTATGCGGAGATTGCAAAAGAGAGTTCTTAGAAGTAATGGATGACTTTATAAATAAGAAGCCTTCTAAAACGGATTTTAAGAAGAGATTAGACCAAATGGTGGCTAGGGTCGGAAAAGGACGTAACGTTGATGTGAAAGCCTTGGGTGAGCTTATAAAACCTTTTAAAGCTGTAGTTAAGAAATAATGAGTTTAGCATTATATCATTCAAATGCATCAAGAATAAACCCCAAAGGTTACGGGGAAAATTGGGAAAGAATTTTTAATGAAACAAATATCAGAAAAAACAAAACAAGAAATAAGACTCTACTTTCACATACATCCGAAAGCGAAGCTAGACGAAGTAGCAGGATTGTTCGAGAAAAAAATCGGAAGAAAAGTTAACAGAACAACAATAAGAGAGATAAAGAAATCAAAATCGCCTTTAGAAGAACAGGCTATTGTAAAAGCAGGAAAGATATGGACAGACAAAATGGCTAAGAACTTAGCTAGTGTAATGGAGAACAACTCTACACTTACCAACAAGATTATCGCTAAGGGACTTATTCTTTTAAATCATAAATTAGGAAACGACCCATTAACAGCAACAGAGATTTCAAACATAATTACAGCTATGGTTCGTAACAAATCATTAACAGAGGGGACTTGGTCTTTTGAAACAACAATCAAACCAGAAGATTTAAACAAATTTAAAAAACTACATGACCTCACAACTAAAGCAAAAGAACTCAAAATTACTAGAAAAATTGGCGGAGATGCCATTGGAGGAATTAGAGAAGCAGGAGGAGGAACTGAGAAAGATAATTAAAGTAGGAGAAAAACAATACTCACAAGAAAAGATACGCTACTTTGTTCCAACAGATAGACAAGAAGAATTTATTAGACCCAAGCATAAGATTAAATTATTTTTTGCGGCAAATAAATGTTTACCATTAGACGCACCAATTCTAATGGCAGATGGAACTTGGAAGAAATTAGGAAGTATTAAAGTAGGCGATAAAGTAATTGGATGTGATTATATTACAGGCAACGCAGAACCAACGATTGTTATTGGAACTTCACGAGCAGGGAAAAAGAAAGTTTTTAAAATTTCTTTTAATCAGGGTGGATATGTTATAGCTTCAAAAGAACATAGTTTTCCAACCTTATTAAAAAGTGGAAAAAGATTTTTATCGCATAGAAAATGGGCAGATAACATTCCTAAAAAAAGAAAATTATCAACTCTTTTAAAAAGACAGAATGTATCTATTAGCTGTAAAACAAGATTTTTAAAACCAAGTAGTGTAAAGTTTTTAAATAAAAAACTCCCACTTCATCCATATTTAGTAGGTGCTTTACTTGGAGATGGAAGTCTAGGAAAAGGATTGGGATTTACAAGTAAAGATACAGATATAATTTTCAAAGTTAATAGTTTATTAAATAATATCGGATATGAATTAAGAAAACAAAAAGGTGATAATTATGATTATAGAATAAGTTCAATTAAACCAATCCCAAGAGCTAAAAATGGTTTTGGCACAGGATTTTTAAAACAAGAATTAATTAAATTGGGATTAATAGCTAAATGTGGAGATAAAAGAATACCACATATTTATAAAATATCGGATATAGAAAGCAGAGAAGAATTATTGGCTGGTTTAATAGATACAGATGGTTGTTATGAGGAGTTTACTTCAAAGTCAGAACAATTAACTAAAGATTTTGTATTTCTTGTTAATTCACTTGGTGGAAAAGCAAACTATAAGCCAACTATAAAAATTTGTACGAATAATGGTAAAAAGGGAACTTATTACAGAGCAACTTGGTATTTAGATAGAAAACTTCCGCTTTGTTTACAATATAAAAATGAAAGGAAAAACAGAATAACACAAGTTTTTAGAGATAGAAAATTAAAGGTTGTTAAAGATATTGAAGCGTTAGACAAAGAAGTAGAATGTGGTGATATAGAAGTAGCACATCCAAGTCATACATATATTTCTTATGACTGGATTATTACAGGGAATACAGGAAAGACCTGTAATACTATCATAGAAGATATTTCTCATTGTATAGGATATAGACCATACCTAAGTCCTAAAGACCCAGATTACAAGACAGGCTTTGAACCACCAGTTAAAATTAGAATATACGGAGAAGACTTTACTCAGCACATAGGAGGAGTTATTGTTCCAGCTTTAAAGGAATGGATACCCCATACAGAATTTACATACAAAGACGGAAATCCAAAAAAGAACCCACAGGGAGTGCCTACTTTTTGGAGATTTAAAAACGGAAGCACAATAGAACTTTTAACATACGAACAGAGTTCAGAAAAATCAGAAGGTTGGGATGGACATGTAGTTCACTTTGATGAACCACCTCCACGACCCACATATATCGCAGCTAAGCGTGGATTAATTGTTAATGGTGGCATTTGCCTATTTTCACTTACTCCATTAAAAGAACCTTGGCTTTATGATGAATTATGGTTGCGTGGAGAAAAGGAAGATATAGAAGAAAAGAGTGTATTTTGTATAGACGCTAAAATTGAAACAAATTTAAGATACAGAAGAAAATGGTGGAGACCAGATGGAGATGATGGAATGTCTTGGTGTGGAAAATTAAAACAACAAGATATAGATGATTTTGAAAAAGACCTAACTCCAGATGAGAAACTTGCTCGTTTAGAAGGTAAGTTTATGCATTTATCAGGACTTGTTTATAAGGAGTTCAATCCTAATATACATATTCAACCGTGGTTTAAAGTTCCTAATACTTGGACATTTTACGAAGCTATAGACCCAGCAACACGAAAACCGTGGGCTGTGACATTTATGGCGGTTAGTCCAGACGGAACTAAATACATTGTAGATGAAGTATTTGTTAAGGGAGTAGTTTCAGATATAGCAGAAGCAATTTTAATTAAAAGAAAACAACTCGGATATCAGAAACCAGCACTAGCAACGATTATTGACCCACTAGCAGTAGCAGAAGACCCTATAAGTAAAACTACAGTTTTGAACGAATTTATGAAGTATGGAATATTTTGTCAAGTAGGAAGCAAAGACAGAAATAGAGGCATACAACTATTGAAACAAGAATTAATAATTAGAGACACAGATGAAAAAGCAGGAATATATGTATTTGATACTTGCCGTAGAACAATTCAAGAGTTCGGACATTATATTTGGGACGAACATTCTACAAGACAAGCAAGAACTTCAAGTGATATAAAAGAAATACCTAAAAAGGTTTATGACGATATGCTTGAAAACATACATAGATTAATGATAGCAGGATTCGGATATATTGAACCAAGACCACAACAAAAACAAACTAATCAAATTCAAGGAATAGGAAGATGAACAAAAAATTACAAAAAATTAACGAAGACTTTGATAAGAAGAACGATATAGCTGTTGAAAAACTATATAGTGAAAGAGTTGATATTATAAAAGATAAACTAGCTGTTAAAAATAAAAAGCTAACCAGAGAAGAAGCAACAGAATATGGTAGAAGACACGGATTTCTAAAAACTGAAAGAGGAGCAAAGATAGTCCGTGGAGTTCTGGATAAAAAGAAAGTACAGGGAGACAGTGCCTATTATCAACAGAGAAGAAAAGATGAATGGGGCAAGCATAATTTAATAGAAAAAATTTCAAGAGAAAGTATCAATGAAGGTCAAAAAGAACTTCAACAAGAGTTTAAACCTAATAAAAAAAGTAAATCAATTTTATTTTAATTTATGATAAAAGAAGAACCAAAACAAGAAGTACTAGAGAGTTTTCAATCTAATACAGACCAAGGTATTTCTGATAGGATTTTTGCTCAATTTCTAAAGTGGAGAGATAATAAAAATCTCCAGTTTGGTTATTTTAGGAACAGAAATTGGCTTGATTATGTAGATGACTCTAATAAGTTATTTAATAATTACAAAGTTAAACCAGATTGGAAAGAACCTTGGCAGTCTAATATAAGCGATACTACTGTCCACGCTAAGCTAATGGCTATTATAGCCCAGCAGGTAGTCAATCAATATACAGTAGCTTTTGCTCCAAGATTTAAGAGAGATATTTTTTCAAAAATAAGAGCACAAGTTTTACAAGATATTTATGACTTCACAGAAAGTGGAAGTGGAGCAGGAACAAGAAATGGAGAAATAGATTTACTTTTTATTATATTAAAAGCTTGTCGTGAAGGTAGAGTATTTGGATTTGAAGGGTATCGTAAGAATAAAAACTTTGAAGGCATAGACGCACAGTTAATTCCTATTGATGACTATTTTCCTTCAAATATGAAAAAGTTTTTTGTCTATGAAGACCCTAAGAAAATATGGAGGTCTATTATTACTAAAGACGATTGGAATGAGAAATTTAGCAACTGGTATCAATTTGATAAAGTTAAGACACGGTCAGAAGTAAACAACGAACAGTTACTTTTCTTTAATATATCTCAAGATGTTAAAAGTAATGAAGTAGAAATATTAAGATATTTTGATAAGTTAAGTAATGAGTTCTTTATTACAGCTAATGGAATTTTAATTGTTAACCCAAATAACCAAGGATACAAAATAACAGATAGAAGAAAAGATAAAGAAGATGGTATTTGGAGTACAGTATTTGAAGCTTATGATGATAATTTTCTTCCAGGTCGTTCCTTACCAGACTTAATGTCAGATGCTCAAGAGGGAATAGATTTCTTATTTAACTCAATGTTTGATAAAGAGATACTATCAGTTATGCGACCATTACTTATTGGTGGGGTTAATCAATCAATTGATAATTATTTACGACCAGGCGGACAAATACAAATGGCTGACATAACTCAAATTAAAGAACTAGATTTCAAAGGAGCAGACTTAGGAGCATTTCGTATCTTAAAAGAACTTCAAGACAGACAGCATTTCGTATCAGTTGACCAAGTATCTCAAGGTGTAGCTATAGGAAGCAAAACAGCAACAGAGGTTGAGAGAGCCCAACAGGCAGCTGAAAAACTTAATTCTGTATTTGGAGTAATGGTTAAATCAGCACTTGTACAGAAAGGTAGATTAAGAGCAGGAACTATTCAGCAGTTTATGATTGGAAGCGATAAGTTTAATCAATTTGTAACTGAAAACGTAAAGCTATTCAAGTCAGGAAAAACAGGAACAAGAACTTTGAGAATTACAAACAAACCTCAAGTATCAAGACAAGATGGTTTCTCTCCTAATTTAGAAAAAGAAGCAGACTTTATGGAAGGTGGTTCTGAGTCAAACGAAATATTTGAATTAACACCATCACAAATAAAAGACTTTGAATTTGGTGTTTCAACAAAAGCACCATCACAGACAGAGAAGAAATTGAAGTCAGCTAAAGATGTAGCTTTCTGGAATGAAGCAAAACAAAGACCAGACCTATTTGACCAGAAAGAGTCAGCAAAGGATTTCGCAGAAGCTATGGATAAAGACCCAGATAGAGTTCTATCTAAAGAAGAACAACAAATGATGCCAGAAGAGGGTAAAGCTGATGGAGCAGCTCAAAATGTTATTCCATCATTAGAATCTATGATTCAACAACCAATTCAATAATATGAAACAAAAATTAATCAACTGGCTTTTAGGGAAGTTTTTACCTAACAGCTTCAAATTTGTAGATATAAAAGAAACAGAACGGGTCAATGCCTGTCAGATGATGAAAGACCCATCAATAGTAAAATATCTTAGTAGTGTTTTAACAGAAGATATAATCGCATATATTTATATATCCAAAGAACAAAGAGATGAACAAAAAGGAAAGATTAACAGAATGGTTGATATTCTTAATCAGATAGACAAATCTAGTAAAGATGCCTTAGATATAAGAAAAAGAAATGAAACAGATATTTTAATGAGAAAAGAAAATAAACATAGTCCATATTGGTCGATTAAAAATAAAATAATAAAAATAAAACGAAAGAAAAACTAAAATGAAATTATTAAAAAACAATGGTACGCCTTATGTAAAAACAATAAGTGTTGGAAGACAAAATACTTATTTCACAAAGGCTACTAAAGGAAAGTTTAAAGAGTGTTTAGTTACAGTTGGGGTTCATCGTCCAGAAGCGGTTGACCCAGAACTAGAAGAATTTAATATCAAAAAGAATGAGAAAATTTTTCTTTATAGCAAAAGAGAACAAGCTAAAGGAGAATGGGTTGTTGATAGGTCAAGAGGTGATAATGGAATTAAAATAGCTAAAATTTCAGACAGTTTCACAGTTACTCATTATCCACATATTGTTGGAGTTAAGATAGGAACAAGTAAATATGATGAAAGAGAATATAATGTTTTATCAGGTCAAGTTTTAGAAGTTGAAGACGCTGATGCTGATATTCTATTCAAGCAATTTGGTTCACTAGATGAAGTTGATGATAAAGGAGAAGTCATAGTTCAGAATAGGTGGCAACGAGATAAAAAAGAATATGACGATAAAAAGAAGATTTCTTCAAGTGAATTAGCAATTAAAGTTCCTAAAAAGTTTGAGGAAGTAGATTGGAACGATAATCGTTTCAGACAGACACCGATAGAAAAAACACAACCTAATCTTGAAGAAGACTCAAGTATGAAAAAGAATGAGGAAGGAGATAAAGAAATATGACCAAATTCCCAATCATACTATCAAGACAACAACAAAAGCAAGCTGAAGAAAAAGAGCAGAGAGAATTAGCAGAATACAAAAAGAAGATTATGGGAATAGCCAATGATATAATAGGTGATATGATTGACGATGGATTAACTGTAGATGACTTTAACAATATAGTAAACGTAATTCAGATGAGATTTAATAAATCATTTAAAGAAGGTGAAATTAAATCATTAATAAAAGAAAAAACGGCGTAAAAGCCACTAAACAACTAAATGTCATTTGTTTAGCAGATAGCTAACTGCTTAATAAAAATGGTTTTTAGAACAAATATGACCAAAGAAAACAAAGACTTAAAAAAAGAGGAAGCTAAAACCTCTACGGAAGAGTCAACCGTTGAAGAGAAGCCCGATAAAAACATCGAGGAGAATGAAGAGTTAACCGCAGCTAAAAAGAAAGCTGAAGACCAAGAACGCAGGGCTATTAAAGCCGAAGAAGATAAGCGTAAGGTAGAAGCTAAACTTGAAGCTAAGGGTAACACTGAAACTCAAGATGATATTCCTGATTGGCAAAAGGAAAAACAAAGCGAACGAGAAGAAAGATTTCTTCTTGCTCAAAAAAACATTGCCAAGAAATTTCCATTCTTACAATCTGAGAATGACCTTGATGGCACCAATTGGACCAAGTTTAAAGAAGCTTGTGATAAATATGGTGGTCCTCAAAGTTTGACTCAAGAAGGTATAGAACTGGAATACGAAGGATTTATCAGAATGGCTTTACCAGAAATGGTAGCCGAGAAAAACCAAACTCTTGACCCCGTAGTCGAGGACTCGGGAGTTGGTGATGTAAGTTCTTCACCAAAATCTACTGAGAAAACTCAATCAGCTCTTACAAGACCACTTAACGCAGAAGAAAAGAAAGCAGCGTCTTTCTTTCCTAGCGGAGAAGAGGGTTATCGTAAGAAACTAGCCGAAAGAGAAGAAAGCAGACAAGGTAACCTTACGTCTAAATAACAATAATCAAAAAAATTATGTTAGTAGATGGATTCAGACCAGTAATAAACGAGAATGGTCCACTTCAGTACGAAAGAGGGATTATTGGGAACACTATTACCCTAACAGTTGGTGATGCAGTCAAAATCACTCCTGATACAGGTGGTAGTTATATTGAACCAGCTGACGCAACAGATGATAATGTATATGGCGTTTTAGTTGATTTAGTTGATAAAGATGGTTTTTCTTACAAGACAAAAACATCTAACTTTGACGGAACTTACACTGAAGCTGCTGATGGTGATACTTATGTATCAGCCTCAGACAACTTAACAGTTAAGAAAGTCCAAGCTAGAGTTTGTCTCGCACAAGGAACAATCTTTTCAGCTAAACTAGATGCCGCTGCAGGTACTACTACAGGAAGTGATAAAATCGGAATATTTTTCGATATTCTTACTTCTGATTCAACTTCATTAGATGAATCAAGTGTTAGTGCTACCAAAGCTACTTATCAGAGTGTGTCAACAGGATTAGGTTCAGATAGCCCAGTAGACCCAATATACCCAGGAAGTACGACCAGAATACACGTAAAGGTCATAGAAGTATCCAGATATCAAGCACAATAATTTTGAACATTTATGCCTGAATTATATTCACAGTGGGCTAAAACCCACGAAACTAATATTTTGGAATACCTCCAAGATGGTTACGATGAGCATACAGATTGGACTCCAGAAATTTACAATGTTCAAAATAGAACAGCTGGTGTCAATAGATACGACGAAATGTTTGGTCCTTCTTCTATTCCAATAGTAGCTGGCGATAATGTAACTACCCCAGAAGCAGAGTTTCAGCCAGGGTACCCAACTGTCGTTCGACCAGTCATCTTTAAGTCAAAGATGGGTGTAACCGAAGAACAGTTCGATTGGAATAAGTATGAAGGAACATTAGACAAAGCAAGAACTTTAGGTGAAGCAGCTAAACAAACAATTAACAAGTTTGGTGCTCATCCTTTCATCACAGCTTTTAACACAAGCTACACAAGCTATGGCGATGCGTTGCCATTGGCTTCAACAGTTCACACAAGACCAGATGGTGGAGATACGCAAAGTAACGCATCTTCAACTTCAATAGCTTTAACAGAAGCTAACCTTGAAACTGGTATGATTGCTTTAAAGCAACAAAAATCAGGACAAGGTAGGAAATTAAATCTAGGTAATGGAAACATTATTTTAATGGTTCCAGAAGCATTAGATAAAGAGGCTATGATTATTACAGGTTCAAGTTTACGTTCAGGAACCCCTAATAATGACCTTAACTGGTATGGTGGTGGAAAGATTAGCGTATTCGTTAATCCTTGGATAGGCAGTGATGTAACCGACCCGTATGGTAATACTGGAACAGATACCCAGTTTCACTTATTAGGTCGTGGTAAACACAAAATGCGTTTTGTTTGGGATAAAGCTCCTTATTACAAGACTTGGGAAGATATGGACAAAGATGTCATGTACACCAAAGTTAAGTTTAGAGGAAAAGTTTTTTGGACTAACTGGTTAGCTACTTGGCACTCGAAGGGAGATGCCACAAGTTATACCTCTTAATTCTTATGAAAAAAATAACAAACAGAGCAGAACACAAAGTACGATTTAAGTCTTCAATTGGTGGAACTCCTAAGGTTGAAGATAAAATCATTAATGGTTCTCAAATTAATGACATCGTATTAGGTGATAAAATTTCTATTCCTGTTGGAGGCGAAAGAATCGTCGTTGACGATATTGCCGAAGTTCTTATAAGGAAATATCCATACTTAATTGTAAAAAGTATTTCCAATAAAGAAGTTAAAGCTATTCTTAAAGCCAAAAAACAGGAAAAGAAAGAACAATTAAAAGTCGAAAAGAATAGAAAGATTGAATCTCTTAAAGAAGAGATAAAAAAACTAGAAGCTAAAAAAGTTAAAAAACATGCTAAAAAAAATAATAAAAAATCTACTAAAAAAAGTAAGTAAAGTTGATTACAAGTTGTTTACAATAGCTGTTTTAGGAACTCTATTGGCAACTGGTTTTGTCTTTGCTTATCAAGGCGGAACAACGACAGTAATTGAAGAAGCCCACGATTTCATTATCGAAGGTGGTTGTAAAATCGCTGAGGAAATTGGATTAGGTGCTTCAGCAGATTTTTGTGCAGGTGATGAACCTGTTACAAATATGTGCGTAGTCGACATCTATGACCTGACAGTAGCAGCTGGTGGATTTACTTCCACTGGTTCAGTAACAATGAGTGGTGAAAATTCCTTAACAGGAACTACATCAATTCCAATGTTAGATGCTTCATTTCAGGTTGATTTAGACTTTCAACAAGCCACAAGTGGACAAGCAGTTGCAATCGAAGGAACTCAAATAATTCCAGGTTCTATTCAGAACACTGGTGGAGACCTTCTTTGTACAGACACTTGGTTAGATATTTCAACAGCTAATGGGCTATTCGCAGCTACATTAAAAGTTGGAACAAGCACAGCAGCAACATCTACAGATGCTCACTTAATTGCTGACACGAATATAACTACTACAACAGTAGATATTCTTAGTAAAGAAGATGATGAGGGTACAGAAACAGACGAAGTTTGGATTTTTGCGGCAGACGAATATCTTGTCGTAACCCAAACATTCCAAGTAGCTAACGCTACATCATCAGATTCATTTACTACAGCAGGTGGTAACTTACAAGAAGGTAAACTTCATGTAAATTGTAGAAGTCGTTACTAAACTTTGATTGTTTACAAATTGCCCCTTATGAATATCCTTAACAGGACTCTCAAGCCAATAAAAGGCTTGGGGGCAGTAGTAAGTAATTAATTAATAAGGAAAAAATA
>Ga0222664_1000951_pt1 | contig 12541 bp, 17 predicted proteins | sample AntAcemetagen604_FD_181147 | JGI IMG/M metagenome (GOLD analysis project Ga0222664, IMG submission 181147) | Saline water microbial communities from Ace Lake, Antarctica - #604 | ecosystem: Environmental > Aquatic > Non-marine Saline and Alkaline > Saline | place: Antarctica: Ace Lake...
AAAGACCTTACTACTCCTATACTTGGTTTAGAAGTTAATGAAACTCCATCAGTCGATGTGTATAATAATCCACTTGAATAATCTTTACTTAAAAAGAATTTATCAAAAGCATATATAACATCATTATAATGTGGGTAAGAAACTGAGCCTGAGCCAAGAGAAGTCCAAGTGATACCGTCTGTTGAACTATATCTATAATCATAAAGTCCACCAATTAAAAACAAACCATTCCCAAAAGAAATACCTGCTAAATTATAATTGTTAGATGAAACAGAACGAGCAGTCCAACTAATACCATCTGTTGAAGTTAATATTCTGCCTGTATCACTTGTAGATGTTCCAACTGCAACAAAAACTCCATTTCCAAAGGCTATTTTGTAATAGTAATTTGCAGAACCTGTAGAATGACCTACAACCCAAGTAATTCCATCTGCTGAATATAATATCCTTTGAGACCCTACTACTACAAACACATCATTTGCGTATATTACATCGTGTAAAGCATAAGGTGGTATAGATGTTCTTAAAGTCCAAGTTTCTCCATCTGTGCTTGTTACAATATTACCTTTATTTCCAACGGCAACATAAACACTCCCATTACTCGCAATACCTTTTATTGCTTCGTCTGAATTAAATGGCGTAGTTTGAATTTCAAGCGGATAAGAAGCACTTCCAATTAAACCAATAGATTCATATAACAAAGGATAAGCACTTTGTAAATAAACACTTCCATCACATTCTAAATATCCATCGGGTACTGAAGTATAACTCCTTAAAATATCTCCGATAGATAAGCCGAAAGAAGTCGGCTTATTTGTTACATCATCCCAATCACTCGGAAAAGAATTTGGTTTATTTTCAATTTTATCCCAATAAACTTTATTTTTAACATTAACTCTTGGCATTATTTCTTCTCAATTTTAAATTGTGTAGATGGTTCTGTTATGCTTACCATATATTTATTTCTTGCTTTGTCAAGTTTAAGCCAAACGCCTGTGCCGTCAGATAATGTTGTATCGATTTCTTGACCTATTGTAAATTCAAAATAAACTTCTTTTTCTTTTAGATGAATTTCAACGCTATCTACTGTGAATACAACTCGTTTTACTACTCTGTAAGCGTCTTCAATCATTTCAGAACTTACAAAACTGCAAGAAGAAAGAATGAACACACCGAATGTGATTATTATCGTGGTTAATGTCTTTTTCATTTGCTTACCTCTAAATATTTATCATAAGTAATACCTGCTATTTCTGATGCAAGTAATTTAAATTCTTCTTTATTCAATGAGTTTAATTCTTCTTTAATCTCAGGTGTTAATTCTCTTAATGTATATAACTGCATTACAACATTTATAAGATTATCTATATCTTTTAAGTTAACTTTACCATCATCTGTAATCTTGATTATTTCACTAATCATTTTAGATACTGGTTCTTGAATTGCTTTTATACAATTATCTATTTTAACTTCACTCATTAACAACCACGTAATTATAAAATCCGTCTATTTCTGTTATTACTGCTCCCCAAAGTGTTATATCTTTGAGTGTTACATTTTCAACAAAAGTGTCCACGTGATGTCCACCACGTCTTGACTTAACAAGATAATCACCTAGCTTTGGTTTATATTTACCAAGCATTATTTGCTTCGCTGTCCAAACGCCTGTGCCGTCAGATAATGTTGTATCGATTTCTTGACCTATTGTAAATTCAAAATAAACTTCTTTTTCTTTTAGATGAATTTCAACGCTATCTACTGTGAATACAACTCGTTTTACTACTCTGTAAGCGTCTTCAATCATTTCAGAACTTACAAAACTGCAAGAAGAAAGAATGAACACACCGAATGTGATTATTATAGTTAGTATTATTTTTTTCATTTTATTTCCTTTATTCGTTTACTACTTCGTAATTATAAAATCCGTCTATTTCTGTTATTACTGCTCCCCAAAGTGTTATATCTTTGAGTGTAACATTTCGCAGCATTACCCTATCGTTTACATTTCCACCGAGTAAAATTCCTTGTTCCTTTTCGCTATCCCATTCAACAAATGTGTCAACGTGATGTCCGCCACGTCTTGACTTAACAAGATAATCACCTGGCTTTGGTATATATTTCCCAAGCATTATTTGCTTCGCTGTCCATATCCTTTTTTCAACCGCAAAGTCTTTCGCTCTTGCTGATTTAATTTGAGGTGTTGCAAGTCCAAGTTCATTAAACCAAGATTTCTCACTTGCACACCAAGGAACTGCTATTAAGTTTAAGAACTGATTCCAATCGTCGATATACTCGCCTTTATTACTTGAGAGAGGGGTTTCTACTACCCCCACGTAACTCAATTCTAATAGGAGGTGGAGTGGAATCGACTGCGTTACTTTCTCTTGTCTCTGCGTTGATGGATTGAACTGGACTGGATTCAACTCTATTTTCTTCAATAGAATAATTTGTTGCTCCCCCGATCCATCTGTCTCCAAAGTCGAGCGAATGATTAAAAAGGATAATAAGAGCAAAGAAAAATATCGCCAATGCGATGGCATTTTCGCCCAGTTTTCTAATAGTATTTTCTTTAAAATAAATTTCATCTATCCACTCGTAAGCTAATAATGAAAAAGTAGTTAAGCATAATCCTAATGAAAAGCCAAACATATAAGTAATGAACATAAAAGAAATAATTGATAAAGCAATTGAAACAAAGAATGATATTGCTAATATTTTCTTTCTTTTTAAGTCAAAAGGAGTTATAACATCAACTTCAATAGGTTTTTTCGCTTGATTTTCTTTAACTTTATTAGCAAGTTCTTCTAATTGTGCGATGATTTCAGGGTCTTTTGAATCCTTTAATACATCAATATTATCTTTCAATGCACTCATTTTTTGCTCGGTCTTTTAGATGTTTTAGTTTTTAGTTCTTCTTTGATATGTTCAATGTCTTTATTAGTAATTGCTTCTCTATTATTGATATATTCTTTAATCTCTTTTAACATTTCAGACCTGTGTTCTTTTAACATTGGCTCTACATTGTTAATTATTTTAGTAATTTCATCTTTGAGATTTTCTTTATTCGTGTTAAATATATCAGTAAGTTTAGAAATCTCTTTTTGGAATTTAGCGTCTAATTCCTCAATCCTACGTGAATTATTTTCATTAGCAATAACCTGTTCTTTAATTTTTTCAGCGTGAGTTTTAATAGTGTTATCTTGATTTAAATCGGTTGTTTCACGTTGTTTTTTCCAATTCTCGTTTTTTTCACGTTCTTTTTTAAAACCACTTTTTATCGTGTATATAACTCCAATTGCAGTTATTATGAGTACAATTAAATTTATTATTTCACTTGTTTCCATAGTTCCTTTTAGTTCATTTTAATTGGATAAACGCCGTCTTTACCGATAATAATTACTGCTTCGTATAAGCCTGTTTTTTTATCAATTACTGGTCTAACGTCATCTTCAAAAAGTGTATAACCATTTAGGTATAAAATGCTTGTTATTGAATCAATTAATGATTCTATATCTAAAGGGTTGATAGGCACTTCTTCTTCGCCTTCTTCTACTTCTGTTATTTCTTCAAGTATTTTAGAATAAATAAATATTGTGAAAGCGTTAAATGTTGCGTAAATATTCGCTTTTGGTAAATATTTTTTGCCTGAGTAAGTAATAAGAACACTTGCTTTGCTATTTTTAGCGGTCGAGTAAACGTCTTTCAATGCTTCTGTTCCTTCAGGATAAAGTGCCGTAGAAACTTTTAAATCTTCGGAAATATTTGCAGCTGTTATTTTTGTTTGGATGTCTTGCTTTTGTGTTTTTATGCTCATTACATCGTATCCAAATATTCACTTGTATATTTCTGCGTTCTGGACTTAGCGACTATAATTGCTCTTGATGTTGGCTCTGCAATTTCGGTAGCACCTGATAGTGATTCTTTTCCATTAGCAATATTGTCTAATGTTTTAAGAGCTAAGAGGTATCGGTTATAAACTGCTTCCATTTCTTTGTCATTATGCGATAATGAGTAAATGAAATATAGAGTAATATCAAGAACAATTCGCTTTAAGTCGTTTGTTGGAGTTGGAATTGGTGTTACATAACGAGCCGATAATTTTCTATTTACTGTTGCTTCTGCATCAGTAATAATATTATTTAACTCTGCGACATCAATCCCATTACTCGATAGTATGCTACTAATATCTTCAGTATTAGATTTAGATTCAATATATGCTTTATCGATATAAGCCATTATGAAACTTGGATTACCATTATTTGATTAGCTCCAGTAGCAGCAGTTAATGCTCTACCATTTTTAACACCTGCATCTAATGTGACAGCTCTTCCTTCTGAATCAGATTGAACATCTGCACCAACAGACACAGCCGCACCCGAAATCACTTTAACAGTTCCAATTCTAACAACTGAAAATCTGTCTCCAGAATTCCAATCATAAATTGATACACAACCCGGCTCTCCATCACCAGCAATTGCGCCTAATTCTGTAATGAATTTATTTTTTACAAGAGCTTCTGAAGCAGCTGCATATACAGTGTCTTCAAAAATTGCTCTGGTTAAATTTTCTCTTGCTATAGACATTATTTATCTCCTTCAGTTTTATTCTCTTCACTTACTTCATCTTTTACTCCTTCGATAGGAGCTAAGCTTTTCTTTCTTTTTTCATATTCATCAGTAGTAAGTTCCGCTTCCGAACCTTCATCTTTTACTCCTTCGATAGGAGCTAAGCTTTTCTTTCTTTTTTCATATTCATCAGTAGTAAGTTCCGCTTCCGAACCTTCATCTTTTACTCCTTCGATAGGAGCTAAACTTTTCTTTCTTTTTTCATATTCTTCAGTAGTTAGTTCTACTAAAGCACCTTCTTTGTAGTAAGCGTGATTAATCCACGCATCAGTTCCAACTACTTTATATTTTTGAGTTGTTTCTTCAACTTCTGTTTTTGCTTTATTCGCCATGATTTACTCCTTAAGCGTTAGTGTCTTTAATTAAATAACCAGCAGTACTCATAAGCATTGCTACTGCTGAATAAGTTCTACCATCAATAATTTTTACATCTTGTGCATTATCTTGCCAGTACGTTTTGAAACTAGGTAATCCTACATAGTTAAATGCATAACCAAATGATGGTGTAAACATATCGCCTTTCCCTTGTGCATTTGCTGGAGAATAAGTAAGAATTGCATTATCTCCCCATACATCAGTAAAAGTTTCGCCAGTTGCTTCTGCAATATATTGGGATGAACCAACATGAATTTTCATTCCTAGTAATTCTTCTAATTGTGCATGATTTGGTGGACCTAATTTAATACCCACTCCATAGATTTTATCTGTAACTTGCTTATTATCTTTAAAAGATAAGTAAGCATTATGTCCCATATAAATACCATTAGGGTATTTTCCTGTTTTTGATCTAATAGCTTCTCTTCCAGTATCAATTTGATTAAGTGGTAAAGAATCTGTATCAGTCCATTGGTCGTCTCCAGTTAGAGTTACTTTGTTTCCAGCTTCATAATTAGCAGCATCTTGAACCATATCAGCTATTCTAACTTCATCTCCAAGTTCAATAGCATCTTTTACAAGTTTAGCTCCATAAATTTCTAACTTCATTTTTTGAGTACTTGCAGCATCAATTTCTCTAATATCGATAGGATAACCTAAACCATGTTCGTGTAAATTAATATCAACTTTACCGTATGAAGTCGGATCTAATAATTTTTGTTTACCTCTTAAAGCTCTTTCAGTATTATAAATTCTGAAATGGTCTTTGCCATAAGAAGGGATTGATATTGCTAATGAATCTACTGATACAGTAGGCAAAATCAACTTGCCAATAAAGGTGTCGTTTGAATACCCTAAAGCTATATTTGTCAATATTTTACTTTGACCTAGCATTAGGTCTGAAATTCTTTTATCCATTTAATCCTCCTTCAAGAATATTAAATGCTTCCTCATAAGAGGCATTTTTAGCATTCATAATTTTATTAACTTCAGTAGATACTAACTCATCATTCTCTTCATTATAAAGGTCATCTTTTGAAAGAATTTGATCCTTGTTAGCTCTGTTGTATGTTCTAGCCAAGATTTCGTTAACAGGTAGGGCGTTTAACTCTTCAATCTTTTTGTCATAGGCAGGTGTGTCGTTCAATATTTTATCGAACAATGATTCCGCAACAAAGTCTTTCATATTTGGCATTACTTTGCCTTCATTGATTAACTTTTCTACTTTAGCAGTTACTTCTGCTTTAGCAACTACAGTCTTGAAGTCTTGATTATCTTTTTTCAGATTTTTGATTTCAAGATTTTTCGCTTGCAACTCTTTTTCGTGATTTACGGTTAAATCAGATAATTCCTGTGCTTTGTTAGCTGTTTCCAAATCTTTTTTGTTAACCAAGATTTGTAGTTCGGTTACTTCCGTTACTTTGTCTTGGTACAACTTTGAGATGTCAGCTTTATTTTCACCATCCATAGGTTTCTCTCCATTATTATTATTTAAATTATTATTTTCGTTATTAAGGTTGACATTTAATTGAGCTACTAAACTGTAGTAGTCTTTAGATAAAGCGATATTAGATACATCTTCATCTTCTTGTTTGTCAGGTTCAAATATATCATCAACTAATTTGTATTTTTTAGCATCTTTAGAGTTCATTATTCTATCTTCATTCATAATCTTTTTTAAGTCTTCATCACTTAAATTAGATTTTGATTTATAAACTTCTACAAGTTGGTTTGTAATTTCGTCAAGAGTTTTGCCTTCTTTTTTGAATGCTTCGGCATCACCAACTGCGATTGAGAAAGGATTATGAATAAGGAATGATGCTGTTTTTGCAATTAAAGTTTTATGACTTGCTTGTGCAATTATACTCGCTATACTTGCTGCAAGACCAATGATTTTAATAGTAATATTATTAGTATTTTTCTTTTCAAGTAATAAATTATAAATAGCATATCCAGTAAATACACTTCCACCAGGGGAGTTAATATAAACTGTAATATCTTCGCCATCTTGGATTTTATCTAAGGCATCAGTGAGCTTAGTCTCGTTATAGTCCCAAGGTGAGATACTTCCGAATATGTATATTTTATTAGACATTTTAATTTTCTCATTTTAATTATTGCAATATTACCAATTAAGGTTGGTATTCTTTTGTGAAAGTTTCACAAAAGTTTTCACATTTTATTTTGTTGTTTTGCAGATTAAAAATTATTATATGAGTTAATATGTCTTTAAATATATCAGAACTTCAAAATCAAATCAAATCAATCCCTATGGGTTTACTTCAAGAATTTGAAGAAGAGGTGATTTGTGAGTGAAAATGAGACAATAAACAATGAATTAAAAGAGTTAATAAACAAGGACACGCCAGCTTGGTACAGGCAAGAAGGTGAAGGTGATGCACCTTATGAATATTTTGATGTTTACAGGAAGTTACCTTTAAGTAAAAGAAGTGTTACTGCTGCACAGAAGATTGCAGGTAATAAATCTAATAATCGTTTTTTTGAGTATTCAAAGAAATATAACTGGGAAGAGAGAGCGAGAGCTTGGGATAATTATGTGGTTGCTAAGCACGATGAGTTTATAGTTAAACAAAAGAATGAAATTAAACTTGAACATTTGCAAGAATCAAGAGCCTTAAGAAAGGCGTTGTCTATTCCATTACGTTCTTTTGCTAAAAAGATAAATGTTAATGGAGATAATTTTGACGGAAAATCTTTAACTGAATTATGGAAAATGATTATTAAAACTCCTAATAATTTACGGATTATTCAGCAGATAGAATTTACTGCATTGGGTGAGGCAAGTGAAATTAAGAAAGAAGACATTACTTCAAATGGAAATACTATTAAAATTTCATTTACAGATGAATAATGAATTTAGCAGCAATACAGAGAATTGAAATACCAAAGTCGGCATTTAATGATGTTTATTTACCACTATTGAGTGATATCAATAGGGTTTTAATATTGTATGGAGGTAGAGGGTCTGCAAAGTCTGCATTCGCAGCACAATTTGTTATTTTGGATTTGCTACAAAGACCTTATGCAAAGTGGATAGCAATTCGTAAAATATTTGCAGATATTAAGGATTCTCAATTTGCTACATTAAATTGGGTAATTCAACATTGGAAGTTGGAGGATTTATTTCATATTACTCGAATGCCGATGGAAATTACCTGTCTCAAAAATGGGAATAAGATTATATTTAGGGGCTTGGATAAACCTTATAAAACCAAATCAATCTTAAATCCAACTTGTGTATGGTTTGAAGAATCTAATGAGATTAGTTTTGACGATTATACTAAAACTACTACTTCTTTACGTGGTCCTAAAGGTGCAAAGTTGCGTGAGTTGATTACTTTTAATCCTGAGAATCAGGATGATTGGATAAATACACATTTCTTTCCAACTAAAGAAAGCTATGAAAAGCCAGATGGTGATTTTCATTATATTAATAGCATTAGAAGTGGAACTACAATTTTACATACTACCTACAAAGATAATCGTTGGGTAGGAGAAGATGAAAAAAATAAGTTAGAATCATTATCTGATATTGATGATAATTTCTACAAGGTTTATACTAAAGGATTGTGGGGTGGTGCTTTAAAAGGGCTTGTTTATTCGAAGTGGGAGACTTACGAAGAAGCACCGCAAAATGGCGAAGTGGTTTATGGTCTCGACTTTGGGTATAATGACCCGATGGCTTTGGTTAAGGTAACGAGAAAAGAGAATCATTTATATATTGAAGAGCTGTTTTATAAATCTGGGTGGACGACTACTGACTTAATAAGTGAGTTGCCTAATTTGGTGCATAGTAAACACGCTGATATTTACGCAGACCATGAGCCAGATAGAATAGAAGAAATTTATAGGGCTGGATATAATATTAAGCCAGCTGATAAGGGTGCTAATTCAATTAAGAATGGGATTGATTTTACAAAGAATTTTAATTTACATATTCATAAAGATTCTCATCATTTAATAAAAGAATTGAAAAAATATATTTACAAATCTGATAAGAATGATAGAACTTTAGAGATGCCTGTTGATATGGACAATCACGCACTTGATGCGAAGCGATATGCAATAAATACGCACGGAAGGAAATATTGGATAGGTACAAAGGTAGTTTTGCCGAGCGGTTCGGGTGGAAGGTCAAGAAGATTTAGTCAAATCGATAGGTTTTAAGTATTTATTTACTACGATAATTAATAATAAATAGTTTATTTGGAGGTTTTATGGGGATATTTGATTTATTCCAAAATAAAAAGGCAAAAGAGCCAGCGAAACAAGAGGTAGTATTACCTAGTTTAAAGCAACATCTCATTAAGGAATATAATATTAGTTCAGGTTCGGTGTCGGGCTGGTCTAAGTTGCTTGAAAATCCTGACAAAGTACTTCGTAAAACTGGTAAGGATATCCAAGTATATGATGATGTTTTGAGCGACCCTCACGTTTACGCTTGTGTACAATCTCGTAAGTCTGGAGTGATGAGTAAAGAGTATGATATTGACCAACACGAATCGGATAAAAGTATTGTGGATTTTATTGAAGGGATATTTAATAATTTTGATATTTCTGAACTAACAAGAATAATATTAGATGCTCCTCTTTATGGTTATCAACCAATTGAGATTATTTGGGAAATTGTAGATGGGAAATATATCCCTGTTAAATTGCATAAGCGACCTCGACAATATTTTAAATATAACAAAGATAGGCATTTGATGTTCGTAGATGATTATGGGCGTGAAAGTATTGTGCCTGAATATAAGTTTATTGTACCGAGCTATGAAGCAAGTATTGATAATCCTTATGGTATGCCTTTACTTTCAAAATGTTATTGGTCTGTAGTATTAAAGAATGACGTGAGAAAATTTTGGTCGATAATGACTGAGAAATTCGGGATGCCATGGGTGAAAGTGAATTATAGTAATCACGATTATACAGATAAAGACGCAGTTGATGTCCTGAAGGATTCACTATTTGATATGGTGCAAGATGCTATTGTTTTATTGCCTGAGGGTACTGATTTTGATATTGTTAGTGGGAATAATAAAGGTAGTTCTGAAGTCTATAAAGATTTTATTCAGGGATGTAAAGAAGATATATCTGAAGTATTATTAGGTCATACATCTGCGACTACTTCAACACCTGGTAAACTTGGAAATGAGGGAATGGCAATTAGTGTAGTCGATAGAATTATTGATTCAGATAAAAGATTAGTGGAAAGCACTTGTAATACTTTAATTAAAATGATTGTTGAATTAAATTTTACATCAAAGCTATACCCTAAATTTAGATTCTATGAAGAAGCTGATATTAATATTGAAAGAGCTAATAGAGATGCTATTCTATCTGAAAAAATGAATGTTAGATTTACTAAAGATTACATCAAACGTGAATTTAATTATTATGAAGAAGATTTTGATATAGTAGAGCCATCGGCAGCATTGGGAGGTCAGCCAACTGAAAAAAAGTCGGTAGCTCCAAGTGATAAGTTAAATGTCGGCTTGGATGTGATTAATAATGTTGTTATGCAGAATTCAGAAGGTAACTCGAAAGAACAGAAGATTGCAGATGAATTTATGGATTCGATTTTAGAGCCAAAAAAAACTGATAAGATTTTTAGTAAGGTGCTAAAGCCGATATTCGATTATGCTAAGAAAACTGAACTTGATAAGATGGATAAGGATTATTATAAGTTATTCAAGAAGATTGATACTGATGAATTTACTACGCTGATTGAACGTGCGATGTTTATAATGAGTTTGCATGGATTTAATTCTGAAGAGATTACTTATGATAAGGATGACTCTAACTTAGCAGGTATTGAATACTTCAATAAAGGCGAAATGTTTACGCTGAAAGATTTGTTGTTATCGTTAGAGAAATCGCCAGAGGAAATTGTTAAGTTTTTTGAAAGTAAAGGTGTTGTGATTTCTGCGACTTGGAAAGATACATTTGATGTTATCCGTAAGCACGCTTTCACGGTTAGCGGTGTTGTTAAAATGGATATGCTTATGGACTTCAAAGAAATGATTACAAAATCAATATCTGAGGGATTATCTCAATCTGAATTTAACAAGCAATTAAAAGAAAAGTTTAGTGCTAAGGGTTGGCTAGGCAATAAGGATAGTGATAAGTTGGTTGAGGCGTGGCGATTGGGTGTTATTTATCGCACTAATTTGCAGAATGAGTTTATGAATGGGCGTTGGAATAATCATAATATCAATATTAATTTGCGTCCTTATGTGCAATGTCAATCAACTATCGACCCAAGCACAACGAAAGAATGTAAAGCACTTAATAATAAGGTTTTTAGGGTAGATGATGAGTATTTTGCTAATCATTTGCGACCGCTAGGACATTACTCTTGTAGACGGACTACAAAATCACTATCTGAAAAACAATTGAAACAACGTGGCTTATCTGTTACGAAAGGAATTACTATGGCAAAATATAGAAATGCAAAGGGCTTTGATGAGAAAGGAAAAGTGTGGAGTCCAGAAAAGAGCAAATATCCAAATGAATTGTTTAAGGAGTTTGAAACGGTATGATAGATTTTAGTATTGATGTAAATGAGTTAGCGCCTGGACTTACGGAAGAGATTGAAAAGCAGATGGAAAAGATTAATTTTACTGCGATTTATAGAGGTATTGGGGAGGTATTACAGACTGCTGTTGAGGATAATTTCGAGCAAGAAGGTGCGTATTTTGGTAAGAAATGGGATGGATTAAGACCTTCGACAATCCAAAGCAGAAGAAGAAAAGGTAAGTGGCCTGGCTCCATTTTACAGGTTACAGGTCGCTTACGCTCATCTTTTACTTATTCTCTTGCTGGTAATACACTATCATTTGGTACAAATGTAAAATATGCTAAATATTTGGACCCTAAACGACCTTTATTTTCAGCTACTTTAACTGAAGAAATGAAAGACGAAATCAGGAGTGTTATAGTTAAGAGTTTGGGTTAGGTCGTCTTATTTCTTTAAAAAGCCGTAGTCGTAAACTTTGGGTTCGATTTTTTTGGCTAATGTTTTTAGTTGTTCGCGTAGGTTTTTGATTAGGGTCATGTATTTTTGGTCGTCGGATTTGCTGTTCATTCGCCCTGCTTCGTTGCGTCCTTGAAAGTGTTCGCGGATGTCGTAGAATGAGGCGTTTGGGTTGTATTGTCCTGTTATGGTTTTTGTTTCGTTTGATGTGTTTTTAGACACGATAAATCGTGTCTCTACAATGTCTTGTGGCTTTTGAAACTCGCTCTGAATGACAGCACTTCGACTTCGCTCAGTAAACGTATTTTGTGATTGGTAGTAAGTCCAGAGGTCTCGCCCTGCGTCGAAGCATGCTTTTGCTTCGGGGGAAAATTCAAGGGCTTTGTTTTGTGTTTTTTCGCTGAAGAGGTCTTGGCTTAATTCGGCTTTGATTTTGCCAGCGATGTAGTCGGTCATGAAGTTACTTTCAAATTTTTCTTTTGCGTCTACTTCTTGCTCGGTAAATGGTATCCAGTGGTTTGTGCCTTCAGATGTTGTAATTCTATTT
>Ga0222664_1000952_pt1 | contig 12537 bp, 16 predicted proteins | sample AntAcemetagen604_FD_181147 | JGI IMG/M metagenome (GOLD analysis project Ga0222664, IMG submission 181147) | Saline water microbial communities from Ace Lake, Antarctica - #604 | ecosystem: Environmental > Aquatic > Non-marine Saline and Alkaline > Saline | place: Antarctica: Ace Lake...
TGTTGTACGCTTCTGCTATTTGGATAAGCAGTTTCAGCCTGTATCTCTTTTATTCTTTCAGTTGTCATATAATAAAGTTTAGTGTTTCAAATCCGTAAAAAACCGACTCCATACCCACGGGCGTTATCAAAATCCATCCGCCTACAATTACTATTAAAATTTTGTTGGGTTCGTTTTCCATCATTTTAATTCCCGATCAGATTTTCAGCCCCGACCGGGATGGACTCACGTTTATCTATCACTTAAAGGGCAAACCCTCTTCCTCAACTTCTTTATGAACATCTGTTTTCTTGGGTGCCGGAATCATTTCTATTAATATTTCCAGATCCTCATATGTCCTTGCTTTAAGCAAATTGGAATGGATCTGCTTGATCTCTGCCTGACTTACATCATCACGGCCTTGTAGCTGTAATAGCCCTTTCTCGACATTTATATAGAGCTTGATAAACTTGTACAGTCCTCGACCTTCATGAATCGTTAGTTTTTCGGGATCCAAGTTTGCATACTTATGAGAAGATGGCATAGCCTTAATGGCGTCTTTTACCTTCGTATAATTCTCAGGAGTAGTGCTAAGAAGGATCTTTTTGGGGTCTGCCGGAGGCTTTTTGTTTTTAGGAACAGGCGGATCTCCATGCTCGGGGCTATCATGATCACCGTCCCTTTCTTCATTGGTAGGGATGGAAAACATCATGATGATGGCATACTTATGTGCGGCCGTCATGGCTTTGTTGCTTGATTTATCCCCCGAATCCATTCCCTCTCCCTCGGTTATAGTGTCTACATAGCTTCCATCGTCTGTGTAAAAGCGAAAACGAACCTTCATTAGGGTGTATATTAATGCCCCACCGCTTCTTGTTTCCCTCTCCTCTCTGGTTTTTTCAAGAACATTTGCCAATGAGAACACCCGATGCTTTGCCAAGATGGGTTGTATCATGTTATACACCTCATCCACGCTCCGGAAGTTATACCCCTGTTGTTTGTTACGGGAGTTTTTTCCTACCGGCTGTATGGCCTCCATAATGTCCGATATTTTGCTAAATATCTTTCCTTTTTGTGGCCCGCCTATTCCGAAAATAGCTCCGGGTTCAGGATCTCCATATAAACCCTCGGCAGCTTCGGCGCCGTTTAGTTCTACTTCTTCTGTGATTGTTTCCTCTGACATAATACCCTCCACAATTAAAGTCCAAATACCGATTTGTTTAATTCAATTTCAGCGCCAGGTATGCTGTTAACCTGCTCCACACTCTGCAGGTACTCATGGATCTCCGATCTCTCCCTGACAAGTTGTTCTCTTGACTCTTCTGACGGGTCTTGCGATAGTACTCCCTCAATAACCTGCAACCGATCACGCGCCTCGGCTGTCTCTCGAAGATATATTTCATGCAACTCCTGACCATGCTTATTCAGGTCTTTCCAGGGGGCAAACGTGATTTTACGTGAAGCGTTTTGAAAGACCTCTATGGCCTTGCCTATTGCAAGCTGCGCATCAGAGGATAAAACGATTGGCTCCCCATCAGGCGTTTGCATTTCAGACTGTATAGTCATTAACGAATCCGACAGTACACTTGCCTGATCTTCTTCAAGCTCTATATTTTTTGAGGCAAGTCCGTGTTCTCTCAGATGGGTATAGGCTTTTTCCTCTTCAATAATACCAACCTTATAGAAGTCTCTCAGGTACACCTTTTTGCCATCAACCAAGACGGATTCATCTTCCTGTGTGCGAAGAAGCATGACCACTCGGGTTTTAACATTCTCTACATTGTTTTTTCTCGAATCCCGAACTTTTTTGTCTATATCAGAAACACCTTGCCAATATTTACTCCTTGCGTTCCATGCCTCTACTTCTGCTTCCAGTTTTCTTTTTACCCATTGATAGCTTTTCACCTTATCGGCAATGCCCCCGTCAAGGTCAATGATCTGCTGATATAGCTCTTCGATTTCATCGGTTAACTCACCGCCACTTTCCAAGAGCATCTTGTCAAATTTTTCCTCTAACTCTCGCCTTTTGTGTGTTAAATCAAAAGCCGATTCTTTTTTCCCTTTTTTTACTGTTTTTGTTGCTTGCATAACTTTATATTAGTTGTGTGTTAAGGTTATTCTGGTCTCTGCCAGGGTATTCTTTGGAGCCTGTTTCGATTCATCCTCGGAACGGGCTTTATTTTTTAGGTCTCTGATAGCTTTCTTACCAATCTGGTAGGCAGCTACCTTGACCAACTCTGATGTATTCATGGCACACCTCTGTTTTTGGGTTCATATAAAAGACGTTTGATTTTACCTGAATGATAATCGTCCAAAAATCGTAGTAACTCGCTTCTTAAAATCACATCATCATTAAACTGTAAATATCCATAAGGCTTCATCTTCGCCTCCCATTTTCTAAGCGCCGGATAGGAATTGAACCACAGCATGGTTAATGCCTGCTTCCTGTTGATGGCTTTATCATTACTCTTGCGAAGATTTGTAACAGCCTGATTTTCAAGTATCAAATACAACTCTTCCTCTATTTTATCAGCCCGATCGCGCAGGAACTTCGCCTGAGTTCTCAGCTCATAGACTTTTTTAGGCAGTTTTATTGTATTTGTATCACTCATAAAGAGTCCTCTGTACTTGTTTTCGTCCTTGCTCGTTAGAGCAATCAAGACTATTTTGATAGTTCTCGCATACTGTTACTGGCCTTGCCGGTGACGTTGCGTTTCTCAATACCCCGGGAGGTGACCACTCCCGGGGTTCTTTCTTCTCGCATCAAATAATCTGTCAGGTCTTCATCGCTATCAAAGCGAATAATTAAATCGTTAATTTCTGATCGTACCTTAGATACCACACTGAGCAAATACCGGTAGTATTGGTATAGGCTTTCAGCGTTTCCGGCACTAATCGCATCCTCTGCTACATATATTTGACGAACCAAGTCATGGTGCAATTCCTGAATGGTCATATCGGTGTCGTCTGCGCCCTGTATTGGAATGATGTGATACTTTGTTGGAACAACCACAAAACGTTGCATCCGGAGATTGCCATCGTTAGAAAGGTTTTTCAGTAAACTTGAAAACCGTATCCCGTCTACCTTGTAAGAATCTTGATTAATAGCATTAACAAGGCTTTTTTCCCCATCATATAAAGAATATTCAGCCAGTGTATGCCAAGAATATCCATCTTCGCTGACCAACTTTCTGATCTGTGAGTAAATAGCCCTTCTTAACTGTTCGCGTATGTCCGATCTACTCATTGCAGTACTTTTTTAGGCTTGCGTTCCTTTTTATCATCTGGTATAGTGATGCCGGCACTACGGATGTAGTCACAAGCCTTATTATAAATGTCGTGGTTTTTGTTTGGGTACTTCAGGACTTCATATAAATACTCTCTTGAACACCCTATTTTATCAGCAACCTGTTGCGCAGACTGATCAAAGGCAGTTCGTGCCTGACTAAATCGCTGAATCATTGTTAATTCATTCATGGTTTCTTACATTTGTTATATACAAGTGTGGACTACTCCTGTGAATATAGTCAAATAAAAGTCAATTTGTCAAGTAAAAGTAAAGATATAGTAAAAAATATTTTAATCGAGCTATCTATAGAATTAACAGGTACTAAGAGCATTCCAAAGCTTGCAGATAAATTAAATCTATCAAAACAGGCTCTATATGCATGGATAAGTGAAGGAGAAATTCCTTTAGAGTCAATCGTTAGTAAAGTCAAGGGTATTAACCCAAGATTTTTGACCGGAGAAGAAAAGCGTATATATAAAGTAGAGGCGCAGCCGTCAGATGATTATTTTGACTTTACGAAAACATTGTTAGAAGAAGAAAGGTCTCGATACGGTATTTCAAAAGTTCCTGATACCGAGGTGGGTCGTTATCTTCAAGATATTTTAGACGACTCTGTATCTCTCGTCGTAAAGATTCGTCGTCTAATTGATCTACACGAGGGTTCGAAGATTGAGCGTAATTCTGATCCATAGTAGTTATATTTAATGATTAGTAAGGCAGGCTAATCTACATTATCAAAACTAATTTTAAAAAAATGAGACAACTTTTATTGTCTTTAACAATTTGTCTGGTATGCTTTTGCAGTGGTTATTCACAAGATGTTTCTCAACCTGATAATATTGATATTAAAGAACAGGCAAGGAGTATTTTGATGGAGAACAGGCACCTTCTGTCTGGAATTGACTCTACTAAAAGCGGGCAGATTGACCCGAAAGAAGACAACGTTGATGAATTAATTGAACGCATATATGGATCCCCCCAAGAAGCTTCTGTAACCAGTAGGCAAGGATATACCTATCCAGATAACAAACATATTTTAATCTTCCTGGTCGTTCTTTTCCTATCAATTATTACAACGGCCAAAGTAGCTACTCGAAAAAAACCACAATCTAAAGTATCAAAACCGTTTATTTTATCCACCCCCTCTATGGTAACCTCATTTAATCTTTCAAAAATTTTTATATCCCTGTGGGTCATTGGTTCTCTTGCACTAATTTTATATATCCCTTATGCAAGTTATTCTATGGTGTCATCTGGCGACATTATAAAGACTATTGACGTTGTTTATTATGATTGGATTTTTAAATCTCACCCATTTGATAATTATGGAGAATTTATATTAATAAACTACAAACTATTAATTCTGCAGATTGCTGTATGGAGCTGCATTACTGTGGGTCTGTCATATTATTTTAAAAAGAAATAATTATGGCCGGTGGCCCATATAAAAACAAACATGGATCAAGGTACATTATATGGACAAACTCAAGGCTGTACCCAAACAATCCCAGGATCAGCGAGTCTCTTAGAACCAAATCTCAAAAAGAAGCAACCATCCGAAAACATCGCCTTGAAGATCTCTACAATTCAGGCAAGCACAACCCATGGCACCGACGTTGGTATGATAACCCCTCCATAAAACCATTTGTTACCGAGTCTCTTGCCTCCGGCAATGTTACATCGATCAATGAATACCATAACGACATCACCCTGTTAGAGGCCTCTGAAATCTATATTTCACATCAGATCAACCGCCCTAAAGGGTGGAGAAGCGATCGAACGCAAAAAGTGTACGCAGACAATATTCGACACTATGTAAACTTGATTGGCCCAACTCGTCATATTCGATCTATCACAAAGGAAGATATCCATGAGGTAATCTTTCGCCCATCGGTTACCAGTGAAGAAACATCCAAGTCTGACAGGAGCAAAATCATATCCATGCTTAATTTTTTCAAAAAGCAGGGATGGTTACAGGCGGTTCCTGACATTGAGGCTCCTGATCCACAGGAAAAAGTACCCAAGTTCTTTTTTGAAGAGCAGTTTTTGGCAGTCTGTTGGCATAAAATTATAAAAACTGAAAAAGAAATCATTCATGGTCACGCCCAAAGATCAGCAGATCGGCATCAGCTAAGGTTCATTCTTGCCTGGATGCTCATGGCCGGTACAGGGATCCGACCGGATGAGGCTACCAATATCCACATACAGGACGTTTACCCCGGACAAATGCTTATTGGGGCTAATACAAGGGGGAAAACCAACTCTCAGCGAATGGTACCGCTTCTCTATGAGTCAAGACAGGCGGTAGAACTTCTGATCGATCCTGCTTTTCGTAAAAGAGATCCGGAGCTATCGCGATCTAACCGCCTAATTGGTATTCACTCTACCATGGTTAAGAAAAGAATGAGCATCGAGCTTCGTAACGCATGGAAGGCCTGCTATCCGAATCACGGTAAAAGAACGGCATATAACCTGAGAGATTTTTTTGCAGTTCGTTTTTTAAGTGACTCCGACATTGGCAATCAAGACTTCCGATTGCTGCAGCTGAGAAATTACCTTGGCCACAAAAGCATCACCACAACTGAAAAGTACCTCAAAGCCATCCCTTCACGAATAGATTTAAGCCTGCCAGATAACACTGATATAGTGAAACTTTTGTCTGACATTTCGGCAAATGTTAGTTAACTGTTAGTTTCAAAATTCATAAGTCACTGATATTTATCACTAAAATCAAACCTTGCCAAGGTGGGGGTCGCGAGTTCAAATCTCGTTTCCCGCTCACAAAAAAGCCCTTTATTTAACGTAAAGGGCTTTTTTTATAAATGACATTGAACATCTGTGAAACAAAATTGTTAGTTTTTTGTTAGTTTTCACCCTTTTTTCAGGAAATTGTTAGTTTTTTGTTAGTTTTTTTTTAAAGCCTTCAAAGCCATCTCTCGGCCATGCACAATATCCGGAACCATATACTTATGATGGAATCTGGTAGTAGGTGCTAATTCCTGCTCCGGCTTTACAATTGTAGAAGGGTAATATGTCAGGTCGTCTCGGCACCCACACTTGGCAAGCTCATTCTTATAGTGGAATTTTAAAAAATCTACTTCTGCTACTTTAGCCAGGACATCACTTGCCCTCTCCGGTGCATGATCCAAATCAGACTTAATGTGCTTTAATGGCTTGGCCTCAAATCCTGCTGTACTTAAAATTGTGATGTGATCAGCATCCGGCATCATTATTTTTGTTGGCTCAATCGGTGTGTGAGTGGACGATCCGCCATCAGTATAATATTCACCTCCTATTTCAACTGCGCCAAACACTCCCGGAATAGCCGTTGTTGATAGAACCATCTTTGCAAAATACTCTACATCACCTTTTGAAAACGTCGTACCGGCCGGTATTTGCCACCACATTTCCCTTCCGGTCTTTGAGTTCACAGACACACATACAAAATCGATCAACATTGTCTGGCCAATCATTTCGCGTTTAAGAAGCTCTAATAGAGGCCTGTTATCATAGGCTCCATGCAGAGGATCTGACAAACCCAGTTTATGAGTACCCAACCTGAAACCCCATGCCAATAGTCTTTTGTTGGCCACATCATCATCCTCTATTGTGGACAGTAGTTCAAGCATTCTCTCTAATCTGCCCATAGCATACATCAGAGCAAGAATGCCTCCGGAAGAAACACCGATGGCAATAGCGTGGCGGTACCCATGTTCAACCAACACCATTAGTGCGCCCAAGAGAAACCCAATAGCTCCTCCTGCGCCACTTGCACATAGCGATCGTTTAACTAATTTATCCGGATTTACCATTTGATTCGGAATCGGTCTGTTTTATTAATGCCTGTAATTTTTCTTCAAGCAGAACTGTTCTTTTTCTGTATCGTTTTCCCCATGGGAACATCAGATCAAGATCGCCCCGGTTCAGGATTTTCACGGCTTGTAGGATATACTTCTTTTCTGTTTTGATCAGCTGATTTTTGTCAAGTGCCTTATCGACCTGCTCAACATCCGGTAAAGGATTATCTTTATCCTCTACGGACAGATCCCTTCCATTCGCCAGTGCAGTATCGATCTTACGGTTATCCTGTAAAATCTTATCCTCAGCCTCAGTTGGTTCAAAGCCGTCCATACACTTCATGATGATCCGGCCTTCGCCAAGGCCTGCCCTTGGTATTGCATCAAGCATCTGAAAAAAGATGCTTTTTTCCCATAATGTGAATTTCATTATTCTTGTTTTTTAAATTCAGCAACGGATTTCTTGTAGTGATCGTCTACAGCCTTCAAGGCCTTGGCTTCGGCATCTGCGCCGGCAAATACCCCCTCTATTCTGCCTTTGACCACAACGGCATCCGCTACGGTTTCAATGAAATAGTTTAGTTGCAATAGTTTTTTTGCCATGATAGTATTATTTATGTTTTATGATTGAACACTTAGTTCGTGCACATACGCTGTTAAAGCCACTGTACCACCACTATTGTTTTTTATGTTTACTACAAATCCATTGGTACTAATGAATATTGAAACTTCCACATTACCACCCACCCAAGAGCTTGTTTTAATGATGTTAAAAGCAGGGTCATTTGGCCCCAAAAAGGTTTGATCGTTAAATGTTAATTGAGCAACACCGCTATTTACAGGGGCAAATTGTGAAAGGTTTACCGGAACAATAAACGACTGACTTACAGGTATTGCTGATTTATCAATCGCTCCATTCTCCTTGGTTGTAACCACAGCCGTCTGTTTGTTGACCATGCCGTGATTTCCATTCGTTTGCCGGGCAACAATTTCAACAGTATATGAGAAGGCTCTATAAGCTAAATTATACCTTGATACAATGAATAAATTTTCTCCGATTGCTAATGAGGCTTTTTTGTAAAACTGTTCGGCATGTTGAGCTCCGTCAAATGTCGCTGTAAATCCCCGGCTACCCATGGCAAACGTTAAATCACCACCTATAGCGGTAAATGATGTTGCGGTTACTGCGCCATTAAACGATCCTGTTGCGGCCGACAACTGGCCGGTAAATGTTCCGGTAGCCGCTAACAACTCTCCTGAGAACGATCCTGTTGCGGCTTGAAGCTCGCCCCAAAACGTTCCACCGGCACCCGTTAAGTAACCTGCAAAATTCCCGTTACTGGCATTGATTGTTCCATTAAATGTTCCTGAAAGCGCCTCAACATGACCCGTAAAACTACCACTTGTGGCCGTAACCGAACCTGTAAAACTACCAGTAGCAGCTGAAAGGCTGCCGGTAAAGGTTCCGCCAACACCAGAGAGGTTACCCCTTAGAACCACATCATTATTAAAGTACGTGTTACCATCAATTGTAATTCGGGCACCATTTATGGTATCCGCTTCAAGATTAATCCCTGCAATAATCTCTCCGGCTGTTACTTTCAAGTCCATGGTTGATGTTAATGAGCTGACCTGACCATTAATTGTTGTAACCTGACTATCAAGTGTAATTGTTGCAGAAGTTACACTACTTAGATCCCCTTCAATCCCTGTTACCTGTGTGCTTAAGGAGGCATGCGCCGTGGCCTGTGTTGCAATATCCCCTGTGTTTCCGGATATGTTGGTAGCATTCAGTGTAACATCTGACTGCAGAGTAAGAATAGACGATGCCGTGGTTGTATAGCCTGCTTCAAGATCATTCAGCCGAGGCGTCGTGATACTTGCAAACGTGTCCAGCTCCGCAATAGACTGAGAATGAGCAAATATGGTCGTTGTATTTCCGTCTACAAAGGTCGTTAAGGTATCAATCTCGCTGTGCAGGGTAAGCGATGATGCTGCATTGGAGTCAATTCGTAGTTTCTGAGTGCCCAAGTCTTCAAGAAGTGTACTCACCTCTGTACTGAGAGTTGCTGTAGCAAATACATTGGTTGCAAGCTGCGAAGTGTTTTCATCGATTTGAGTTACTATAGATGAAAACCCGGTCTCTAATGAGAGTATAGCAGCGGCATTGATCGTAACATTTGCATTGACATCGCCAATATAACTGGTATTGAAGCTTTGGTTTGATTGGAGAATAATAAGGTCGCCGGTAATATCCACCAATATCTGCGCATCAACCTGAATAGCCCTGTCCGTACTTGGACGGTACCCTACAAGGACATCACCGCTCGCCGGTATGTCATAATAGGGTAAATTGGCAATATGTGATGGCTTAATTATCGGCATTACTTATATAGGCCTTTTTTTCTGTATGCAAGTATTTGATCTTTGTAGCCCAGGAAGAACGTGCCCTGGTACTGCACATCGCCCTCAGCCTCTATTCCGGAATGCTCTAATAAATAGATATAGTCCGGATCACCAAAGAAATTGAATAACCTTGAAACCATGCCTTGCTTAGGCGTAAATATTTCATATCCGGATTGTGGTAAAAACAATGCAGACCGAAGCGGACTGTGGCCATCAAAAGTAAATCGGTGTAACCGGGTAAATCCTAATTCATTAATATCTACTGTGTCAACTTTTTGAACGTCTTGCAGGCCGATCATGCTTAGGCTTCGCTCAATCAGCATCGGCAAATCATCTGCAATTAGATTTGAATTGCCCTGAGTGCTTATTGAGTGCATATCCTGTGAATCCAACCGGCCAATCCCTTTTACCGCTGTATTGCCTATAAATGCGCTCATGATAATTTATTCGTTATTATTTGCTCAACCTCTTTAATTGCAGACTGAACGGCTATTTCTAACACTTCTTCCAACACGTTCCCGGCAGCACCAAGAATCCGTTTGAAGATGCTTTTGCTATGCTTTCTGATTTTTAGCCTGACTTCAACTCGCTTTTGCAATGGCAGTTTATTTACGTCATAATTCAGCTCCATCAGTTCATCTATGATAGCCTCTTCAAGTTCAGCCAAAACAAACTCGCGGTCATACTTATTGATGTGCTCTCCTATTTTTTTTCTGTGTGATTTTTTCATGATAAAAATGAGATTACAATTTTACCTGTAGATGACCATTGTGGATGAAATACTCTATAGTCAGGCTTGTTGGGATCTTCTGCCCATCCCTTCCAAAATTCAGGATCAGGATCTTCTCCATGTACCGTATCACCCTTCGGCCCGTAAATAATACCAAGTGGGTGGTTATTTTTAGATGGTTGTCCCCAAAAATTAGGGTCACCTCCACTTGTATGATTTGCATTGATTATTGACAGATCATTATCTGGATCTCTGTTCACCACCTTAATTGCTTGTTCAGTTCTACTCTTATCAATTACAAGAGTTTTAAATACTTCTTGTAATGAAACAATTTTTACACCAGCTGAAACACCATCAGGTTTTGGGAATGTATAATCAAATTCATCTTTTACTTTCTGCCCATTCACCCAAGCATCAAAGCTTTCACCGCCTAAAAACACCAGTGCCATTTCCACAACAGGCTTTTCAGTAGGTTGCTCTGGCTTCGGATTATCCTCAATTGGCTCTTCATCCTCTACAGGCTTTTCAGGCTCCTTAATCGGTTCGGGCTTTGGATCAGGTTGAGGCTTAGATGAATCTACCTCAACTATATTGCTCTCCCAATCACCTATAACAGCTTTTAACCGAGCTGTTTTCAAAGAGTCACCATACCATATAATAAGGCTTTGATCTTGTATTGGAATGGGTTTTGTGTATTTCTCCACTGAATGCTTCCAAGGCTTATCTTTTGGAGTGTCGTATAAGATATCCATTTCACCATCGGTATGAGCTGTCCAAGTCACATGAATGGAATGTCCATTAATTATTCTCGCTTTGAAATTAGAGACAGGGACGTGTGGAGTTTCTTCTGTTGGCTCTTTATCCTCAGTAGGCTGCTTAATCTCTTCCGGATCATCTGATTCAGGCTCCTCAGTCTCTTCCTTATCTTCAACTACCGGATCATCCTCTACAGGTTCCTCATCTGAATCAGAAAGCATATGCCTGACCATTTCCTCTGCCTGACCATAATCAAATAGATTAGTTCCTATTGGCTCATGCCGAGAATCACGGTCAAAACTAATACCTGCGTCAGGGTTAAAGTCCTCTGGCAACCGCCAAGACAAAAACCGATTGACCATTTTTTCAACATCTATGTCCATTTCAGCTTCCGAAAAGTTATCACGGATTTCATCAATACCTTGTTCAAATTTCTGTAAGTAACTCTCAACGATTTCTGCTTCTATGACTTTTTTCTTACTCATAATTGTACCTGTTTTGCGTTTTCAAAAATTGTGTCTAATTGTGTGTCACTATATCCCATAGCTTTTGCAAGTACTGCAACGGTTTTACTACCTCTACGTACTGTATTTGCATTCTGCCAAGCTAACTGAACACCTTTCGGCTGTGATGAAATAATGGTTTCTATTGTATCAAGATCACCCATATTGTCAAGAACGATTTTCAGCTTATACAGATCGACTACCTCTGTAGCTCGCCAATGTTCGAGCTGTTCTGTCTCGGATGGAATAGATTCAGCTATTGCGAGTTCATACGCATCAGCATTCGCCTGAGTACGATACGCTACCCAGTTTTCATCCTTTTTAATCAGAGTTTTGTATTTATCCAATACCTGATTCGGTGCAATAACAGACCTGTGAAAGACACCATTATCTAATTCTCGAAGTTCAATGTGTCCCGTTTCTAAAATTCTGTGCGTTGAGTATGTCATATGTTCATTATAATGTTTATGATTATATCGCTTGTATTTGTGAACTCAACAGAACTAACACCTCCTCCGGTATCTGTTCTGAATAACTCGAGGTCAGATGTAGCCGATGGAATAAAATAAGCCACTAAATCCCGACTTATAGAACCAGCAAAAAATATAGTAAGACCATCTGATCGTAAACCCGTAGCCGATACTTGAGGTAAGCTAATTCTTGTAACACCAGTCGATGATCCTTTATTGGTAAGAGTAATCCTTAACCTGCCAAATAACTTACTGCCTATAATTGTATAGTCTCCATCTTGTGTGGAATAGGTGATGCCTACACTTGCCCCGCCAAATGTTAAGACAGGTGTCCATGTGCCTGCTTCTTCATAAGCCTGTAAGGTATCACCGCCAGTGGATTCAAAGTTAATACCCAAAGTAGGACGTAAAAGCCCTGTCATGGTATCGCCGGCCCTGTCTACCTTCCCATCCAACACCTCTCCCTGCTCTCCCTGAATACCCTGAATACCCTGAATACCTTGAATACCTTGGTCGCCCTGTGGGCCAATTAAAGAATCAAGATAATCCTGTAGAGTACCCACGTTTCCGTCGGCCAACCAAACCTCATAAGCGGAATCGCCTTCCT
>Ga0222664_1000958_pt1 | contig 12498 bp, 18 predicted proteins | sample AntAcemetagen604_FD_181147 | JGI IMG/M metagenome (GOLD analysis project Ga0222664, IMG submission 181147) | Saline water microbial communities from Ace Lake, Antarctica - #604 | ecosystem: Environmental > Aquatic > Non-marine Saline and Alkaline > Saline | place: Antarctica: Ace Lake...
TCGTCTTTCCCTTGTTGTTTATCTTTATCTTTATCTTTATCTTTATCTTTATCTTTATCTTTATCTTTATCTTTGCCGTGACCAGAACCAGAACCAGAACCAAAACCACTCCCGTGACCAGAACCAGAACCAGAACCAGAACCAAAACCACTCCCGTGACCAGAACCAGAACCAGAACCAGAACCACTCCCGTGACCAGAACCAGAACCAGAATCATTTACGTCTACGTAGTTTTCTTCGCCTTCATCGGTCAAGTCGTCTTCGATGGTTAGGTTCACCGTTGAGCTTACTTCATCGTCACCATCGGTCAGTGTATATCCGAATGACGTTTTGCCATTCCAGTCAGTGCCGGGTGTGAATGTGAATAGCTGTTCGTCGGCATTATACGTTAGTGTGCCGTTATCTGGCTGTTCGAACGATACCAAGTCAAGCACGTCGCCATCAATATCGTAGTCGTTTTCAAGGATATCATCAAGATAGAACTGCGTGATTTGGTCTTCCATACCCGCGAAGTTATCTACATCAGCGAATGGTGTGGTGTCTTGGTCAATGACTTCATCACGGTGGGTGACATAATCAGTGTCGTGTGTATGTATCGTGACAATAGGCTCACCGACAACGGTTTCAGTTGAATCATCTGAATAGGTCAGCGTAGTTGTCGGAACAGTCGTTTCGATGGTGGTGGTTATAATAGTTGACGTGTCGGTATACTCACGTGTCGTGAGTTCGGTGTATGTTCCATCCTCGTTCGCGACGTTGACCGTCACATCTTCATATGTGGTTGTAAGCTCGGGGTCACTTGTTTCCGTGGTTGTCGTCGTTTCTTCCGTAATGAAAATCTCTGGATAATCATAACCCGTATTGATTACTTCAACGCTGTTATCAACCGTTATGTTATCATTACTCGTCACGTCAACAACAGGGTTGCCGTATTCGGTTTCCGTTGTCCCATCTGGATACGTCACGGTATACACAGGCGTAGTGGTTGTGGTAGTCGTGGTTGTTACCGTTGCGGTTGTGGTTCGATCCTCGAACGTGGTAAGTGTTTCACGGTCATTTTCATAATCAATCTCACGCTCAACATACTTTTCCGATTGCGTATCAATAACAGGGTCAGCCACGCTTACATCAACGTTTTGAACATACTCAACCGTTACGGTCGCATCCTCAAAGGTCGTGAAGGTATCAACGTGTTCCGACTCACGTGTTTCAGTTGTCACTTCCGACTCGGCTGTTGGGTTGCCATTCTCTGTCTCGGTCACACCATTTGAATAGGTGATTGTATAGACGGGAGTTGTGGTGATCGTGGTGGTCACCTCAGTGGTGTATGTGTCGGTGTATGTGCGTTCGGTGGTGGTCACCTCGCGATTGGTGTCCAAGTCATTCTCAGTTGATTGCTCGTCGGCATAAACGCTTTTAGTCATAACCTCGACACCACGCACAACGTCAGTCGTTGTTACGTATTCAACGGTGATGGTAGGCTCTTCGTATGCTGTTTCGGTAGTAACCTGTTCTTCGTAGTTGTGGTCTACATATGCTACGTCAATATCAACAACCACAGGTTCGCTTTCGGTTGTGCTTATCACGTTACCATCAGCGTCCGTGATGGTAGTTACTACAACTTCATATTCAGTTGATGTTTTGGGGGTTTTGTAATAGTTGGTAGTAGTTGTATCAGTTGCGACCACTTCACGATTGTTTTCGAGGTCGTTTTCACGTGTAGAAACGGTGCGAGTGCTGGTATTGTACAGCACTCGCTCACCAGTTTCTGTTTCGCTATATGTGCGTGTGGTTACGGTTGTGGTTAGACCGGCATTACCATCGGTGCCAGAACCGCTACCATCACTGTCAGTTGGATCATCAGACCCGTTACCAGAGTGTCCGTTGTCGTTTCCAGTTTGGCCGTGATTTGATCCAGAGTTGTGTCCGGCATCGTCATTTGTTGTGTCAGAATCGCCAGAGTTAGAATCGGTGCCGCTAGTGCCAGTGTCGTTTCCATTTACTTGGTCTCCTGTTGTTCCAGTTGTTGTTCCAGTTGTTGTAGATGTTGCAGGGCGTCTTTCACCGTCTTGCGTATCATCTGCTTGAGCATTTCCGGCTCCGGAACCGTCAATGTCACTTCCGCCTTGCCCCTCTCCAAAGGCTGTTCCCTGTCCACCGGCACCGCTGGTGCCACCATGGCACCGGGCCAACCAGATGAGAAACTGATATGCAAGTTTTCGTCGTCGTCACTCATTTTTCTACCTCGTTTACTGTGTTCGATAGGGTGTATGTGCCGTATTCACCCATGCTCGTGTCTCGTTCAGCACATTCATTCAACTCAATCATAACAGGGTCGCCCTTGTATGTGATTTCGGTGACAACATCACGGCAATCCTCGTAGTCTGGAAAGCTGAGAGGAACACCAACGAGAAAGACAAGCATTGAAAGAAATCCACCCACCATGGTAAACGCAACACCATCATCGCCGCCAATCCTATACCCAATGACAAAAATAGTCGCAAATATAGATGCTATCAGAACTATATAAAGCCATACGGCTTGGGCATAGGTCATGTCCATGAAATCGAACATGATTAGATCGCGGTCGTGTTTGTGATTGACTTGGAAATCTTATCGTATTCGATGACTTCCCAAGTGCCGGGGATTGACTTGACCGCATATTTTTTGGCTCGTGCAACCAGAAACTCTGGTTTTACATCAAACGAGTGGTGGCCATCAATCTGAACGGGAATCATATCGGTATCCTTTTATGGGTGAAGGGGGAAGTTGCCCAGCAACAAGTCAGTCACTGGGTCGTTCTTGTCGGTGAAAACCCAACCGCACGTATCCAATGGAATGAAGTGCGTGGTCGCACCGTCACGTAATGGATAGGTAGGGTCGTGGAAGATGCCACTGACTAAACCATAGCGTTCGGCAGCTTCGGTAGTGAACCGCATTTGTGCTTCGTTTACAGCCAGTGTCAGAACCGTGCCACAATCTTGATTGGTGGAGTTTCGCCATACGCCATATGACGCCGCCGTTAGGTTTGTCACTTCCATGTTCGCAATACGACTTCCGATATCTTTGACGAAAGCACAACCGGCGTGATGGCTTTGTGCCATGGCCTTGCCGCCATTCATGCTGGCAAGGTCGTTACGCATCAAGAGATATAATACTGGAAACGCCACACTCATTTTCAAATAATCCTTTTTCTGATTCGATTTGCATATAGTATCAGATTACGTAACTTTATGCAAGCGTTTAAAAATCGGGAACATCATCCACAGGCGGATTGAGGTGGCGAACACGTTAGTGCGTGTGTATCATATCTTGATACGCATCCATTACGAAAAAAGCAGTTCCTACAGCTTGGGGCTGGTTCGGAAAGCAATCGCCAAAACTCTTTCTTATCGTCGGCACTCACTTGTTATGACGCTGGATGTCGTTCCAGTATCCGCCTTGTTTGCTGACACCAGCAAGGATTTCGTCTGCGTTCTTCATGCCTTCAACTTTATTGGCATTTCAGAATGGGTGCACGGTCTGCGATCTCTCATCAAAGTAGGCTATCTGTTGCCGGAACCGGTCATTTATTCAATGCCCAACGCCAATCATCCTTCATTTCGTCGTTGGGTTGCCCAAGCGGTAATAACCGAAGCGATTCGCTCTGCGTCGCCCAGATATCTCCGCATAGTTTTGTGCATTCGTTGTTTGTTGAAGTGACGGGGAAGGGCGATATGAACACTTCAGAACTTGTTGTACCCTACTGGATGGGCTTTTACCCTTCCCCATTTGTATTTATCATTGTAGCACAAAAAGAGGTCCAAATACTATATGTTTCGACAAAAAAAAGAACAACAACACTTCCCGTTGGTATGAGTTGAGGGATGATGGGCTTCAGTTGGTGGGACATGAAACACCTGTAATAAGGTGTTGAGTTCCCCACCTGTTTTCTTCAATAGAACCTCAATTGATTCAGAAAATGAGTAAATTGGTGGGACATGAAACCCCTGTAATAAGGTGTTGAGTTCCCCACCTGTTTTCTTCAATAGAACCTCAGTTGGCGCCATCAATCACAAACTCTTCTGCATTCGTGAAAATATGTAGGTCTTGGTGGGACATGAAACCCCTGTAATAAGGTGTTGAGTTCCCCACCTCATGTTTTCTTCAATAGAATCACTCGTGTTTTCTTCAATAGAACCTCAATTGGTGGGACATGAAACACCTGTAATAAGGTGTTGAGTTCCCCACCTCATGTTCCACCAGAAAGTTGCGTTCTTCAATAGAACCTCAATTGATTCAGGAAATGAGTGAGTTGGTGGGACATGAAACACCTGTAATAAGGTGTTGAGTTCCCCACCTCATGTTCCACCAGAAAGTTGCGTGTGCTTCTTTCAATGAAGTCGTGCTGGCTTGGTTGTGTTGCTTAGATATTCGATGAAGTCATTCAGTTCATAGTGTCATATATGCCTTCAAAGAAAGTGACAGGGAACCGGATGGCACGATTTCCTATAGACTCTTTATAGAGAATCGTGCCATCCAGTCGATTTGAAGATGGAATCAATGTGACTCAAACATATAGTGGATAGTCAGACGATGGCCTTTTGAACGAATGATGTGGTGTTTTTTCATAGTTTCGGCATCAATGAATGTGAACCATCGAAGTTCGCACCCATAACAATGGCACGTTTGAATCCGCACAAGAACGATGGTTGAAGCACACTCAGAAAGTTGAAGATGCCGCTGCATTGGTTTTCTTCCAACATATATGTGATGCAAATGAAATCATCCAGCAATGCACGTGCCAACATCATCATGTTCACGCCTTCATTCAATAATATCGCGAAGAAATGTGGTTTCATCACATTCATTGAATGAATAGCAATGCCTTCTGGTGTGTGTGACTGCTTGAAATAGTCACATTCAGTTCATCCCTGTGATTCTTCAAGTTCAATGGGCTGAACGTTTTTGTCATGGCTGGAATCTCGTCATGAATCACATGCATCCAAGTGTGCTTGTGAATGAAGAACGGAATCAGACGCAACAACGCATGAGTGACAAAAACTATTTCGCCAAGTATTCGTTTGTCTGCTGTTCTCAGATGGTCATTGAATGATTTGGCAACTATTATACCGGGGTTCTGTTCGCCATGGAAAGGGAAGCAGGTGGAGTTCCCTATTTTGGAAACTCCACCCTTTATTTTCGAAAGACAGAAGACACTGTTCAAGAAAATGACCTGATTTGCAGAACGTCTGCGGGATGGTCAGTCCAATCCTCTTCTTCAATGTTATTTATCATTGTAGCACAAAAAGAGGTCCAAATACTATATGTTTCGACAAAATCACAAGTAAAAACCAAGAAAAAAAAGAACAACAACAACTACAGAGGGAATCCAACCAAGGGGGATAAGGAAGGTTACTGATCTAGACCGAGATTGTGATAACTGTCGGTGGGGCATGGGTAACATATGCAGTTCTCCCCGTCGAATAAATGAACGTGGAGACTGTCGGCCATTTGCCCATGAATCTTTTTGGGAATGGAATACAAAAGAGCTTGACACCCCCGACTAACTTGTGTAAGATGTCTTTATTATATCGTAATATAAGGAAAGCGACCATGAAGTATCGTGCAGTCTTGAAATACTACGGCACCGATGGCCTGACCAAAACGAAAACGGTCGGCCCATATCGTGGCGACTATGGTGACGCATTCCTCGACTTAGTTGGATAATGCAGTCTCGAACGTAAATCTGTATCTGGCATCCTCTAAGTCATTGTATGATTTGAATACTTTTTGAAGGTCAATGTCGCCGATGCTGCGGTCTACGGTGTTAGGCTCAGTCGGAAGTTCGGTTTCTTCATGCATATCTATCAGTTCGCCATTTAGCCAGAAATATCCGTTACCGCCGGTCAGAAACAGATGAATGAAGCAGTCAGACCTGTTTTGATAAAGGGAAGGATAACGCATAAGTTGATATTGAACTGTGTCGCGGACAGATGCCATGTTGTGTAAATCCTGTTGGTTATTTGTGTATGTTGTATTATACAGAAACAGAAGATAAATGTCAAATGATATTATTTATGGTTTTACCAAGACGCTCGAACCAGTTTAGGACTCGTTCCATTTCTGGTTCATCACGAAAACAACTAACAGACCCGCGTCCATCACCACCAGTCACAACCCATGACCCAAATAACGCATTTATTCTGTCATCGGAGTAGCTGAAACTCAACCACGTGATTCCTGTGGCATTACGAACAGGCATATCAAAGATGTAAATAAGTTTCTTGTCTGTGACAATAACCTCTTCGGCTTGCCAATACATGGGGCCATGTTCAGAAGGAATCTCACCGGTAAGAGAAATGCGGCTGTTATTATTTACGTGTATTTCCATGAGTGTAGAAACGGACTTAGATGACGTTTCGTTATCACCAGAAACACTTACTGTGCCATTACACGCCCATTTTCCAGCCAAGTCTGTTCGGAGTTGCATAAGAGGGTCGCTGTTTAGTTGTCCATATGTAAGGAAAGCTGAAAACAGAAGAATAAAATACGCAGCAATAGCTCCACTAAGCTTGATGCCTTGTGAAGCGTTCTTGTAAGCTGAGTTGCTTTCTAAGAACTTGTGCGTAATGAATGTCGGTATTAGAGGAACGAGCGTAAGCACGACCCATATAAATAACTTTTCCATACAACTATTTAGGGCGGAAGGCTATTTCGTAATAGTGGGTTCCCAACCATCTGGAATGCCGTTTTTATCGAACTCAGCACACCTTTCTTTCATAATCTCGTAGAACGAATCAATCTCGCCCCCGAACTTACCGCGAAGGTTTGAAGCACAATCCATGACGAAGTTCCATTGCTGTGTCTTGTATCCGTTGATCATTTTGTCGTGGAACTCACACCAATGCTGTAAGTCGGCCAAGTCGCCCAACGCAATATCTTCTGCTGCGATGACTGCATGAGCCGCAAGCTCTTCGCCTTCCACCAAAAACGTGTCAAGCTCAAGCACAATATACTTGCTGCCAAACATTTCTTTTACGTCTTCTCCGTATATTACTTTCATTTTTTTAGTATTTCCTCAAGTATCTTTTGCGGTGCTGTTGCATCGCCCTTTATCACTGTGTAAGGGATATTGTTGTCGTTCAGAACCTTTTGAATACCCCTGTCGGCTTCTCGGGCTTCTTCTTCGCTCTGGTTACGACCTTTCGGGTTGTATTTCTTTGTACGGTCAATCCAGAAATTGATGTTCTCGTATGAGTTGAATACATCAATCATAAACGCGGGATATGTGTTTGGATAGTAGGTCGGTGAATAAAACATACCAAGAATGATCGGAGAGTCTGTGATGCAAAACTCAACCTGTTCTTGTAGAACCGTCATACGATGGTTCTGCTTGGCCGTTACATACATTTGGTCTTTGAGAGTGTTATGTCTCTTTTGCCAAGTTAGTTTCTTAGCATATTCCGTGACAAGCTCTACGTCCATGTCACGGGTCTTCATTTCAAAGAACAGACCGGAAGCTGTGGTCGATTTACCCGCTCCCGGTCCCGAAAATAAATTTATTACACGAATCTTACTTCTCCTCTCTCACCAGTTTTTGAAGCTCCATGATGATTCCACCTTCGGTGCCGCCGAATACAGTTTCTTCCTTTGAGTGCCACTCATCATAACGCTTGTCAAGCCAATCAAGCATTTCTTGCTTTTCGATTGGGTATTGTAAAATGTTTCTCATTCTGATACCTCTGGTATAGGAATATAATATTCAACAACCATAAAACGGTCGCTCACGTTGCTTCGAAACGCTTCATACTTTGCATCCCATACCGCTTCTTGGATATAGTCTTCAAGGGGTTTGGCGATAAAAGGCTTGCCGTCAAAAGGTGCAGAATCCGTGACAACATATCCCTCGTTGTTTTCGTCTTCTTCTTGGGTGATATACCCAACCTTTATCCAATGATTGGTCACGCTGGCTCCACTTTCACTTGAAGTGGGAAACCAAGCTGACGGGCTTCAAGCGTTACTTCAACGCCTTTCTGCTCAGCAATCTCATACGGAAGAGTTGCGACAACAGCCGAATCTTCTTCGTGGATTTCCATGGTTTTGTCGATGGCCATGTGATCGTCGTAATCGAAATGACGCATAAGCGTATCGACAACGAACTGCATTGTCGTGCCATCATCATTCAGATAGATCACGTTGAACAACGAAGGTTCTTTGACTCTTACCTTCGTCTTTGTTTCAACATCTTCTAATACGTCATTCATAGGTTTTCGCCTCGTTAGTTTGGGGTTTTAGGAAGCCGTTCTTGGTGTGGAAAATCATATACCTTCAGAGAACGTGAGTTCCCACGTGTCATACTGCTGTTTCGATTGCCTTGGTCGTCTTGGTTTTGTTGTTCACCAAACTTACCCATCTGCCTAACACCATCTTTGGTCTTTTTAGCAGACTTGTCAAGTGCTTTCTTTGTCTTCTCGTCGTATGGGAAACGATACAGACGATCACCGTCTTCGTTTCGAACCCACAACACAATAGTCTTCGTTTCATCTACACGATGTGAGACAATCTGAAACTCCCCATTTGGATAACCATCGTAAGGATACCCAAACAGGTTTATTGTATCACTTATTGTAACATATAGAAGTAGGAATGTCAACGGCACAATCAACATCTTTCGATTGATTGATAAATCTGTCTTTGCTACCAACATCAATAACGCAACATATAATGCAACCCACATACTAATCAACGTGGTTGTAGTTGATAAAAAGAACTCCATTGTATTAGTTATCCCTTGTATTGTCTGGTCTTGGTCTCGCATCACTGCGGAACTTAGCCACCTGTTCAATAACCCATCGCTTCTGCTCGGTATTGAAATCTCGTGCCCAACCGCTCTTGTTCATCGTAAAGTTGAATGCGGTTTTTTCCTGACCCTCTTGATTCATTATAACAGTTCTCTTAGCCATAAGTCTATATGGATTTATCTTTATTATTTCAATCTCTACGGGAACCGTATCTAGGCTGTCGTGTTTTTTGGAATACCAATGGATGCTAATGGTGTATTCCCCTTTGATTGTTTGGCGGATAGAAACAGCTTCTGAGTTCATCGGATTTTTGATTTCCTTACCGTCTATCTCAATGCTGTCGCTGCTCATACCAAGGTCGTCTCGGTCGAGGTGCATAGTCTCGTTGTCTCGGGCACGAAAGCTTACAACGCCGTGTTTGTTTTTAGCCCATAGGTCGATGTCGTTCGTATCGCCATCGGGCCATGTCATTGTGATTAGGTATTCTGCCTTGGGGTCAACTGATTTCTTTTTGGTTGGTGGATTCATCATAATGAATGCAATGATAAACAAGCAAACGAAGCTAATCAGCAGATTGAATAACAGGTCATTGAACCCAACGACTGAGCCAGAGCGTCTATTATTCCGTTGATACTTCATCGTCGTCTTCGTCCCAACTGCTTTCGATAATCTGGATTTGTAGCTTGGTCAGCAAGTATCCAATAAGACCCATCAATGTAGTTGTCAATGCTGTACCGATACCCACTGCCATATCCACAATGACTGCTTGAAGGTTCTCGGTATTTTCCACGTCAATATTTACGAAAGCATCACCGAATAACATAAGGAATCCAGCAACCGTTCCAATCATTCCAAGCGTTAGCATAGCGTCAACTGAGAACCACACATAATCGCCTTGTCGATCAAGGAATGTCGTGTCTCGCTTCTTGGCAATGATGCCACATAAGCCTGTTGCAAATATATAAACTGCAATGATTACCACTGAAATCTTAGTCTGGTCGGCATACCATAGTGCTTCCCACCATCCAAGGTGACCAGCCATAACTGCCGCGAACATTACAACAACGGTTTGAATCCACCATTTCAATAGAATATTGTTTTGCATTATCTTTCCTTTATGTGCATATATAATGTATTTATGACATATTGACTTTTCAGATAAATAACTCTATGAGAGCAAAACAGTTCATAATAGAATACTATAACTATGATATAGAAAAGATGAAAAATCGTCTACTAAACGATGAATCATCTGAACTTTATGCGGATAGCTTTGGGAACTTTTACAACTTCGCCAACCAGTTGCCCGAATGGCTTGAACAATACGACCCTACCCAGAACAACAAATATGTGAACTGGATGCTTACCCGCTACCTAAACGGTGGCATTAGATTATTAGAAGACATACCAGCAAAAGTAGCACCGGCTCTTGTTATATATGCGAAACTAGCCGCCAAGAAAAAACTACAACCAGAACACCGTGACATCAATCAGTTTAAAGACATCAACCAGTTCCTTGATGCCGTTGATACATATAAATCGTCCGAAGACGAACTTGCCAGTAAAAGCGAAAAAAAATCAGCTATTGAACAACAGATGTATTCAAATGGTGATGCTGAACTTGTGTTCAATGACCCCGAATATAAAGTAGTCATACCACATTCACACAAGGCATCTTGCTATTTTGGTAAAAATACCCGTTGGTGCACTACATCAGCAGATGATGCACGATACCACAACCAGTATTCTGAAGAAGGCCCACTCTACATCATTCTACACAAGCCAACTAATAAAAGATGGCAGTTTCATTTTGAATCACAACAATATATGAATGAAAAAGACGAAAATATAGAGATTATTCCTTTTCTGATAGAACACAAAAAGATATTTGGTGTATTCAAAAAACTTGGTATAGTAGATTACAAAAATGACTCTTTTAAAATTGGTAAAAGTTATTTCAATAACAATGGCAAATATCACCGCACTGATGGCCCTGCTGTTGAATACGCAAATGGCATCAAAGAATGGTATTTGAATGGCAAACTTCACCGCACCGATGGCCCTGCTATTGAACGTCCAGATGGCACCAAATATTGGTATTTGAATGGCAAAACACATCGCACTGATGGCCCTGCTGTTGAATACGCAAATGGCATCAAAGAATGGTGGGTGAATGGCAAACTACATCGAACAGATGGACCAGCTATTGAATACGCAGATGGCACCAAATATTGGTATTTGAATGGCAAAACACATCGCACCGATGGCCCTGCTATTGAATACGCAAATGGCACCAAAGAATGGTGGGTGAATGGTAAAAAAGTTGATAGGGAAGATGTTATGGGAAAGAAGAAGTCATAATAAAAGGGACAGGCTATTACACCTGTCCCTCTCGTCTCTTAGTGTTGAACCACCAACATTACCGTGATTGCCACAACATATACTCCACAAGCGATAAGAGCGAATAATCGTGCCCTACCCTGCTCGGGTGTTGCGGCATTGAACATTGGTTTCTTCGTCACGTTAGGCTTTGTATTCAATGTCGATGGTGCGTGGCTGTAGTTCCGCTGGAACCTCACGAACCAACTTGATTGTCAAAAGACCGTTCTCCACGGATGCAGAATCAACATGAACGTGGTCTGCAAGTCTAAAGATACGCTCGAACTTGCGGTTCGAAATACCCTTGTGCAGATACTCTTTCGGGTCAGTCTCTGCTGGAACACCACGGATAATAAGTTCTCCGTTATGCTCTTCCAGTGTCACCTCGTCAATGCCGAAACCAGCAACTGCGACTTCAACTGTAAAGTCGTTTTCGCCATCGCTGATTACGTTATATGGCGGATAACCCCCTGTGGATTGAACCGTGCCAGACGCAACGCGTTCTAGCTCGTTGAAGATATTCTCAAATCCGAGAAATGTTGGTAGGTCTTTGTGTGTGATTGTTTTCATTATGCTATACTCCTTTTATTATAAGCAAGTAATGTGTGTGTAGGCCCGAACCATACGGCACCCACTTGGAACTTGATTTGCTACGCTGGCCCAATGTTCCAAAGCCTCGATTGCAACGCCCATAATGGCACGTTGTCATCATTATTTATCTTTTGTAATCATCCAATGTAGGAAATATCCTACAAGTAGACCAAAAACAAATGCCATGATTTACCAGCCTCTTTCTTCTCTTGCTTCGGATACTTCTTTCAAGTGTCGGCGTCTTGCCGCTGCTTTTTTGCGATTTCGTTTATCGCATGGCTTTTCAAAGAACTGCTTCTCACAGTATTCTTGAATGATGCCTTCGTTATGAATCATCTTCTTGAACTTGCGATATGCGGACGAAAATGCTCGTGATTTCTTTTCGTCAGTGTCACCGGGATTTGTTCTTACTTCTACGCTTGTTCCCCGAAACTCTCGTTCCTTGTTATTGCTTCTTTTATTATACATACTTTCCTCTTATGTTGCGTTTGCTTCGGTTTCACCGTAAACAAACTTTACTCTATCATTATACTCTATTGTCTCACCAGATACAATAACTTTTTTGACACCATCATTGGCATATTGATAAAGATTATATTGGTGTGGAAGCAAGATTGTTTCAATGATGTTTCGAAGTCCTCTTGCCCCTGTTTGAAGTTCAACAGCCTTTTCAGCAATACCACTTAGGGCTTCTGACGTGAACTCAAGGTCGATGTTCTGTAGCTCAAAGAAATACTTATATTGG
>Ga0222664_1000959_pt1 | contig 12497 bp, 8 predicted proteins | sample AntAcemetagen604_FD_181147 | JGI IMG/M metagenome (GOLD analysis project Ga0222664, IMG submission 181147) | Saline water microbial communities from Ace Lake, Antarctica - #604 | ecosystem: Environmental > Aquatic > Non-marine Saline and Alkaline > Saline | place: Antarctica: Ace Lake | collected...
ATGAATCATTTAAATTATTTATCGAATATGGAATATTATAATAATCACCCCCATATTGGTTGGTCCATTGCAATGTACCTAAAGAATCGAATTTGTAAACTACAATTTTTGAGCGGTAAGGTTGCCCCGAAACAGTAACACGCCTACTGCCTGTAAACGCATAACCGCCATCTGATGTAGTGGTAATGGCATAACCTCTTTCTCCTAAGTTGGTATTGCCATAGGTAGTATCGCTTAAAAACTCTCCGTCTATGCTATGCCCACATGCATTACATAAAAATCTCCATTTGGGTCAAACTCGGTGGATGTGCCAAATAACAAAAAGGTGCTGTCGGGGTTTTGTATAAAACCAGAAAAACCCGATCTATAAGTTCTATAATAAACAGAATCAATAATATTTCCATTTTTAGGGTTAAAAATTGTGAATTTTGCATTTCTCTCTATACTTGAATTTTCCATTGAATAAGCGTGGCAAACTCTACCCAAATTGTCAATCAAAGGCGGAGAAAATTGAATGTAGTAATAGTCTGAATTTATTTTTTTTGAATAATCATCAACTAAACTCATGGATGAATCAAAATGAAATACTTTATAAATATTTTCTTGATTCGAGTTTACTTGAATCCCAATGCCATAATTATTTCCTAATGAAATAGCATAACCTGTTGTTGCAAACCCTTTATCATCTATATTAAACCGATAATAATGATTTAAATTTTGACTAATTGACGGAAAATAAATTAAAACAAGAGTGGTAAAAATTACCACCCTTGCTTTTAGATATGATAATTTTATTTTGAATATCACAGAACACTCAATTTTTGTTCATATTTTAATTCACCATTTGAATCAGTTAACCTAATTTGATACAAACCTGTGCTTAACCCTTCTATTGCAATTAAATAAATACCCATGCCTATTTTTCGTTCTAAACTTTTTTGCCTGTAATCACAAATAAATTAGCGTTTTTATCTTAGCTAAATTAAGGTAATTATAGAGATTATTGAGTGGTGGGGTCAAATTTGCAATTTGCTTTTGAAAAGTTCTCGATACACTGCTTTTGCAAAGCACCACTCGAACGGACATTCATAATAAACCTAAAAAAACTAAACTTTTGGTAAATTAAGAATCCCATTGATCAAAAACCAAAGTCTCTTCGAGTGATTTCTCCCGATAGCTATCGGGAAAATTGTATCGAGAAGTATTTTGGAATCTGTTTTTGAATAGTTCTCGATACACTGCTTTAAAAAAGCAGCAATCGAACTGACATTGGTTGAAACTACAATTTAAAGTTTCGTTGTATTTAATCAACCTTACACTGCTTTTTGCATTGCATTAAGGTTTGGTTTTCAACCTCTGTTAATTGGGGTAATTTTCGCATTCCATTTAAGTATTTTGTAGCTTCATCGCATTGGTTGCGTTGGCAATAAGAAACGCCCAATTTGTATTTCGTGAGTTCATCGTTAGGTCTAATTTCATGTGCCAAAAGCATGTAATCGAACCACTTTTTGGCGTAACCCGATGCATTTTTTGAGTCGGTTTGCATAAATAGATTTTGCAAATTGGCTAAAACTTGATAAGCATCAAAATACGTTGGGTCAACCTTTACTAATTTTAACAAAACACTTTGGCAATTGGTAAAATCTCCTTTTTTGTATAGGCAAAACCCTAAACCAAACAAAGCATTTAAGTTGTTCGGCTCCTTTTGTAAAATTGGCTGGTAAAGCGCAATAGCTTTATCTAAAACCCTTATTTGCTCTTCGGCAGTTGTGGCTTCATCTGCCATATTTAAATAAATATTGGCTTCTTCCACCGATGCTCTAATTTCCCACTCCGGAGAATTTTTAGCTCTTTTAGCAAAATCTTCTGCCAAAGCATAAGCACTAATATTTTTAAAGAAAATCGTTCCTTCTAAATCGTCGTTATAAGGTTTATAACCCGCTTTAGGAAAAGGCCAAAACAAATTAGATAATCCAGCTTGAAGCGATGTTTGTTGTAATTGAATTTTTTGAGTTGTAAATTCTTTGGTTTTAAGTTGTGGAAATTTTGATTTTTTTACATAAACACAACCAACCATATCAGCATAGGCCAACTCCCAATCGGGGCTATGAAAAAGGTATTTATGAAGTTTGTTAAACAAAGGCCTATACAAAACCAAATAATCAAAATCTTCCTTTTTATCTTCTTCAATAAACAAAACAGGAAATTCGGCAATCCTTAAAAATTGATTAAAAAATTTCTCAGGAAAAATATCCAAATCCCTAAAATCTATATACGATTTAAAGTTTTCTTTTTGGTCCCAAAGCAGGTAAGAGGATATCAAATAGTCTGAAAAACCTTTGCCCTCTATTTTATTTTTGGTCATGAATTCACTCACCTGAATTGGGTTATTCCAATGTGAAATTCCAACACCAAAATCGTTAGGCGAATCGGTATTTCGGTAATACCAATTTGAAGCAACTAAAGCATAAACTGTTATACTAAACACCAAAGTAATTGGTGATAAAACTTTGTAACTCACTTTAATTTTTTCTATTAATTGGTTGATTCCAAAAGCCACAAATGGAATTAAAACCAAAACCAAAAAAGGAATATTTCGGTGCGCTGTGGAAGCCAAATAACCGAACAACAAAAGCAAAATGAAATAACCTATTCCAAATTTTTGTTTTATCGATTTTAAATTGGTTTTTGAAAAGAGTAAGCTTAAAATCAAAATGGAAATAAGCCCAAGAACAATATAAATCTGATTGTTATTCCAATAGTATTGGGTAGAAACTGAGAAAAGCTCTGTCGTAAATTTATTGGCTCCCAATTGACCAAAAATATCAAAGGGTTGCAACAACATTTTTACATGATAAGGATGAAAAACAACTGCAAAACCTGAAACTATTGTAACCAATAAATAAGTTTTAACAGACTTCAACTTTTCTCCAAACCCTTTTGATTCATACTCAAAATAAGCACCCATTAAAAAGGTGGCAGAAATAACAACACCAATGGCATAGGCTTCATGCAAATTAGCCCAAAGTGCTTGCAGAGGAATAATTGTATAAATGAATTTATCTTGCTTTTGCCTAAACCGCAACCACAAGAAAATATAAACCACAGAAAGCAAGTGAGAACTCATTTCAGGCCGGTTGAGCATTCTAAACTCTAGTGCAAACAAAGCAACTATTGAAACTATGGTAAAAGCAAATACTTGAACTTTATAAAGTTTGGCTATTTTCCATAAAAACCAAAACATCAAAACATTGAAAAGCGCTTGTAAAAAAGTAATAAACGCAACACCAAATAACTTGCTAATTGCAAACACAAAAACTTCAAACAGCCATTTTACATTAAGCCAATCTGTGCCAAAATAGGTAAACGAAAAAGGGTCAGAATTTGGAACTCCATTTTGAGTTATCCATTCCCCTGTTCTAAGCATCCACCAAATATCTGGCTCGTGTATTAGTTTAATACCAAATATAAAAGCCAAAAGAAAAACAAGGAATAAGGATACTTTTTCTAAAATTTTCAAACCTTAAAATTAAACGCCTAAATTAAATGATATTATTTATGCTTTAAACCTATTCGGTCAAAACATTACTTTAGTTGCAAAACCAAAAAATTGCTTTCAAAACTAAAACAGCTTGGCCCAGGACTTATGTATGCTGGCGCAGCCATAGGCGTATCACACTTGGTGCAATCTACAAGGGCAGGCGCAAGCTTTGGTTTTACTTTAATTTGGGTAATTGTAATTGCTCATTTTTTTAAATACCCCTTTTTTCAATTTGGACCAAGATACGCAGCAGCAACAGGTAAAAGTTTGCTGCATGGTTATCAAAAATTAGGCAATTGGGCATTAATTTTATTTGCTTTACTCACCATAGGAACCATGTTTGTGGTAGAAGCTGCAATTATTGCAGTTACCGCTGGCATGGCCGAAAATCTTTTTCAATTGGGTTTTGATACGCTTACATGGGGAGCTATAATTCTTATTATTTGCTTGGTTATTTTGGTTTGGGGCAAATACAGTTTGCTCGATAATTTGGTCAAGTTTATTATCATCGTTTTATCAATTACCACCCTTGCGGCTTTTGGCGCATCCTTTTGGAGTATAAAACCCAATACTGTATTTTTTGCTGATTTTAATTGGGGAAATAAGGCTGATATTTTCTTTTTAATTGCCTTATTGGGTTGGATGCCCGCCCCGCTTGATATAAGTGTTTGGCACTCGGTGTGGAGTGTTGCAAGCAATAGAAGTAAAAAGACCAAAACCACTTTAAAAAGTGCACTTTTCGATTTTAATGTGGGCTATTTTGGCACTGCTATTTTAGCTTGTTGCTTTTTAGGTTTGGGCGCCCTCACACTTTTTAATAGTGGATTAATTTTACCTAATAACACCGCAGCTTTTGCAAAACAACTAAACGGAGTTTATACAAAATCCTTAGGCAATTGGGCGTTTTATTTAATTGCTATTGCGGCCTTTACCACCATGTTTAGCACTGCTATTACCTGTTTAGATGCTTTTCCGCGTGTGTTACGACCCATCTCAAAAATGCTAATTTCAGGTTTAAATGAAAAAACACTAAACCGAAAAATTTACAATGTTTTAATAAGTATAACTGCAGGTGGCACAATTGTTATTTTAATTTTCTTTTTAAGTAGCATGAAGCAATTGGTAGATTTTGCTACAACCCTCTCATTTTTAACCACCCCAATAATTGCTTGGTTAAGTTATAAAGTAATTTTTAAAGGAGACCTTGAACCCGAATTTGTTCCATCCAAAAACATAAAACGATTAAGTGAGGCGGGTTTGGTTTTCTTGTTTGGCTTTACCTTTTTCTTTTTGTGGAATAGGTTTTTATAGTGCCTTACCCTTTATCAAAATCTCTTTTAAAAAAGTTTTTCTTCTAGTATGTTTGCTAAAACCCAATTTGTATGAAAAAGCTGCTCATTAGCCTTGTTGTTATTTTACCTTTAATTGCTTCGGCACAAATAAAAAAAGATTTAACCTTACAAGATGCCGTTATTGGCCGTTGGACAAACCTTGCCACCGAAAGAATTGACTTTTTTAGCTGGATTCCCAATCAAGATGCTTATTACATTTATGGCAAAACAGATGATAATATTCTTTACAAAGCAACAGCTCCAAAATTTGAAGAAAGTACTGCAATTACTAGAAATAATGTAAATTCTTTAATCAAAACCATTTCTGAAGACACCTTGCGTTCTTTAGCAGGTATAGAAGTTTTGGGTGATGATAACATCAGGTTTCAAACAAAATCTAGTTATTTCAATATAGATTTAAAAACAAAAAACCTAAAAAAAGGCTTTGCCGTAAACCCAGATGCTGAACATGAAGAATGGGCTCCAACCAACGACAAACTTGCCTTTACCATAAAAAACAACCTTTGGGTAAATACACCAAAAGGCGAAGTTCAAATTTCTGATGAAACCAATGAAGATATTGTTTTTGGGCAAGCTGTTCATCGCTTCGAGTTTGGGGTAAGCAAAGGCACTTTTTGGAGTCCAAAAGGAAATTATTTGGCCTTTTACCGCAACGACCAAACTATGGTAACCAATTACCCTTTGGTTGATATTTCTGAAAGACCTGCAAAAGTTAAGAATGTAAAATACCCTATGGCAGGTATGAAAAGCGAAGAAGTTACCTTAGGCGTTTACAACTTTAAAAACAACAAAACCATTTACCTAAAAACAGGTGAACCCAAAGAGCAATATTTAACCAACATTACTTGGAGTGCTAATGAAAAATACCTTTATGTTGCTGTTTTAAACCGTGATCAAAATCATGTAAAATTAAACCGCTACAATGCAGCTGATGGTAGTTTTGACAAAATGCTATTTGAAGAAAAACACAAAAAATATGTGCAGCCATTAACACCAATTCTTTTTTTACCAAACGACGAAGAAAAATTTGTTTGGCAAAGCGAAAAAGATGGCTTCAATCATTTGTATTTATACAATACCGAAGGCAAATTTTTAAAGCAACTTACTTCAGGAGGAGAATTGGTAACCGATGTTTTGGGTTTTGATGGCACAGGTAAAAAGCTTTTAATACAAACTACCGCAGAAATTGGTATGAGTCGCATTTTAAAATGGGTTGATGTAAATACTGCAAAAACCTCAACCATTACAAAGCAAATGGGCACAACAAATGCCAAAGCTTCAACTAGTGGGAATTTTATTTACACCTCGTTTACCAATCTAAAAACGGTTGCAGATTATAACATCATCAACCAAACTGGCGGTAATGTAAAAAACTTACTTACCCCATCAAATCCACTTGATGAGTACAAAATTGGAGCAACTGAAGTTTTTCAAATAAAAAATAAAGATGGTTTAGACCTGAATTGTAGGTTGGTAAAACCATTTGATTTTGATGCGAAAAAGAAATATCCTGTTTTGGTTTATGTATATAATGGGCCCAATGTTCAATTAATTCAAAACAGGTATTTGGCAGGCGCATCATTGTGGATGCACTACTTTGCCAACAAAGGTTATTTGGTTTTTACAGTTGATGGAAGAGGCTCAGAAAATAGAGGCTTGGCATTTGAAAATGTAATTTTTAGAAATTGCGGTGAACCCGAAATGGAAGACCAAATTGCAGGTGTAAATTACCTAAAAACACAAGCTTATGTTGATACTTCAAAATTTGCTATACACGGCTGGAGTTACGGTGGTTTTATGACAACAAGCTTAATGCTAAAAACTCCAGGTATTTTTAAGGTTGGCGTTTCTGGCGGTGGTGTAATGGATTGGAAATATTATGAAGTTATGTACACAGAGCGTTACATGGATACTCCAGAAACCAACCCTGAAGGTTACGAAAAAACAAGTTTATTAAACAAAACAGAAAATCTAAAAGGCAAACTTTTAATGATACATGATAGTGGAGATGATACAGTTGTGCCGCAACATGCAGAAGACTTTTTGCAGAATTGTGTAAAAACAGGAACCCAAGTAGATTACTTTTATTATGTTGGGCATCCGCACAACGTAAGAGGAAAAGACCGAATCCATTTAATGGATAAAGTATTGAATTATGTTGAAGAAAATTTAAATAAATAACAACCTTTTTAGGTTTAGAAGTGTCTAGAAAATTGATGAAGAAACTTATAGGATTTATTTTTCTTTTTGGCTTTACCTCAACACTTTTTGCTCAGTTTAACCTGCAAGGTAAAATTGAAGATGAAGCAACGGGAGAATCGTTACCCTTTGTGAATGTTGTTTTAAAATCGAGTAAAAAAGGAACTGCAACCAACGTTGATGGATATTTTACACTTTTCAATCTCCCATCAGATACTTCAACAATTTTAATTAGCTATTTAGGCTATGGTTTAAGCGAGTTTAAGCTTACCCCAAAAGATTTTGAGGGACAGAGAGTATTTGAAATAAAAGAACAAGCTATTGAGCTAAAAACCTTCGAAATCTCAGACCAAAGCAAGCAAACCATTAAACTTACCGAAGATGCAAGCCGTGTGAGCTTAAACCCAGCACAATTGCAAAATTTACCCAACTTGGGTGAGGTTGATATTTTTAGAGGTTTACAGCTTTTGCCTGGCGTAAGCGGCACCTCAGAGTCTTCGGCAGGATTGTATGTTAGAGGCGGAACACCAGATCAAAATTTAATTTTGTTAGATGGCATAAACATTTACCATGTTGATCACTTTTTTGGGATTTTTAGTCCGTTTAATGCATACGCCATAAAAGATGTTCAGTTTTACAAAGGTGGTTTTCCTGCTGAGTTTGGCGGAAGATTATCTTCTGTTGTTGATTTAACTGCCAAAACCGGAAATGCAAAAAAGCCTAGCTTGGCAATAAATGGAAACATGTTGAGCCTAAATGGCGTGATAGAAAGCCCACTTCCAAAAAACTTAGGTTCTATACTAATTGCTGGCAGAAGAAGCTACACAGACTTTATTCAGAGCCCTACGTACAATAATTTGTTTGATAATGTTTCAGAGCAAGACCAAGACCAACAAGAGCTAGGTTTTGGAATAGGTGGTTTTAATCAAGTGGAACCAGATTTTTTCTTTTATGATTTAAACGCAAAAGTTACCTTAACCCCAAGCGATGTTGATGTAATTTCATTCAACTTTTTTTCATCTAGAGATAATTTAGACAATACTGCTGCAACCACTTTAGGAACCTTTGGGAAATTAGAAACGGTGGACAAAACCAATTGGGGAAATGATGGATATAGCCTAAAATGGAGTAGACAATTTACACCGAAGTTTTACAGCAAGGCAATTTTATCTTATTCAAAATACCAAAGTGATTACGAACTTGGAAACAACTTTTACACTACAGATTCATTGGGGAATGATTCACTTTTATTTGGAACAAAAACAATCCAAAACAATACTGTAGAAGATGTAACTTTTAGGTATGATGCTACTTATCAAATCAACCAAAATCACACTTTAAAATTTGGTACTTGGATAACCAACAACCAAATTCAATACCTCAACGTTTTAGATGATTCTATAAACTTACAAGATAGAACCGAAGCGGGAACCACGTATTCATTTTACCTTCAAAACAGGAGCGAAATTGGCAAATTAACCACAGAGGGAGGCTTGCGTGGGAGTTACTTTACGCCTACTTCAAAAATATATTTAGAGCCTAGATTAAGCTTTAATTACAACCTCATCAAAAACTTTAGGGTTAAGGGAGCTTGGGGCGTTTACCGGCAATTTATTAATCGCGTAATTTTAGAAAATGTTTTTGGTGGAAGTAGAGATTTTTGGTTGCTTAGTGATGGCAATACTTTGCCAGTAAGTTTTGCGCAACATTATATTTTGGGAGCCGCTTATGAAAATAACAATTGGCTGCTCGATGTAGAAGCTTACAGAAAAAATACTGGGGGTCTGCTTGAATACTCATTGCGTTTTGGCGGTTTTGACGATACCAATGAAAATTTTGATAATTTATTTTTTAGAGGAACAGGAGTAGTAAACGGAATTGATTTTTTATTGCAACGTAAAGTTGGCGCATTTACAGGCTGGATTGGTTACACCTTAAGCAAGGTTGATTATACCTTTCCTAAAATTAATCAAGGTAAAACCTTTCCTGCATTGCACGACCAAAGGCACGAAGCAAAATTTATTGGTTCATATACTTTAGGCGATTTTGTAATTGCATCTACTTTTATTTACGCAACAGGAAAACCATATACGGCGCCTGTTGGGCAGTATTATATCAATTTAATTGATGGTAGTGAAAGGCAATACATTCATTTTGGAGACAAAAACTCGCAACGTTTGCCAGATTATCATCGTTTAGATTTATCCATAACTTACAATTACGAATTAAGCTTTATGGAAGGCAATGTTGGAATTTCTTTTTTCAATTTGTACAACCGACAAAATATCAAATACAAAAGGTTTTTCTTACAAGAGTTCGACCCTGATACCTTCCAACCAATTCCGCCCGAAGTGGTTGAAACTGATATTACGCTTTTGGGCTTTGTTCCTAACTTTTTTATAAGCTTAAGATTTTGATTATGAGAAATTTAGTTTATGTTTTTTACTTATTTTTTATTGCTGCATCTTGCACAAAAATCACGCCTGACCAAGAAAACAAAATTGTAGTTGAAGCTTTTTTATTTGAAGGTGAAAAAGTTGATGATATAAGATTAACAAAGTTGTTGGCTTATGGCGGAGATGACACAATTCCCCAACCCATTAACGATGCTGAAATTGATATTATTTGGCAAGGAACTTCTTATCGTTTGGAAAACACCAATGACAGTGGTTACTACAATTATCCTGGTATAGATTTACAAGTTATACAAGGAGAAATTTATGAGCTTAAAGTAAATTACAATGATTTTGATATTTCTGCCTTAACGATTTGTCCTCCAAAGCCTCAAAATGTATCAATTACCAAAGACACCATGAAACTAGTTTTTATTAGTTTAATTGATAGTTTTTTAACTGGTGGAAACCTAACACCACCAGATCCTGATAGCGTTATTGTAAGTTGGCCAAACCCAAATGGAGAATACTTTTACGTAATTGCCGAAAATGTAGATTCAGTTAAAGAAAATATTTACCCAGATTTTGTTATTGGATTACTAAGTTTCTTTTTTCAGTCTCAGCCGACAACTGAAAGTACCTACACCTTTTTCGATTCTGACTTTACCCAATATGGGAAACATGAAATTAGGGTCTATAAAGTAAATCAGGAGTATGTAGATTTATACACTTCCTTTAACCAAGATTCTAGAACGCAAGCAGAACCTTTAACCAATATTATTAATGGTTTGGGGGTTTTTACGGCTGTGAGCTATGAAACTGTTCCTTTATACGTTAAGAAAGAATAAATAGCTTCTTCAGCTAAACTTTTCTTTAATATTCTATTTTAACGCTCAAGTGTTCGAAGGCTTGTTTAGCCAATTCTTCTCTATGATTTGGATGTGCTATACTGATTAACCTGCGTGCTCTTTCTTTTAAAGACTTTCCCCATAAATTAACCACTCCATATTCTGTAACAACATAATGAATATGAGAACGTGTTGTAACAACACCTGCGCCTGGTTTTAAATGGTTTACGATTCTGCTTTCACCTCTTCTTGTTTGAGATGGAATTGCAATAATTGGCTTACCACCTTCTGATAAAGATGCACCTCTGATAAAATCCATTTGACCTCCAACGCCTGAGTACATAAAGTCTCCAATAGAGTCGGCACATACTTGACCAGTAATATCAATTTCTATTGCTGAGTTTATGGCTGTTACTTTGGGGTTTTTCCTAATAACATTTGTAGCATTTACGTATTGACAATCAAGTAAAACTACATTAGGGTTATCATCAATAAAATCATAGACTTTTTGAGTTCCCATTACAAAGGAAGAAACTACTTTACCGGGATGGGATTTTTTAAACTTTCCGTTTACTACTCCCTTTTCAACCAAGGGAATTAGTCCATCAGAAAACATTTCTGTATGTATTCCTAAATCTTTATGATTGCCTAAACAAGCTAAAACTGCATTCGGAATAGCTCCTATTCCCATTTGTAATGTGGCGCCATTCTCAATAATTTCAGCAATATTTTCACCTATTTTCATGCTAATTTCATCAATTTCACCAGCATTTACTTCAGGTAAAGGCTCATCGTGTTTAACCATGTGATTGATTTGGCTTACATGAATCATTCCATCACCGTGTGTTCTGGGCACATATTTATTTACTTGCGCAATTACAGTTTTAGCACTTTCTAATGCTGCTAAGGTTGCATCTACAGATGGACCTAAGGAACAGTAGCCATGTTTATCTGGAGGCGAAACTGAAATTAAAGCAATATCTAATTTGATTTTATTATTTCTAAACAATAACGGAACCTCACTTAAAAATACAGGTATATATGAAGCTCTGCCCTCTTTAATTGCTTTTCTTACATTACTTCCAATAAAAACTGCCTTAACATGAAACGAATTTTCATATTCAGGTTCGGCATAAGGTGCAGGACCTTCTGTATGTAAATGATAAATATTAACGTCTTTTAATTCATGACCTCTTGCGGTCATGGCTTGAATAAGTTTTTGCGGAGCACAGGCTACAGAATGAATATAAACTTTATCTCCTGATTTTATAACCTTTACTGCCTCTTCAGCCGTTGTAAACATGATATTTTATTTTGATGCAAAACAAGTCACCAAAACGAGAAAAAAAAATGATATTTTACTCTTTTAGAAATTAATTTACTGGAACTGCAACAAGAAACTTTTCGAATGTTTGTTTGATTTCTTCAATAGCTGATTTCCCCTTGTCTTGGTTATACCAAACTTGTACTTCATTTAAAAAATCTTCATAAGACCTATCTGGTTTATTCTTATAGTCCATTACCCTTTTTTGCATTTGAATAGGTCTTGGTCCCCACGAAAACAAAAAGTTATATGCTTCATCCATAACAATCATAATTGGAATAGATTTGGCATTATTGGTTAAAAAATGACTCATTAATTCAGGGTTTTCATCCCTGTATGTCAATTTTACCTCAAAATTCTGATTGATAGAGCCTAACCTATGAAAAACTGGCACCAAGTGACTTGCATCCCCGCACCAAGCTTCGGTAATTATTAATATTTTTAGCTTTGGTTCTAGTTGGTGAAAATACTCTTGAGTTAAAGAATCGATACTTAAAACCTTGTTCCATCTTCGCATTCTTCTTTCTGCCAAAATGGTATAATTTACCATCAAATCATTTTGGATAGCGCCACTTGTTTTATTTTGGCTAATTAAGGTTTCTACTTCATTTAAATAATGAGCGTATGAAAACCCTTTCTTAAAATGTTTTTCCAATAAATTGTTAAGCTCCATTCATATAGATTTAGACTTTAATCATTAACCTACAGAACAAAAAAAAGTTGAAACTATTTTACAATTAGTTTTCGGTTGGTGCTAAAAGTACCTGAATTTGCCTTTACCAAGTAAACACCAGAGTTTAAATTTTCTACAGAAAGTGGTTGATTGGCTTGAATATTCTC
>Ga0222664_1000960_pt1 | contig 12495 bp, 23 predicted proteins | sample AntAcemetagen604_FD_181147 | JGI IMG/M metagenome (GOLD analysis project Ga0222664, IMG submission 181147) | Saline water microbial communities from Ace Lake, Antarctica - #604 | ecosystem: Environmental > Aquatic > Non-marine Saline and Alkaline > Saline | place: Antarctica: Ace Lake...
CTAATGTTGTAGGGCAAAGCGAACAGTTAGCTGATGATAAAAGCTACCAACCTTGTGATGGTTGCAATACTTCCTGTAAAGAATGGGAGATATTCTTTTGCAAAAAGTTAGGCTAATTGCCTACAACGTATGGGTATAAGAGCCGTTTTTTCAATGGATTTTATACAGTGTTACCATTAGTTTTTTCGGTAAATAAACAACAAAATGAAAAACCAGACTTATTTTAAAAAACAAAGAGAGGCCATTTTAAATGACCCTCACAGAAAACAGTTATTCAAAAAACTATTTGAACTATACGCTAATTCTTTACCTATGGTACTTAAAAAAGAAAATGGCGATATAATATGCAGTTACTCTGATGAAGTGGAAGAAACTGCTGAAAAGATTAGAGAACTTATTAGATTAAGAGATAACCAAATTTTTAATGCGCCCAAAGCATAGCGACTGGTGATCTCCTCTCTGGACTCATCAAAAAGACTTCGGGTATAAAAATATCTGCCACTGTCTCCAATAGAACTAAACCACTAAGAATGAAATCCAAAAAGAATTCGGACAACACAAATAATAATTCTGCTAAAGATCTAGACACTAGAATAAAGAAAGCAAAAGTGACAGACAAGCAAATACTACTAGACACTATAACACAACAAGAAGAACACATAAGACAACTACAAGAAAGAAACAAGTATCTTACCGACAGAGTAGACACACTACAACACTATATAGACACAATCAGTATAGAACACTAACAACTCCCAACCTACTCCACTCACTCCACTCAGCACACTCACGCAACTTCATCTGCTCAGCACACTCACTCCACTCACTCCACTTCCTCTGCTCAGCACACTCACGCAACTTCTCCACTCAGCACACTCACTCCACTTCTCCACTTCTCCACTTCTCCACTTCTCCACTTCTCCACTTCTCCACTTCTCCACTTCTCCACTTCTCCACTCAGCACACTCACGCAACTTCCTCTGCTCAGCACACTCACGCAACTTCCTCTGCTCACCGCGGAATCGTATACACAATCATAGACACTATCCTATACTCAATCGTACACCGTGTAATACATGGGGGGGACTGGTTTCACGTAAATGTTCGGAAAACTTTTTTCATTTTTCCGTGTCTAACCCTTTCACATATCGGCACCAATTTTTCTGATGAAAAAACCTTTTGATAGACTAACGCAAATAATAATTGACATTGATTCATATAACTGTTATATTATAGTAGTCAATACAAAACAAACCCATACAGAGATGAAAATTTATGATAGTGTCACCGATTACTTAAAAGAACATACACCTGGAGATAGAGTAGTTTTTGAAGGACATGGAATTGGTAGCGGTCTAAAGAGATTACGAAAGGGTGGAACATATAGAGTAACTTGTGGAACAACTCGGATCACTTATCAATACGAGCTTACAATGGATGAACCGAATTAACAATAGGTGAATATTATTGGAATCAAAAAGTTGGAGTCCTCACGGACAAAGAATTTAAACAACTTCCTAAATATTAATACTTGACATTATCCATTAAATTTCGTATCATCTATAACAAGCAGAATAAAAGTTCTTTAACATATTGAAGTCACCTGTTTACAATAGGTAGTTGTTTATACCCGATGTGGTAGAAAACAGTAATCACTCTGTAGTCAATAGCACAATCCAAGTGCGTTACCTGTTGTGAGATGTGGTTTATTTAGAAGCGCATGCGGAGCCATGAGAGCGGAAAATAACAAAGCATCCCAGACTGGAAATTGGACAGGCGGCTTCTTCTTATAACAATTAAAACAATAGAATTTCAAAAACTATACTCTCTTTGTTTAAAGAAAGATTCACTTATATAAAACAATTATGAAAACATTATACCTGAAAACTAAAGATGAATGGACTTCTTTCAAATACAATGACTTATCTGAATTGAAAGAGGAGTTTGAAAAAAGGAATATAAAAATAGATTATGGGGTCGTAATAGGAGCCAACGCCAAAATAGGAAACAGTGTCGCAATAGGAGACGATTCAGAAATAGGAGCCTATAGCGAAATAGGGGATGGTGCCGAAATAGGAGACAGAGCCGAAATAGGATACAATTCCAAAATCGGAGACAGTGTCGTAATAGGAGACAGAGCCGAAATAGGCTACGGTTCCACAATAGGATACGGTTCCACAATAGGAGACAGATCCGAAATAGGAGACAATTCAGAAATAGGATACAATTCCAAAATCGGAGACAGTGTCGTAATAGGATACAATTCCAAAATCGGAGACAGAGCCGAAATAGGAGACAGAGCCGAAATAGGAACCAATGCAGAAATAGAACCCAATTCGGTAATAAATCACTCCATCAAAATATCAGGTACAAGGCACCATGTAAATTGGTATAGCACTGGAGTTATTCATATCGGATGTGAAATTCGTAGCATTAAGTTTTGGCAAATGCATTATGAATACATAGCTAAAGAGTATGATTATTCTGATGCACAAATAAAAGAGTATGAAACCTACATTGATATGATATCGGAATTAGAAAATTCACTTAAATCATTATGAAAAAAGCATTAGAATTAATTGAACAGAAAAAAGAAGAGTATAGAGATATTAAACAAAAAAGCTATCACGATATTGAAACAGCGAAAAGGTTGGGTTTTGATGTTCAAGTACAAAGAATACAAACGGATATTAAATGGGCAAAGGACATAATTTATTTACTTGATGATATAGGAAAGGAATTACAAGCAGAAAAGGGTACAACCAAAACTAAATAAAACAATGAAAAATAAAATAGAGTTAATGAGTAATGAGAATATATCAACGTTAGGAACCAAAGAAGAAGCTAACGAGATCGTATTCTCCACAGGCGGAACACCCGAAATAATAAAATTATGTGCTAATGGAGATATATTTGTGAAAGACAAGTTAATTGAAAATGACAAAGAAGTAGTTGATGCGATGCGTGAATTTCTAAGACAGTCTTATTATTTATGAAAACAACCCCTAAATAGTGAATGAGATGGAAGAACAAGAACGCACTAAAATAAGCCGTGCTATTGGCTCTATGATTGCAACCATTGATGTAATAGAATTTGACCTAGAATATCCTAATGAAAAATCATTACCTATTAGGCTAAAAGCATTCCGTTGGATTGCGCAAAAATTATATAATAAGTATAAACCAAAATAAAACCGCACACTGGTTACTTAAAGCTGTATTAAAAGGAATAATAAGAGATAAAGCCTACTTACCTTACCTGCCAGTGTGCGACCTTTTAACCTAAAATGGAGATGAGATGATTATCACAATTACAAACAAAGAAGAATTAAAAAAGTGTCTGAATGAAGCTTTGATTAGGTACGAGAAAAAAGACACCTTAGGTAACTATGAAAATATACTAGAGGATGATCTGAATGAAATTGCAGAAGATATAATTTATTGAAACCCAAATTTTTAACAAGACTGCTGAATGTCACTATTCCAAAAATCGGTACTTAATAAATATGTTTCGGGAATTGAAAAAAAACAGGTGGATAAAGCCTGGGAAGAATTTAAAAAGCTCTTTCATAACAAGGAGCGACAACAAATAATACGGGATGCAAACGAGGAGAAATATCAAAGCAGGTTTCTAAATGATTTGTTTGTGAAGGTTTTAGGATATACCCAGCATCCTGACCCAAATCATAATTTGGTCACAGAAAAAAAAAATGAAACGGACTCAGGGAAAGCAGACGGAACTCTATTAGACGACGGAAAAGTAAAAGCAGTTATAGAATTAAAAGGAACTAATACTGTAAATCTTGACAAAATTGTAAATCAAGCTTTTGGATACCAAAGTAAGCAATCGTTTGCAAGCTATGTGATCGTTTCTAATTACGAAAAGTTGAGATTCTATATTGATAAAGCTGTTGATTATGAAGAGTTTGATTTATTCGAGTTGTCCAAAGATAGATTTAAAGTATTATGGCTCTGTTTGGAGTATTCGAATTTCAAAAAGGATATACCCAAAAGGATCAAAGATTCTTCTCTCGTTGAAGAGGAGCAGGTCACCAAGAAACTTTACAAAAACTATTCAGACTTTAGAATGGAGTTGCATCAAGACCTTATAGAAAGAAATCCAGACCACGATAAGCTCATCCTATTCCAAAAGACACAAAAATTGCTGGATCGCTTTCTATTCATCTTTTTTGCAGAGGATCGTGGATTGATACCCCCCAACTTCAATCGTAAAATCATTAGAGAATGGACAGAGTTAAGAGATGAATACGATGTTGAGGTGTCCTTGTATGAACGATTTAAAAAGAACTTTGATTATTTAAATAAGGGATACAAAGGGAAAGAATATCAGGTATTTGCATATAATGGGGGATTATTTCAACAAGATGAACTCCTGGATGAACTTAGCATCTCGGATGAAGTTCTATACAAATATACAGATAGGCTAAGTGAATATGATTTTGACAGTGAAGTAGATGTAAATATATTGGGGCATATTTTTGAACATTCGCTGAACGAGATTGAAGAGATTAATGCGGAGCTGAAAGGGGAAGAGGTGGACACCTCCAAAACCCGCCGTAAAAAAGATGGTGTGTTTTACACGCCTAAGTATATCACTAAGTATATTGTGGAGCATACCGTCGGGAAATTATGCGAGGAACAGAAAGCCGCACTGGATATTGACGACGAAGACTACCGCTCGAACCGTCAAAAGAAAACCAAAAAAGAACTACTCGCCAAACTAGAGAAATACAGAGAGTGGCTTCTGGGACTTACCATTTGCGATCCTGCTTGCGGGAGCGGGGCTTTTTTAAATCAGGCGCTGGAGTTTTTGATTGCCGAGCACACCTCTGTGGATGAACTGCAGGCCAAGCTGCTGGGAGAGTCGATGGTGCTGCAAGATATAGAAAATCAGATACTGGATCGGAACCTGTTTGGGGTAGATATAAACGAAGAATCAGTGGAGATCGCCAAGCTGAGCCTCTGGCTCAGAACAGCTGAACCCGGAAGAAAACTCACCTCGATGAACCATAACATAAAGTGCGGAAACTCGCTGATCGACGATTACGAGGTGGCCGGTGACAAAGCCTTCGATTGGGAAGCCGAATTTCCATCTGTATTCGAAAACGGCGGCTTTGATGTGGTGATTGGGAATCCTCCTTATGTTGGAGAAAAGGGTCACACGAAAATATTCGATGACCTTAAGCGAATTCCTAAATGGAATGACTTTTATCGTAGACGGTCAAACACCTATTATTTCTTCATCAAGCATGGTCTTGATTTGATGTCCGATGGGGGGTTTCAGAGTTTAATCGTACCACGGGAGTTCATTAACGCAGATTGGTCAAATAATGTGCGAGAATCTGTTTTGTCTAATTCGAAAATTGAAGGAATCGTTGACTTTTTGGAAACGAAAGTTTTTGAAGATGCAGGTACAACAAGTTTAATTTTAACTCAAAGGAAAGTCACGGAAGCCTCCCTTGATTACCAATTTGATTTCTATTCTGTTAGTGAAAATAAGCTTACTGAATTAGACTTTATAATCAATAGAAACCCTCGAAAAATTAATGTAGGGGAGTTAGACTTAAGCGGTGTTAAACCTTGGGATTTTTACCAACTAAAGCTGCAATTGTCGGACACAATTAAACCGTTAGGTGACCTATTTGATGTTTCGCAAGGTCTAGTGACTGGCTCAGATAAAATAACCAAAAAACATATTGTTGCAGGGTTGGCGCAAGAAGATCAACTTGGTCGTGGGATTTTCATCCTAAGAGAAGGGATTGATATTAAACATTCAGGTGCGGATGTTTTGCTCAAAATCAACAACGATTGGCTTCCTATCAATGGCGTAGAACAAAAGTACATCAAAGAATACCTCAAAACAGAAAGTTTGCAAAAATGGGTTGTTGAAGAGACAGATACTTATGTAATCTACGTTGGTTCTGAAAAGCTTCAAGGAATAATAAAAGATTACCTAATGGAATTCGCACCGATTCTTTTGAACCGCTCTACAACAATCGGTGATGATGAGGTAATAACCTTGGAAGACTTCGAGAACTTTACGCTAGATGAGATTAAGGCAAAGTATAGCTCCGCTGGTGCCGTACAAAAGATTATGAGACGGAAAAAATGGTGGTTGCCTTTGTATGAAAGAGAATCTATTCCGTTTGAGGGACCAAAAATTTTGGTCAATACAAAAAATATGGACCGATTTACTCTATCACTGGGTGAGCATTATTCATCAGGTGGCGGTGCAGGAGGACAAAATTATATCTACCCAAAACCAAACGCTGGATACTTCTCCCAACTACCTGAAAGTACTTCAAAGGCCGAGTATGTAATGTTCACAAATGCTGTGCTGAACAGTTCACTGATCCAGAAGTACATTAATGATGGTTTTTATAATCAGCTCAGTACATCAAAAATCAAGGACTTACCAATTGTCAAAGTCCCGTTCGAGAACGACCATAGGAGTGCCACTTATGCATCAATCATCACGAATTGTTACGAATTACCAAGACTATTGATTGAGATACAAGGTTTGACAAATACTACCGCGTTATTTTTTAATTCTAAGTTTCAACTTGAAGAAGGAAATGGTTTTGATAATTGGTTGGGTCTAGACTCTGTTGGCTTTTTGGCGGAGCTCAAAAAGAAGAAGGTCAAACTCAGCTTAGAAGAAGAAGCCGAGTGGCTTACCTACTTCAACAAAAAGAAAACCGAGATTAACGCCCTGAAAGCAGAGATAGATAGAATTGATAAACATATAGACCAGATGGTGTATGAGTTGTATGGGTTGAGTGAACAAGAAAATTAAATAAGGAACTTGACATTAAGTAAATTAATCACTACATTATAAGTGTTGAGTTAATGATAACCTAATCCAAATCAAAATGAAAACAATTTACTTAAAAACCAAAGATGAATGGACTTCTTTCAAATACAATGAGTTATCTGAACTGGAAGATGAGTTCCAAGAAAGGAATATAAAAATAGATTACAGGGTCGTAATTGAAAATCATGTTAAAATAGGAGACAATGCAGAAATAGGAAAATATACCGCAATAGGAGCCAATGTTAAAATAGGAGACAATGCAGAAATAGGAAAATATACTGCAATAGGAGCCAATGTTAAAATAGGAGATAATGCCTTAATAGGGGACTATGTTAAAATAGGATTTAATTCGAAAATAGGAGACGATTCAGAAATAGGAAGATATGTCGTAATAGGAGACGATTCAGAAATAGGAGCCTATAGCGAAATAGGGGATGGTGCCGAAATAGGAGGTCACTCGAAAATAGGAGATAGAGCCAAAATAGGCTACGGTTCCACAATAGGATACGGTTCCACAATAGGAGCCTATAGCGAAATAGGAACCAATGCCTTAATAGGGGCCTATGTTAAAATAGGAGATAATGCCTTAATAGGAAAATATACCGCAATAGGAGCCAATGTTAAAATAGGAGACGATTCAGAAATAGGAGCCTATAGCGAAATAGGCTACGGTTCCACAATAGGATACGGTTCCACAATAGGAGACAGAGCCGAAATAGGAACCAATGCAGAAATAGAACCCAATTCGGAATTAGAAAATTCACTTAAATAAAACAATTATGAAAACATTATACCTGAAAACTAAAGATGAATGGACTTCTTTCAAATACAATGACTTATCTGAATTGAAAGAGGAGTTCCAAGAAAGGAATATAAAAATATATTATGGGGTCGTAATTGAAAATCATGTTAAAATAGGAGACAATGCAGAAATAGGAAAATATACCGCAATAGGAGCCAATGTTAAAATAGGAGCCTATAGCGAAATCGGAGATGGTGTCGTAATAGGAGATAATTCGAAAATAGGATGGCGCTCGAAAATAGGATGCCGCTCGAAAATAGGATGGCGCTCGAAAATAGGAGATAATGCCAAAATAGGCTACGGTTCCACAATAGGATACGGTTCCACAATAGGAGCCTATAGCGAAATAGGAACCAATGCCTTAATAGGAGGTCACTCGAAAATAGGAGACGATTCAGAAATAGGAGCCTATAGCGAAATAGGGGATGGTGTCGTAATAGGAGACGATTCAGAAATAGGAGCCTATAGCGAAATAGGGGATGGTGTCGTAATAGGAGATTATACCGAAATAGGATACAATTCCAAAATCGGAGATGGTGTCGTAATAGGAGACAATGAAGAAATAGGATTCGACAATAGCAAATTATTCTAAAGTAAAAACCAATTTCAAAACAGGATTCACTTAAATAAAACAATTATGAAAACACAATCACATTTTACTGATGATTTAAAAGCAAACTTCCGTTCATGGGAGATGGATCACGACAACGAAGAAGATGCAAATGAACTGTTTGGAATCTTAGTAGGTAGACATCCGAACCAACATCCAGAGTTACTAAGAGAACGGGCGTATGAATGGGTTGGATATGAACAAGAAAATTAAATAAGGAACTTGACATTAAGTAAATTAATCACTACATTATAAGTGTTGAGTTAATGATAACCTAATCCAAGTAGTTATGAATAATAAAAAAGAACAACTCTCCGAAATGAAAATCAGACAAGCCATCGCGGAATCATCTAAAGTAACTGTAAGAGATGTGATGAGATATTTGAAAAATCACTATCCAAATCAATACGATACTTCCGTAGCACGTAAGAACGCAAAAGAGATGATCGCAGAAATCAGTAACTACTAATCAAACGAAAAATGACAAATTCACAACTACAAGTAGAAAGAACATTTGACCTATTAGATTCATGGGGTTGCTTTGGTGACCTAACAGATGGTGAAAAGAAAACCATCAAACAAAATCTTGAACACATCAGAACTGAAACTATTGATGACATGAATAATAGAATAGGTGATATCAGAAGGGAAATGAAAAAACCATATATACGATCATTCAAATAATTCAACAGCATTATGAATAAAGAATTAGAAAAAGCAAATAAACGATTAGATGATCAAGAATTTTATGATTGAATACAATGGTATAGATTCGTACCAACTTCAGACCAAACCGAAACAGTTAAAGCATTTGAAGCGGTTAAAGATTGGATACGAAACAACTACTCACCAGAGATAAAATGAACTATATAGAAGAAGGGCAAGTTGTTGATACATACGGTGGTGACTACACATATAGAGATGTTTGGTATGAAATAGAAAACGGTGAGTATTTCTTTTATGAAGAATATTATGGTGCGAAGCCAAGTCGTACTGAGCGAATTACAGATGAAACTGAAATCAATGAATATATAAAACAAATAAAAAACAGGTAAAAATGAGAGAAATTTTATTTACAACTGATAACGAAAATCACGTTTGGTTCCTTAACAGAATCGGAGCGTTGGAAAGAACATGGGAGCAGATTGAATGGCTCTGTGATAATGGATTTGAAGAATGGGTAATCACCCATATACCTACTGAATTTAAATTGGATGCAAGTGTGGAGCAAGTAGGAGGTGGTTATACTGATCATCCATATGGAGATACTACTGCTAGAGAACACCACCCAGATGAATTTGAGATTGAAGTGTACTATGGTGATAAATGGTATATGGTAGATGTGGATGTTGAGTTATGAAAAAGCCTGAGATAGAAAATTTAAAAGCACAAATGGCTGGTTGGGTCCTTAACTCTTACCAAAAAGGATTAGCATTAGATGAGTATTACAAACTCATTGATTGGGTGAATCACTTAGAATCTAATCAAAAAGAAATCACGGATACATTAATTGAAACGTATGCTTATTTAGACGGCATAGGTGGTTTTGTACGGAGTGAAATTGAAACGATACTTAAAAAACAAGGAGTTGATATATGAAAACAGAAGTAAAGCATGAACATGGAGATTGGGTTGTACTCGTTGATGATAATCCTAAGTTTGGGTTTATATATAAAGAGGAAGCCGAGAATGTTAGGGAATTAATTGATATGTTAGTAATGACAAAACTCCAATTAGAAAACTGTAACACAGTTCTATCTGAAGATTTTAATGAACGTGAGCGATCACAGATAACATATACAATCACGGCATCAGAAAAAACACTCAAAAAACTTACGAATTGAATTTTAATATAATAAAACAAAATAGATTATGGGAATGAGTACATATGTAGTGGGATTTAAACCACCAGACGACAAATGGAATAAGATGAAAGAGATTTGGGAAACTTGTGAGGGAGCAGATGTTTCTATTCCTGATGAAGTTTTTGATTTCTTTGAATATGAAGAACCCGGTGATAAACCAGTAATGGAAGTAAAGTTGGGTGATGCATGTAAAGAGTGGGGTAATGAATCTTCAAAGGGATATGAGGTTGACGTTTCAAAACTTCCAAAGGATGTGAAATTTATAAGATTCGTTAATAGTTGGTAAATATGAAAAAACCGAACATAACGAAAAACTACGAATTTGAAGGTTATATACCTGATGGGCATTTTAACATTGGTGATGTACTAAGTCACCCGCAAGGTAGTGGAACGGAATTTCATGGCAACGAACATGATATAAAAGCCATATCCGCTGTACCAGATATGATTGAGGGTTTAATAAGAATCGCTAGTAATCCTATTGTGTGGAAAAATATGGGAAGTTTAGATCGAACCTTTATCTTAAATACATTGGAGAAAGCAGGCGTAATCATTCATACGGAAGAGCAGTTGGAACCGATTACTGACCTCAATCCCTTACCAATTGAAAACTTATATGTACGAATAAGATTTTCAGGTAGTGGAATTGCAGGATTTTTCCGATCAAGCGCGAAAGATGCAGATGCACTTTATATGGATATCGTTGAATTCGGTGATGAGCCAGAAGCTCCAAACGGAGATGGGAACGGTGGAATGGGAATGAAATTTTTTGGTTCAAATGTTCACGCTATTGCTAAACAGGAATTATACGATCAATACGTAATTGAATTTAATAAACTATCATGAAATATCAACCTAAAGTAACTAATATAGAAACTATTAATGGTAAAAATGTAGTTAAAGGAAAGTTGGTTCTTCAAGAACCATATACTGAACCCATCACTTCAGGCGTTGATTGGTGTAATGATATAGTAAAACCTATGATTGTTTCCGAAACTGAAGAAATAGAAGTCGGTGATAAATATCTAAATTTAGAAGTTGATGGAAATAAAAAGAATCCATTTTATGGGAAAATTTATCACGAATCTACATTACAGTTAAAGGATTCTAAAGTAAGTGAAGATTATAAAAACAAATGGGTTAAAAAAATATTAGCATTACCTGAGCAATTTTCAGATCCAATATTACAGTATATAGCAGATGGTAATTTAACTGATGGGGATGAAGTGTATTTAAAATGCGAAGGGGTTACTCAATCAACGACATGGGAATATGATGATCCTGAATATTATAGAATCCATCTGAACGAACAAAATCATATTACGATATATCCAATTGCGCCATCTTTAGCCAAAGCGGCTGATGATTATGCGATTATCCATCATGAACATGATGTAAGTTCAACATATCAGTATCAATACGAAGCCTTTAAAGCAGGTGCTATATGGGCGAAAAACAATAACAATAAATAATATGAAATTACAATTACTAAAATGGTTATGTGCGTTTTGTTTATTACTTGACGGATTAATAGGCGTATTAACTATTGGGTTCATTCGAACATCGGTAGCACTATGGAGTGCTAAAATTGTTGCAAGATATAGATATAAAAACAATAACAATAAATAATAATTATGGAACTATTAACTAATTCATTTCACAGAAAATTTTATGTATGGTGGTGGGGTAAGGAACCAACTGAAAACTTTTGTGATTACGTTTGGCAACTATTAATCGGATTACTTTTAGTTATTCCTTGTTTTTTAGGAAAAGCTATTTATGAAAAATTCACCGATCAATATGATATCAACACTCATTCTATCCTTTTTAAAATCTTAATATACATAGTAGTATCAGTACTAACATATGCTACACTGATCCTGTTAGGATTTGCTTTTGGATCATTAGCAGTAGAAATTATATTAAATCCTTATGAGGTATTAATTGCGGTTGGTATAACGTTAGGTGTAGCATTAGTATTATTCGTGATCCTATTAATAATTGCGTTAACTACTGTAAATAAAACAGAAGCATATCAAATAGTCCAAACAAGATATGTTTCTTGGAAGGATAACTATTGCCCTAAAATAAAATGGAAACAAAAACAATAACGATGAACAAACTTATCTACTTTCGCGAATTATCAAAAGAAGAACATATAGAACTTATACAATGGACTATAGACTATTTAGAAACCAATGGGTTAGCATCATCAAATACCGAAAAGTGGAAAAAGGGCTATATAGGTTTATGCAATCTATTATATAACGAGAAAGGTGTAGATATATACCAACATTGGCGGATATTTTTAGGCGTGGAAGATCATTACGTTGTTGAATCATTTGACAACAACTCAGAATATTTCGCAGAACTATATGAGGTG
>Ga0222664_1000961_pt1 | contig 12485 bp, 19 predicted proteins | sample AntAcemetagen604_FD_181147 | JGI IMG/M metagenome (GOLD analysis project Ga0222664, IMG submission 181147) | Saline water microbial communities from Ace Lake, Antarctica - #604 | ecosystem: Environmental > Aquatic > Non-marine Saline and Alkaline > Saline | place: Antarctica: Ace Lake...
TCTAGGTACGCTGTTTCAATGCTCACGTTTTGTTGTCCATCTGCCCTAGCACAAAGTCGCTCCCAGAATCCTCATCAATCTTATCTACCGTTTTTAACAGTGAGTTAGCGTTAACGATAGGTGCGGCAGGGTACAAGTTGAAACGTGCAGTTTCCAGTTGCTGAATAAGGCTTTGCAGTTTCCCGGTGGAAGATCCAGTAGACGAAGCAAGCGACAAGTCCCCAACTTTCTTCGACTCGCTTGACCCATCCGCCACACGGCCTATAAGGGTGCGTACCGCTGCGATAGCGGCTGTGTAACCGTTCTCCCATGTGGTAACTAGGTAATCAAGTTCCGTGTCCTCAAACAACGGCTCAGCCGCGTTAGTGTCCGTAATGAGGAACCGCACAAGATCCCTAGTAGACGAACCCGGATCGCCTGAATATGTGAACGTCATAACATCCTCCTCCAGTTTATTGTAGTCCAGAAATGACTAACGGGATCATCCCTTAAATCAAGGATGATCCCGCCGTCGTTCGCGGATTTAATTAAGCAACAACTGTTTGCCAGAAGTACCCAAGATCAGCGGCAACAACTTTGTTATCAAAAGCGAGTTCTGCTTCGATACGAGTTGCGCGAAGTGAATCCAAACGGAACGAGGAGGTTCCGATTGTTGCACCGAGTCCACCCGAAACACCAGTCCACTGCATGATGTAACCAGCGGAAGGAGTCAACAGGCCGGGAGCCGGGGCAACGTGAGCGAGAAGCGCACTCTTGCCGGTAGTGAAAGCGTAAGCACCAGTAGCACCTTCAGCGTTCGTGGCTTTGATTGACTTCGATACAAGTACACGCTCAATGTCAAACATGCGAGCGAGCATGTCTTCAGTGATCGTTTGTGAAGACGTGTACTTGATCCGGTCAACGAGATCAGGATGATTCTTCAGTTGACGGAAAACGTCATACCCAAGAACCAGCGTGTTCGCTGCAAGGCCAGTAACAGAAAGGATATCTGCCTTTGCTTCTTCAATGTCGTCAATCGGGTCAGAGTTTGTGTAGTCACTCCACTGGCGAACCTGCCCAGAAGAAGGAGAACCCGAAACACCTGTCGCTGTGTTTCCCCACACCCCGCCAGTCATAAAGTCACTGACGAATTGGATCTCACGACGGGTCAGGAGCCGTTGGGTAACGAACTCTGCCGCTTCACGATCAACGTTGATAGGTGCGTCAGCGTTAGCGCGAGTCTGGTCACCAACGTCCTTATGGATCGCGTACACGTCAGCGTAATAGGTTGCTGTGCTGATGTTGTACCCTGAACCCACGGACTCAGTGCCGTCAGTGCGAACCTGCGCTTCATCACGAAGCCAATCGTTTTTGTCGTACACGAAATACTTGTCGGACTGCTTATCTACCGGGACGATGGGGAACACCTTGTCCGCGATAAAGTTTTCAGCCTTCTGCATGTAGGCGACTGACACATTGGTCAGGATCGCGTCAACATGTACCTGTGAGCCGGTTGGTTGTGGCATTTCTATTCCTCCTAGAGTCCGCGACCGGGTGCGGCGCAGTTGATGACGGCTGAAACAATGGAACCCGAAGCGGCAACTTCAACAAAAGCACCGACAACGAAAGCCGCTGAACCAGTTGTGCCGAAAGCGAGAGTGACACCAACGGCTGAAGCGTTAGAGAACAGTGGCTGCCCTGCGGATGCGGAGCCTCCAGTCTTCACTTTGGTTCCACCAACAATGGTCACCTCGGCGGCTTGACCACTCGTAGGCGCGTTTTGTAGGACTCCAACGGGACGGTCAGTTGCGCCACTAACAGCAACAACGTTTCCGGTTCCGTTATCAATCTTCACAAACTTGAATTGAGCAGCGGAAAGATCCTCACCGGCGGTAAAGGTTGTCTTGACCGCTGCGTTAGAAAATTCGTAAGCCATGATTAGGCTCCCTTCTCAATCAGGTAGTCGTTATAGAGTGCAGGGTTTTCGGTTGCAACTTGAGCGTAAGCCTGCTCAATGGTTGCGAACTTGCCCTCTGCTACCGCTGCTTTAGCGAGGGAAGATATTTTGTCGATAGCGTCACCTTTAGAGGTGAAGCCTTTACCGACCTCAGAGAAAATGTCAGCCGATTCGTTTTGTGCGTCCGCTGCTGCGAGCGCATCCTCAATGCTTTTTGCCAGATCCGAGTCAATACCGGCCAGCCGACGAAGGGCAGGGCCAATCTTGTCAGGGGCAACAGACAGGTGACTGTAAGCGGCTTTCGCTTTCGTGGTGGCTTCCGCATCAGCGTAAGTTTCGCGTTCGGCAGCAAGTGCCTTTTCAGCGACTGCCTTCTCGCGAACCATTTTGACAATAGCGGTACGAACGTCAGGACTGGAGGACTTTGCGAGTGCAAGCATCTCCTTGTCCAACATTTCTTCACCGTCCATCGCTGCTACTTCTTCCATGTCAGGTTCTCCCATAGCGGATTCCAGTTCAGCGATCCGGGCTTCCAGTTCAGTGATACGGGCCGTAGCGACCATCAAGTCTTCTTCGGCGTCTTTAACTTCGTCTTCCATTTTTTCTTCCAGCACATCTTCTGCCTTCAGTTCTTCCACGACCTCCGTGGTTTCATCCATTAGTGCCTCCATAGGTTCCGGCAGGTTACGTTGAACGTCTGCCACGGTTTCCGGGTTAGCGGCCTTCATTACGAGCCACCCCTCATGCAAGTGGGCAGGGTGATCCACGCCAGACGTTTCCTCAATAACCAGTTCAGTCATTTTTGGGGCTTTGCGCGGCACGGACACCTCCAACTCGTAGTGTCCTAATCGTACACTGATTTTACGGGGCATAAAAAAACCACCCGGAGGAGCGTAAGGGGTGCGCTCAACTCCGGGCGGGGCCTAGGTTGTTAGTGTACTAGAGGAACACGCTAACTCATTTTTGTGACTGCTCAAGTAGCGTCGTGAAGTCCAGCATGGTTGCGTGACTTATTGGTTCATGTGTGTACGGGTTTACGAGTTGCCGCTTTTCCCGACTCCAGCCTACAACGGGTTTCCCGTAACTGTACGCCACCATGACTCTACCGTTGCTTTTAATAAACACGTTCATTATCTGTCTCCTTCGTCGTAGTACGGGTCATAGTTAGGGTTAGCGAAAAGGTTATGGTAAAAACCTTCTCCTTTGGATTCCTCGTTACACATTCCCATTGCATGTCCACAGCAGGGGTAGTCCTCGCACATCTCACTCACCGTCCCATGATTCTCCAGCGTATAACGGGTCGAAATCGGCCGGCGCGTTATGCGGGTAGCGGAACCGGAGTGCCTCGTCGCGGTCGAGCGCATCATACCAATGCTTATCACAACGGGGTATCGCAGTACCAGTGCCAGACAAGGACTCACGGTACTCAATAGCCCCGTTACAGCCGCCTGAAAGTTCGTTTAAGCACTCACGGTTATATTCGTTTAGATTACTCATTAGATTCCTCCTTCGATCCAGCCAACGAAACCCATGAGGGCAACAATCGCCAACACAAGCAACGGGTAGATGATCAGTTCCCCACGGCGGGTAAGTTTCATGACGTAACCGTGTCTACATAAATCCGAACAACACGAGTACCCTCATCGTTTTGGATTTCGTAACATGATCCGTCGAACCAATTATCTAAATACACTAAACGATCCTCAACGAGCGCGTCGTTCACTTTCTTTAACCGGCTTTTCACTGTCCGGTCGCTGAGTGTTCCCCACTGCGATTCTGCCACAGTGGTATTTTCGGGATAGGCGTAGGTTCCTTTGCACCCGCAAGCGCAGCCGGTTCCACCTGAGTATGTTTTAACTACGTTTTCGATATTTATTGCAATCATTTTCTTGCCCCTTTTCTCAGAACCCCTTGTTCCGATAGGCCAATCATAGCATGTCCCCCTAGTACTTAATCAGTGGGGGGTGTTAGATGAACCACCTACACAAACAAGGCTGCAGTAGCCCCTAATAATAATCCCCTTGTAATCACCCAACCATGTGAGGAGACACCGTTAGAAGCCCCTTAAATCTCCATTAAACATCAATCTAGTCGGGAACCTCAACACCCTCACGGACAGCGTCCTCTGGCATCTCCGCATAAACCGAACCTGCCATACCCCCAATCGAATAACCTCGCAACTCACCACGCTTAATTTTCGCCCACGACTCATCATTCCACACCACACCAAGGAAAACCGTCCCAGCCGGATACGTCACCTCACCCGCAACAGACCCATCCGACCCCAACATGTCCACCGTCCACGGCTGCGGCATCGTCATAACCTCCACCCAACTACCAGCCTCCACGTCACGGTCATGCTGCAAAAAAATCCTACGATCACCGGAGTTCACCCAAGCCCACACAGCGGCCTGTAAAGTATCCGGGTCAGTCCACTCCCCATGAGCATCCATAAAATCAGGAACATACAGGGGGCCAAGAGTGAACTGTCGATCCTCTGACTTACGAACAAACTTTGCTTTCGCCAACTCCAACGGCTCATCATCAATAATCGGGCCGCCTGCTATCCACGCCGAACATGTCCGTGCAGAAGCGCACTTAAACTTAAACACCCGGCAGTAACCCAGATCCCCTTGCTCAATAACGTCGTACGGGTCTTCACTATCCCCACTTAAACCTTCAGCGATACAGTCCTCAATGTGGCTTGTCTGATCGAACGCAGCACAATTACCGCACACTGTTGATCGTGCCTCCACCGGGGTCACATCGAAATAGGTTGCGAGATGCTCCCAATACTCATTGTTAGGAAGCCCCGGATTTAACGGGCCATAATCAGCAACCTGAATAGCGGTCTGCCGGTTCTTCAAGTTCACGGGAACACTGTAAGTTGCGATAGGGCAAACAGCCTTCTCCCGCCCCATAATGGAGTCAGCCCACGTTTTCCCTGCCACGCCACCCCACGCCTCATAAGCAACACGTCCCGGTGAAGGGAATCCGTCCTCGCCAAAGTTCCAGCCCTCAGCACTTGAGTCGCCCTCATGCCGTGCAAGGAAAGAAGCCATGCGCCCGATTGTTTCCCGTGAAACATTATCGCCCCGTGCCAGTTGAGAAGCCCGTGCACGACCCACACCAGTGAAACCGTCCCCCGCGTGACCTTCCGCAATCCAGTCAAGTGCCTGCTGACCTGATTCCTGTACGCCTAACGGTGGTTCAAAGGATTCCTTCGACAACGGTTCAATACTTGTCAGAGTACCCATTTTGTGACCAACAACAGTGTTTGTTTCGTTCCACCCGTCAGCGGTTTTTCTCCACAACCGGATAAGGACAGCGGGATTGTCCGGCTCAGCGTTAATCGTGAAAGACGTTCCGGGGACTTTAACGCTCCCCTCCTGCAAGATTCTTTCCACCTTGCCCCGTGCCCTGCCCCCGCTAGAGTTCCAAGATACGAAAGAACCCTCACGGATAACGGCGTTCTCTAGGTATCGGATCTCATCTAAACGATCCTCTGCATCATCCGAAGTCTCGTAATACCCGTCAACTTCTAGCCGCCTCACTTCCCCATTGGCCGCCACAATCGCGTAGCCTTCACCCGTCACAACTGTTTCCCGTAACGGTGCAGGTAAGTTTGTTAATGCTGCCAGCCGGTACTCGGCAAGGATCCCCGTAGCGTCATCCCGTTTAGCGAGGGTAGTCAACTGGCTTACGGTGAGTGATTCTATCTGAGCGAGGAGATCCATAACGCTAGTTTACCGCTAACAGTTGTTACCGTGAACTCTGGAAGTTATTTTATTTCAACGATCATTTTTGGGTCAACCAGATCAACGCTAGGGGTCTCAAAAGGAATCTCAACGATCTGTTTGTCAGCCTTAATTTTCGCTATCTCTTTAACCAACCTGTTCCAGTATTTCGTAGTCTCTGCGTTTATTGGAACTAACGATTCCTTTCTGGGAACATTCATGGTTATTTCTCTTGCCATGCGGCTTAGATATTCGTCACTAATCATCCATCAACCTTTCTTAAAAACTCCTCGTAGGAACTCTCATCTAACACTCTCAATATACCACCCTCCCCTTTCGCTATGATTCTTGGGGTATCCCTCACAGTAGTGTCGTATAGATCCACCTGATCCATGTTCCTCGCCGCAGTAGGAAAAGCCTTTGAAACCTTTGCGTGAGTAACGGTTATTATGTCAACAGGAACCGTCCTTCCGCTTCTGACAGCGCGAGCAGTTGACCTGATTATGGCCTCGTCAACGGTAATAGTTGCGTACACTCCGCGAACCGTGTAACCGTTTTCCTTAGCATTATTTATCTTCAACAACAAACTACTATCGCCGCCATCACCCGTCCCATCCAAAACCATGTCTATCCTTCTTTCAAAACCAGCCGCCTGCACTCTCTTAGCAATATAAGAAGATTCTTCGTGAACAAAAGCCGCCGCACCCTCGTCCTTTACAGCCAACATTGTTTTGTATTCAGGCAACAACCCTTTAATAGCATCCGGGTCAATGGTCGCAACTCCGCGAGAGTTTAACCCCGCTATTGAGCCAAGTTCAGTTGTCTTGCCAGACGCAGGGCCTCCCCCCAACATTGTGAAGGTTGGCTCTTGACTTGACTTAATCCCCATGAGATTATCGTTCACAATCTTATCGTGAAGGGCTTGTCTCTCCGGCGTGAAAATCGGTGAACCATTCGAGTTACGGCCCACTATGTGATCCTTCCCGCTAAACCTTTTCATCTCGTCGAACTCGTCGTTTGATAACGAAACAGACTTACCCATCCCGGCATCAGGAAACCCGCTTAAAAGACTATTTATTTCGGCGTCCAATTCCTCATCCGTCATCGAAGAAATATCGGTCGGAATAGCGTCCGTCAGTAAAACAGTGCAACGGCAGTTCGGGTGACGTGGCGGATCACCGGCAGAGAAACTTCCTTTAATAGGAACTATCACCCCGTCAAGTGGTGCGCACAAATCACACACACGACCGTCAAGTTCAGCCGACCACATTTTAGAAGCATTAGGGTTAATAAACCCCTCATCCAGCCCCTGTTGCCACGCTAGGTTCCTTCCCTCATTAGAAGCCCTCAAAGTCTCAGTGCGGGCAATAGTCTCAGTACGGTACTTGTGGATCTTATTGTGGTAACGGTCGGTGGCTTTCTCACTCGCGGCGTAAGCCTGATCGAAGTTCTTACCCGTTGCCATTTGACGACCGATTTCGTTGTCACGGAAGTTCTGCACCCAACCGGATTGCTGCGTGGTTAAACCAACAACGTCACGCAAACCACGGGCAACTTGCCTTGGCGTGAAGTCCCCCATGCTTGCGCGGGAAGCGTAATCCCTAACAACGTCACGTTGGGATTCAATAACCTGACTCACCATTTTTCCGGCTTCAAGTTGCGCCCACGCTGCGGCCTCTGGTCGGGTCGCGTCAAAACTGTAAACAATGGTGGCTTTCTGAATAGCAGGAAGTTTCACCCTTTTACCTGCGTCGTTAAGTTCCCCCAACAACTCTTCCTGAAGTGCCTGCTGCATTTCTAGCCACGGCTCATCTGTCACCATGTTCACAATCCTGTCCAACGACAAGTGTTCTAGCCCGTCAAGGAGTTTCCCTTCATCACGAATAATATCCCGGCGAACCTCGTTCATGGCTGTGTTCAATAAACGCATGATCCGTTTCTGCGACTCAGTAAGATCCACCCTTTGCGCCGGGTCGCGTCTAGGGCGAGCCTTAAACACGAGCATTACAGGACAGGTTCCGCTTCGGGAAGGTCAGCGAGGTCACGCAGGTACAACTCCAAACCGTGATCCGGGGTAAGCACACCGGCAGTAACCAGTTTCGATACGAAGTCTGCAACCTCTGGAAGAACAACGTTACTAACAGAACCATAAGTCAAGTAAGGCATTCTGTCGGTACGCATAGCGTTCAGTTTTAGAAGGCGCGGAATAGCAAACTGGTTTATAACCTCAGCGATTGATTTAGCGATAGAGTCCACGGCCAGAGTCCACAAGTCAACTTTCGTGGAACCCAAAGCAAACGACCCCACCCGGTCAGATCCAAGGAGCAGGAAGTCGGACAGCAACGTCATTGTGATTCTCTGATCGTAACGTTGGATTACTGCCCCGGTGTCAAACTGTCGTGAACCAGAAGCCGACAGGAGAGTCAAGTCAAAGACACGATTACCGTTGGAGTCGTAAGCGGCAGGAAACACGACACCTTCCTGCTCGTTCCGTTTAATGTTTTGGACAATCTCAGTAACAGACTGGAGGACTGCTTTCTGTGCGCTCGTTGCAGACGGTGAAAGATACTCCGGTGGGACGTAGGCCATTGGTAAACCGGCAAGGTCACGTTCAATCCCAATCGCTTCAATCTCCTCAATACGACGCTTATAAAACCACGGACGGTAAGCGTTACGGAGAAGCGAGTAGCCTTCCGGGTTATTTCGATTCGTGGTGGTTCTAAACAGTAACGCTTTCTCAACCGGGATACGGTGTAACCCGCCCCCTGACGGATCCATTTGAATCATCCCTTGAATACCACCGTCAACGTCAATCATCCATTCCTGAAGGGTTTCCTGCGCCCTCACACCCCATTTACGCCAACCTATCCTGTTATCGTTAAAACGGGAGTTTGTTTTAGCGTCCCCTGTCAGTCCACCACGGATCTTGTAAACCAACTCGTGATAAGACCAGCCGTACACCAGCATGGAAAGAATGTTTTGCAGCGTGGAATCAAACGAGTCAGACATGTCATCTAAACATTCCTGAACGAATACTTTAGTGCGCTCATCCTCACCCTCAATACGCCAGTCCAGTCGCGTGATTACTTTGTCAATGGCGTACAGCATCGCCCCAACAACAGGATCGTTGTCCCGCATTTCACGGTAAACCTTGAACCCTTTAACCCCGCGAAGTTGGGGAAGGAACTCCTCATCAATGTAACCGCCTGACCTGCGGAGGCCAGACGAACCAATTTCGATAAAGTCGTAGTTATTGTCTGGCATCAGCGTTTATCCTCATTGCGGTTAGGTAGGCTGCTTGAACTTCGGAGAACCCCGCCTCAACAAAAGCCGAATACATTTCGTGGACAGTAGTAGCATACATCTGAAGCGGGGTCATGAACCGATTGTACCGTCTAAAAAGGTGGCTCATCAAAGGTTTCGCCCCACGGGTCATCTGCCGGTTTCGCTGCGTTGTTTGTTTTCTGGAACCGGATGGACTTCCCCACCTCATCGGCAGTAACTTCTAGCGAAAGTTTTTCTTGACCCTCTTTCGTGGTGTACGTTTTGGCTTTCAGTTTCCCAGCGACCATTACCCGGTCACCCTTCTTAATCAACTCGGCGGATTGCTCCCCAAGTTTTCTCCACGCCGTGACACGGTAAAATGTTGCTTCCCCATCTGCCCATTGGTCACCCTGTTTCACGCGCTCATTTACTGCCACCGTGAAGGAGGCCGCTGCGTCACCTGCTTTAGTAAACGCTAGGTTAGGTTCCCCAACGGCGTTACCGATTAGTGTTACTTGTGTCATTTTAATCTCCCCGGATTCTTTCACGCCGGACTATCCGACCGTTAGACCAAACCCTACCAGCGGCGACCCCGTCATAGTACGACCGACGCGGGGCAACTATCCGGTCACATTCAGGTATTACCGGGCAACGGTCACAGTAAGACAAAGCATCTAAGGCTTTAGGCCCGTTGGTTGCATCGAAAAGGTGAGGGTCAGCCCCGACACAAGCAGCGTCGTCTAGGAACACTCAGTGCCGTTTTCTTTCCTCTTGAGCCTGAGAAAAGGTACGGCCGTCTAGTTTCTTTTTGAAATGTTTAATGTTGTTTTGCGGTACACCGATCCGGGTCGTTGGGAGAAGGACACACAGCAGGTCGGATTCGTGTTGGCTCATGTACCCGGCCGCTTCGATAGAGTCAATGTCAGGGAAAACGTCTGCGTGACGCATAGTGTCTTTGTCAATCATGGTGTCCTGTTTCCCGCCCATTGAGTACACGGTTAGGAAGTTTGCAGGCAACGTCAAAGACTCGAACAGTTGTACCTCTTTCGTGTAGGCGTAGAACAGGATCTCTGGGAATCGTTCCGCTAGTGAGATCCAGCCGTCCAGATACTCGCGGGAAAAGAAATCCCCTGAGTCATGTATCCGTACAGCCTGCCCACCGGCCTCCAGCCACGTTCTTACCGCCGTAGTTAAGTGCCCGGTTGTATCTAGACCCGGAATGATTCTAGGCTCTCTCCGTGGCTTAAATCGCTTGTGCTCTAGTTCCCCCGCAATAGCGTCCGGCCAGTCCGGGTCATCCTTCACAAGGGTCAAGTTACTTAGATGCTTCCCCTTAACCTTCGGGAAAAGATACGTCCCGTTTCTGGCGTAACAAAACTTTGCACACGCCCCCGCATTCGGGCACACGTTGAAATGTGAACCGTCCTCCAGTTCAATAACCCACGCCGGTAAAGTGAAGTTCCACACCCCATCCCGCCGCATCTCACTGTTCTGCGTTAAATACATAACATCAGATTAGACGCGACTACGGGGTTTAGTATTCCACGACACCCCGTAAACCCGCCTCAATTAAAACGTGAGCGTAAGCCCGTTCAATAGCCCTCACAAGGTCAATGAGATCCTCGTCAGTTGTTTGCGTGAGTTCCGGGATGATGTGGTTAACGTTTTTTTGTAGGTCTTTAATGTGTTGGTAGCGGGTGAGGGTCATTACGTTTCGTCGTCTATTGTGTAATGCAAACCTTCATGTGCGTTTGACAGCAGCCCGTCTATCCTCCAGAACGGGACACCTGTTTTGGCGTAAGAGGTCAGGTTCGGGTTACCGTCAGCGTCTATCCATTCAGCAACAACAACCCAACTAACAAGAAGTGAGTTACCGCCGTCATGCTCCTTATCGTGAGCGTAAACAGCAGACTCTAAAGCCTTCTCTGTGTCGTACAAGTTGTCCATGTCAAAAGATTAGCACCGTCCAGAGGGAATAGTTTCAAACCAATGTTTCGCACCCGCACCGAACCGCCACGCAGTCCAAAACGCCCTGTCTTGGAAGTAACGGTTCCATTTTCGGATAGGTTTATCACGAAGTTCACGGATCTGTTTAACCAGTCCATCCCCATTCTTTCGGGACTCCTCAATCATCATGTACGTCAAAGAGTCACGCCACGAGTTGTCAAGGAACTGATAGTTCCCCTCAGCGGATGACGAGGAGTTAGTGCCGCGATAGTTATGGCGGGATTCACGGAAGGAAATACACTCCCGGATTTTTTCGTCTTTCGGGTCGAACCATTTACCTTCATACAGGGAAGGTTCAAAACCTTTCCAGTCTTGCGCGGCCTCACTGTGAGCCACTCTATAATCATGTGAATGTGGAATTTGAACAACGGGTGAAACGATTACTGCTACTGACATGAAAATGCTGAGAATCATTATGCTCCAATTTTCGAGGTACAGGGCAAGTGTTTGTCAGTAGGCCACCTCTTTCCGTTGGGTCACAACATTGGTTTCGTTGCTCGTAAAAACGTCGAACCTTGACGCTACCAGAACTGCCCTCTCCATAGCGGAAGTAACACTCGTAACCCCTAAAAGAATCGTTAGTGCGCCCAGCGCGTAGCCTGAACCTGACCCCATTCCGTACAGTCCGTCAGCGGCACGAAGAATGGAATAGTCGGATTCTATGGTGAGTAGTTCCCCCCGGCTTGCAATCATTACCGCCCAATCGTTTTCCTTATCCGGCTCGAAGCCGTGCACTTCATGGGCTGCCCTTAGAGAAGGGGACAGCACTCTGATACCGAACTGATACCACGGTGAATCGTCGCGTTCAGGAAGATCCCAAAGATGAGCCGCAATATCGCACGACTGGTTCTCCCCACTCACAGCAACCAGATACCCGCCACGGGAAAGGATCTTCACAAGATCAGGATGAGCGAAAGGATACCCGTCCCCGGCGGTTGTCTGCGTATCAGAAGCGATAACACAACCCTGCTCATGTTCGTATCCAATAATAGTTGTCACCCCTTCAGTGTACGTCAGATTATTAGGCCGCTTTTTTTAGTTGCCTACGTTCCAAGTGGCTCAAGCCACCCCAAACACCCAACAGTGTGAGATCCGCGAGAGCAAAATCAAGGCATTGAATACTTACTTCACACCGACCACAAATACTTTTTGCTACCCTAGATGATTGTCCGACCTCCGGGAAAAACGCTTCCGGGTCAGTCTGAGCACAAACACCTTTACTCATCCAGCGGGTCACTTCACCTTTACCCATCTGATCGCGGTTTCAACACGTGATCTGCTTACTAATTCACCACGAGGTTCTAACCACCTGTACCCATCCCGCACCACAGAGACACCGTGAATCTTTTCAACAATGTCTAGGCACCGCACACGCTCAGCGGTAACAGCGGCCTCAACAGCGGCAACGTGATCCTCATGCCGCACCCACGCGCCGTTCTCGTTATCTTGGTGACCGAAATTGTTAGTCATTCTGTAACGCGGCAACTTGATCATGTTGTTTCCTTTCCCTTTGCTTTTTGGTGTAAGCGTGAAAGGTTTCC
>Ga0222664_1000962_pt1 | contig 12470 bp, 7 predicted proteins | sample AntAcemetagen604_FD_181147 | JGI IMG/M metagenome (GOLD analysis project Ga0222664, IMG submission 181147) | Saline water microbial communities from Ace Lake, Antarctica - #604 | ecosystem: Environmental > Aquatic > Non-marine Saline and Alkaline > Saline | place: Antarctica: Ace Lake | collected...
GTTCCCTGACATGTAGTCGTAGATGCTTTGTGCGGCGGCCATCGTGATCTGGCGGCCTTTGCGCAGCTGCTCCCACCCGTTCACTGCCGTGCTGGTCTTCTCTGAAATGGACCGATGGCCGTTGCGCTCGAACAGCAGGCCGGCGTTTTTGAGGTCTTCGATCACGGGGGACAGCATGTAGTTGGCTTGCGCCATGATCAGCCACGTGCCTTGCGTCATATCCGCTTCCGCTAGGCCGTATATGCGCCGCACAGAGCCCTTCTCCGGCCGTGGGCGGTAGACCTTAGGGAAACGGTTCGAGATACGCCCAGCGATCTGTTCTGCCACGGCGTGGACGCTTTCTGGCACGCGGTAGGACTGCTCCAGAACTTCTGATCCGCCATTGAGGTTGATGAAGTGGTCGACGTCGGCCCCCGCCCACCTGTAGATGGCCTGGTCGTCGTCGCCTGCGGCGTACATCCGCGTGCTGCGCGCGTCGAGGCTGTGGGCGATGTCCCACTGCAGGGGCGACAAATCCTGCGCTTCGTCCATAAAGCAAAGCGCGAACGACGGGCAGGTGTGGATGCCTTTTGTGGCAAACTCTTCCAAAATGTCGGTGTAGTCATAGAGCATGTTGGACTGCTTGTACGCGTTGTAGGCCCGCTGGACGTAGGACACCTCTTCCCATGTGTGCATGATGCTGGACAGGTCGTATTGCTTGCGCAGCGATACCTTCCGGAGCCGCGCAAGGTTGATCAGGGACAGGATCGGGTGGTCCGACGTCACCACTTGCTCCAGATCGTCTTCAAACGCTTTGGTCACGGTCAGGGACATCCCGACGCGATCCGACAGATCGTCGAAGTTTTCCTTCTGCATGAGCTGCGACGACTTGATCGTGCTCAAGCGGAATGCAAGAGAGTGCAGGGTCCGGAAATACGGCAGGTCAGTCTCCGGATTCAGGTTGAACTTCGTCGTCGCTCGTTCCTTCGCTTCCATCGCGGCCTTCCGGGTAAAGGCTAAAAAGGCAATATTTTTTGAACTGACACCCTCGGCCATGGCTGACTCGCAGATGTTCAGGAGTGTTGTAGTTTTTCCAGTTCCTGGCGGTCCGAATATGCGTAACATCGTATCCAACCTCTTCAAGCGCTTGTAGGATGATTTTCATCGTGGCCATGCCGGTGTTTGGCTGCTTCAGGACTTCGGCCGGCTGCACGTGCTCCAGAAAGTGCGGGATCGGCATCGAGTCCATGCGGTTGAACGACACGAACCGTGAGAGGCGGGCAATGTTCAGCTCTTTCAGGGCCTCCATGGTCTTGGGCTTCCTTTTGCGCTTGAACCATCTTTCGCGCGACAGGTACGTCATCTTGTACTTCTTCACCAACTGGCGCGCGCGTTCTCTGGAGACCCCCAGCTCGGCGCCCACGGCGCGCAGGGTCCGCTTCTCTAGGCACTGCATCTCATACGCCTTGCGCGCGCGCCGGTAGGTGTTGTCGTTGAGGTTCAAAAGTTTGTCCCGAAGTTTCATCAGAAAGGTGACTCCTTGTTTTGTCCAAAGTCGGGCGTGTCTATTTCCACGACTGCACTGTTGAATGACGGGATCGTCCACACGCGCACGGACTTGCCCTTGATTTTTATCACGACGCTTTCGCCGTTGATGTCGCGCAGGCGCTGCGCGATCTTGTGGCTCTTATATTCAAAGAACTTGTTCTTGCGCAGGTGCGCCTCAAAGTCCTTGAGCCTGAAGTATGTCCTGCCGTCCTCTTCGCTGTTGAACGGGCGCCGCAGGAGTATCTCGTCGCGCACAACAGCTTGCTGCATTGTGGTACAGAACTCTTCCAAGAAATCGTAGAACTGCCCGTCGATTGACGCGTCCTCCGACACCTCGACAATCGCGCCCTCGGTCTCCACCATGTCCTTGAGGAGCTGGTTGATGCGGGCCTCCCATTGATTGCGGGCCGCGGTCTTCGGCATGTGGTTCAGCTGGTCCACACAGGAGCGTTGGAACGCCGCTTGGCTCATAAGCCCGTCTGTATCCAGCTCCAGTGGCTCGCCGTTGACGTCAAGAAACCAGATCGGCGGCGTTGAATTGTACTTGCGCAGGTTAGCCACGACCGACGACGACACCGCCGCCCCGATCCCGAATTTGCGCGTGCGGCATTCCTCCGCGTTGCAGTAAGGCGCAATCGGCGCGTCCTTGCACTTGAAGGCGTAATCCTTTTTCATTACCTGCTTGGCGACGATGTTGACCTCGCTCAGCGGCAGAGGCGGGTCAAGATACAACATGTTGTGCGTCATCAGCTCTGTTTCCCAAGAGTCGGGATACGCCTTGCGCAAATAGACGCCCAGATTAAACAGGCCGTTGTTCCGGCCGCCTTCGCTGATCTTTATCTTGGCCAGGTGCTGCAAGCACGGCGGACCGTCAGGGATCGGCATGTCCGGCCGCTCTTCAACCGTCAGCGCTGTCAACTGTTCGGATGTGATCCGATGCGCGTCGTACAGCGTAAAAAACTCGTCCAAGGTGGCGGCAGAGCCGTCATCGTTGAACGCGTACCGCAGGCCGCTGTCCGCGTTGTAATAGGGCAGGTTCAGGAAATTCCCGACATCCCCGCGATCCAGAAACAGGCGTATCTGTTTTGGGAAAACTTCGGTGCCGCCATGGCCCAAGGCGGAGGCAATCTGGTTCAGGGTCTTCTGCATGTTTTTGGCGGAAACCCATTCCGACGTAAACAGGAACATGTGCGCCCCGCCCGACTTTGAGCGGCACACCACCAGCGGCAGCTTCATTTTGCGGACGCGCTCAACCAAGACTTTGTGGTCCAAGGGATACTGATCAATGTCGATGCAGCCCCAGACACACTGGTTGTCCTCGTTGATCGGGATAATGCCGATGCCCGTGCCTTTTCCGGACAGGTGCCCTTCCCAGAGTTCCGCGGTCCGCGGTTCTTGGACAATGCTGGCCTTGCCTACATTCTTGCCGTTGGCTTGCTTGCGGTCGACACGATAGGTGCCGTAGGCCAGCTGCAGCCCTTGGAAGACTTCAGCGAATTTGGTTGCGTGGGACATAAATACCTCGGAGTGTTCGAAACGGTGGAGGGGCCTCTATGCGAGGCCCCTGCGCAAAGATCAAAACGGGATATCTTTGTCGTCGCCGTTGTCGTCGCGGTTGACGTAACCGCTTTGCACTTCTCCGTCTTGGCTGTGCTTGACCTCGACATCGCCGCGGCTGATGCTTTCGGCGAATACTTTGGCCTGCATGTAGAGGGATGCGTCTTGCACGACGCCTTCGAGGGACACCTCCCAGCCATGCCACGAGCCCTTGCTGTTTTCTTCAGAGCTGGACTTCAGGACATAGATGTTGGAGTAGCGTGGCATTTGGAACGGGCCGTTCTTTCCGATGGCGGTGCGCCCTTGGATCATGGAGTTCCACTTGCGGCCCTTTTTGAGCTGTGTGGACTTCATTGCGATCAGCGCGGGCTGGGCAGAACCGTCTTCGTTGACCACCAGGACGAAATGCTGCTGGGTGTCTTCGATGTAGGTGCCGTTGCCGCCGACCACATACTCGCGGTTGTCTTCCTTTGAGCGCTCGGTCCGTGGACGGTTGTCGTCTGGTGTAAAGATATTTACAGGTGCGCCACTGCCCTGACCGCGCGGGGCCCATTCGATGAAGCGGCGCTGATAGGCGCAAGGGATGACGCGCACGCCTTCCTTGCCCTTGTAGATATTGCCGGTCACGGTGTTGTAGATATCGCCCTTACGCAGCTCTTCGAGGTCGTCCAGCAACGGGTCAAGACCAGAGATGATCTTGAGGAACGGCAGCGCAAGGTCTTCTTGGCCGACATTCTCGTTGCCTGCACCGGCATCGTTTTCGAACATGGTCGCATCGAACACCGCGACATCTGTTTTTGCGTCTTCTTTGGTTGCAACTGATTTGCTAGCCATGATTATTTACCCTTCTTGATGATTGCACGTTGACCGATGAAGGCCCCGAATAGGTCCATCGGGAACTCGTCTCCCGCTTCAATTCTCTCTCGCACCCACGCCTTCAATGTGGAAGCGTGAACGTCTTCTTTCTGCTGGGGCTCATAGCCCTGCTGGACGGCCATGTCGCGGAAACTGTGCGCCAAGTCGTCCTCGCCGCGACCGAATGTGCAGGTCACGGAGTTTTTGATGATATCGTCAAAGCCTTGGCCGCGCAGCCATTCAAAGGCTTCGGCTTTTCGCGCTATCGGGATAGAGGCGCCATAGAGCTGCCGCACCTCGACTTTGGCACCGTCCTCCAGCGTGAAGGATTTCATGCCCAGTTCTTCCATCGCCGCAGGCAGGAGCTCGTCGGTCAGACCGGTCAGCTCTTCTTTGGCTTTTTTGAGAAAAGCTTCGGCCCGTTCGACAAGGGCCTCGGACTCCCGTATTTTTTGAGCAAGGATAGCAACGGACTTGAGACCGTCCCCGCTTAAAGATTCTGCGGGCGATGCGCCGGCGTCCTCTTCGAAAAGATTTAAGATGTCGCTCATGTGTTCTCCTGTTTCGTGTGTCGCGTGTAAAGGGGTTTTTTGCCCCTTGCTTATCGCATATAATCGTATATAAAAGCGTCGTCAAGAGGGAAAATAGCTATGTATGAATACAAAACCAAGCCTTATGAGCACCAGGTCAGCGCCTTCGAGCGGTCGTGGGACAAACCATACTGGGCGTTGCTCATGGAAATGGGGACAGGGAAGAGCAAGGTAACTGTCGACACCATTGCAGCCCTGTTTGAAAACAAGCGCATCGACACAGCCCTAATCATCGCCCCTAAAGGCGTTTTTGACAACTGGGTTCGGACAGAAATCCCTGTGCACCTGCCGGACCGCATTCCGCACAAAATTCTACGGTGGCAGCCGAACATAACGAAGAAGTATCAAGAGGAGCTGCGCGACTTCGCTCTGCCCGAGCGCCGGAAGCGGGACGTGCTGCACATCTTTGTGATGAATGTCGAAGCGCTGTCCACAAGCAAAGGCGCCAAGACCGCCGAAGCCTTCCTGAAGTACAATCCAGACTGTCTCATGGCCGTGGACGAAAGCACGACGATCAAGAACCGCAAGGCGCAGCGCACCAAGAACGTCGTAAAGTGCGCCCGCCTTGCCAAGTACCGCAGAATCCTGACGGGATCGCCGATCACGAAGTCCCCGATGGACCTCTTCTCGCAATGCGATGTGTTGTCCCCGCAGGCTCTGGGGTCCTCCAGCTATTTTGCCTTCCAAAACCGCTACGCTGTCATCCAAACCCGCAAAATGGGGCACCGCAGCTTCCAAGAAATCACCGGATACCGGCGGCTGGACGAGCTCAACGAGCGGTTGGAAACCTTCAGCACCCGCGTCCTCAAAGAGGACTGCCTCGACCTGCCCGCCAAAATCTACCTGCGCCGCGAGATCGAACTGACCGACGAGCAGCAGAAAGCTTACGCGCAAATGAAGAGCCTCGCTCTGGCCCAGCTGGAAAGCGGCGAGATGTCCACCACCCAGTCGGTCCTGACACAGATCATGCGACTGCAACAGATATGCTGCGGGTTCCTGCGCACCGACGAAGACGAGCTCATCCCCCTGAAGAACAACCGCTTGAACGAGCTCATGGATATCGTTGAGGAGGTCCAGGGCAAGGTCATCGTGTGGGCCACTTGGAAACACGACATCCACGCCATCACCGATGCTTTGCGCAAACGGTTCGGCCCCGACTCCGCCGCCGCGTATTTTGGCGAAACCCCGCAGGAAGACCGCTCCGCCATCCTCTCCGCGTTCCAAGACCCGCGGTCCGCGCTCCGTTTCTTCGTCAGCAACAGGACGGGCGCCTACGGGATCACCCTGACCGAAGCGCGGACCATGATATATTATGCCAACAGCTATGACCTAGAAGTGCGCCTGCAGTCCGAGGACCGCGCCCATCGGATTGGGCAGAAGCACAACGTGACCTACATCGACCTTGTCGCACCGCGCACGATTGACGAAAAAATCCTTCAAGCGTTGCGCGACAAGGTGAACATTGCGGGCCGCGTTTTGGGCGAGGACGCCCGAAACTGGCTCGTTTAGCGTAACCCGAGCGATCCGATCCCCTGCTGCATTTCACGCTGCTGCATCAAGGGGGCGATGGCGTCGTTCGGGAACAGCGCGGCGTAGCTGGCGCGCGGTGAGGCAGCCGCCCCCTGCTGCACGGGAGCAGGGGGCGGCGCTTGCACGGGCGCTGCTGCGGGCGGGAGGTTCCCGGCTGGCGGCGCACTCGGAGCAACTGGTGGCGCGACGGGTTGTGGCCGGACGCTGTCCAGATAAGACTGGATGTCTGCTGTCGCAGCACCAATCTGTTCCGGGGTTTCAAGAGCTTGCGCTGCGAACGGGTCCCCCACTGGGGCACGGACCGCGCCCTCTTCCTGCTCTGGCAAAGCGATGATGCCCGCGTTGTACAAGAAACCGTTCAGCTGGTTGTTGAACCGGCGCTGCGCCAAAACGGTCTGCGGCCGGCCTTTTGTCAACAGAAGCCCCATGAAGTCGGGGTTGACCACCGCCTCGTCCACGATGTTGCGCAGATAGGTAGTCGGCATGCGCTCAAAGACATTTCTGGTAAACCGGACACCTGCGCCAGCTTCCACGATACCGCCAGGGCGGCCCGTGATCTGCTGGCCCGCCGTGCGGCCCACGGCCGAACCGATCAAGCGCGTCACGAGATCAAAGACGGCGCCGGGGGCGTCAACGAGGATGTCGTCCAGCATCGGGCCGCCGGTGTTGATCGCATCTTGTATCTTCTCTGCTTCGCGCAAGAAAGCGTTGAGCCGCGTGGCTTCAGCGTCGCTAAGGATGTTCCCGTCCCGCAGCACGCCTACGACGGACGGCTGCCGACGCGACATCGGCTCTGTCAGAAAAGTGCGGAACCGGTCAAAGCTGAAGTTGCCCTCCGGACTGGTGGAGTAAACAATAGCGCGGTCCAGCGCCGCATCGCGCAGCCCGGCCCGCGCTTGAGGGGCAATGTCGCCGCTGGTGTTCACCAACTTGACCAAGCCTTGCAGATTCTTCACAGCGTCAGGGGATCGCCCGCCGCCGGGCTCGCCAATCGCAATGGCGACTGCTCCTGCGGGCGTTTCGTCGTTGCCCAAAACAGCCCTGAGCGCCCCTTGGTTGGCCAAATTCTTGGCCTCCACCGAATTGACGTCCGTCACATTGCGCAGCAACTGCTCTGCGGTCAGCGCGTTGGTTAGATCGTCCCGAAGCTGCGGAAATTGCTCTAAGGTGGCGGCGTTGTTGCGCGCAAATCGGGCCAAGGCAACAGGGTTGACCCTGCCTGTCTCTGGATTTACCGTTCTCTCCGCGGCGAGCCGCAATATGTCCGACTCTGCTGCGCGCAAGGTGCCAAGACGGGCCGTCGCCGTTTCAGCGAAAGCCTCGCCGGCGTTGCGCTGCATGAACTGCACCGCGTCCGCCAGCTGAGACACGCGCAAAGATGTGGCGTCGCCGCCCGTTCCAAAGATACGTCCAGCCAAAAGCTCGGGCGGAATGCGGTCGGCCCCTGACCGACGCGTGGCAATGGCGTCACCCGCAAAGGACCGCGTGAACACGTCGTTCAACGCCTTGCTGAACGAATAAGCATTGGCCAAGGCCCGCTCGTTTGGAGACCGCATCATGGGGATGTTCGGATCAATGCCGCCGCGCCTCCTTCTGGCGCGCAGCCCAATGTCCTCTAGGGCCGCTTCGGCCATGCGGCCAAAGAAGTTGGCGTCACGGAAGGTGAGCTTGGCCCGCGCATCGCGGGCCATGGACAGCATTTCAGACCGGAATTTGGTCAAATCCCGCAAATTCACTTCAGCGTCGTCGGCCGTGGTCCGCAACACAAAGCGCGAGATTAGCGAAGGGAACGGCGACTCTGGCAAGAGATCATCCCTTCGAATCGTTGCAAACTCTGAAGCAATGTTGTCGACCGACGCAGGCTGGCGCAAGTCGACCCGCGCGTAAAGCGCTTTTTCCTGATACCGCGCGTCCCGCAGAGACTTCGACACCAACTCCTCAACGACTTGCCCTGCACGCTGACCCGCCAAAGGGTCGTCCGACAGAAGCCGGCCCGCCGTTTCGGCGGCTTGCGCAGAAGCTTGGTCCAGACGCTGTTGCAGTGCGGCCTGGTAATAGTCGTTGCGCAACTGCCCTGCTGCCGCCAACACGCTAGGGTCGTCCATCTCCACCATGAGGTCGATCAGTTTTGCCAAGCCTTCAAGGTTCTGCTCCGCGGCCCGCGCTACGGTAGGCCCGACACGCTCATTGTTTTGCGCAATCGTTCGCTGCAGGGAAGTGAGCGTGGCGCTGCCTGTTTTTACGCCAGGCGTCCGCGTGCCGAGATCAACACCCGCTTCGCGCGCTATGACGTCAAGCTCGTCGTCCGCCATAAGTGCGCGGATCACGGCCTGCGGGTCCTCGCCTGCGTTTTCCAACAAGGTAAAGAGCTTTTGGCCAATGGCGCGCTGACGGCCGCCTTCGGAAAACCGGTCCAGAGTGTCCCCGATTGTCGTCCGCGCCGCGCGCATCGCGCGCGAAGACAAGGCCACGGGGTTGGCCATACCTGCCGTGATCTCTGCTGACATACGCAAGTATACGTTCCCAGGATCAATTTCTTCTGCCAGCCCTCCGGCCACAGCCGCTGACCCCAAAGCACTGGTCTCTGCAACAGCAAATGAGACAGGGCTTCGGGCCGCGGTCCCCAAAATGCGGTCCAACGGTGTCACCCTTGGCTGCAGAATGTTGCCCGCTGCGTCCCGAACTGGCGCGCCCTGCACCGCGTCCCGCGCGCCGCGTCCAAGCCTCTGCATAATGTTCCCGCCTGCTTCTGCGAAGCTTTGCGGCGCCGCCGCTGTCTGCGGGGCCTGTCGGGTCAGGAAGTTCACAGCGCCCAGCGGCATGTTGCGGACAGCAAGATGCGGCAGGGGCAGCGCCACTACGCCGCTGCCAAACGTGCGACCAGACTCCATGATTGATCGTCGATCCGGCGTCATCGGGCCTGTCGGCAAAACCCCGACGTCTTCCAAACGGCTCTCCACACCCGAGCCCGCAAAAGCGCCGGCCAGAGTGCCAAGAATGCCGCCCCCGATAAACCCTATTGCGGGACCCGCAGGCGCAAAAGGACCCAAGAAAGGCGCCACCGCCGTACCCGCTTGGAGACCAAGCATTGCGCCTGTGCCGCCGCCCGCAACAGCAGGCGCGCCAACAACCATGCCGCGCGTGGAGCCTTCGCCGAAAGCCCCCGCCGCTGTGGGCCGCCGTGCGGTAGAGAGCTCCGCGATGATTTGGTCGTCGTTGATGCCCGCGGCGCGCGCACCGGCGTAGTCGTAATTTGTCTCGTCGGACAAATACTGCGCAATTTGTGTCGGCGAAAGGCCCGCAACGGTTGCCGCCTCAATATCAAAGTCGATTTTCAACGGCCGCAAAGATTCGGCAGCCGCGCGGGTCGGCCCTACCTCCGTTGAAGGGATAGACGCATACGGTTCAACAAAATCGTCTTCTTCCATGCTCTTCCCCTTTTACTATCTGCGGAAATCTGCGGGATTCGCTGCGCTGCCCGCGCCTCTACCACGCTGTATGCCCTCAAGCAAAGCGCCGTAAGACCGTACCATGCTTTGAGCGCTGATAATGCCCTGCTCTAGTAGTTGGCGATCCGCTGGCGAGGCAACCCCTGTGAGCAACGACTCGCGCGCGTTTTGGATATTCGCGTTGAACAAGTTGATGACCTGCTCAATTTCCGCAGCCGCGCTGCCGGGGGTTCCGCTGATCTTAGCCGGCGTGGGCAAGATGTTTTGGAACTGATTTACGGCTTCCTGCGCCGTCCGTCCGCCGGTTACTTCGCGGAACGCGATCAGCGCGTCTTGGTTCAAAGCGTTGACTGCGCGGACACCGGCTTGTGTTTGAGGCGCCGGAGCCTCCACGTCCACAAGCGCGAACGCGGCGTTGGCCAGCTCTGCAAAGAAAGGACCCGTACCAAACGCTGCTCCGCCCAATTCGGACAAAGACTGCTCCCGTTTCGCCCCTTCCGCGGGGGTGGCCCCCTCGTCTGGGAAGGCCAGCACTGTTGACTTTCCCGAATCCCTGCGGGCGTTTTCCGCCTGCTGGACAAGAGGCGTGAGGGTGGGTTGCTCATACCGACCCGTTTGTACGTTGAACACCGACCGCGTGTTTTCGGCGATTGCCGCTTGAACAGCGGCTTCTTGTGCAGGACGCAAGGTGCCGGCAGCATATTGGGACATGATGTCAGGGTCCGTCAAGGGGTCCGCGGCCTGCGCGCCAGTAGTGGACACTTTTATTCCGCCCAGCTCGATCAGGCGTTCCGCTTCGGGGCTGTCCTCACGAACGGACAGCACATCGCCGCCAGGCAACTCGATGTTGATAAATGAGCCGCTGGGCGGTTCAGGCGCTATGCCCAAAACCTTCTGCTGATCCGCATCCGACAATCTGTCAAAGATATCCCGAGGAATACCGCTGACCGCTCCTGGGGACGTGTCCCCAAGAATAACGCGGCGCTGATCTTCGGGAGATAGCGTGCTAAAGACGTTCGCAGGAATACCCTTGATGTCCGGAGCGGCCTCTTGCGCCACACGCACCGACGCGTTAGGGTTCGCCGCTTTGAAAGCGTCAAGGTCAGAGCGGTTTGACAAAAACTCCCGAGCAACGACGTTGCCGTCGGCGTCAATCGCCTCGTAAGCTTCGCCAATGCCGCGCTCGCGACCGGCCGAAGCGCGGGCCGCGGCACGCTCTGCGCTAAACTCGCCCTGTGCGCCCTGCAGCGCGGCCATCTTCAAGGCGCGGGACTGCTGTTCCTGCGCGCCCAACCGCTCGCCAATTTGGCCGCCAAGGCCGGACAAGGCCCCAGAAAGCTGCGCCGCAGAACTTCCAGAAAGCCGCTGCCCCGTCCGTGGGTCGATGCCCGCGGCAAACGCGCCAGCGCGGTCGGCGATATCAAACAGGATTTGAGCCTGTGTCATGCGCTTTTGTTCTTCGCCGTCGCCCATAATGCCTTGATAAACAGGCAACATTTCAGAATAAAGCTGCTGCAAGCGTGACGCTTCACCGCCCTCCTGAAAGCGCTGAACCGAGCCGCCCTGACTAAAATTTGCAACGGGCGGCTGCCCAACCCCCATGGCTTGAGGTGCAGCATTCTGGCCACCCGCGCCGGCCATCATCAGGCCGCCAATGCCTTGCCCCATGTCAGAAGGGGTGCCGTCAGGGAAAGCCATTTCCACTTCTCCAACAAGGGACTGCATCAGACCCCCAACTCCGGAATCCATGGCCCCTTGCTCGGTCATTAGAATGATGGGCTGCACCAAGGCCAGCACGGATTGCGGCGTTGCACCCGCATCCTCTTCCCCGACCAGCTCCGCAAGCTCCCGATACCGCGCTTCAAGCGGTTGCACGTTCCCGCGAATGGCGTTGATTACATCTTCGGAAGTTTCTGCGGCATCCAGGGACTGCATCGTGGTGTCAAGGTACTGCGAGCTCAACTGTTGAGCGCGGGCCGCGGCCTCTTGCTCGACAACGCCTGCCTGCTGGGCCACGTCAGGGGGCATCGCCGCCATCCCAGGGTCCATCATTGGCTGCGGCATTGCCTGCTGCATTCCTGGCTGCATGACGGGCCCGCCCGCCTGCATAAACAGTGGTCGCTGGTAAACATTCATCAGAAAAGCCCCGCTCTTGACGCGCCGGCCGCGGCGCTTAGTCCTTGGATACCCAAACCTACAGCTGTTTGGAAGGGTGAAGTCTGCGGTGCGGCAGAGGCCGTCATCACCGATTGCCCGGAGGGGACGCCCGCAAGCACGTCAGAGTAGAACCCGAGCTGCTGATACGGCTGCGCCTGACGCGCAGTGTCCGACATGCGCCGTGCATCCAGAACGGATTGCTCTAGGCCGCGCTGCATGGCACTGGACCGCATGAGCTGGTCGATATCCATGCCGCGCAATTCGGTGGCGAGACCGCCCATTGCCGCCTGTTGGCCGCCGAGCTGGCCGAGTTGGCCGCCGAGCTGGCCGAATTGGCTTGCCAAGCCCCCAATCCCTTGACCCAATTCTGCTTGCTGCCGCGCCAAAGCGGCTTGCAGCTCCACGTCGCGTTGGCCGAGCTGACCGAACTGCAAGCCCAACTGGCCCTGCGCTTGCGCGCCGGACTGACCCAACTGACCGAGCCCGATACCGAGCTGGCCCATCGCGGTGCCCGCGCCGATCTGCTGCTGCGCGCCGGACAATCCAAGCTGTGCGCCTGCCTGCTGCAGCTGGCCCGCTTGGCCAATACCTGACAGGCCCAACTGACCGCCTTGGAAAGCGCCAGATTGCGCCAGCTGTTCCGCGGAAAGGCCCACTTGCCCTGCCGCCTGCAACGCTGCCGCCTGCTGCTGTGCCCCAGACAATCCAAGCTGTGCGCCTGCCTGCTGCAACTGGCCCGCTTGGCTGATGCCAGAAAGACCGAGCTGACCTGCTTGCGCTGCTGCTTGCTGTTGCTGCTGAGCTG
>Ga0222664_1000964_pt1 | contig 12453 bp, 10 predicted proteins | sample AntAcemetagen604_FD_181147 | JGI IMG/M metagenome (GOLD analysis project Ga0222664, IMG submission 181147) | Saline water microbial communities from Ace Lake, Antarctica - #604 | ecosystem: Environmental > Aquatic > Non-marine Saline and Alkaline > Saline | place: Antarctica: Ace Lake...
GTCTTGCCAGTTTTTGCCTAAATAGTCAGTTAAGTATTTTTGTGAAAGTTCAACCCAAATCCTAGGTGTAAAAAATGCTCCTTTACGTTCTCTAATATCTTGTGGTACGAGTAAATCTTTGCGTTCTATTATATAATCTTGAAACTCTTCTATTGGTGGGCGTTTGTAGAGTTTCCAAAATTGTATATAAGCGTCTTTATTTCTAATGATTATGGTAGCATCAAACATTTGCTTGATGTTTTCTTTTGCTATTTTATAGCCCTGATTTTGAAAGACAACAAATAAGCTGTCTCTTATGGTAAAATCATCATCAATATTTTGTGTGCCTTTGTCATCAACAAATATGTCAGCTAGATAAAAATCACTATCAAAAATATTTTCTTTTTTTAAGTCGTCCCAATTAACATCAATGATTGGTCTTACAATCTCAATCCAACGTAAGTAAATTGGAATGAAATTGTTTTTGTCAATTTTGATTTTACTTTTTGTTGTGGCTTTAGCTACATTATTTTTAATAAAGGTATTGAGTAGCTTTTCGTCTTTCTGATAATCAAAAACATAAGTTTTGGTTTTTAAGATAGATTCAATTCGCTCTTTTATTAATTGAAATTCTTTTGTTTCGTGGTTACTTGGGGTTACATTCCAATTAAAGTCGTTTAGATAGAAAATATCTTGAATGTTTACGTAGTCAACAAAAGCTATTTTTTTGAAGTCAAAAGCTCCTAAAAAAGCAGGTGGCAGAGTTTTGTCGAAAGTACGAGCTTTTCCAATGGTAAGAATGAGTTGAACAAACATTGTAGGAACGTCAAAATTCCCTGTTTTTGCTTCTGCCCATAAAAGTGGTGTTCGTCCAAATAAACTGTCCTGTTTTGGAAAAACGGTAAAATCAATATTTCCAAGAATTTCTGTTGTGTCAAATAGCTTAAACCAGTCAGCACCAACTTTGTTTTTTAGTTCTTCCTCTCGGATATTATTATACTTCATTCTTCTTTTTGTCTTTTTACGCTATGGTTTGTTTTAATTGCTGGCAACGGTTTGGCTATGCGTAGTGCGGGAAAACATCCCACTTTCTTTTCAAATTTACCACTACTTTTTAACACTTGTTCACATGTCCTAAATCCACTGAAACCCGCATTACGTATAGCTTTTGTTATGGGCAGGTTTATTTTTCCTTGTCGTAAAGATATTTTGTTATACTTGGTACAAAAACTAATGAAAATAGTGCTATACCAACAGTTATTAGTAAACCAGCTAAAGGCCAATGTTGTAATTTAAACAATCCTCCTAATGATGATAAGGAAAATGCTAATGCTCCAGTAATAAATGCTAATTTTTTCATTTTAATTAAATTTACTTTTTTCCTACTCGTATGGCTTTTCGGAATTGCCCCGTTTATTTGAGCGGGTTCTGGTCTCCACTTTTTTATATTAAAATTTTTTCAAACTGTCAAGAAGTGCTATAGTAAAAATTGTTGTTTCTCACGTCTGTTCACTTTGTTGTTGTCGTTTTTAAAACTTGCCCATAACGGCTCGGCTATGCGGAGTGCGGGATTGAATACCACAAAACTTTCAGCTTACCGATATGTTTGTTAAAGTTCATTCACTTTCAATTTAGCACCAAAACCCGCATTACGTATAGCCATTGTTGTGCAATCGTGTTTTTTATACTGCTGGCCGTGCGTTGGGAAAGACACACTCTTTGACAAGCTTTGGCTCGTGCGGCTGGCTTGAGCGGCTTGGCAATGTGTGTGGCTTTGAAGCGCTGGCATATTTGGGCTATTTTTTGTCATAGTGCTTGTCAAATTCTTTAAGTATTTCAGTGCTGTAGAACTTCATTTTAGTTCCTTTTGGGTTGTTCCAATCTAAATATCGTTCATCTGAATATTTCTTATTTTTTTCAAGAGTATTCTTAATTGCCCAAAACTTTTGATCCATTTTGAAATTGTTGTAACGAGGTTGAAGCTTTGGTTTCAAATGATTTGTCCAACTCCAAGGATATTTTTTTCTGAACACTTCTTCCGTATCTTCTTTGTACGAAATGGCGTTTGGGTCGTCTGGGTCATACTTGAATGATGTTAAGGTGTCAACAGACTTTGATTTTACCCACTTGGTTTCAAGTATTAGCGATATGTTGTGTTCTTGCGTTTCGTCTGAAGGAAAGGACTTTTCTTTGGCTGCTATGAATTTCAGGAGATTCTGATGTTGCTTGTCTTCCTTGTTAATTGAAAAGCTTTGCATTTCGTGATTGTGGAAAAACGAAATAGGCATTAGGTAGAAATTGTATTGGCTCAAATCATAGTCAAACCATTTGTTAACCATGTTTACATAGCTTTTTAAGGATGATGTACCGATTTCTAAAAACTTCTTCTCAAACAATTTGCTGTCGTTCATGAAGTGAATCGCATTGTCTCGAATTTCAATGAGCAAGCCCAAATTTTCTTTCAGCCTTTCAGGTAGTTTTAATTCCTTCATGGCGTTAGTTACGTCAATTGTCAAGTAGTTTCCCGAACGACTGGTTTTGAATTTTGGCTTTTTATAAGCTGTGCCGTCTTTGCGTGTCTTGTTTGGGTCAACTATGTATATGCTTTCTAACTTGTTTTTATTACGTTGTAGAATTCGAGCTTTTAAAACCAATTCCCAAGCATTAACCATAAGGATTGAAAAACTCTCTTCTCGGTATTTGAAATCTGGCTTGTTGTATATTTCGATAGCCGATAAAGCCGCATGAACGGATTTTTCTAATAAATGTTGACATCTGGCTTTTCGTGACATAGCAGATTAGTTTGTATCAAATTCCAATTTTGGCAAACTCTCAACAATATCCACCGTCTGCATACTCACATTGATTACACTCAACAACAAATCCAAAATATACCGTGGATTGCCCACTTCTGCTGCCCAATCATTGGGGTCGTTTTTGATCCCGCTTTTGGGCTCAGTTTTTACCTGATAGCGTTCCATAATCCATTCAATAGCAGACTTGCCGTTGACTACATATTCATAAGCTTTTTCAGGTATTTTGCTCACTACAATCTTGCTGTTGTAAATAATAGTGTCTTTTTGGTTTTTCTTGGGGAAACGCATTTTCTCCACACGATACAGATCTGCGGTTGCTGAGCTTGCCGAAGCACCGACAACTTCTACACCTGCATAAGGTGGCACATCTTCATAATTAATGTGCAATTCTGCCAAAGCCCGACCTGCTTTGCTGAACTTCCAAAAATCCCGAACATCATCTACCAAAGGAATGCGGGGCAGCATTTTCTTTAAATCATTGGCAAAGGCGGTGCGGTAATCTGGGCTGTGTAAAATGCCATAGACATAATAGAAAATATCTTCCTTGCCCACATTCTTCCCATAGACTTTTTTGGCTCGCTCTAAAATGAAATCCGAAACTCCATCTCTTCGGATATATTCACTGTCTCCTGTGGCATCAAATAAGCTGGGGCTGTTCTTTTGGCGTTCTTCGTAATAGAACAAGGGGAAACATTGAGAATCACCATTGAAGTGAAGGTTTGCCACCTTGTCTGTAATTAGCACCGCTATTGCATCATTTGCACTTGATGACACACAAATAACCAAATTGGGAACATTTTTATTTGGAAAAAACTTAGGACTTAGCCCAATCGCTTCGTTAAATGCTCTATTGAAGTATAGAATTTGTTTGCAGAAAGGACGATAGGAACTAATTACTTGTTCTTCTTTGGTAAAGCTATGTTGAATCCCATTCTTAACATTATTTCTTAATGCTCTCGTCCAACTTATTTTTGTCTGATTATTATCAATACTATCTTCGACTTTTAGTTTGGCATTTTTTTCAACTTGTGATTGGTATAGTTTTACTTGTTGATTATAGAATTCAATTGAATTCTGCATTTTTTCCGTTACAACATCTCTATTGAAATTGTAAGTCCAAGCATCTCTTCCGGTATTTACGCCAACCCCATATGTGAAAAAGAATGATTGATTTTTCGTATCAAACTTCTTTTCAGGCGCCATTGGAATGAAGGTGTCAAAGATATCATTGCGTTGGTTCAACCAATCGCCATGTTCATTCGGTTTTAATGCTTTCCATTTCATGTCTGTATTCTCAACAGATTTGAATTTGCTCACAATCGTCAACTTTTCTTGTTGGCTTAAATAATCGCCAATATCGTGGTAATGGATAGTTGCCTTTTTATTGGCGGCTGTTGGATTTTTCACCAAAAGCGTAATGGAAATAGGTGTCCGTGAACCCGAACCAAATATTTTACCACCTTCTTTTCGGCTCAGTTCGCCACTGGTGCGTTGGTTGCCCCTAAGGTTAAATACCCAAATACTGGAAAACTCTTTTTCCAAAGCTTTTCGAAAACCATCCGTACTATTGCCATCCAACCAAGCTCCGTTACTCACAAAAGCAATGATACCACCATGTTTTGGATCTAAACGGTCTGTACTCCAACGGAAAGCTTTGATATAAGCATCATACAAAGATTTATTCAACCCTGCCGTAGATAGCTTGGCGTATGTTTTGGAAATATCATCATCTAACTTTTCGTATTTCTGATTGGCTGCATTATCATTGGCCGATTTCTGCCCGATAGAATAAGGCGGATTTCCCATAATAACACGCAAAGGGGCTTTCTTTTGTCGTTCTACTCGTGCGGAGTTTTGCGGAAACATTTCAGAAAAGAGCTTTTGGCTTTCGTCTGTTTCGCCCAATTGGAAGGTGTCAGTAAGTACAATTCCTTCAAAAGGTTCGTATTCAGAATCTTCACCCATTTGGTCGTGAAAAGCGTTTTCGATATTTACAGCAGCTATGTAATAAGCCAAGAGCACAATTTCATTGGCGTGTAGTTCATGTTGGTATTTTCGGGCAAGGTCTTTTCCATCAATCAATCCACTTTGCAGTAATCGTGTAATGAATGTTCCCGTACCTGTAAAGGGGTCTAGCACATGAATGTTTTCATCTGAAATACTGCGTCCAAATTCCTTCTTCAATACATCATTTACCGAATGGATAATAAAATCCACTACTTCCACAGGCGTGTAAACAATGCCTAATTGCTCCACCATTTTTGGGAATGCGGTTTTAAAGAACTTATCGTACAATTCAATGATGATGCGCTGTTTTCCTTCTGCATTATCAATGCCTTCTGCACGTTTGCGCACCGAATCGTAAAACTTTTGTAGGGTTTCAGATTCTTCGGCTACCGAGTTGCCTTCTAAAGCGTCTAACATACTTTGCATAGCGGTAGAAACGGCATTGCTTTTCACAAAAGAATAACCTTCAAACAAGGCTTCAAAAATCGGTTTGGTAATAATGTGCTGTGCCAACATATCAATGGCCTGTGATTCTGAAATGCTCGGATTGATATTTTTCTGTAATCCGGCCAAGAAATTATCAAACGCTTTGCGTTGGTCGGTTTTGGTTTCAATCAGGTGTTTGATACGTTCAATCTGGCGGTCGGCAATCTTGGCAACATCTTTTGCCCATTGTTCCCAATACCTGCGGTCACCCACTTTTTGCACCATACGAGCAAACACCACCGATTGCAATTGTTCAAACTGCAAAGCCATTTGTCGGTTGATGTCTTTAGTGGTTTCGTAGGCTGCTCCATCTTCATTCACTTCAAAGGGATTGCCATCATTGTCAAAAGAATATTCAGGACGCCCCACCAAAATGTTTGTGGGTTTCTTCCTGTTCAATTCTAATTTATTGACTGTGGCATTGAAACGGTCATCATGCGCACGAAGGGCGTTGAGCACTGTCCAAACTACTTTATAGCGTTCATTGTCGTCAAGAGCTTTATCGGCTTCCACATCAGCTGGCACTACAACAGGTATCACAATGTAACCGTACTTTTTTCCTGGAGATTTTCGCATTACACGGCCAACGGATTGTACCACATCTACCTGAGAATTTCGAGCAGAAAGGAATAGCACAGAATCCAAAGAAGGTACGTCCACACCTTCGCTTAGCACCCGAACATTGGTTATGATGCGGCATTCATTGTCTTCGGTTTCTTCTTTGAGCCAAGACAACATTTGGTCACGTTCGGGAGCGGCCATAGTGCCGTCCATGTGTTTTGAAGCCACACTAACCATTTGTTCTTTTTTCTCGGCAGGCAGTGAGCCTAAATAGGCATCTGTGGCAGTGTTATAAGTGGCGGTAATTTTTTTGGAAGTAGCAATGTTCGCACAAAAGGCTAAAGCACGCTTCATGGGTAGGGGGTCAGCTTCTTTGGTGGTTCCATCATCACCCAAAAACTGCTTGCTTAGAGCGTTGATGCAGCCAATCAATTTGGAAGCATCATCTGTGGTGATTTCCGTTTCTTTATCGGCAATCATACGCTGCACGGCAGGCGGAACGTCTTTATCGTTCAAAGTAAGGATTAGCACCTTGTAATCAGTAAGTAAATCTCGTTCTACCGCTTCCCCAAAACCAATTCGGTACATTTCTTCTCCGTATAAAGCAGGGTCATCCATAGAACAAAGAATCGCTTCAGCTTGGGCGGCTTTACTCTTGGTTTCATCATTGTATAACCTTGGGGTAGCGGTCATGTAAAGCCGTTTTTTTGATTTGATGAAATCAGAATCATGCACTTTCGTAAAAGCCGATTCATCTACACCTGCCAATGAAACACCTGTGGTACGATGCGCTTCATCACAAATAATCAAATCAAATTCAGGGAATCCGTTTTTGAGTAATACTTTTTGCGCTCTTGCAATTACTTCAATGGATTGGTAGGTTGAAAAAACTACTGTCATCCCCGAACGACCACTTTCCTTTATTTGCTCAAATTGCTGTAGTATGTAATCGGAATCTGTTGATGCTGGGAAAGCCAAGTCCACAACGCTGAATGAATCAGAATCTTCATTCTTCTTTTTCTGTTTTGTGATGTCAGGGTCAGAGCAAATGGCAATAGCGTTAATGGGTTCATTGGCATCAGCACTCCATTCACGTAGTGTTTGTCCTAGCAAAGCAATAGAAGGAACAAGGAAAAGAATTAACCCTTTATTGTCTGTTTCGTTTTCTGCTATTCTAAGGGAATTGAATGTTTTACCTGTACCACAGGCCATAATAAGTTTGCCACGGTCATGTGTTTTGAAATGTTCGTGAGTATTTTCAAGAGCTTCTTTTTGATGTGGTCGAAGGGTTTTTTTTGGAGTTCGAGCAGCTTCACCGTGTACACCATCTTCTAACTTGTTCCAATCAACAGGTGATTCAATTAAATCAAACAAGTTGATTCGAGTAACAGGTGGGTTTTGATTCCGAATTGCTTGCTCGGCATTACTGCCCCATTTGTTCGTGGTGGAAATCCAAAGTCGCTGTGCAAAACGAGTGGTTTGCATTTGCTCGTTTTTGAATTCACGACTAGAAGTAGAAAGAAAGCTGTCAACCGCAGGTTTATCAATTCTACCATCTTCTTGAAAACATTTACACTGAATCGCCCAATAATCACCTTCATGCGTCAAAGCAACCAAATCAATTCCTGTATCGCCACCACCCAATTCTATTTTGCCCGGAAATTCATTCCACATCCAAACATTTTTGAATTTGAAAGCATATTTCGGGTCGGTTTGTAAATAGGCTTGCATGAGCCTTTCGAAGCGGTCGCCTTTGTCTCGCTCTGAAAAAGCGATTTTTCTGTATTTGTCTAATATCTTTTGAAAGCTCATTTTTCGCTTTTATTATTCTGTTCCACAAGTAGGTCTTTAACGCCTACTTCTAATATTTTAGCAATCTCATAGAGTACTTCAAGTCTTGGTTGCTGTCGGTTTTGAACATAGCCGTTCACCATGTTGTAACTCTTTCCGAGCTTCTCAGCCAACCAAGTTTGCTTAATTCCTTTCTCTTCAAGCACTTCCTTTATTCGGTTCATTTCCGCATAAATTTAAGTCGCTAAAATAGCCCAAATTTTCTGTTTATCTCATTTTTCAATATACTTTTCGTTCGTTTCCTTGTTAGTCCGTCCGAGCGTGGGCAAAAAAATAGGCTCTTTTGGTTTTTTGCGTTGGGTTTGTGGGTCGGCAAAAACCAAATGTGCCTATTTGCGCGTTGGCTTTTTTTTGCATGTTGCACAACGGTGAGTATAAGAATAGTAGCCGACTGCGTGGCACTTTCCTGTCAATTTACAAGAAAGTTGAAGCGGGCTACAATCCTTGAATTTACTAGTGTTTCGGCTATTATTTTTATACATTGTTATGGGCTGGGCTTATTTCCTAAAAACAAAACTACTTTATGTTTCAATGGATTTTCAGTTTTTTATAATTCATTAATAGTTTTACTTTGAATTTAAAATTGCGCAGTTTATGATTAGTCCTTATTTTCATAGAAAAACTTCCGTTTGGTTCATTTTTCAATATTAATTTCATCTGAAACTATAAATAATTGCCTGCCTTTTACTTGATTAAATATTTTACCTATATATAAACCTAAAACACCAAGTACAGTCAAAATTAATCCGCCAACAAACCATATTGAAAAAACAGTTGTAGTAAAGCCCGGCACTTTAGTAAAGCCAACAAAATAAGCACCTATATTAAAAATTGCGATTAAAAATGAAAAGATAGATATAGAAAAGCCAAATTTAACTGCAATTTTCAAAGGCTTATTGCTATTAGATATAATAACATCGCCTGAAAGGTGCAAAAGTTTTAAAAAAGTATAAGACGAAGAACCGTCAAAACGTTCTGAGTGTTTAACGTTAATAGCACATGATTTAAAACCTAAAAATTGTACCAACGAAGGGAAAGAACGCGCTAACTCTTTCATTTTGTTATATTCAATAATTACTTTAGCATGATATATGCCGAAATTTGCAATACTTTTATCAGTCCTAATACCACTAAGGTAACCATAAACCCAATAAAAAAATTTAGAGGAAATTCGTTTTGATAATTTATCTTGTCTTTGAATTCTACGTGCATAAACAATATCCCAACCTTCAAGAGCTTTTTTATACAAATTTGGTATTTCATCTGGTCTATCCTGCAAGTCACAATCCATAACTACTATCCAATCTCCTTTTGCATAATTTAAACCTGCTGTAATTGCATAATGTTGTCCAAAATTGCGACTTAAATTAATACCTTTTACTCGACTATCTTTCTTTGATTCTTGAATTATTTTAAACCAAGAATTATCAGGAGAACAATCGTTTACCAGAATTATTTCAAAATTATCCGTTAGAAGTGATACAGATTGATTGATTTTGGCAACTAATTCTTCAACAATATTTTCCGATTTGAAAACCGGAGAAATAATTGAAATATGTGTTTTTTTGTCAATAGCCATTATTGATTAAATTTAGATTCATAATAAATAGAATTATAGATGCTTATGGAAACCAAACTGTGGATTTTCAAATCTGAAACCAAAGTAGCTGTATAAATTTAAAACATCAATATTGCTTGAACTTATCAAAGTATGAATCTCATTAACATCTTTAATGTTCAGCAAAATATTTGCCCAAAAGCCATACGCCAAATGTCTATATTTTTCTTTAAGTCCTCCTAAAATTAAATCCGCACGTTTACCTTTAACTTTATAAGCCATAAAACCTACAACAATATTTTTCTTCTTGATAACTTTAATAGTTGCTTTTTGATTTATTAAATCACTAATCCAAAACTTACTCCTGTTTGTTGCTGTTAATGGTGCAATAAAAGGGTCTTCATAGAATCTGCCAAATTTAAATTCCCCTGCAGAGATATTTTCAATTTCGATAATATCCTCATTTGTATAATCTTCAACATTAACAGGAAATTTATTTGATATAGATTCTACTTTCCTTGAATCCAAACCGAAAGCGGAAACATCTAATGTATGTTCAACTGTAATAAATCCACATAAAAAATAGATCTTCTTTAAATCAATTTGAGATGCGGCAATTCTAGATGCTATCAATAGATATGATTCTTTATATTTTTCTATGCAAAATTCTGAAATAAGGTTAATTGAACCGTCTATGCTTGATTCAATTGATTCAATTTCTAAAGATTTACCCTTCAATGATTTAGTATTCCATGGTGTATCCTGATAATACACAGTTCCATATTTACTTTTAAATTCCATAAGTTTTTTTTAAATTGTTCCATTGTCTACATGAATATTCTGACCAGTAATAGATTTAGAGTCATCGGAAAGCAAAAACTTAATAGTTTCTGCTACGGAATTTACATCAACGGGTTTTTTCAATGATGTTCTTTGATAAATGCGGTTTTTCTGATTGTCTGAAAGTGATGAGCTCATTTCTGTTTCCATAAAACCTGCCACTATACAATTTGATCGAACTCCTACTTCGCCCCATTCGCGGGCAGTATTTTTTGAAAATGCTTCCAATGCCCCTTTTGTTGATGCGTACATTGATAAACCTTTGTAACCAGTATGCACGCTTATTGATGATATATGTATAATACTCCCTTTGGTATGGTGCAGTAACATTTGTCTAATAGCAAATTTTGTTAGCATCATTGGCGTGAAAACATTCACTTTAAACATTTTTTCAAGTGAATCTAAATTTAGGTTGGTAACAATATCATCGTATGCCATAGCTGCATTGTTAACAAAGCCATGAATCGGAGTGTCTAAACCTATCCAATCTTTGAAAATTATTTGTCGAATTTTTTCAGCATCGCCCAAGTTAAATTGCAACCATTTAAGTTTGTCAGGATATTCAAGTAATAATTCATTTAATTCTTCTGTTTTACTTCGGCTTATTCCGTAAACTGTCCAACCATTTTTTAATAATGATTCCGAGGTTTTCAGACCTAATCCTTTAGAAATTCCAGTTATTAACACATTCATATTCAATTTCTTTTGATTTTTCCAGTTCTTGTTGTTGAAAGTTCTTCTACAAAACGAATAATTCTTGGTATTTTAAATTCTTGGATTTTCGATTGTAGAAATGTTCGGATTGATAATTCACTTAATTGGTTATTATCACAGACTAATTCACAACAAATGATGTTTCCCAATACAGAATTACTTTTAGAATATACACGTACATTTTTAACGCCTGAGATAGTAAGAATGGTTTCTTCCACTTCCAGCGGATTAACTTTGTAGCCACCTACATTTATCATATCACTCTTACGGGAGATGAAACGAAATTTCAATGGTTTCTCTGTAATTGTCTCAATTAAATCGCCAGTATTGTACCATTCTTCGATGTTCATGTCTGAACTGCCCATTAAACTGTTGTGAATTAAGAGTTCATCATTCGCAACTCGAATTAAATGCTCGTATGCTGGTTTAATGCTGAAAATATCATTGTCAGACGCAAAAAGAGTTCCTGCTTCAGTTGATGCGTAAACATTAGTTATTTTTGCATTTGGGAAAATTCCTTTAAGTTGTAATATTGTTTTCTCATTAAACTTTTCACCACCGGAAGTAATTCTCTCTACTGATTGGAATATTTCTACGCATGGCAGCAAAAGCCTATAGAACGTTGGAGTTGCTGAAATATGCGTTATCCCATTTTCTTTTATTTCATTATGAATTTCATTTGGAGACAAACCGAAAAGTCTGACGATTGAATTTCCATTTAACAATGTTTGAAAAAAAACCTGAATACCTGCCATATGGGTCGGGTTGTAAGCAAAACCCCAAATACTATTTGTATTGTGTTCAGATATTTTTACAAATCTGGTAATTGAATTAAAATTATGTGTAACTTTTTTGGGAATACCTGTTGTTCCAGAGGTAAATAAAGTTACTTTCCAATCATCACAAGTGTTTCGTATTTTTTCAATAAGTTCAACTTTGTCATATGGCAACGGAAAACTTTCTTTATCAATTATTTGTGTAAATTTTTCGTATTCGGAATAACCGGTAAGGTTTATCAATTCGGAATCGGTAAAATCAGAATCAAGAAGGATGATTTCTTTACCAATAATCAATGATGTTATGATATGTTTAAACACATGGTAGTAATTGTCAGACTTGCAATAAGGATTATAGGTCAATGAGTTATTAACATCATTAACTAAGATGTCCCATGTTATAGGTTCGCCATGTTCAATATCTTTAAAAAAAAAGTCCATTACTTATTATTAATTTTCCCCAAAATTTCACTCACCGTGTTTACTATGCCATCTTCAAATATATCAATATCATATTCAGCTTCAATTCGAACTGTTAATTCGGCTAAGTCAAGCGAATCAAATCCTATGTCATTTCTTAAATGCATCTCAGGACTTAGAGCTGTTAATTTTTTCTTAGTCCTGTTGTCAAGGACTGTGTTCATGATTTCAAGAATCTTTTCTTCCATTTTGTTATCCATTTTCTTATTCATTTTAAATTGTCATTGTGTGTCGTGTCGTTTTTTTTAGCCTTGCCCATAACAAGAGGCTAAGACTAACTCTATTCATCTTATCCTACTGCATGTTTAACTGATTATATGTATACTCTTATCAAAGAGAGAGTAAGATGAATAAAAAAGAGTTATTTAAAAAGTACAAAGATCAC
>Ga0222664_1000970_pt1 | contig 12377 bp, 9 predicted proteins | sample AntAcemetagen604_FD_181147 | JGI IMG/M metagenome (GOLD analysis project Ga0222664, IMG submission 181147) | Saline water microbial communities from Ace Lake, Antarctica - #604 | ecosystem: Environmental > Aquatic > Non-marine Saline and Alkaline > Saline | place: Antarctica: Ace Lake | collected...
CCGAAATGGAAAAAAGATAAGAATCTGTAACGCTTTTGTGGCCGGCGAATTAGGATTTTTGTGCGCAATGGCATGCAAATTAGGAGGGAGGCAATTCTATAAATGGCAGGTTAACGTTGTTGTATAAGATTAGTTGCGTGTTTCAAGCACGAAAGTTAGTAAATAAAACACAGACTTAAAGCCTGCGAGAACTTTCGTAAATAAGATAAAACCAGCAATTAATTTTATACGGTGTTGGCAACTGGCTTTGTTAATTAGTTGTTTTAAATTCTATTAAATAAGGTTTCAAAGGAATACCATCTTCCGTTCTAAAGTTATTTGAAATTAATATTTGATATTTTTTATTCGGTTCTAATTTTACTGGTATCGTCCAAGAAGTATTATTTTCTCCCCAACTCCTTCCATTTAATGTTCCTTTTGGGAAGGCGTCTTTTCCTAATTCTCCAAAATCCACACTCGTATTTTGCCCGTTTAAAGGCTCTGAAAATTCAATTGTTATTTCTGCAATTTTCGGACTTACATTTTGACTTTTATTTTCAAACTGCTTAATTCCTATTATGTTAGGTCTTTTATTCTCAAAATTCTCATACAATTTCTCAAGTGATTCTGAAAAATAATTCGCTTTTTTCACAAATTCTTCGATTTCAGTTTCATTGGTATAATCTAATTCAATCATTGTTTTAATAGCCTTTTTTTTGTCTTCGGCTTGATTATAGTAGTTCTCACAAATTTGATATCCTACATAATAACTTAAATCTCTCATCTCAAATTCGTTTGGTGCATTGCTATTCAGCCATTTGTATAAGTTATTAGAATAGAACATTTCAGCTTCAAAAACTTCTCTGATTCTTTTTGCATTTGCTCTACCAAATTCAATTTGTGGGTTAGGTGATAAAACTCCAAGTGCTTTTTCGGCTACAAATTCAGCCACACCCTCATAAATGGTTAAAGAAAGGATGTTAAATACCTGTGGATTTTGTTGTGTATGAACATATTCGTGTGTATTTAAAAACACAAGATGTTTTTTAGGATTAGTTTTAAAATATGATTTCAAATGAGCCAAATTTTCTGGAAATTCACTTGTTTCTGTTTTGCTGTCAGCCATTGCAAGTTCAGAGCCAATAAGTACTAAACTGTCAATAGTAGTTCCTGGTGTTCTAAATGAACCAATTGAAAAATAAATCTTTGCTGGTTTTAATTCAGGGTAAAGTGTTTTTAGTTTATTTACACCGTTTTCTAATTCAGAGCCAATTTTTTCAGCTTGTAAAGTATTTTCTCTAATTGAAGTCCAAAATTTTGGATAGTTATTAATTGAATTTATATAATCTTGTGGCGTATAATTTCTTGCTTGCCTAATTCCTTCCAAACCAACTGTTCCGTTTTGAAAATAGAGATTGTCAAGATATTTATATTGTAAAATAGAATCTTGAGTTGATGTGATTTTATCATATGCATCCCAAAAATTTGTAATATCAGACGTGATGATATTCCGATTTGAGTCATTAACTTTTTCGTCGCATCCAAAAAGTGTAAAAATTAATAGTGTTATTAAAAATGTATTTTTCATTGGTTAGTGTTTCATCTAAAGACTATGTCTTTTGAATTTTGTTACAGTTTTCGGTTTAGCTTGATGCCAACGCCCCGGCTATGGTGTCGTTGGCGTCCCGCAGGGCGACAATGCACTATAGCCATTGTTGTATGCTGGCTTTTTATTTTTATTAATATACATATTCTCTGTTCGGGTTGGCTTTGCTAGCTCTTTGACAAAGCTTTGGTCGTAGCGTGGGCATGTGCGGCTTTGACAATGTGCTTGCAAATAGGGCTGGCTTTTTCATGCTAATAACCTTTCAAGTTTTGTTTTCCATTTTTCCCAATCCTTCATTTCTTTCGTTTGTAAATCCATGAACTTCTGGGTGTGGTCGTGATGAATCAAATGACACAGTTCATGTATGATTACATATTCAATACAGCCTTTTGGCGCCTTGATTAACTCTGGGTTCAAAATGATTTTCCCTTTAGGCGTGCAACTACCCCAACGTGTAGGCATTTCTCGCAATACAATTGAGCTAGGTTCAACTTTATATTTCTTGAATTTTTCAATTAAAGGTAGGGCAGTCGTATGGAATTTTGATCTTGCGTGTTCCAAATACCAGTTATTTAAGAGCTGTTTTACTCTGGTCTTATCACGAGTTTTTACTTCAATAAACTTCCCTTTTAGTTTTACTGATTCCTTCTCAGTTTCTTCTACTTTGAGCAGATATTGTCTTCCGAGATACAAGTGGGTTTCTCCAGAGATGTATTTCCGTCCAGTTGTTTTTGGGTGATAGGCTAAGAAGAAACTTTGCTGCTTAATAATCCAAGGTGCTTTCTTCTGCAGTTTTTCTTCAATTTTTGAAATGGTGCTATCATTAGGAGCTTTAACCAATACGTCCATATCAGGAGTGACGGTAATACCCAAGGTCTTTCGCTCAGAATATTCGATCTGATAGTTAATTTGTTTCGAGCCGAATTGAATAGAAGCCATCATCATTTGTAACGGAGTTTAGCAACTTCAATGCAGTTGTTTGCAATTTGATCCATTTCTCCGAAGGTTAATGAAACATTGTATTTATCTCGAACTTCATCAATTAGGTAGTCTCCAATTTCTATAAGAAGCTTTCCCGTAATATTTGTTTTTTGTTGCCAATCAATAATCGGTTTTTCCTTATCCAGGACAGAGGCTCTTATCAAGTCGTCAATATGCAAAGCTGATTGAACTGCAATCGCCTTTCTTACTAAAGCGTCTTGAACCTTATTAATAAGTGATTCTATGGTTAATCCATAAAACGCTTTAGCCACGTCTCTTTGCTGTAAACTCTCTGGAATATCGCTGTCAGTATGAGCCAGCACATTTTCCATAATTTCTTGAACTTTGCTCAAGTACTGAGCTTCATTGATTCTCTTTTCCTCGTATTCCGCTATTGTCTCTGATAGCATTTGAGAAAACTTTTTATAGAAAGCTGGGTCTTCATCCATCTTCTCTGAAATATGCTTAGCAGTTCTGCTGGCAATTTTATCCGCCTTTGCAGCTTTTCCAGTCGTGTTTTCGACTTCTTGTTGGAATTTTTCTTTGTCGAAAATATTAACAAGCTCTGTTATGACCTCAACTTTCTCGGTCGTGATATGCGTATCAATAAGTTTCTGGATTTGACCTTCGTATTGTTTGTAGTCCACTGCATCTGAGTACCGCTCTACTACAGCCATTCTTAACTTCATGAACATGGCCAAATCTTCCTTGTAGCGATCAATTGTTTTTTCGTCCACTTCCTTGTGGAATTGCATTGATGAAAGTGCCAGTTTTAACCCTTTAGCAAAAGCCGCAAGTTTATCGTAGAATACAACTCGAATCGCTTCATCCTTTAGTAATAACTGGTAAGCCTCGGCATCTCGTTTATTTGTAATCGTTTTGAAGATGTCCCACAATTCCGAGTGCTTTTGAGGAAGCTTTTGTATTTCCTCATTGATGTTTGTTAATGTACCTTCTAAATCATCTGCATCAAAATCTTCAAAAGAAGAGTACATCAATAGGGCATCATCCAAATTCTCTATTACACCATAATAGTCAATGATATAACCAAACTCTTTATCAGGATAAATCCGGTTCACTCTCGCTATTGCTTGCAGTAGTTTGTGACTTTGTAGATTTCTGGTGAGATAAAGAACCGTATTCTTAGGTTCGTCAAACCCTGTTAAGAGCTTATCTACAACTATGATAATCTCGGGATATTCCTGGTTTTTAAACCGACTGATAATATTTTTCTCATAGGTCTTTGAGTTCCCATGTTCGTCCATCATACGTTTCCAGAAGCGGTTCTCTTTTTCTGATGATTTCTCGTATGCACTGTCTTCACCTTCTCGTTCATCAATGGAGGAAATCAGTACTTCACTCGTTACAATTCCTATTTCATCAAGAAACTCTTTGTAACGGATGGCATTAACTTTTTTGTCACACACTAATTGAGCTTTAAACGGAGTGCCTTGCCAGTTGTCTCTAAAGTGTAAACTTATGTTCCATGCAATTGCATATATCTTTTGTTCGGCACTATTCAATTGATCAGCACGACTAAATTTCTTTTTGAAGTCAGCCTTTTGATACTCGCTTAATGGCTCTGAAACCATTTCGAAAAATGTATCAAGTGGACTGGCATTTACAGTTTGTTTTGCTAATCGTCCTTCGTACAAAAGCGGCACAACTGCTTTGTCTTTTACTGCTTGATCCACAGTGTAGGCATCAATGATTCCTCCAAACTTAGCGGCTGTACTTTTGTCCTTTTTGAATAGTGGTGTTCCGGTTAGAGCAATAAAACATGCGTTTGGCAAAGTTTTTTGCATTTCAATATTGAAAGTCCCGTTTTGTGATCTATGACCTTCATCTACGAGCACAAATATGTCATGGCTGTCAAGTGGCTTTCTAATTTTTTTCATTGCTGCCACAAACTTGTTGATGATGGTAGTTACAACTGCATCACTTTTACTTTCCAATAAATCAACAAGTCTTTTCCCTGTTGATGCATTCTCAACAAATCGCCCACATTTTCTAAATGTCCCCGTTATTTGTCTATCCAAATCGGTTCTGTCTGTAACCAATATGATTTTAGGATTTCGAATGCTTTTATCCATGGCAATAGCTTGAGCTAGCATAACCATAGTAAGTGATTTTCCACTTCCTTGCGTATGCCATATTACACCACCTTGTCTACTTCCGCCTTCTACATGCTGTATTCGTTTTATTGATTTCTTAATGGCGAAATATTGCTGATATCGTGCGATTTTTTTTGTGCCATTATCGAACAAAACAAAGTTGAAAATCAAATCCATTAAACGTTTAGGCCTGCACAATCCAAAGAGGTATTCATCTTGAAGCGTTGGTAGAATATTTTCACTTTCAAGTGCATCAAAATACTGTCTTACATATCTAAATCGGTCGGAGAATAGTTTATCCTTCTCATCTTTTGTTAGAGGCTGGTTCTTGAGCTCTAATAATTTCTGATGGTATTGTTTTTCTTCCGTGTCTGAATCGAATTTTTCTTGCCATTTAGACCAAAACTTTTCAGGGGTAGCATTCGTGGCATAAGACGCTTCTTGCGTGGCTATGCTCAAGGACAATTGGGAATAAACATACAAACCTCTAATCCCGTCTTCCTGTTGGTTTCGTAAATGTTGACTAATAGCCTGTTTTAAAGGCTCTTTCATATCAGGGCGTTTACATTCTATGATTGTAATTGGAATACCATTTACGAATAACACCAAATCAGGACGGTAGTGTTCTTTGCTGGTACTGCGCATAACGCTATATTCTTCCGTGACATGGAAGACATTGTTTTCAATGTTCTCCCAGTCGATATATCGTAGCGTATGACTTTTCTTGTCACCATCTATACTTTGTTCTAATGCTTTGCCAAGAGTTAGTAGGTTGTAGGCCGTCTCACAGGCATTTATATAACCTTCGTTCATTGGCAACTCCTTCAATGCACGAATGCCCATTTCTATGTTACCCGAAGTGAACCGTTCTTCTCTTTTGCTTCCTATTTTAATAGAATTGATTTCTTTTAGTTGCTTGCGTAAGATGTCTTCAAGGATCACTTGTGTTGTCTTCTCACCTCTAAACTGCAGTGCCTCATCAGGAGTGAGGTATTGATAGCCTAGCTTTTGTAGCATTTGTAATGCAGGTATCTGGCTGATGTGATCTTCTTTATAACTTGGTGTTTCCATGTCTAATTCGTTATTTCAAGTGCCTTAAAAAACCCGCTGTTAGCTGTATTCTCATCATAAATGTAAAAGGGCATATCAGCTTTAGGCATCCAGACTCTTCCAAACTCAATTGCTGTAGCAATTGGCATTGCAGGGAAAACATGAATTGGAGTTTGTCCATTATACTTTGATTTGATGGAGTTCAAGAGTTTTCTGACTTCTATGCTGAAATCTTGCAATTGCTTTTTGGATTTCAAGAAATCATTGAACGGTTCATCAATTGTTAGGGTGAAGATTGAACAATCATTGCCTAATACATTGCTAATTCTATCGTTATTGATCGATGCGCTTAGTGAAATATTTAAGGCAACTATGGGATGAGTTTCTCCAGGCTCAGTTACACGATAAGCAGTAGCGGTGGCTTCATCATTTAAATTCCATGACTTTGGATCTCTTACAGGCTGATGTATTTCTGCTTGTTGAATATCGTTTGTTAGAGTTCCAAGTTTTACAAGTAACGGCATGGGAGCAAATGCAAAAACAGATAGATGATTGATTTCTCCTTTGCGGAATTTAGGTCTTAGCTGTTCATTGAACTGACTTTCTAGGTTCTCTAACTCTGTAGTCCAAAAACTATCGTCTTTGTCCCTTTGAGGGCTATTGCTGAGACTTAAATCAATTGCTGATGACAAAGCAGGATAATGTTCAGGCAAAAGAAAATCACTTACTGTTTCATAGTTCAATGCTGGAGTATGTAATCCCACATTGGCTTTGTAAGTGACTATATGGCTTTGCATATCTGGAGAAATCGCAGTAACTCTTTCAATTCTGTCTTCATGTTCCTTTTTCATTTTTAGCAATAATGATTCAGGGTGCCCGTCTACATCTATTTTATCAATAAGTCTATGATGAATGTCGCACAAAAGCATCAAATTGCTCAGGTCGTCAGCAAGGAGAGGTGATCGTGTTTCATCACCTCTTGGGCCACCTGCAACATCTGCGACAATATGTGCTATATAGGCTTGGTTAAAATTTCTTTTCGTTAGGATGTCTTGATGTAGAGGGTTATTACAACCACGATATTGGCACCTGCCTGCTGATTTTACCCATAAGGTGTACCTTGTTTTGTTTGAAATGCTTGTTACGCTCATTTGACCCTAATTTTCCCTGTTAATAATTGCTGCATCAACCCTTTTTTCTGCGCATGAAGCCGATCTACTTTGGCTTTTAAAAGTCTGATTTCTTTATCTGCCGATTGCAATACTATGGCTATGGCGGATTGCTCTTCAAATGATGGGATAGTTATCTCTAATGAGAAAAAGTCCGATGGCGTGACGTTGAGTAAACCATGGGCTCTACCTCCTTCATGTGCAATTCTTGTAAGACCTCTATTCAAATAGTTAGCCTCAAAAAACTGCTCAAAAAAATCACCAGAGGTTTTACCTACGTCATTTATTTTGAAACAGATATAAAGAGTAGTTACTACAGCTTTATCAAAATCATTTAGTCTTTTTGTAGCTCCTTTAGGATAGCCATTTGAATAGCTCTTGTTATAACAAAATTCCCCTTTCTGAACCAAAAAGTAGTTGTCTAAAACCTTACTGGCGACTTCTTTATTAAAGTAATCCCGTTGTCTAACAAAACCTCTCTGGGCCGAAATTGTAACTACATTGGTATTTCCTTCAATGTTTTTCCTAGTCACTCTATTAAACAAATCGCCTAATCGTTGCTTTTTCCATTCCTCATCAAACCCCTTCAGTCTCTTCCTTCCAAGAAGAAGTTGCTGCACTAGCCATTTTTTGCAATGTTCTTTTTTTGCAATGAGTTTTTCAGTGGAGTGGATTATGGCATCTGATTTACTAAGTAATTTGGCAATTGCCTGTTGTTCGGGAATGGGAGGGATGGCAATTATGACTTTTGATAGATTAGTTTTAGAAACACCATAAACCGATGTCCCAGTTGCAATTCGTCTTAATTCTCTAATTACTTGCTGATGCTTTAAAATGTAAGTCCGGAAGCCAAGGGCAACTTGATCTTTATCAGACCTAGCGGCAAATGTGTGGAGGCCGGCCACTATTTTATTGTCTTTTACATTGTTTAGTTCAACACAATCACAAACGCCTTCATAGTCCTCTGATGCATCTGCAATTATTAAATCCCCATCACATAATGAGGGAAAATTCTCATCATCAAAATTGTCCTTGTTTATTATCCCATCAAGTAAGTAAGGAATGGTTTTTTCAACTTCTAAATCCAATATTTCATTTTGGTAGGTTGAATGAATGTCACCGTAGTGGATATTACGGATTGCATCATCCGTTTTTTCCGAAGTAAGCTGGTTTCTCGAAAAAGAGTAGGACTTCAGAAATGAGAAGATGGATCCAAATTCAGGAGTGCTCCAATCCTTTGGTATGACAGAATTGTAAAATGGTTTATTATCAATCACACTTTTATTTTTTTCTACTAGTTGGTTCATTTTCTACTTCTTTTAGTTTGTTGGCTTGCTTTTCTGCTTCTGTTTCATGGTGAATACCGCCACCGTGCCATGTGCCGGTGCACACCCAAAGTTCATAGTGGCAAAGCCACTCGCAAGCCCAAGCGATTATCGTTTTCGTATAAAGCATGCCAACATTCCATTCTATCCTATTTGGGTAATACAAACACAATCTTTGTTCAGGTGTGGAGTACACATGTGGCAAATGCTTTTTGCCTGCAGCCAAAGTGAGGGGTTTTGGGTCATTGACATAAACCTTAACACCCTTGTTTCTTACATATCGCAGCTTTAATTCATATGCGCTACTCAATGGAGAAGGAGTGACCGTGCATGTCCAAGTAAGAGATTCTTCTCGAAAACGTGTGGTTGCACAATCAGGAAACATGTTTTTAAGTGTTCCTTCCTGCACAATCAATGAAATTCTATTGTTCTTCCTTACCATAGAAATTATGATTTTTAACTGCAGAACCTGCAGTTCCGATCATTCCAGATTTAGCCGCGATATTCAAGTTTCCACTCTCTCGTTGCTTTCTTAAATTTTCCCCGTAATTGCTGAACGTTTTGGAGACGGCATCTTTTCCAAATGACTTCTGCATAGATTCATTAATAAACTGCAAGCCCTTACCGCTTTGATCCAGAATTTCATTAAGGTCTTTCTGAACATCCACTAACCACATGAAAAAGTTCTTTTCACGTTGAGGATATTCTTGCCATTTATCTGCAAAGTTCTCTTCATCATTAACAGGATTGGAAATCCATTTAATCATTTTGCCGTGCTCATCTGACCATCGTTCTTCAATATGACTGCTCATGTTCTGAATTACATTGAGTAGAGCTGTAATGATGTCTGTTTCTTTGTTATATGCCTTAGCGGCAAGGGTTGTTATGATAATTGAGATGGGCTTATCCTTATCTCCATTAAACTTAATATCACGATGACGTTTTAAGATCTGCACTATTCTCTGCAATGGAAGCTTGTCCTTTCTGTATTTTGGAACGGGTTCAATTGACTCGTTGAGTGAAAACGCTTTTGTAAACTCCAGAGTCGCTTGTTGGAAAAACCACCTCCCGTAACCAAAAGGATTACTCTTCATCCATTCTAAATGATTTGTTTCCAATTCGTAGCTGTCGGTTTCATTGTCGGTAATTCGGATTCCAAGTTTTTCAATATCCTTTAGCTCTGTATCTGAAAAAGCTTTTTCTAAAATCATTCGATAGCCTTTATCAACAATGGAAGGGAGTATGTCCATATGATAATTTGCAGAATCTGAATAAACTAATGTCCAACAGCGTCTGCCTTCATCATCAAGCATCTCCTCATAGGTGTCATGTGCCCTTAAGCGATCACCTACTTTATGCTTCAGGTCCCATTGGGTCCAGTCAGGTTTTTTTCCTTTTAGCTGACATACCAAATCAATATCCAAATCATCTTTATCGTTGATAGGCTTAACCATTGTGCCAAGCATAAAGGATCCTTGAGGTAATATTTCAGGAGTAAAAGGAGCCAGAGTCGAGCCCTCTTCTGAAAGCCATGTCCCAACTGCCTCGTAACTTTTTACCGCAGCATTATATTGAGTTTCTGATATATCCAGCGTCTGGCCTAATTCTTCCAGAATATCACTGAATTGTTGTTTTTGTTCTGTAGTCAGCATAATCAAATTGTATTTAATTGTTTAAGGTAATTGTCCATTTCCTCTTTTACTGTTTTTAATTCTCCTTCCAGCTGCTCAATCTCTGTTTGTACCGCAGCAATATCCACTTCAGCTTCTTCCTCAAAAGTGTCTACATAGCGCGGTATATTTAGGTTAAAGTCGTTTTCGGATATTTCATCAAAGGTGGCTACATAGCTGTATTTGTCTTTAATAACGCCTGGTTTAAGTTTCCCTTGGTTAAACTGCTCGTAGCTCTCTACAATAGGGTTTATGTCTTCTTCCAATCGTAGCTTGTTCTGGTTTTTAGCAGATTCATAGCATTGGCTAGCATCTACAAAAAGGACGTCTGTATTATCACCTTTCCCTCGATTAAAAATTAAGATGGCTGCCGGTATGCCTGTTCCGAAAAATAAGTTGGCAGGTAGGCCAATTACAGCCTCTAGTAGGTTTTCTTCAATCAGTTTTTTTCTAATCTTTCCTTCGCTTGCTCCTCTAAATAAAACACCATGGGGAACTACAACACCCACTTTGCCTGTGCCTTCATAAGTAGTCTCTATCATGTGGGTAATAAAAGCCCAGTCACCTTTACTTTTAGGTGGCACACCTCGCCAAAATCTGTTGTATTGATCCGTTTCAGGGTCAAAGCTGTCGGCTGCTTTATCTTCTTCCTTGTCGTCACTCTTTCCCCATTTATCCAATGAGAATGGTGGATTTCCAACTACGGTATCAAACTTCATCAGTTCGTCACCTTCTTTCAATTTTGGATTTCGAATAGTATCTCCCCAACGAATAGTAGCGTTATCGAATCCATGCAAGAACATGTTCATTACTGCCAAAGCCCAAGTGCTACCGTTGGCTTCCTGTCCGTAAAGAGAGAAGTTTGGAGAGCCAACTTCTTGTCCTGCTTTAATAAGGAGTGAACCCGAGCCACAGGTTACATCCGCAATACGAGAACCAGGTTTAGATTTAGTCAGTTTGGCGAGTAGGGTAGATACTTCAGCTGGCGTGAAAAATTCTCCCGCTTTTTTACCTGCATCACTCGCAAAGTTGGCGATTAAGTACTCATAAGCACCGCCAATGATATCGTTACCATCTAAGTGAGATGGTCGTAAATCGAGCTTTTCAGAGTTGAAGTCTAGAAGTAAGTTTTTAAGCCGGGTGTTTTTGTCTTTTGGCTCTCCAAGTTTGCTATTGTTAAAATCTATGTTTTGAAAAATACCTGCACCATCTTCACTGTATAGTTTCTCTCGGTTGGCTTCCTCCAAATCCGTTAATGCAATATTGATGAGTTCCCCAATATTGGATTCGTTTCGGCTATCGTAGAGGAATCTGAAGTGACTTTGTTCCGGAACCACAAAACGTTCGTGGCGCATGGCACGTGAAGCTCGTTCAGCGTCCCCGTTGTACTTCTCCAAGTATGCTTCATACTTGTCGTCATGCACATCACTCAAGTACTTAATGAAAAGCATAGTGAGCACATAGTCTTTGTACACACTTGGATCTATACTTCCGCGGAATGTGTCGCAGGCTTTCCAAACTGCGTTATTAATGTCTTTCTGTGTTATTTTCTTATCCATGGTGCTTATGTTAATGCGTTATAAAGTTGTTGTTGATTTAATGCTTGCTTCAGGGAGAGTAGTTTCAAAGTGATTTGTCTCTCTGCAGATCGCAGGTCATCTATCTTAAAAATTAGGTGTTGCTTCTCAAGGCTAGGTACTATGATTTCAAGGTCATTTAGGACATCCTTAGAGATTGAAGCGATAGAAGTTCCTCTAGCAAATGATTTTAAATACTTCATCGTGGTTTGATGATTCAGATACCAAGTCAGGTATTCTGGAAGAATGCTCTCTTCGAAGATTCTGATCACAAAAAAGGAAGTAGAAGCGGCTGCAGACATATCTTCCAAGTCAAAACGAGCAGCAAAGTTTTTTGAACCCTTTGCAGCAAATATTACGTCTCCTTGTTTTAAGATGTGCTTTTCTGAGATGCCTACAGAGTTCAAGTCAGGCTCCAAATTAGTTGTGAGCTTGCCCAGCTCATCAAAATACTTCGGTTGTAAATACGCGATATCACCTTTTGCTACTGGCTTAGCAAAGACTCCAGTTTGGATGTTGGCGATATGTTTTAGTTCTGTTTTCAATCTAAATACTGTTTATATTTAAGTACAACGAGTACAAATATACGAACAATTGTCAGATAAACAAGAAAATGGTTACTTTATTTTTAAGTACGACTTCTACAAATATAGAAATCTCATTCTAAATAGTAATGGGCGAGGGAGATTGCACTCTTTTACAAATTTTGGATGTGGGCTTGTTTGAGCGATTTGTAAATGTGTGCAATGTGCGGTGGGTTTTCTTTTCAGCTTGCATACAACGTTTCTGCTATGAGTAGTGCGGATTTACTTTAGCCGACTTTTTCAACTTACCCATAGCCAATTAATTTTCGTTTTAAAAATCCAAGCTAAATTAAATTAATTGGCGGAGTTGCGCAAATACCCG
>Ga0222664_1000976_pt1 | contig 12267 bp, 9 predicted proteins | sample AntAcemetagen604_FD_181147 | JGI IMG/M metagenome (GOLD analysis project Ga0222664, IMG submission 181147) | Saline water microbial communities from Ace Lake, Antarctica - #604 | ecosystem: Environmental > Aquatic > Non-marine Saline and Alkaline > Saline | place: Antarctica: Ace Lake | collected...
AACTTTTAATTCGAGTTGTTGACAATAGTTTGGTTTAACAAAACTAATCTTATCATTTTCTTTGTCCACCTCTATATAAAAAACTCCAGACACTAATGAGTTAGGATGACTATGAGGGTGATGAAATTGATTAACTTGCGTGTAGTTTAACCAAGACTGAGTAATGTAGGGTTCTACATCAGCAGCTTTCAAAACTTCTTTAAAATAATACTTAATCTCTTTTTCTAATTCTTTTTTTATGTGAATAAATTCTTCTTTTTCAAGGATATAAGAATCTTTTGATCTGATATTACCTGTAGATAAAAAACAATCTTCTTTTATTTTTTTAACAAAATCTAATTCTTTTTTTGTAAGGATTATTCCAGTAGTTGAGATATAAATAGGTGTTGGAAATAAATTAACAACATTGCGTTTTACTTTTATTTCTACCATATTAGTCTACTTAGAAATCAATCCAAAATCTGTCTTGTCTTGTTTTATGATTAGGGTTCATTGGAAAGCTAATAGACAATCTTTTATCTATTGATTGTGCTCTATGATATACTCCAAGAGGTACAAAAACACAGTCACCAGGCTCTAAAATAATTGTAAATTTGTCTTGCACGGTAAATTTTGTTGTACCTTCTACCTGGACTATTAAATTATGACACACATCTTTATGCATACCAAAGCCGTCTGTTTCTTTTTCTTCGTTGAGGACTGAAAAAAATATATGTGCGTCGCAAGAAAATCCAGTAGACCACTCCAAATCAGAAGCGATTTTGTTTATTTTCTTATTTGCTCTACTACAATCATTAATATAACAAACGTGATTTCTTGTATAGTTGTAGATATCTTGAGTTGATATTACATTAGGTACTGTTTGCCATCCATTAATAACTTTTACTGGTTGACAGTCTATTCCTGTTGCATGAAATCTATCTGTACTTAAAGGAGTGTTTAACAAATCAGCTAATTCTTGCCATGAAAAAATATTATTTATTTTACTTTTGTAATAAAAGGGTTTGAGGTTAGCTACCTCTTTAAAAATCGACTCTTGTATGTTAGTCAACTTTAGCTATAACTTTTTCATTTTTTTCAAACTCTTTTAATTCTTTATCATCCATTTTTTTAAACACACTTCCTACATGACCAGCGAAAGCCATATTACCAAAGTGTACTAAAGGCGAGGCACAATCTGCCCAAATTTCTCCACCTAAGGATTGCCATAATCTAGAGAAGTAATAATCTTCTGAAAGATATCTACCATCAGGTTCTCCTTCAAATTTTCCTACACTAAATAAATCATAACAATTTTTAGATTCGTAATTTTTTCCATTTATAATTTGATCTGTTTTATATTCTTTTTCAGGGAAAGCTTTTATCATTTTTGTAAATACTTCTTTTTTAACTAGCATCATACCTGTCGCTGCTTCATTAACTTTACAAAAACCATCTTGCATTCTAATGCCCATGTTGGTATCAAAATTTAAATTATAACCTAAAGATTTCGCTTGTAATTCTGCTTCAGTAATATCTGGATTTTGTTTCACTGCTGCTATTGTTTGATTCCAATGAATAGCTTTACGAGGATATATTCCACAAGCAATGTCTTTATCTACTTGTACTAATCTTTCCACATTAGAGGGTTGAAAACCTATATCTGAATCAATGAATAATAAATGAGTAGGATCAAATTGCTTATCATCTAGCATCATAGCCACTATAGTATTTCTCGCTCTCGTAATTAAGGACTCATTGCCCATAGTTTGTACCTTAATTTGTACTCCTGTTTTTGCTGACCAGTATTGTAATTGCATCATACCGTGAAAAGTAGACTCTGTAAGCATTCCTCCATACATAGGTAATCCTATATATAGCTTATAATTCTTTCCTCTAAGGTCTTCTGTCTTTATCATTTCATCATCTCCTAGTATGCTAATTTCTTTTATTCATCAGGGTTATTTGCTATCAATCTTATATTGATTTATATTGAAATCAAATATAAAACTATCTAATGGCAAAAATTATAGAAGAAGAGAAACTTCTTAGATATGATATAGTAAATGGCAAAGAAGTTCCTGTTTATAGCGCTAAAACAGAAACAGTTATTACTAACACTTTAACCGGTGCTGAATATAATAGTGAAGAAGAGATGGAAGAGGATATTGCTAATCCTAATACAGCTACAGCGATAGATAGTATTAGAAGAGACGTTGTAATCACTGCTCCAAGACTTTTAACTGGAAGTGAAATGCCTGAGTAAAATATGTTTAAATCTATTATTAAATCACTTAAAAAAGCAGCGCCCATTATTGGAGGCATAGCTGGTGGTTTTTTTGGTGGACCTATGGGAGCATCCATTGGTGCTGGATTAGGAACAGCAGTGCAAGGTGGTGATGCAACGCAAATTGCAACTAACGCTATGCTTGGTTTTGGAATTGGAAGTTTAGGTGGAATGGCATTGAAGAGTAGTGGAATAGGTTTTGGTAAACTTGGATTTCAAACAGCCAGTCAAATGATACCATCAGGAGTAGCTGGGATAGCAAACGCTCCTGGAGGATTCAGCGGAGCTAGTGCTCTTAACGCAGGTAGAAGTGCAGCTGCTGCGAACACCCCAAGTTTTTTAAGTGGCGTAGGAAAATTTGCAAAAGATAATAAATTATTAACTGGAGCCTTAGGGCTTGGAGCTTTAGGAGCTCTAGGATCTTCAATGGAAGATGAGGACGAAAATAAGATGCCTCCACCTCCTATTCCAGGTAGCCGTGGCTCACTGAACACGGACCCCGCCCAAGTAACGTATTATGATAAAACTTTAGGAAGATATGGAGCAGCTTCTCCAACTTTAGCAGAGGGTGGTGACGTAAACTTTCCTCGTAGAGAAAAATTAGTGGAAGGTCCAGGCACAGAAAAGTCTGATGATATTCCAGCTATGTTAAGTGATGGTGAATTTGTGATGACTTCAGCTGCCGTTAGAGGACTTGGGACATTGAACGGTGCTGAGAAAGATGATAAGTTAGAGCAACGTCGAAAAGGTGCACAACTAATGCAAGACATGATGAAAAAATTTGAAAAGAGAGCGGTAGCATAATGGCAGAACAAACAGTATATAACAGACAAGCGCCTTTTATTGAGGACAGAGCAGAACAATTATTAGCCACAGTATTTGGAGCACCTCAAATTGGTCAAGTAGGGGACGCCGATTATCAAGCGGCTATTCAAGGATTAGCTAATACTTCTACTAGTATTCCTGCTTATGAAGTTGCTCAATTAACGGCAGAACAACAACAAGCAGCGAATTTATCCTCAACAGGATTAGGGGCTTATCAACCTTTTTTACAAGATTCAGCTAATACAGTTGCTACAGGTATAGCAACAACAGCTAATGCTGTTTCCACTTTAGACCCAGGTAATATTTCTAATTTCATGGATCCTTATTCTAGTAATGTAACACAAGCCGCACTAACAGAACTTCAAAGACAAGGGAATATTCAAGCACAATCTACAGCGTCAGATGCCTTAGCCGCTGGAGCTTTTGGTGGAGGTAGATTTGGTGTTCGTGAAGCAGAAGATGCTAGGAATTTACTTCAAGTAAAATCACAAAGAATTTTTGAAGACTTATCTAGAAACTATTTACAAGCACAGCAAGCTCAACAATCAACCGCTTCTACTCTAGGTGCCCTTGGTCAACAACAACTTGCTGGAGCTCAAGCTCAAGCTGGTCTTGGAGCACAAACTCAAGCTTTAGGAGGAGTCGATATTGATAGACTTCTTGGTATTGGAAGTATGCAACAACAACAAAGTCAAGCTCAAATTGATGCAGCTAGAAGAACAAATATTGCTCAACAAAAAGAACCCTTTGAAAGAGCTTCTTTTGCTTCTGATATTTTAAGAGGCGTTCCTTCATCACAAATTAGTTATACACAAGCCCCTGACCCATCAACCTTTCAGCAAATCGCTGGTTTAGGTATCGCTGGTCTTGGAGCTCTAGGTTCTATTGGCGGAATTTCTGGATTGAGGGGATAATGGGTATTTTAGATAGAGCCCTTTTTAGACGTAAGTTAAGTAAGGATGAACTTACGATGTATGGAATTCAAGCCTTTGCCAATGGAGGAATCGTAAGTCCTTATAATATGGCGAATGGTGGACCAACAGATCCTAGTCAATTATTACCACAAACCCCTCCTGAAGAAATGTATGACTCTGGATTTAAATCTGCTAGAGAAACACTAGAACAAGCATTTATGAAAAAACTTAACGAGTCAGGTTTTATAGAGGAATTAAAAAAAGCTCAAGAATCTGGCAATAAGAAAATGGAAGATACTTTAGTGAGTATGTATAAAGAGATGTATCAAAGGGAAGTAGTAGATCCGGTAGAAGCAGGATCAGCTAGTGGAAACATGGGAGGTTTTGCTGTAGGTGGTGAAGTAGAAAGCGAAAACCCTTTTGGAATTGATTTAGGTTACACCGAATCTGGAGCTATAAATTCTGATCCTATTCTAGGAGGAGCCTCTCTAGGATTGTCTGGCGGAGGAGGAGAGTCTAGTATACCTAGTTCTGATAATTCAACTTCTTCAGACTCATCAACAACAAAAGGACCTGGTGGAAGAATAAGGGAAAACACTACTACTACGGTAAATACTACTACTACTAAAAATCAATCAGGCAAGTACGCTGGAAAAAATGCTGGAGATATTATTGAAGAAAGTGAAATACAAGAAGATAAAAATGGTGTTCAATTTAAAATTATTCGTAGATTAATAAGAGGTGCTAAAGGGGAATTAAGACTAGGAGGAGAAGAAAAAATAATCACCTATTCTCCTGAAAAAACAATAATAGGACCTCGTGGAAGAAAAGTAGATAGTGAGGAAACAGGAAAAAAAGTAGATATAAGTAATACCTCAAACGAGAAAAAAGTTGATGATAATAAATTAGGAGCGGCAGCGGACAGTTCAGAAGTAGCGGAATTTGATACAGTTTCCAGACTACAAGAGTTAGTAAAAGATCGTTCAGATTTATATAAAGAAATTTTAGGTGATCCTACTAAACAAATGGCTAGTCAAGGTTTCCTTCAATTAGCTCAGTTTGGTTTAAACTTAGCAGCAGCGCAAGGTTCTAATTTTGCAGATAAAGTAGCTAAATCTGCTAAAGATCCATTAACTGCTTTTGCTAAACTTGCTCAAGATGCACAAAACGATGAAAAAGGAATTCAATTAGCTGCACTTAAATCAGCGGAAGATTTACTACAAATTGAAACAGCGAACGCAGGTAAACAGGCAACTAAAGAACAAGAGAAAAAAGCAATATTTGCTTCAGTGTATGAAGCAACAAACAGTATATTAAACGCAGCCAAAGCTGCTGGAGGAATTCAAAATTCTTTACTTCAAACTTCTGTTGTAGATTTAATAACCCAATTCCCTTCTAAAAAAGAAGAAGGTAAAATTAAAACTAAAGACATAGATAGGGAAGCTATTTTTTATAAAATTATAGATGGAAAAAAAGTCCCAGTAGTTGTTAAAGAAGGATCAAAGAAAAATAAAACTTTAGATCCTAACACGGATTTTATTGTTTTATCTGATACTGAAGTTTTAAACTAGTTAGGAGTTATTATGGCTTATGAATTTGGCGCCGATGGAAGTATTATCAATACAGAGCCTACCAATCCTTCTGTTAAAAAAACAAACAGAGAAAGAGACGATGATGAATACAGTTCTATTCTTAGTGGTTTAGCGGGAGTAGGATCAGGTCTCTTTAAAATACCAGAAGAGTTTATTTCTTTAGGAGCAACCCTTGTTGATTTAGGATTAGGTACTAATGGTGCAGCGGCGGTAGAACAATTCTTTGATAAAATTAATCCTTTTGATGATATGGCTGAGGCTACTACTACAGGTAAAGTAGTAGAAACTTTAGTTAGTCTAGGTATTCCAGGTACTGTTGGATATAAAATAGGTACAAAGCTAGCAAGACAAGCCATACAAGCAAAAAAAATTGGCAAGTACGCTGACGTTACAAAATTAAAAGCAGCGAAAAAAGGGCTAGATGATTCTTTTGACTTAGATAAATTAGTAAAAGTTGATGTTGGTCCTCCTGTCGCTAAGCTCCCTTCGGAAATAGCGAAGGAAGGTTTAGACAAAATAGAATCAGAAGCATTAAAGAAATTTAATAATGTTTTTGATAGGTTGCCTGAAAGAACACAACTTAAAAAAAATATTTTAGAGAAGTCTCAATTATTTGCCGCTGGTTTAGGAGGCGGAGCTCTTGCTGATTTTGTTTTTGGTGATGAAAGTATAGGTACCTTAGGAGATAGTTATGGAGGACCTACTAAAAGAGATACAGTAGAAGAAGAAGGAAGAGGAGAAGCAGCTAGATTATTAGCCAACAGATTAAAATTTGCGGCAGAAGGAGCTGTCTTTGGTTCTGTCATTGGAGGAGTAGGTGGAGCTATAGGTAAAGCAACTAAAGAAGTTAAGTACACAATAAGTAAAAATGCTATTGACAATAAATTTAAAAAAATCATAGCTGCTTTTACTCCTCAAGGTGTTAATCCACGACCTATATTTGAAGCAATGCAAAATCAAATCAATGAAGTAGGAAGATTTAAAACAGAAGGTCAAGCAATAGCTCGTACTTTACAAAGGTCAGCAGAAAGTTTAATTAAAAAAAGTCAAAAAAATATTGAACTTAAACCAGGACAAAAAAAAGAAGAACAAACTCAAGAGTTGATTGAAGAGCTAGCGGGAGGAGTAGATGACTACTTAGGAGGAAGTAAAGATAGACTAAACAATATTTTTAATAAGTTAAAAATAAAAGATGAAGAAGTAAATATTTTTACTAAAAAGATAGATCAAGGTCGTGACATTATTGATACTTATTCTAATGTTATTTTAAAAGTTATTCCTGAAGGAGAAGCCTACGACCCCCTTAGAAAAGCTATTAAAGAAAATCTAGGTAGCTACAACACTGCTACTTATCAAGTTATAGAAAGAAAAAATACAGCTGGTCAACTTTTTAAAGATTATGCTCCAGGGGAAGCAGCGACGAAAACGGCTAAAAATTGGTTTATTGGTCAAATTAATAAGGGCAACATAGCAAGAGAAGCTGGAGTGTCTATTGAAGATCAAGCGGACAGGAGCTTAACAAATTTTTTAAAGAATGGAATAGACTCTGCTCAGGAAGCCCCTTTAGCAAAAGTTATGGGTATAAGTATAGAAGATGGAATTTTAAAACCAAAAAATCTACCTAACGAACTTAAAGCATTTTTGGGAGAAGTTAAGAATCCTTATTATAAAATTTCTTCTACTATTGCTAAACAGGGATCACTTATTACCTCAGTAGAAATGTTAAACAGTCTTTCAAAACTAGGAAAGGGAAAAATATTTTTTAACACAGCGAAAGAAGCAGAGAACGCCTTAGGAGGTTCAGGGAAAGATATACAAAAACTAAGTGTTAACTCTGAGGTCTTTGGAGGCAAAGCAGCACAAGGAGGAATAGGAGAGTTATATACTACAAAAGAAATTGCTGATGGATTTGTTAATCAAGTCAAGGGAGCACAAAATGGAACAGTAAGTAGTCTCTATGAATTTTTTGTCTTGACTCCTAAAAGACTTTCTCAAGAAGCTAAAACTATTTTTTCTCCTTTTACTCATGCTCGTAACTTATTAAGTGCTGGTGCCTTTACCCTTATGAATGGAAATATTGATTTTGTTAATCCTGGAAGAATGAAAGACGCCTTTAAAAAATCTTTTTCTGCCTTCAGTAAAGGTAAAAATAGTGAAGAAGCTTTTGATTTATACTTAGATTATAATCGTAGAGGTATTGGAGGAACTAATACCGTGATTGGTGAGCTTCAAGAGTTAGGAGCAAACATAGGAAAAGTTAATGAAGTAGATGAATCTCTTGTTATGAAAACATCTCTTGAAAAAGCAGCGGGAGGCTTTCAAAAACTTAGACAATTTATTACGGATAAATATATGGCGGAAGATGATTTTTGGAAAATTTATAATTACAATTTTGAACAAGGTAGTTATAAAGGTTTTGTAAATAACTTTTTAGCTAGAAGCCCAGAAAATTTAGGTATTAAAAACGAGAAACAGCTTAGTGACTTGTTGAAAAAAGCTTTTAATAAAGAAGAACTACTTCCTAATGAAACCCAAGTCCTTACTCAATTTCAAAAAAAAATTGGTAGATTATTGGGAAGAAAAGACATTACACTAGATGATCCTATTTTTAAAAGATATTCTAATGCTAGTGCAGGACTTAGAGATATTGATCCAGCGACAGGGCTCCCTATTATCAATCCAAGAACAGGGACGGTAAATTATAAAGATGGTACTTTTTTAAAAGATCCTGCTACCGGTCAAATTTATGATAGAGATTTAATAAATTTAGAAGATCCAGTAGAAGCTTTAATTAAAAATTTATCTGCTGATGTTACAAAAAATAATATTCCTAACTACTCTTATGTAGGAGATGCTATTAAATCTCTTCGAAAGCTACCCTTAGGTACTTTTGTAGCTTTTCCAGCTGAAATTATTAGAACAGGTTTTAACACTATACAAAGAGCAGCGAGGGAATTATCTATTGCTGAGACAAGAGGTATAGGTATGCGAAGAATGGCTGGTGTTTTAGGTACAGGAGCGGCACTTCCTGTAGGTGCTGTTGAATTAGGAAAACAATTATCTGGATTTACAGAAGATGAAATGCAGGCTTTAAGAAGATTTGTTCCTTCTTGGTCTGAAAACTCTTTACTTGTTCCAACAGGAAGAGATGAAGACAGTGGTAAAATTCAATACATAGATTTATCTTATATTTATCCTTACGATTCTCTGCTTAGACCAGCGAGAACTGTAATGAACCAACTTCAAGAGGGAAAAATAACTGATGAAAACATAATGACTTCTTTAACAGAAGGGGGAATCATGTCTATGAAAGAATTAGTAAAACCCTTTATGTCCGAAGCTATTTATGTAGAAGCAATGACCGACCTTTTAGTAAGGAATGGTAGAACACGAGAAAATAGTCAAGTATTTAGACCAGAAGATCCAATTGGGGAAAAACTTTATAAAGGAACAATGCACATTGTTGACACTTTGACACCAGGTTCAATTGACCAAGCTTTAAGAATAGGTGGGGCTCCTTTTAACGTAGCAGATAAATATGGTAAAACTTATGATTTAGGGGATGAAATAGGTGGTATTTTTGGATTTAGAAATATTGAAGTAGATCCGGAACAATCTTTTAAATTTATGATTAGTGATTTTAATAAAAGTATTTCTGGAGCAAGAGCTACTTTCTTAGGTGATGCTTTAAAAGGTGGAGCTGTTACTCCTAACCAAGTTTTAAATCAATATTTGGGGGCAGAGCAAAGTAGATACAAAGCATTTCAAAATATGTATAAAAATGTAGAGGCAGCTGAAATATTAGGAATGAAAAAAAATCAAATATTTAACCAGTTAGAAAGACTTCCTAAAAAAACAAGGAATTCAATTTTACAAGGAATCTATCAACCCTATGTTCCAAGTCCAGAGGTAAGAAAACTTTTTTATACTAATGCTTTAGCTCTTTCTAGAGAAACAGGTGCTCCTTTAATTGATCCTTTTGGTGGAGCTCAAACTCAAATTAGTAGATATATTAATGATAATTGGGGTAATAACTTATTAGATGAACCTATAGATATAGATTATAGTTTGCCTAATCTTCAAGATGGTATTTTTGAAGGATTGTTCCAGTCTACTGGACCAGTGACCCCTGCCAACTCTGCGGGGAAAAAAGTAACACCAGCCATTATTAATGATAACAATCAAGCTGGATTAACTCCCTTTGAAGAGGCAACCTTAGATCCTATATCCAAACAAATTCTATTGAACTCACAAAATAATCAAGGTAATGTGTAAAAATGGCTGAATCTGATAAACAAAAAAAACAAAAAGCTAACTTTGACAGGCTCTATAGAAAAAGAGTTCAACAAGATGATGCTTATAGAGTAGGTCCAAAAAAAGATAAGCCGACAAAAGAAATTAATACAGACAATGTAGGTCCTTATAATAGAGATATTCAAAGATATGACAATCCATTTGAAAGAAATAATCCTAATCAAATGGCTGCGGATGAAAAAATTATTCAAGACGCTGCTCAAAAATATAACATACAAGACACAGGACCAGGTTCAAATATTCGTAACGAATTAGAACGTATGCGTAATAAAAATTATCAAAGAGCAAATCCAGAAGAATTAAAAGTAGCTAACTCAATGAATCTTGGGCAAACGAATATTGGAAGTAATCAATACTTCACGGCCCAACAACCAACCTTTGCAGAAGTTAGGGGAGATGTTAGAACAAGATTAGGACAAGATGCACGAAATTATGGTGGTGGAATTAAGTCCGCGGTGTCTGCGATGGCTAATGCGGCTTTGCCAGGTAAGATGTTTGAAATGGCTAGTGCGGGTTTAAAATCTTTAAATTCTTTATCCGGCCAAACTAAAAATTTATACTCAGGAACTGTAAATCTTTTTAAAGAAGGCGTAGGTGCATTAAATGATGTTCAACAACAAATATTTATGAACCCTGAAAAATATAAATTCGCAAGAAATCAAGAAGAGATTATAAATGCTGAAGAAAAAGAAGATGAAGTAAATAGATTAGAAACTCTTAATGAAAAAATAGAAGCAGACAGAAAACAATTCGAAGACTTATTAAACATAAGTGTTACAGATAATTATTATAGAAACCGTATGCAACAAGATGATGCTTATAGACTAGACAGCACTTCGAATATGCCTGGCGGCACACCAATCACTGCAAATATACCAGGAGGAAGACCAATTGGAACTGCAAATATACCAGGAGGCACACCAATCGGCACTGCGAATGCGCCAGGAGGAAGAGGGAATTTTTTAGATAGCGATGCTTACAGAGAAATGCTTTTAAATAATTATCAAGAAAGAGAAATGGGTACAGGAAATATGCCAGGAGGAGTTGATACCATGGGACTACCTGTTCAAGGAGATATAACAACAGATGTAAATAAAGACCTTATTATTCCATTTATAAATGAAACACCTATAGGGGAATTAGATACTGACTTAGGTATAAAAAGTTTAAATGAATTTGACGTCAGAAGTTTAGGTGGAAATAATGAAGAGCCAAGAGATAATAATAACGCTTTTGGTGACGAAGCATCAAATTCTATTACACCTTATAATAACGCTTTTAATTTAGAATTTAGAAATCAAGAGGGAGCAACGCCTGGATACGGAGGAGATGACGGTCAAAGATTTGCAAGTTTTGAAGACTTAGATGTTGGGTTAAAAACGGGGGTTAATAGAATTTCTGAAATAGTAGGAGATGGTAGAAGCACAGAAGGATTTTTAAATATTTATGCTCCTAGATCAGATAATAAAAAATCTTTTGATAATTATTTAGCTGAGTTAGTAAAAAGAGTAGGGCCTACTATTGAGCCTAATGAAATTAAAGAACTAAGCGAAGGGGTAGTTAAATTTGAAAATAAACCAGAAATAGCGGATAAGTATTTAGCTTATCTTCAAGCAAACGCTGATAAAATTTATGATGGAATTATTTCATCTAAGAATAACACAATGTTAGCTGAAATTACACAAAAAGACATAGATAGATTTAAACAACCTATGACACAAATGATGAATTTTGAAACTTACAAAGACATTAATCTAGACTCCACTATAACACGACAAGAATTTGACCAATTAAAAGCACGAGTGGCGTAGACTAATTGATAGACCTCACAAAAATTTTTAAGGACAGAGTACGTCTCCATGAAGGGTGCGTCGAAATCGTCTATTTAGATAGTCTGGGTAAGGCTACCATTGGTATAGGTCACCTTGTACAACCACATGAAAAAGAAAGATACAAAGAAGGTGTGACTTTATCTCAACAAGAAATCGAAGATTTATTTGATATAGATTTAAACAGAGCAGCTGCTGGAGCAGAAGAATTAATTGGAAATTTAGAGCTCCCTCAAAATATTCAGCATGTCATTGTTGAAATGGTTTTTCAGCTTGGAAAAACTGGCGTTTCGAAATTTAAAAATATGTGGAAAGCTCTCTCTGAAAAGAACTTTGTACAAGCAGCAGTTGAAATGCGAGACTCACAATGGAGAACACAAACCCCAGGTAGATGTGAGTCCTTAGCTAAAATCGTTGAAAACGCTTGATTTTTTTTTCTTTTTTAAGAAGCATACAGGGGGTACTTAAAAGTTTATAAGTAGATTTATATATGATTATTAAATTTTTTTTAGTAGGATTTTTTTGTG
>Ga0222664_1000978_pt1 | contig 12256 bp, 15 predicted proteins | sample AntAcemetagen604_FD_181147 | JGI IMG/M metagenome (GOLD analysis project Ga0222664, IMG submission 181147) | Saline water microbial communities from Ace Lake, Antarctica - #604 | ecosystem: Environmental > Aquatic > Non-marine Saline and Alkaline > Saline | place: Antarctica: Ace Lake...
TTCTGAAATAATAAAACGAAATATTGAGGATACAGTCACGCGTAATTTTCAGGTAATTATTTGATAATAGTAAATTCAATTTTTATCCTAAAATTAAGTTTTCAAAAGTTTTTTTACCCTCGTATAATAAGATTGTTCATAGTTTCTTTTCAAACTTTCAGAAAGAAATGACCTATTAATAAAATCACCTATTTTTTCAGAATTTGATGTGAATTGGTTCAAAATGGAATTGATTTGCTTATCAGAAATACCTGCCTTTTTTCCCAAGTTTAGAAATTGAATTCGCAAGTTTCCTTTTGTTTCTGATAGAGGTAACAATCCGTCATTTAGAGCAAAATCTTTATCGTTAATATGAATTCTACTATTTAGCAAATCATAAGCTGGGCTTAACATAAAATCTCCAAAACCTGTTTCAATTAGCGAAAAGTTTTTGAAATGGGCATCGCCATTTGAAAATAGGTAATTGAATACTAAAAGTTTAAACAATTTAGGTGCCTCAGCAGGGTAGGCAGGAACAAACCTTTTTAAAAGATGAAATAGTTCTAAATAGTTTCCCAAATACTTATAGTGTTCTCCATGGGTTTGTGGGGTTCTTCCAGCTAAAGCGGCAAAGTCTTCTTGTGCCTTTTTGGTACCAATCTCATCTACATCAAAACGTTTGGTTATGTAAGCAGGAGAGCCATCTTGAAAAAATATTAGGGCATTTTCTGCTGTTGTAATTCCAAATACTTGCTTGGCGAGTTGCATGGTAAGATGCTCATTGGCAGGCATAAAATCAGAATTTTTGCCAACAGAAGGGATAGGCTTTAAAATGTATTGACCTTGTTCACCATCGTTGGTCAGGCGCAACTTATTCTTATCTAAAACCACAGAAAACTTTTCTTGAACACCCGAAATAGAAACGCGTTGTTGGTTTTCCTCAAACAGAGATTCGGTAAGTTCATCTTGAGCAGGGGAGTTGTAGGGCAAAATATGACTCACTTTTTTACCTCCAAAAATTCGTTTTAATGCAGCAGTAGAATAGGTGGTGTGCCCAATCTTTAGAGTTGCTGGGCAATGTTCAATTTTGAGCTCATTCATTGGAAATTCGTTTTACTTGAACTGCGCCAATTGTATCTGCTTGAGCTGTATTGAGTAATAATCCAAAGTGATCGTCTAAATCAATTTTTTGACCGTAGCAAACAGCTTGTTTATTGGCTCCTTCAGGAAGCATGTTAAAGAAAAATGGAAACAATGAACTTGCATAAAATTCTTGTTGTGTTTTTGGCAAACTCAAACTTATAGCAGGTTTGGTAGAAGCTTCAAACCAAACATTGTGGTATCGGAAGGTAAAAGCTCCTTCATCAGTCTGTGTAATTATTCCAGCTTCTTCTCCCTTAAAAAGTACTGTTGCTTTTCTCATGGATTTATTTAGGTAGATTTAATAGTTAAGGTAACTTCTAAACCAAGGGCATGTGATATTTTGCTCAAAGTTTCAAGAGTAGGGTTTCCTTTACCAGATTCAAATTGCTTGATGGTTCTCAAGGCAACACCCGATAATTCAGCCAAAGTTTCTTGGTTAACCTGCAGCTTTTCGCGCCTTTCTTTGATGATTTTAATGATTTCTTGATAGTGCATTAAAATGCTCTTTTAAGGCGAAGTTAAGAAAAAGTTTTGAAAATTAACTAAGATAGTGTGTTTTGATGCACTTTTTGTTTTGCAAGATGAAACACCAAAGCTTAGAAGTAAAACTCATAAATTAGTTTACCACTTTAGAGGTAGATTTCCTTGACTTTCTTAAGCTAAAAAAATTTTTTCTAAATTCCAAATTAAAGGGATTATTAAATATCGCTATTTAATATTTGAATAAAATATTCCCTACCTGTTTTCCAATTGGTTTTACTTGATTCTCTATTCCACCAACTGCTTGCTGCATGCGGTGTTCTATAAATTTTTGAATTTAATTCATTTCCTTTATTCGACCAATTAAAGGTATCCATTGCTTTGGCTGAATTGAAAATTATTTTTTTTGGTTTCAGAAAATTTATCAATTTCGAAAATGTATCAAAAGCAACTTCATTATCCTCTTGTGAATTTAATATTGATTCCCCTGAATTAAATGATGGCCTCTGGAAATAATTAAAATATGCTATATTTTGGAAGATTTGTTCATTATCTATGAGAGCTAATTTTGAATCTTTTATAGCCGATCTCATATTCCAATAATTTGTATGAGGTTTTTTAAACTCCTTTTCAACTTCTATAATATGAAAGTTTAGTCTTGTATTTATGTAATTAGTCTTCCACTTTTCAAGGGCCGAAGAGCTGTTATGGTACCAATTTTTTTTAGCATCTTCCCACTCATGAACTTCATAGGCATCATCATCAAAATAATGGCTTTCACCAATTAGGATAACTTTCGTTTCCATTTTTTCAAATGACTTTCCAATAAATGGGAGCATCTCAGGGTATTTAGTATAATGAGGAATTAGTTCTTTGATTTTTTGGTCAAATTTTGTTTCTGAAATTGGGTTCATAATTTTTTTTGTAAAATTAACAATTAACTAATTCGATGCAATATAGATATACGGTTTATTTATAAATAAAACTATTCCTTATCACTTCAATCACTCCCAACAAACTCCCTTTCTCACATTTACTCAATATATAACCCTCATGAAATCTGTCAGCTCTAATTATAGCAGTAAGAAGTTTAACCAAGGTTTCGAGTGGGAGAGAGGCATAGTCTGTTTTTGGGGTGTTTAGCAGATTTGAACCTTCTTCCCAACTCATCCAATCAAAATCTACCATAAGGGGTATTTCGTAGCACTTTTTTACAAAAAGACTAACTTCTTTAGTGGCTTCGTATTGAGGTAAAATAGAAATACCTTCTTTATTTATAATACCACCATCGATTTCTCCAAATTTTTGTGAGTTTTTGAGATCATCTGTTATTCTAAAAAATTCTTGCCATTTGTATTTGGGAATATCAGCCAATTGTTGGCTAAGGTTTTCTTCATTTAAGGGCTTGTAATCAATCATTTTGCGGTTTTGGGCAAAGTAACAACTACATAGTCCGAATTACTTGGATTCTTTAATCGCTTTCAAAACTATTTCAATGCCAATTTCATCTAAGCTTTCAAATGCCTTGCTAGATGGCATGTTACCAAATTCTTCCCTGTATTCTTGGAGGTCAACAAAACAATAGTTTTTAAAATTTGATAATTGATTGTGAAGTTTCAAAGCATTTTCATTTTTTCTTTTTCTTTCAAATTCAAAAGGAAAAAAACCTAGAATATAAAATGGAATTTGGTTTTGTATAAGTCTATTCAAAATCGTTAATCCATATTTTGAAAAAGTATTTCCCGCCAACCCACCGGTTACAACATACGTTTCTGAAGAATCAATTCTTTTTTCCAACTCCTCAAGGGTTGTAAAAAGTTGAACGCCTTTTTTCGGCTCATTTTCACTAGATAAACACATTCCATTTCCGCCAATTTTTTGCCAAGTTTCAACAATATTTAATCCAGAGCCTCCTACACCAATAAAAATAGGTTTCATGCTTTAAAGGTAATTTTTTAACTCAAAACCTTCTGCAGCTTTTTTTGGTCAAGTTGAATGTTTAATTGGTTAAGGTTGGTTTTAAATTTTTTGCAAAACCAATTGATGCACAACTCTTCTTTTTCTTGTTCTTCAATAAGTAGTGCATAGGCCAACCCAAATTGGATGCTCTCGTAATTTATTATTCTAAACTCTTTTTCGCTTGAAATCGTAGTTGAATGACTTACTCTAAATAGGTCTGTTATAAAAAGTAGTTCACAAGCTTCAATCGGAAAAATTTCGAATTTGAACTTACGGTGGGTAAGTAAAATTAAAATAGGCCCATCTGATTGAAGCAGCCCCAATTCATACCAAGTATAAGACTCTAACTCAACTTGGGTAATCAAATTAACTTCAATGGGCAAAACATGCTTACGTTGAAGGGTTTCAGTACTTAATTTCAAAATAGCTTTCGTTTTCATAACTTAAAATTTTAGTTGTTTCAAGTTCATATAAACTATTTTTTGAGGTGCGTTTTATTTTGATATTTTTTGTACGAAGAATTAGGTTGATGTTATTAAAAGCCATTATAAATAAAGTTTTCAGCACAGTTATTAGTCATTTTTTTTGCAAAAAAAAGTAATCCATATAACTTTTAGAATTTCAGCTGGAATCTATAATTCTGCTTAAAATAGAGTGAGTTATTCCTGATTCATATCTCCAAACTATGTTTAAATCATACTAATAAGAGGTGCATAAAATTGACAATCAAATTTCAATTTACAATCCTGCTACTTTTGCGGTTTCAATAAAACAACCAAATTCATTAAAACTAAAACATGCCGTTTTCTAAATTAGGTATTCATCCATCTTTATTAAAAACAATTGAGGCGCAAAACTACAAGCAGCCTTATCCTATTCAAGAAAAGGCAATTCCCTCAATTTTAAAGGGAAAAGACCTTCTTGGAATAGCCAAAACTGGCTCGGGTAAAACGGCAAGTTATGTGTTGCCAATTTTAACACTCGAAACCAACAACACATCCGAAAAAAGCAGAAATGTTTCTACCTTAATTATGGTTCCAACGCGCGAGTTGGCGGTTCAGGTAAAGGAAGTTTTCCAAACTTTAGGGGCTTCGCTAGGCAACCCAGTTAAAACAATGGCTGTTTTTGGTGGGGTATCTATAAACCCCCAAATGAAAAATTTATATGGTGTAAATGTGCTAATTGCTACGCCTGGTAGATTACTCGAATTGGTTGAAAACAAAGCTGTGCATCTTAATGCGGTTAAAACCTTAATTCTTGATGAAGCTGATAAATTGCTAAACCTCGGTTTTAAAGATGAAATGGAGAAAATATTTAGTTTACTGCCTAAAAAAAGGCAAAACTTAATGTTTTCGGCAACCCTTAACGAGGAGGTAGATTATATTAATAAATTGGTATTAAACCATCCTGAGGTAGTCAATGTAATTCCAATTGAAGAAGAAAATACCCTTGCCTTAATTGACCAAGTAGGCTATTTTGTAACCGAAGAAAAGAAAGGCCCTTTGTTGCGTCATTTGATTAAAACTGAGGAAATGGAACAAGTTTTAATTTTTGTTTCATCCATTTTTAAGGCAGATAGTTTAGAGTACAAACTAAGAAACAACAACATTGATGCAACTGCTATTCATAGCAAAAAGAGTCAAGGCTCTAGAACCGACTCATTAATGAAATTTAAAAACAAAAAACTACGGGTTTTGGTGGCAACCGATTTGTTGGCACGTGGTATTGATATTGAGTTTTTACCATACGTAATTAATTATGAGTTGCCTCGATCTCCAAAAGATTTTGTGCATCGCATAGGAAGAACTGGCAGGGCAGAAAACCCAGGTAAGGCTATTACCTTCGTTACCCCAGAGGATAAAAACCACTTTAAGGTAATTCAGAAAAAAATGAAACGTTGGGTAGATATGATTGAAAGCGAAAGTTTGTTCTAAACCTGGTATAGTCTAACTTTTCTTTTTTTGATTCTTGTATTGTTGAATTGGTCAATTATTTCAGAAATTTTACTCTTTTTGATGCCAACAAAAGCACAATCTGTTTTTAATTCAATAACTCCTAAATCTTCTTTATCAATTTTACCTTGCTTAAGAAAAAGTCCTGCAATATCGCCTTTAGAAATTTTATCTTTTCTGCCACCAGAAACAAATAAAGTTGTCCAATTTGAAATTTCTGGTTTGGGAGCTTCTTTTATTTCAAATAAATCCGTGTTTGTAATAAATTCAGGTAATTTTTCATTTTCCCATTTTAAAACATAGGCTGTTCCTGCTGAGTTCATTCTTGCAGTGCGCCCATTTCTATGGGTAAATTCATCCGCTTTTAGCGGAAGTTGGAAATGAATAATAAAATCAATTTCGGGCACATCAATTCCTCTTGCAGCTAAATCTGTGGCAATGAGTAACTGATAGGTTCCGTTTCTAAATTTTATCAATGCTCTTTCACGGTCTTGCTGTTCCATACCACCATAAAAACAACCATGACTTACATTATTTTGTGTTAAAAAATCGCTTAGTAGGCTTATTGAGTCTTTGAAATTGCAAAAAATAATTCCAGGTTTGTTGCCTAAAACGCACACCAAATTTAAAAGGGTATTTAGCTTGTCCTTTGTAGGAGAAATTACAGTTTTTAAGCTTAGTTTTTCAATTCCATTTGCCAAAAAATCAACTACGAAAGGCTTTTTAATTGCAGCAAATTTTGGCAATTCAACTCCTTTTGTTGCAGAGGTTAAAATTTTAGTTTCTAACGCATTTAGCGCTTCCAAAATATCTCGCATATCTAGCTCAAAACCAATTTCAAGTGATTTATCAAACTCATCTAAAACCAAAGTTTTAATATCGTTCGTTGCAAAAGTTTCGCGGTAAATGTGCTCGGCCAACCTTCCGGGTGTGCCAATTAATATTGCGGGTTTGTGGTTTAGGTTTATAAAATCTTTTTTAATTGACTGACCACCATAAACCGTATTGGTTTTAAAACCTGTACCCATGTTGCGAACAACTTGCTCAATTTGTATGGCCAATTCGCGAGAAGGCACAACAATTAAAACCTGAACTTCATTACAATCTATATCTAACTTACTAATTATGGGTAATAAAAAAGCCAAAGTTTTCCCAGTACCAGTAGGTGAGAGAAGAATAATTTCTTGATTTGACTCAATGGCCAAACCAGCTTTTTTCTGCATAGGGTTTAACTTCTCTATTCCTAATTTGTTTAAAATAAGCGCTTGGCTTTTTAAATTCTCCATATTGCAAAAGTAGAAGGGGAGTGTTGATAAATAACGTTTATTGGAAATAAGAAAAAATTAGTTCTTATCTTAAAAAAGATAACTTTTGAATCGTTTAAAATTTTAAAATTAAAAACAGTTATGTTATTTATCAATAAAAATATTATCATTAGTCATATTTTCACCTAATAGAAATTGCATATTGCCATTATCAAATAAAAGCAAAATGAGGTTTGTAAAAACACTTTTACTTGTTACACTTTTTTTAGTTTCCAATCTAAATTTATCAGTTGCTCAAAATGCTGTTCCCGATTCTTTGGTAAGCAGGCTATCGAGCATAAATGACCATAAAGCTAGAATTATTGCTACTACAAAAAAGATGAGGAATTTAGTTTCTAATGATTTTGAGTCGGCAATAAGCCTTGCAGATTATAACATTGAGTGGGCCGAAACTACCTCAGATAACTATCTGATAGGGAAATCTTATAATGAAAAAAGCATTCTTTATTTAATGTATTTTCGGTACCAAGAGGCAAAACCATTATTAAAAAAAGGCATTGAGTTTTTACTAAAAACCGATAATAAACTATTAACAGGTTATGCCCTTCGAAATTTAGGAATTGCATATTTTAATTTAAGCAACCACGATTCAAGTATTTCAGCACATTTTGAGGCACTTAATAATTTGGACTCTACCATTAAAGAGCACAAACTTTATTATGGTTTAACATGTGATGAATTGGCTAAAGTTTTTTATGAAAGTTCAAGTTTTGAATCATCAAAAAAATATGCAATTCAGGCATTAAATCTTTACAGCGAAATTCAAGACTCCTCAAAAATTGTAGATATATTCTCAATGCTTGCGCTTACTCATACAAATAAAGACTCTAGTCTTTACTACTTAAATAATATTATTGATTACTCCCTGCGGAATTCAGATTCAGTGAGGTTATATAATGCCTATGCCAATTATGGCAACATTTTAATTGACCTAAAAGATTTTGATTTAGCAAAATCTTATTCCCTAAAATCCTTTGATTGGTATAGAACTTTTAGAACCGAAACCTATATTAGGATAGGAGTAAACCTGGCTAATATTTATATAAATCAAGAAAAGTATGATAGCGCTAACTATTATATAGAAAGTGTTTTACCTATTGCTTTAGAAAGAGAAGATGATTATGTTTTATCGAGGATTTATACAAATAAATCAACCATAGAAAAATCCAAAGGGAATTTTCAAAAAGCACTAGAATACTTTGAAAAAGCGACTGTTTATGAATTAAATAACTTAAAATTAATTCAGAATAGAGAAATTACTTCACTTGAATTAGAACTTGAGGTTAACAATAAAAACAAGGAGTTAAATTTTATCCAATTTCAAAAGAAACACTTGGAAGAAGAGGCATTTTTACTAAAAAAGTATTTTATTCTACTAGCTGCCTTTTCAGTTTTATTAATTATTTTGTTAGTATTTATTTCAATTGCTAGAACTAGGCTTAAGAGAAAAAACGACCAACTGATTCAACAAAAAGATATCATTCAAAATCAGAACAAAGAATTAGAAACCTTAGTTGAAAATAACAAAACCTTATTTTCTATTATAGGTCATGATTTAAGGAGTCCAATAAATAACATCAAAGGATTATTAGACTTACTACCTTCTGAAGAAGATAAAATTTCAAACGATTCTAAAAATATGCTAGATTTAATTAAGTCTAGCGTAAAAACAGAATCTGAATTGTTAGAAAACCTTTTGTTGTGGTCAAAAATGCAAAGGAAAGCCTATAAATTTATTCCAAAAGAGGTTTCACTAAAACAGGAAATTGAAAAAATTATTGATTTAAATAAATCATGTGAAATTACGCATGGTATTAAGTTTAAACTGGAAAATACGGAAGATGTTTTTATTAAAATAGATCCATTTGCATTAGATACAATGTTGAGAAATTTAATAAGTAACTCAATAAAATTTAGTCCTAAAAATGGGAGCATTAATTTTTGTTGGAAGGAAACCGAAAATCATGTTAATTTATCTATAAAAGATGAGGCAGGAGGGCTGCCTAAAAAACAAGAAGATTTTTTAAACACCGCTGCCTCTGAAAACAATAATGTTTTTTCAATATCAAAAGGCTTAGGTTTAAAATTGGTAAAGTCATTGGCAACCGCTTCACAGGTAAATTTAAATTATATAAAAACTGAAAAAGGTTCAAATTTTAATATTGAATTCAAAAAATCTTAATACCATTTTTTCTATTTTTATTTCATGAAAAAAATCTTATTCATTTTTATTGGACTTTTTGCCCTTTTTAGTTCCTGTAACATTTCTGAACCATATGCGGGTTTTTACATATATGAATATCAAATAGAACCTTTTACTGAAATAACTTTTTACAACGAATCAAGAGATGCAGATGAATACTTATGGGATTTTGGAGATGGAACAACTTCTACAGAAATTGACCCAACTCATAATTATTCTGATACAGGTAGCTATACTATTTCATTAACGGCTTACAACAACAATAAATCCGAATCTGATATCTTACAAAAAACAATATTTGTAAGGTACCCTTCAGTATTTATGTATGCTTTAGAAACCTTGAGTTATCCTGATTTGCATTTAGACAATACAGCAATACCTAATGATGCTACAATAACGTTTAAAATTTATTATAAGGGTAATGCTATATATACCTTTTGGGGTTATATTACTGATGAATTTAATAATGGAGTTTACATAAACATAAATGATCAAAATTCTTTTGATAGATTAGATTTTAAATTTGAGAATAAAACAGAAACTCACATGCTTGAAATTTGGACATCAAATGCTCCAGTTTTTGATAACGTTTTAGATACAGTTCAATTAATACCTTATGAAACCAGTAAGGGTCTGCAAAGGCCATTAACTATATCTTCTGCAAGAGGAACTGAAGCTTTCATATATTTTAGGTAATTTTTAAGGCAATAAAATGTTGCTTCGGTAAACAATTCCGGTATTAAAAAAAGTGAAATAAGTATCTTTTCCAAATAGGTATTTAAAAACCAACACAGATATTACGGGTCCCAAACGCTTAAATTCCTTTATACAAACTGCAGCTTTTTCGGGTTGTTTATCCTTAATAAATTTTTTGGCCTTAATTTCAAGAAACACCATAGGCTTGGTTTTTTCAAGAATCAAATCATCAAAATGGTTTTGTAATTTCCACCAGTGGTCAACTCCAAAAGGTTCAATTTTAAAACCTTGTATCATAGTCAATCCAAATAGCGCCTTGTATTCTTTGTGAACCTTCAAAAGATTTTCCCCTGTAGGTTTTTCAGGTAAAAAGTTGGCCAAGTAAAAGTCGTTCAAACTATTGGCCGAAAGGGTAATTCTTTCTTTAATGATTTTATCCATCTGTTGCTTTAAAATTAGAGGATTCAACTTTGCAAATCATCGAGTGAAACCATTTGTACCACAATTCTCTACCAAATTGTTTTGCAACGAGGTGGGTGGCATTTTTTCGCCAAGTTGCAATACTTTCTTCAGTTTCCCAATAGCTAATAAAAATACTATGGATTTTACCATCTCCAACATTTTCATAGCCAATATAGCCTTTTGTTTGCTGTGCCAATTCCATGGTTTTTTCATCCATTGTTTTGTAACCTTCTAGGTTTTCTCCCTTTTGAGATGAAAAAATTACAGCATAACATCCGGGTTTAACATTATCTCTTTCCATGCTGCTAAATTAAAACCATTACATAGGGTGGCAATGAAACATTACTGAAGTTCCTTTTGCAATTTCATAATCGGTATTATCAGTTACGGTAATTTCAAGCATCATATCACTGTGATGGGTTACTGTATTTACCCATGACTCACTTATAGTAAAAGTTTGTGAGGTAGTTTCTATTGTCGATTCTAAAACAACTTCACCTTTGGTTGTATTGGTAAGTTTTAGTGTATATCCGGTTAAATCATAATTGGCATTTACTATGGCTGTAATGGGCACACTTTGGTTTAAACCAAAAGTTGCTCCATTTAAAGGAGATGAAATATCAAAAGATAATTCAGCCAACTCGCATGTACCATCATCTTTTTTCGCTTCTGTATCAAAGTTAACAGCCATTTCGTTGGTGCAACCTTCTTTTTTGCAAGATGTAAACCCAAATACCAAAACAAGGCTGAAACTAAAAATTAACTTTTTCATTTTTTAAATTTTAACGAATAAAGATTTTTATTCAATACCAAAAAAATAGATAGACATTTGCTTCCATTATTTGTCATGAAAAACACAAAAGCAGCAGTAGGTTTTATTTTCGTTACACTACTTATTGATGTAATTGGTTTTGGAATTGTAATTCCAGTTTTTCCTAGTTTAATTATGGAATTAACAGGGGAGGGCCTTTCTGTTGCTTCAGAATATGGCGGATTGTTGTTGTTTGCCTATGCTTTTGTTCAATTTTTAGTTGCCCCTATAATTGGTGGTATTAGCGACCAATATGGTAGAAGACCAGTTTTATTAGCAAGTCTTTTTGGTTTTGGAATTGATTACCTTTTTCTTGCTTTTGCCCCATCTATATGGTGGTTGTTTGTAGGCAGGGTAATAGCAGGAGTAATGGGAGCAAGTTTTACCACAGGAGCAGCTTACATTGCTGATGTTTCGCCAGTTGAAAAACGCTCTCAAAATTTTGGTTTGATTGGTGCTGCCTTTGGTTTGGGCTTTATTATTGGACCAGTAATAGGTGGATTACTAGGGCAATTTGGGGCAAGAGTTCCGTTTATTGCTGCAGCCATTTTAAGTTTGGTAAATTGGTTGTATGGCTATTTTATTCTACCAGAATCTTTACCTAAAGAAAAACGAAGAAAATTTGATTTTTCTAGAGCGAATCCCATAGGAAGTTTGGTAACTTTAAAAAAGTATCCCATTTTAATAGGATTGTTTCTTTCATTGGTTTTTGTTTACATCGCATCTCATGCAGTGCAGGGCACTTGGGCATATTACACCATGTTAAAATTTGAATGGGACGAAGCTATGGTAGGTTATTCGTTGGGTTTTGTTGGTATTGTTAGTGCTTTGGTACAAGGGGTTTTAATAAGAAGTTTAATACCCAGATTAGGTCAAGAAATAGCTGTTTATTTAGGCATGTTACTTTATATTATTGGATTGGTTTTGTTTGCATTTGCTACCGAAAGTTGGATGATGTTTGCCTTTTGTATTCCTTATTGTTTGGGAGGAATAACAGGCCCAGCAATTCAAGGTATCATGTCGGCACAGGTTGAAGATAACCAACAAGGCGAACTGCAAGGTGCCATGTCTAGCATGATGAGTGCTACGGCTATTATTGGTCCACCATTAATGACTTATTTATTTGCCTATTTCACTAGAGATAATTCATTGCTGTATTTTCCAGGTGCACCGATGTTAATGGGAGCAATTTTATCCTTTGTTGGATTACTTTTAGCCATTAAAGCTTTAAAAGGTAAGTTGGCTA
>Ga0222664_1000983_pt1 | contig 12222 bp, 15 predicted proteins | sample AntAcemetagen604_FD_181147 | JGI IMG/M metagenome (GOLD analysis project Ga0222664, IMG submission 181147) | Saline water microbial communities from Ace Lake, Antarctica - #604 | ecosystem: Environmental > Aquatic > Non-marine Saline and Alkaline > Saline | place: Antarctica: Ace Lake...
CCCCAGCAGGCACCACGCCGCCGCCTACTACTGGAGGCACAACTGGCGTTCCAGTGCCGCCAGCGCCAACGGGAAGCGCGGGCTGTTGCGTCTGCATACGGTCAACCACTTCATTGTATTTTTTCCGCAACGCCTCTAGGCGCTGTGTGAAACGGTCTATTTCTGCGAACTGCATCCAGTCCGGCAACTTATCCGTTTGTACATCTTTTAGGGCATCCTCTAAATTTTTAATTTGCAAAACCAGAAACGAAAGTTCCTCTTGTGAGTTGGCAAACTTTCCAAATTCCATACGGGTCAGTTTAATTGCCTCAATCAAATCAAGAATTGCAGGGTGAGCAAAGTTTAAAACAGCACCTCCAATTGCAATCATGGCATTTTCAGATTCAGCCGCCAGCCGATTTAAGGCCTCTTCTGCCGTTGCCGAAATCGTAACAAAAGCTTTTTCTGTTTCGCCTGTCTTCGTTTTCATTTGTTCAAGTGTGTTTGTGAAGTCTTCAGCCTGCGCCCCGGCAAGCGCCAAAGCGGGAACGATTGCTTCAGAAGACCCAAGCAATAAGCCCATTTGCTCAACGTCCCCGCCTGTAGCGGTGGCCATATCTTTAATGAACTGTGAGAAACCTTTTGCTTTCAACGCGGCAGCAGAAAACTCAATGCCCAATTTCTTTGCCAAATCCGTTGCTGCCTTTTGAGGTTTTACAACAGCAATAAGAATCGCCCGAATCCCGTTCATTGCTACTGATGTTTTAACGCCGCCTTTAGTGAGCGCCGCCGTTGATGCTAACAATTCATCAAGCGAAACGCCCGCTTGCGCCGCAAGCGGTGCAACGTTGCCGATTGATGTTGAAAGTTCCCCAACCGTCGTCTTGCCCGCCTTGACAGCAACAAAGAAAGCATCAGAAACATCAGTTGCCGATCCCGCCGCCGCACCAAATGCGTTTAGCGTTGAAGTCAAGCCGTCCGCAGCCGTTTCAACATCCGTCACGCCACCCTTTGCAAGCTTGTTGGATACGGTCAGAATATCCATTGCCTCTGCCGCTGTATCGGCACCCGCAGAAATTACCTGATAAAGTGCTTTCGCCTGTGTGACGGCATCCGATCCAAACGCAGCCGATAGGGCAAGCACAGAATCCTTCATGCTATCCAGCGATTTTTTGTCATTCAGAAGCGTTGAAACTTCGGCCATTGCGGTTCCAAATGCCGCCGCCTTTTTTGCCGCAACCACAAATGTTGCGCCAACGCCAGCAAGCCCAAGTGAAGCCGCTGTAAATGAAGTTATGGACTTTGCCGCGCGCCCGAATGAACGTGAAACGCTTTTGCTAAATCCATCAGCATCCCTTGACATTTTCCGGCCAGCGCTGCGCATCTTGTTTTGAGTTTTTGCAAGCTTCGCATCAAAACGTGATGTTCTGGCATCAACATCAACTGATAGGTTTGCTACTTTTGGCATTTTGGTAAGCCTTTAATGTTGCTTTAATTTGCGCTTCATCTATGCCCACTTTATCACTTTTATCAACGGGGCTAATAAATTCTTTGAACCTTGGCATTCGCTTCATTCTTGGAAGGGCCGCGCCATGCCACACAACCCACTTTGCAAGGTTGAAATCCATCTTTGATTTTTGTTCGTGCGCGTCTGCAATCAATGAAAACGCAAACGGGGTCAGTCCCCAAAACTCTGTAGGACTGACCCCGCAAATAGACGCGGATTGAAAGGCAAGCTTTACGCCTTCAAGTGCTTTCGGCTTTACTTTTTTTTTGTGTCTTTATCTTCTGCTTTGGCATCAGCAATGGAGTCGCCGCCAAAATATGCAACGCCTAATGCACTTCTAAGCGTTTCAGTAATTTCCAAAACTGGCGGCAATTCAGCCTTTTTCAATTCCTTGAAAGTTTTGGCACCATTCAAAGCCGCTTCCAAGAATGAATAAGTCTTTTCTATTCTCCCCATATCCTCTTGGATGCTCAAGATTGAATCATCATATTTTGCTTCAATCTTTGCAATGGCATCATAGGAAAAGATCAACGGCAATTCATCGCCGTTGATCTTTATTAGAATTTCGCCTTTTATTGGATTATGCAAATGTCACATCCCCGGAAATGCGAAGTGAAAAGGATGTATCAACAGCGGCATCAACGCCACCAGACAACGGCGAAGAAAGAACAAACGCCTGGAATGTTGCCGTTGAAGCATCTGAGAACGTAACCTTGAAATCTTGCAGCGCGCGGGATGCCTTCGCGGCACGAACCAAAACCTGACCCGCGTCGTCTGCAACATAGTTGGCATCAGCATTGAATCCGCCAAAGTCTTGCAAGCCCATAAGGAATTCTTTTGCGGTGCTTTTTAAGTGGGTAACGTCGATTTCAGCCGCAGCGCCGTCAAAACCAGTGAAGGTTCTAACCTCTTTGACTTCGGTATAGGTAAGGGGAGAATCGCCGTTACCAATATCAAGCTGGAATCCTTGGGCTTCAATGGCGTCTGACATTTTTATATATCCTCTGCATATTTGAATAAGTAATCAACGCTGGCGCGATATAATTTTGGGTTGGTATCATCTTCTGTGAAATCTCTTTCACCTTTCATTGAAACCCCGCCAATGGTGATGCTGTCGAGTGCGATTGTAACAGTTCCGCTAAAACCATCAAGTATTTTCCTTGTTTGGTCTGCAAGCTGCTTACATTCGCTATATTGATCTGAATAAACGTCAATCTGAAAAGTTGACCTTGCTAGGCCTGAGGGTCCGTTTATGTCGCGCACCTTGAAACCTGAAACGCGCTGAAACGTTATAAACGGGGCACGCTGATTTTCTGGGGCAATGCCGCCGTAAATGTCGCCATTCGCAACGCCTGCAAGCAGGCTCACAATTGCTTGATCTATCAATAATTGCGCCATTATTTACCCCTATAAAGCTTTTTGGCTTCGCGCTCGATGCCACGGCCTAGAGCAAGTTTTAATTTATCAACGGCTTCACCTGTTGCCGCCTCAACAGCGGGCCGGAACCATGGCCGGGCCGCAATGTACCTTGTGCCAAATTCAATAAACATGCCCCAGAATGAATCACCTGTTACAACCCTGGAACCCCTTTGGCCTTTGCTCTTTCTATTTTTCAAAAGCTGAACAACTATATTGCTTTTCAGAAATCCATAAGTTTTTGAAGATGGCGATTGTTTGCCCTTACCCTCAGGGGCCGAGTTTTTTACTTCTTTTGCAATTATTCTTGCCGCCGCGCCTGTTGCGCCCTGCAAAACCTTTTGCTCGATTTTGTCCGGCAACCGCGAAAGCAGCTTATCAAATTCATCAAATCCGTGAAGGTGCTTGCGGTTTCCCATTATTCATCCCGCGCTTTCGCCATAATCTCAAGGCCTTCATTGCGCCCGATTTCTGAAGGCACGCCAACAATATCGTATTCTTTGCCCTTGAAGCCAATTCTCCACCGCGCGTCAACATCTGAACGGTAACGAATGCGAAACTTGGTTGTGATTGCTGAATTGACCTGTTGGGCCGCAAAGAACTGATTGCCCCGCAAGGGGGTAACTTCAGCCCAGACGGTTGCAACATCAGAATATGATTCTGTGATGCCGCCAAAGCTGTCTTTCACTTCAGCATACGATTTTAAGACAATTTGGCGGTCAAGGCGTCCGGCTTGCATTGGATCAATTCCTAAATATTTGAATTATCTTACATGAATTCTCTTGCACACAAAAGTTTCAATGCCCTCTCTGCCAATCTCTGATTCCATATCGTTCCTGTGAACAACCTCAAACCCATGAGCCGCCATGAATTTAATAAAGCCATCGCGCCGATGATACCAGCAATGTTCATCAGGTCTGAAATGCTTTGACGCGAGAACGTGTTGCAAGTTTTCATAGATAGGAATTGAAACAAGCACAAGCTTTTTCACATGCGCTAAAATCGCCGCTATATCTTGGATATGCTCGAGCGAATCAAAGAACGTCGCGCAATCAACATCATCTACATACGGATCAAAAAACAGGCCGCTTTCATTCAATATGTCGATTGCAACCGGGTTCACGTCAAACCCATAACATCCAACCGTTCGCATGAACTGGCCTGAACCGATGCCAACATCAACCATTGAGCCGCAATCTTCAGGAAACCACTTTTCCACCAAATCAAAGCGGGCATCATTCAGGGCAATGCCAATCTTTGTTTTTTCATACCCAACGTATTTTTCAAAGTAATCGGCATCATATGGCGTTTCTTGAAGCGGCAAATACCCCATGCCCAAATCATGCCGCCACGTAAGGCCTTGTGCATCGTGAAGCTTCAGGGGCGGTTCCGAATCATAGTAACGATTTCCAGACATTGAATGTTTCCTTCAGGTTGGGAATATCTTTGATGCAATTATGCTTCATATCCTTGCACATGCAAAGCGGGTCAGGGCTGGCGAAGTGAAGCGCATCAATATTCATGGTGTCATTGGTGATTTTTTCCGGGGCGTTATAGCCGCCACACCCGCCCATAATAATGAACGCCGGAACGCCAGAAGCAACGGCAAAGGGAACAATCCAGCCCACGCCGCCAACGATGCCAGCGGCCCCCTGGCACAGCCCAAGCAATTCAGGCATGGACAATTCGCCCTGATGATAAATTTCATCAGCATACGGCAAGTCACCTTCAGCCCATTCCTGGCCATCTTCAAAATCTGCCACGCTGATGATGTGATATTTCGCGCGCAACCACTCAATCACATCAGCAATATATTCAGGCTTTGGGTTTCGTGATGCTGCAAACCATTCTTTGCGAAGCGTTGCCGGGCGAACAACGATGTACGGCTTGTTAATTTTCGGCCCCTTAAATGATGGAAGCCCCCAAGTTGGTTCACATTTGAATATTCTGGCAAAATCATCAGCAATATTTGTCCCCGCCCCATAGTGAACATTCAGGGAAATATCAAAGCTGGTTTCATATGACCAAAAATCAGGCGCAAACCGCGTCATGTTCTTAGCCTGTGTTCTCAAATTGGTTTGACATTTTTGGAATTTAACGCCGTCCATATCGCTGAATAATTCAGGCCAGGGCGTCGCAATATGAATTTTATGCTCTTTCGCCAGCGTGCGGACGAATGCGCTCATGTAAATACAATCACCTAAACCGCGCATTCCATCAATCTTGATTTTCACAGGCTCCCCCTCTCAAAACACTCAAGGGCCGTGCGCCGCGTCATGTTCACGATTTGCAGCCCTGCCTTTTCCATCACAGGCGCGGCCTTGCGGTAATGCTCAATCCATTCCGCGTATTGGCTTGGCCTATCAATCTCCCTGGGGTGATCGCCAAAGAAGTGCTTTTGTTCCCCTGGTTCATGGCCAAGGTCATAACCAAGCAACCAAATATCCCGGTGCCCATGCAGATACGCAAGATTGATCGCCTGAAATCCTGAATTCTTTCCGTAACACATGGGCGGCTGTGTGTGAAATAAGCCCTGTGAAGTGCCCGGCATGTGATTAAGGCCCCAACGTTCAGCGGCTTGGTCGTTTGTAGTCCAGCGCGCCCCCTTGAAGCCTTGAACGCCGTTGTGATGGTCCCACCATGTGCCATCACAGGCATATAGAACATCTGCCCAAGGTGCCAGCGTGTGAACATCATTCACAACGTAAATTTGCCGCCCCAAATATGAACGGCATTTATTAACATCTTCAATTGTGAGTGATGGCCCGGAAGCAATGATAATTGCGCTCAAAATCAAATGCCCATATCAATACGATACGGCATCAGCAGGCGTTCAACGGCAGGGTTGACGTGATAAGCGCCAACCGCGCCCTGTGCGGTTTCTTCCCGCACTTCATACATCCCATCAAGAATCAAATACATGGCTTGCACAATAGGCTTAGGCGTTCCATTTTCCGCTGGGCTGTTAATATCGGCATAGCCCGCCGTGTATGTGATGGTCACAGCGCCGATTTGTGAGCGTGTGGAAGGCCAAGTCTCCCCGAATGCGGGGGTTAGCTGGTTTTCGCTCAAGATGTGGCTGGAAACGGTCTGTGTTGCTCCATCATCATCAACGTATGAAATTGAATCAACGGTTGAAACGTCACCAAACGGCAAGGGAATGGTTGAAGAAACAACGCCAGAATCGCGCGATGTGAAATCATCAAGCACAAGGGTTCGCGTTCCCGCCGTCACAGAACGGTTCATAAAGTTTTCAGCAGCAACCCGCGCCGCTTCAATGAGCCTATTCATCAAAGCAAGTTCAGGGGTTGGCGAATCGCTGGCACCGTCTAAGCGTAAGAATTCGGCGGCTTCAGCGGCGGTGATGGGTTCGCTCATTTGCGGGCTTTACCTTTGCGATTGCCGCGCTTCTTTGGTGCTGGCTTAGTCGCCACAGATTCAACGGCTCTTGTTTCAATGCTTTTGCTCGAATCATATACTTGCCCTGCAATCCGATGAACAGGGTCCGTCTCTGGCATTTCATTCACAACATCAGCGCCAACAACAGCATCAGGATGATCCACAAGGCCCTGTTCTTTCCAAACATTGAAACGCGCTTGCGTGATCTTTAGCGGGTCGCCTTGCGAAAGGTTCCCATGAACAGGGCTTGAAAAGGCGCGCTTGGCAACCGCATCAACTAATTTTTCTCCAGGCATTTTGTGATTCCTTCAGGCATAAAAAAAGGGGCGCTGCCAAATCATAGCAGTGCCCCTTTTTTATTTCAATGCGTTTGACTTAGAGGGTCAAAGCACCAAAGCGAGTTTGTGCAGGCTTCAAGGTTGCCAACGCCGTGCGCTTTTCACCGCGCAACGTCACCAAGTTTTTGGTGAAATCGTCATTCACAAAGCCCAATTCAACCGAAGTGCTTTCACGGTTCAGATGGTCATACGTGTTGGCGAAATCGGCCATATGGAAGCTGCCGGAAGTCATGTTATTGCTCAACACAACAGGCAGGCCCCAAACCATAGGAGTGATGGAACCAAACGGGTTGCCAACAACATACTCAGAAGTTGACGTTTTAAGGCGCTCAATTGCGCCCCAATCTGCGGGGTTCATAATCACGCCATCAGCAGCATAATCTCCGCCAATGATTTCGTATTTTGCACGGTTCAGGCTGTCCAAAGCCGTATCACCCGAAGTGGGGGTGAACGCCGTCCGGTTGGCCGCGATGGTCATGCCGGAAATGTTCTGCCCGGTGCCGTCACCAACAAGCAACTGCAAATCTTCGCGTGCATCAACACCGTAACGAATGCGGGTGTCAATATAAGCAGCAACAGCCGGGGCATCTGCCAAAATTTGCTTTGATGCCTTGATCCAGTGAGCAATGGTGCGGATGTTCACCGTTTGCAATTCAAAGGTAATGTCGGTTTCAGGCTTCAATACACCTTCAGCCGTTTCAGCAGCGTTGTTTGTAAACGCCAATTCGCGGGTGAATTCATATGCGTTTGAGGTCGTTGGGATGGAAACCAACAAATCAGCAATGCGTAATGAACGGAAAGCGCCCGCAACAATACCGCCCTTGCGCTCAGGGCGAACCAAGGTATTCGAGTTTTCAGGCGGTGAACCTTCTTGCCCGGTGATGGTGTTAGCCTGAATGTCCATGCGGAACTTGCTACCGCTGGACAAGCCTTCAGCAAACGCCTTGTAGCCATCAGAATCAACGATGATTTGGCCCAAAGATTTAGGGGCTTCTCCGCCACTCATGACGCCAGCCGCAATGCTTTGTTCAACTTCAACCAAAGTTTCAGCAAGAGCAGCAACATCAGCAACAGCTTTTTCAGCAGCGGCCAGGGTTTCAGCTTTTACGTTTTCGCCAGCGGTAACGACTTCAGCGATTTTGGCCATCACTTCATCATTGCTGGTTTTGAACTGAGCCTTCAACGCTTGGATCAGTTCAACGGGGTCTCTTGGTGCATCAGCACGGGCAAACATAATGCCGCGTGCTGGCGTGGCCATAGCCATGCTTGCCATTGCTACCCCGGCAATAAGGGTTTTCGTTTGTTTGGTCATAACTGGTTATCCTTTGATTTCTGCAAGAAGATCGGAAAGAGCCTTTACAAGCTCAGGGTTATCAACAGCGTTTTGCGTGTTGGTTCCGGCAGCGTCTTGCGTACCAGCTAATTCACCAAACATTTTGCGGCGCTCGGAACGCGGCACACCTTGTTTAGCAAACATTACATCAACTTTACGTTTTGCAGATGTGGCTTGTTCTTTATCTTCAACCACTTCATCTGAGGCAAGGAACCCATCAGCAAAACCGTCTTCAACGGCGGTTTCGCCGTCCATCCAAGTATCTGCATCCATCAGCTTGGCGATGCCTTCAGCGGGCATGCCTGAACGGTCTGCATATACGTTGGCCATTGATTTATCGAACACGGCAAAGGTTTCAGCAGCTTGCCGCATATCGTTTTGGTTCCCCATTACAAGGCCCCAAGAATTGTGAATCATCATAAATGCAGACTTGGCAATCTTCAGTTCATCAGCGGCCATTGCGATAATGGATGCGGCAGATGCGGCCAAGCCCAACACGTTCACGGTAATTGCACCATCGTGTTCACGCAACATATTGTAAATTGTGACGCCCTCAAAGAAATCGCCGCCCGGTGAATTGACGTTTACAACAACATCTTTCCCAGCGGATTTTCTAAGGATGCTGCCAACAAGGCGGGAAGTAATGCCAGTGCCATCGTAATTTTCACCAATCGAATCGTTGATGTTGATGGTGTTTGCATCGTCGGATGCAGCAGATTTGACGGGTGCCCAATGATGGAACGCGCTGCTGGGGGCTTCCCACGTTGAACCCTTTGGGGCCTCAAGCGCCTGAACTGCTGGGAGTTTGCGAAGCGTCATTTTTCAAGTCCTCGATTGGAGTCATTTGCTGTTGAAGATAAATCTTATTCCCACCTTCAACGCCCGGTAAACTGTCATAATCCTTGCGGGCTTCATCAATCGTTTTTAAACCGCCTGCAATTGAAGCCGCTGCAATTTCGGTCCTCGTTTTGTCGTCGCCCCTTAGCAATGAACTAAAGTCAAATTCTGATTTGATCTTACCACGTTCAGATTTTGGCAAAAGGTTTTTATCAATGCTTGCTTCATAGCGTTCAAGATATGGGCGAATCGTGAACTTATAAAAGCCTTCCACAATCTGCTGAATTCCCGAACCCCAAACCGTTCCGGCTTCGGTATCGTTAATCAAAACGGACGGCACACCCCAGAACCGGGCTATGTCTTCAATCTCAAAGCGCCGGGTTTCTAAAAGCTGTGCATCTTTAGGCGTCAATGAAACCTGTTGATAGGTCATTCCAGCTTCTAAGACCTTCAAAGGATCGCCCTGGCCTTCCTGCAATTCAGAAAAATTGTCTCTTACTGCTTTTCTTTGATCTGGCTTTAGCGTGTGGTCGATCATTAGGATGCCAGTTGGCTTAAATCCGTTTCTTGCCTGTGCCGCAACCCTATCTTCTGCGCTGATTCCTGTGCCTAGCGCCCTTGATGCATAGCGCAAAGGACTTAAGCCAATAACAGCATTGCTTGGCATCATCATCACATGCCAAATATTTGCTTCCGAATAAACTTTGAACGTGCCGCCATCCTGATAGCCGTAAGATTTTGAGCCATCTTTTAACAGCGTCACAATCATTTGGTTAGCCATCAACGGAACCAAGCCAACGATGTTGTCGCGCACCCCGCGCTGAATGAGCGCGTATGCATTGCCGTTCATGGCAATGCTCATTGTCATAGTGTTTTTGAATTCAATGCCCGTCTGCCAACGGTTTGGCGCGGTGTTCAGCAGAAACGCAAGGGGATGATCTTTGACAAGCGTTTTTGTTCCGTCTTTGTTTTCTTCATAGAATCGAATGGGCATCCCGGCAACGGTTTCTGAAATGATCTTTGTGCAGGCCCACACAGCGGAAAGCTGTAAAGCGGTGTCATTGGTCACAGGCGTTGTACTGGCGGGCGTGCCGCTTGTGCCTTCTGACTGTGTGCCTTCTTGACGCCGCCCCGCTGCGCTGCCGCCAAACCAATTAGACCAAAAAGCCATATTTTTTACCCCAGAGTGAGCGGATCGCTTAGGAAAGCATCAATATCAACAAGGTCAATTTCCGGCTTGTCTCGGGACTTCAAACCCTTGGCCATCACCGTGGCAACCGCGCCATCAATTCTAAATCTTGCTTTATCTTTATCAAGCTTGCGGTTGCCTGACGGGTCAGATATTGACACAGCGTTGGAAAAATTCCAAGTCAAAACAGGGTTTCCGTTATGCTTCAGGTTTCCATTTAATATGCTTACTTCAAATTCATCAATCGCGTAACCCATATCTCTAAAGCCCTGCCCCCAAGGGCAAAGCCTCAAACCATCATTTTCATCTTCGCCATCTTCAAAGCATTCAATCTCTTGAATTCCTAAATCTTTAATTAACACATCCATGCGCCAACGGTCATACGCCAAGCCCACCACGTTATAAGTTTGCATCACATCATTCAGAGCAATTGCGATATATTCCAAATCAATCACCTTGCCCGGCACAACATTTAGAAAACCCTCTTTTTCCCATTTTTCATAGGGGGCGCGGTCACGCTTTTCATGTTCTTCCATCAATTCTTTTGGCTTCCAAAACCAAGGTTGAACCCTATCCCCATTTTCAGCAGAAATTGCGACAAGCGCGGTAAGGTCAGTTTTCTTGGAAAGATCAAGGCCCAAATAAATATCTTCACCCGGCACCAAAGCGCAATCAGGATCAAGGCAACCAAGCCATTCTTTCCTAGAAATCAGCGATGCCGTGCTATCCACCCGCATGTTTAGGTGCAAATTCATAAACGAATTTTCAAATGACGGCAGGCGTTCAGCCCGCGCCGCCTTGGCTTTGATGTAATCAAGATAAAGGAACTTGCCCAGCGCCGGGTTTGCTTGTTTCCACACTGCCGGATCATAAATGCCAAGTGTGGTTTCACCTTCGCATTGTGGGCACGCTGATTTTTTATCTTTCTTGGTTGGCTTAAACCGAACCTTGCATTTTTTGCAATATTGTTCGTCTTGAACGGATTCATCAACAGCATACAAATGGCATACAATTGTTGGGTCTTTTGACTTTATGCCATCGTCTATCATTTGCGAAAGAATGTGCTGAGGGTCTTTTGACTGTGTTGAAATAACAATCATCAACGGCTCAAAGCGCGCGCCCATTGCTGAATCAAGCACTTCAAAAAGGTCCATATCCTTGGCCTGTGCCAATTCATCGTAAATCACAAGGCCGGGGTTCATTCCGTGCTTGGTTCCCGATTCCCTAGACATAGCTTCATATGAAGAACCGTTTGCATAACACGAAATTGTTTTGGTGCTGGTAGTCACCCGAAGCAACGAAGCCAGTTCTGGGCACAATTTAATTATTTGCGCACAGATTTTAAAAACGATTGCAGCTTGCTTCTTATCATTCGCCGCGCTGTAAATCTCATTGTTCATTATTGCTTCTGGCCCAATCAAATGCGCCAAGACCAAACATGCAATAATCGTTGTCTTTGCGTTTTTGCGCCCTTTAGACAAAACAGCATTGCGGACAACCATCTTAGGTTTGCCATTAAACATTGCGTGCGGCTCATAAATCGCACGAATGAATTTCTTATGCTCGGGAATTAATTTGAAGCGTTTGCCCGTGTCCTTACCGCTTGGCACCTTCAGCTTTTCAATAAATTGAATGACCCTATCAGCGCGGCCTTTTATTTTCTTGATCTTCAACCTGTGGCCTTACCGCCCGGTATCGCTATCAGGTCGCCAAACTCGGTTTCAGCTTCGGACCCACCTTCCCCCAAGCCGCCGTCTGCATAAATGCCCAAGGATTGACGCGCTGCCGGATCAAGGCCAAGGCTGCTACCCAAAGATGCAATCTTTCCCATGGCATCAGACAAAACACCACACGCCGGGTTTCGCACAATGTTGCCAGTTTTGTTTTCAAGCGTGATCCCTGATTTTTTAACTTCAAGCGCCGCCGTGCGAATCATACTTGATGCTTGGCAGTACGAAGCCAAAATGATTGTATCAACGCTTGCATAAAAGTTTGGCGGCATAGATTTCAAAATTGAGTGCCATACTTTCCCGCCTTCAACATCAAGCCAGCTTGGAGGCTTTGGCACGCCAGAAGCTTTCACAGCATCAGGCTTCGGGGGCCGCTTGCCGGGGTTTCCGTTCAATTTATCTAAGCGTTTGTCTTTGGGTTTAGGGCCGGGCTTCGCCATGTTTTTTTATTCCTATTTTTTACAGGCTCTAACTTGCGGCGTCTATATTTGTGT
>Ga0222664_1000990_pt1 | contig 12140 bp, 10 predicted proteins | sample AntAcemetagen604_FD_181147 | JGI IMG/M metagenome (GOLD analysis project Ga0222664, IMG submission 181147) | Saline water microbial communities from Ace Lake, Antarctica - #604 | ecosystem: Environmental > Aquatic > Non-marine Saline and Alkaline > Saline | place: Antarctica: Ace Lake...
AGGTGCCGAACATTGCCGTCGCTATGGACGCTTGGGCAATACTAGCCTGTTATCCCCAGGGTAACTTTTATCGGGTAATCTCCGGCGGCATCTAAAGCCAACCATCGGTTCACTATGCTCTACTTTCGTATCTGTTCGTCATCTACGACTCACAGTCAAGCTGGTTTATGCCATTACACTATCATCACGGTTTCCATTCGCGATTAACCAACCTTGAGACCCCTCCGTTACGATTTAGGAGGGTAGCGCCCCACTAAAACTGCCTGCCACGCACTGTCTCCGACGGGTTTTGCCCGCCGGGTTAGAGACTACCAAAATTAAGGGGGTTATTTCACTGGCGACTCCACGGTACCCGAAAGCCCGCTTCAAAGTCTCACCCCTATACTACGCATAAATTCAGTAGCCCCAATACGAAACTACAGTAAAGCTCCTGGGGTCTTTTCGTCTAACTGCAGGTACCCGGCATCTTTACCGGGATTGTATTTTCACCGAGCAGGTCCTCGAGACAGTTTCCCACTCGTTACGCCATTCGTGCACGTCGGAACTTACCCGACAAGGAAATACGCTCTATAATTCCTTCTTTCCGATATCCCGAAGAATATCTTATGGTCGCCCTTGAACGACACTGCACACATATAGGACTCTATCTTTACCACCATCATACTTGCGTACATGCTGCGGTACCAAACGTTGGTCTCTTGTTGATTTGGTTTGGATTATGCCTGTCTTTCGATCAGGCAAGGTAACTGTGGCTAGGCTGCTTACCAGCTATAATCGTTCCAATCCGTTCAGCGCACTTTGTGTCCAACACTTAGTGTTGGACAAATGCGCTGAACCTTAGAACGATTATAGTTATCGCTGACATTTACCGGGGCTTATACAGTCCAGCCCAACATATAAATACATTGGACCCCCCGTATTTAACCTTCCGGCATAGGTCAGGCGTCACCCCCTATACTTCCACTTTCGTGTTTGCAGGGAGCTGTGTTTTTGGTAAACAGTCGGCAGGAAATCTTTCGCTGCGGCCCCAATACACCCGAAGGTGCAGGGGCAGACCTTATCCCTAAGTTACGGTCGCTTTTTTGCCGAGTTCCTTGAGGACCTCTCACTCGTTCGCCTTAGTCTTCTCGACTCTACCACCTGTGTCGGTTTGCGGTACGGAACCGTTATGTTTAACCCAAACGAAGTTTTTCTTGGAAGCGTGCTCCCTACAATCTCTTTGCCCGAAGGCTCAGATCTAGACCCTACTCGCGCTATTGCTACCCGGATTTACCTAAGTAACACGCTCATAGCTCCAACCCCAATCCAGTAAGGGGCCATAGGTACAACGCTCCGTCCCTCCATAGGAACATAACAGTGTGCAGGAATATTAACCTGCTATCCATCGAGTCCCCCATTCGGGATTCCCTTAGGACCGACTAACCCTTCGCTGATCAGCATCGCGAAGGAAACCTTGGTATTTCGGCGGGCAGGGTTCTCACCTGCCTTGCGGTTACTTGTGCCGGCATTCTCACTCCTCCTTGCTCCATCGTCGCTCACGCGTTGAATTCATTGCAAAGAAGGACGCTCTCCTACCACGCATATATTCCGAAGAATATACACATCCGCGATTTCGGCAATATACTTGAGCCCCGATCATTTGCGGCGCAAAGACTCTCGATGAGTGAGCTATTACGCTATCTTTAAAGGATGGCTGCTTCTAAGCCAACCTCCTCACTGTTTACGAGTCTTCACATCCTTAAGATGCACTGAGTATATATTTAGGGGCCTTAATCGGCGATCTGGGCTGTTCCCCTCTTGACCAATGGAGCTTCGCCCCCATAGTCTAACTGCCGCGCTGTTAACCTGCTGGTATTCGGAGTTTGATAAGAGTAACGAGATTTCTCCCTGTTTACTCTTTCCAGTGCTCTACCCCCAGAGGGAACACGCGACGCCAACCCTAAAGCTGTTTCGGAGAGAACCAGCTATTACGGAATTCGATAAGCTTTTCACTCCTTACCACAAGTCATCCGATGATTTTGTACGGTCAACCGGTTCGGGCCTCCACGACCTATTACAGTCGCTTCACCCTGCTCATGGCAAGCTCATCCCGCTTCGGGTCGTACCCCTGCCCTATAGTCGCGCTATTCACGCTCGCTTTCACTGTGCCTCCGTGGGGATGCCACTTAGACAAAGGACAAAGGTACACTCGCCGGCTCATTCTTCAATAGGCACGCCGTCGCCCCGCAGGGCTTCGACTCCTTGTAGATGTATGGTTTCAAATCTATTTCACTCCCCTCTCCGGGGTTCTTTTCACCTTTCCCTCACGGTACTAGTTCACTATCGGTCTCCAAGAATATTTAGCCTTTCCAGTTAGTTCTGGTAGATTCACACGGGCTATTCATGTCCCGCGCTACTCAGGAATACAATCAACAGAGTGTGTAACATTTCGAATACAGGACTATTACCTTCTGGGGTCGAGCTTCCCAACTCGTTTTCCTATATTACACTTTTGTAACTCTGCGCAACTAAATGCCGACTGTACCCTACAACCCCACACATATAAATACGTATGGTTTGGGCTGTTCCCGTTTCGCTCGCCGCTACTTGGGGAATCGCAAGAACCTCCTTCCTGAACATAATGGCGCTTACGCACCTGTCCAGGAACAAGTCCCTGAACACGATGCGTTAGCATCTGTCCAGAAAGGAAGTTCCAATATTGCTTTCTATTCCTCTAGGTACTGAGATGTTTCACTTCCCTAGGTTTGCTCCTGCATACACAGGTTCCTACTGATAGTAGGAGGGTTTCCCCATTCGGAAATTTCCGGGTCAAAGGTTATTTGGCACCTCACCGAAACTTATCGCAGCCATATTACGTCCTTCATCGCTTCTTGAAGCCAAGGTATCCACCATACACCCTTCGTTCCCGTAGGGAACGCTGTACACCGCTGTACAATTTTTGAGTGTTACCCATCAGCGGTATCTACCAAAAGATTGCTGATGGGCTGTCCGCAGATACATACTGCGGACGTGTCGTGAGCTTCGTAGAGAAACCGTTCACACCACCAACGCGATGGTGGTGTGAACGGATCGGGAATCATAGGGTCAGCGCTGACCCTTATCATCAAATCCATGAAATTTCACCTGCACTTAAAGAAGTCAGGGAGTGACGACATGGTGGAGCCTTCTCCTCTACGAAGCTCACGACGTTTGTGTTTGTGTGTGTCAGGGACGAAAAGACCCTGAACGATTTGTTCAAACTCTAACCCGACACACACTACCTTTGTCATGCAGATGATTTCCGTAAAGAATATCTACATGACGTTTGCCTACCCGACGTCGAATCTGGGTAGGACTTGGCGAAGTGGGTCTTATCAACCCCAGCGTGATGCAAGCATCTCGTTGTTTTACTTCTGAATATGCGATTACCTGACCCTGCCAGGCAACTCTTATTTCACGAATTACGTTTCAGTGATTTGTATGACAAGCATACAAATCACATCCACTCGGTCATGCGAGGAAAAGTATGAACACTAACGTGTTCGCACTTTTCCTCGCGCGACTCTCGCTCATAAGATCTGTCAATTGTGACTCGCACTACCCTCAGTTTCAAAAGAAAAGCCGCGATATGTCGCGGCAGAAAACGATAAAGTTTTCAATGCTACGACAGGGCTTTTCGATTGATACTCATAGTTACGTGCTGGCCATTCTATAGGAAAGCAAAATAAAGTCAAGCATCTGTTCGGGATATATATTGCTAGTTATCCACTGGTTGTACACAGGTGACGAAAAGGTGAAAAACGGTGGGAAAAGCGTGCGCTTTTCCCACCGTTTTTCTGGTCACTTAAGCCTCTATTTACGACCGGTTTTGGTGGTCATTACTGTGTGACATTTGACTGATGATCTTACTCGCTGCGTCACGTCCACCCAGACCAAAGGCTAGTCCGGCACCAAGCGATAGTGCAAATACAATTCCCATAAACAGGATCTCGACCAGTTCGTCTGCGATCTGTAGTTGGCTCAAGACCGCCATGATTGAAAATGCCAGTACTAATGCGTAGGTTAATTTGCCGTACAGTTCGGCACTTTTGCTGCCAGCGCCACGCAGTGCGCCCATCAGCACGTCCTTGGCCAGTTGCGCCACCAATACACCGACAAACAGAATCAACGCCGCTGCAAATACTTGCGGCAAGTACCCAAGCACTACTTCACGTGCAAACACTGTCACCTGATTCAGTCCCAAGATGTCAAACGCCACAATCGCGAACACTAACACCATAAACCATTTGACAAGTGATCCGACAAGCTGCCCAGGCTTAAATGCGTACCCGGCCCGTTCTGATAGATCGTCCACCCCAGCTTTATCAAGCGCAGTGTCTAGTTTCAGCGTATGGAAACCCTTGGTGACCAACTTTCCCAAAATCCCACCAACTAACCAACCTACTAACAGGACAACAACTGCGATCAGTACCTGCGGCACAAACTGCATCACATCAAACCATAGCGCCCACATCGATTGTTCTAATGAATTAAATAGATCGTATCCCATATATAACTATATTATATTGTAATAGGTAAATCATACCATGAACTACGGGTTGCCTAGCTCATACTGTGTGGCGTGATTACATCCGGTAGGTACTACTGGTCACCTCGTCTTTGACACCAATCCGGTCAACTAGGACTTGGTGGTTGTAATCAAAAAAGTCCCGGGTGAGTTTATCGTACATCCCAACGCGGTACATGAGGTCGTCTGAAGACATGGCAGCAAAGCGAATCTCTACACCAATCTCTGACTCTAGACCACGGATGGCTTTTTCAACTTTTGCTTGGGAAAACTTTTTCATCGCTAAAATAACGTCCAGTCGCTGCTCAAAGTCTCGCACAAACACGCCTGCCACACCAACAAAGTCGAGCGTTCCAGCCGCCCGCAAATGTTTGAGTAAGTTCTTGCCGTCGATTGGCGCCGTTTCAAACAGGAATGTTTGCAGCGCTTGCAACTCTGGGAAGTCTTTGTTGAGGGTGTAGCCGATGGCTTTGCTTTTTTTGGTATGTCCAGCCTGCTCGATATAGATGGTTTTTTGTTTGATAACGCCTGCTTTCTCGAGCGCTGTTATTTCGGTACGAGCTGTCCGCCGCACCAGACGAGCGCGTTTACTAATGTCGTCAAAGAGAAAATCTTTTGACGGATTAAACAGGAAAAACCGCAGGAGTTTTACTCGGGCAGCACTACCAAACAGAATTGCGAGCGGATCGACAGCCATAATATGGGAATAAACAGTAAGTAGTCTAGAGTATATCACGCAGCTGGATTTATGCCGATGGACAGACAATTGGGGTGGTGGTGTAACAAAAGAACGCCACACCCTAAGGCGCACCGTTCTTTTATTACACCTAGTTGAATAGCAACTATTTTAGTGTAAGCAAAGCTTTCTCTCTGCTTTCGCTCGGTTATGGACAAGTGAACTTGCCCGCAACGCTCACTTACTTGAGTGTGACCTTTGCTCCAGCAGCTTCTAGTTCTGCTTTGAGGGCTTCGGCGTCTTCCTTCTTCATTCCAGCTTTTACTTCTGCTGGGGCTCCGTCTACCATTTCTTTTGCTTCCTTTAGACCTAGTCCTAGAGCAGCTTTTACTGCCTTGATGACAGCAATTTTCTGCGCTCCGGCTTCAGTTAGTTCAACGGTGAATTCTGACTGTTCCTCGGCTGCATCACCACCACCGGCTGGGCCAGCAACTGCTACGGCAGACGCTGATACTCCAAATCGTTTTTCTAGCACCTTCACTAGTTCGTGTAGTTCAAGTACGGTCATCTTCTCGACTTGGTCGATAAGTGCCTTGAACTCTTCGGGCACTTCAACTGTTTCGTCAACATCAGTTTCTGATGCCACCTCTGCAGCTGGCTCTTCAGCCACCACTTCTTCTGTAGTTTCTTCAGCAACTTCTGGTGCTGCAGTCTCCTCTACAGCTACTTCTTCGGCTACTACTGTTTCGTCTTTTGTTTCTTCAGACATAATAATTATTTTATTACTAAATTGTAAATTTAGTGACTTATATAAGTTGTTCAGGCGTTGGATTGTTCCAGGAATCTGCCTTAGGAACGGGCAGATTCGGAACTAAATTCACAATATGCCTTTCAGGCATTTGTTTATTTATTTTTGTCTGCAATAGCATTGAGTCCCAATACCAAACCTTGGATTGGTGAGTTGATAACGTTGACAAACATTCCTCGCAACACTGGCAGGGCTGGGATTGAGGCGATTTCGGTCATCTCGGCTGCGTCTTTGTATACCCCTTGAAATACTCCTCCCACAATCGCTAGATTGTCTTTGTATTTGCCGGCGTATTCTTTGATTGACTGCGCGGGTGCAATTGCGTCGGTACTGTACGCCAAAGCGATTTCACCTTCAAGTGGCGGCAGTTCCCCTTCAAACGAACCATCAAAGGCGCGTTTCATCAGCGTCTTTTTGGCGACGTAGTAGTCAACTCCACGATCACGCAGGTCTGCGCGCATTTTTGTCGACTCGGTCACCGGCATACCGCTGAACTTCACAAACACAATTGAAGCTGCGTCGGTTTTGACACCGTCAAGCTTACTGAGAATGGTTTGCTTTTTTGCTTGTGTAATTGCCATTAAAAATATGGGTTACGTTAATATATGTACAGGCCCACGATGGAGACATCCTTGCGGAGTATTCCACCCTAGGCTTCGACCCCATTATCGTTATAGATAGATGGACCTCGGCTGGCGTCGCAACTGCGACATTACCTGGCTTCCTTTACGAAACCAGACCAACTGTCATGAGCCTGTTGCTGCCGAGTATAACAGAAAGCTGCATTTTGTCACGCGATTTATCACAGAACTGACCAACCATATAACACCCCAACCACTCCCAAGACAAGAATCATGAGCATCACCACCGAAATAACCCCGACAAAACTAAGTAAGAATTTATAGAACGTTTTGTTGAACATCGAAACAGTATAGCAAACTATTGACCTGCAACATCTGCCTAGGCAAGGCCTAGGTCAAAGTGACATAGACGGCCGCGATGACCTAGGCCTTGCCTAGGTCAAGCTCTCCCCTGTTTCGTTTTGTAGCCAGTCTTGCAGCTCGTCGATATGATCAGCGGATGTGTAGAAATAGTCTGGAAATGGAGCTGGATTGATGATCACTTTTTCTGCGCGTTGTAGCTGCAGGTAATCTGGCAGACTCGAGTAGGGATAGTTTTGTAGAAAAGTTAACGTTTCTGACTGACTTAACTTGCTATTACTATCGGTCTCAGGCCGTGACCACAGCTTGAGTGGATTGAGGTGTATGTACGCGTACAAATATTTGAGATAGATATCTTCCCCTGCCCACCTGGACTGAAAAGGTCCCTCGAATAACGTTCCTCTGCGATTATATCGCTTATTAAAATACATTGAATAGCCGGTACCAAGCTTTTGCATAAACAGTGATATGCCATCATCGACTGCCGGGGTGAGTAGCAAATGAAAGTGGTTTGGCATCAGGCAATAGGCACCGATGTGTACCAGAGTCTCGCCGCGTTCATAGTGGTATGGCTCATTATTTTTGCGTAGAATATTACGCACATTGACTGACTCGACTGAATTAGAAACATACAATAATTTCATAAACCGCTGTCGATCAGTATCATCACGAAAAAGCACACGCTTATCTGTACCACGGTTGTATACGTGATAGAACTCACCAGATACGAACGGAACAGGGCGGATTGCCATTGTTGAAATAATACCACAATAAAAACCACCGCGCGGGGAGGTGGTTTTTAGTTTTGCCTAGGCAAGGCCTAGGCGGGGTTTGGAAAATGGACAAACGAAAAACCCCCGCTTTCGCGGGGGTTTTTCTTCCTCTAGTCAAACTCCTTGCAGAGTTGTGACAACTGTAACTAGAAACTAGTTAACGATTGTAACAACGGCTGTTCGGTAAGCTGTAACTGGAAGAGTGGCTTGTACTTGGTTTGGAGTAGCGGCTGTGGCTGCAAATGAAACTGAGTCCATTCGTAGTCGAGCTTGTGTATTCGCTGCACCAGGAACGTACGTTACTGTAAGTGTGAACGTTTCACTACCTCCTTCGTTGATTTCGAAGTATCCGTTGTTTTCATCAGCTGATGAAGTTAGGACAGATGTTGAAGTTCCAACTGTTACCGCGTTTCCAGCTCCGTCTCGTAGTGAGAACTGAGTTGAAGTAGCAGCGTTAGTTGAGATAAATACGTCTTGTTCAAACGCAGTTACTTCGATTTCGATTTCGTAAGTTGCGTAGTCGTTTGTGTTTCCGTCCTGTGTAGTGATTACAGCAGAAGTAGATTCCTTAGACACGTTAACTCCACTTGTTCGCAATGTGTGATAATCACCAGTTGCTGAACCAGCTAGTTTAGCTGTTCCGATGTCTTCAGTACCTTCAGCCTTGATAGCGTCAGTGTTAGCTGTTGTTACCAAAGCTCGTACTGTAGTACCTTCGTCACCTGAGTTAAGTGACTTGAATCGAAGCATAAGTTCAGCTTCTACTCGATCTCCAGCGTCAACTACAACGTCTCCGTCAACATCAAAGTTAAGGATTGAAGTAGTTGCTCCACCTAGACCAGCAGCAACTGTGTAGTCATCGATTGTAACACCGTCGATTGTTAGTTCAGCGTCGTCAACAAGGGCTGCGAAAGTAGAAGATGAAAATTCTACAGTTACAAATACGTTGTTAAGTTCGATGTCGTTAACTGAATCGTCAGTGTCTAGGTCAAACGCAAATACGTTGTACCAGTCAGACTTACTGTTGTTCTCAACTTGTAGAGTTGCTGAGTCTGGGTCGTTTGATGAAGTTTTTACGATCACCTCGTCCTCGAATCCAGCTTCCTCGATTGAGAATGTTTCTGTACCTGATGTAAGATCACCAGTTCCAATGTCAGTTGTAGCAACATCGTCAGCGTCAAAGAATCGCATTGATGTCACAGACACAGTCCATGTTCCCTTTTCGTCAGTGTCTAGGTTGTTTTGTGTAGAAACAGCAACCACGATTTCTAGTTCTTCGTCTTCCATCGCTACGATGTCAAGACCAGAGAATCGCATTGTTTGTTCGTCACTTTGGAAGTCGTCTTCGTCGCTAGCGTCTTCTTCAGCTACCATGTCACCATCTACCCATAGAGAGATAGTTTCAAACGCGTCAGCTGCTTCTGCACCTGATTTTGCGAATTTCACATCAAGTCGTGAGATTTCAGCGTCTCCGTCTTCGAATTCAACTGTAATTTCAGCAACTTCTTGGTCTGATGAACCTTCTTCGATTTCATCGTCAAAAGCTGAGTCGATTTCGAATGAGTCAAGTGAAGCTTCTCCACCTAGAGTCATGTCTGATGAATCGTCTTCATCCTCATCTGTGTCAACTACTGGTGCAGTTGTACATAGTGAGTTGGCTTTCGCTCGTGACATAGAACCGAAGTATCCGGTTGGGTTTACAAGTCCGCCTGGAGTAAGAACTTCAGCTCGGTACATTACTTGCATTTTAGAAACGGCAGCTGCAGTAGCTGGTCCGAAGAACATTGTTTCCATTCCAGCTGAACCGGCGCCTGTTACAGCAACGCGAGTGTCAGCGTTGGCGTTTAGAAACTGTTGTAGCTTCATAACGTCAGCTCCTTCTGATCCCATAGTAAGGTCTCGTGTCCATGTGTACGGACATACAGCTGAAGCTGAAGTAGCTCCTGTTGTTGTTCCGCCTAGCTGTGCTTCCAGTTGTTGGATTTGGGCTAGTAGCGCTGTGATTTGCGCTTGTAGATCAGTCTGCGCAGACGCTGCAGGAGCGTAGGCAGAAAAGATCATAGCTACTGCTACCGCTGCAACAGCGAATTTAGCAGAGATGTCTTTTGTAAGAGTCATATAATAACTTAATGTTTTACCGTCGTTAGTGACGGGTGTTGAGTGGCGGCTAGTTTTATAAGTCTAGTGCCCGTTCAACTGATATCTAATAATATGAATTAATTCATATTCACAATTGGGGTATCAAACCCAATTGCTCATATCACCAAACACCTACCCCGAAGGGTAGATGCCAGGCTGTAAGGCTAGTCTGAGTACGGTCAAGCGGTCGGTCACATCAGGAAAAAGAGTTCGGTAGTTTTGATATTTAATTATCAAAGTATCACCGCGGGGCTCGTCTTTATTCATCGGAAACCCGTATGAAAAAAGCGCCACTGCGCATACCCCACACTATAGCAACAATAGTGTATTAGTAAAGCATTTGAGTGTGTATGAAGCTCATCTTCGTACACATATCACAGCTTAAAAATACCGTTGCAAATAGCGAGTACTGGGTCTGGTGTATATGACGAGCGACATTGAACGTGTTTACTAGCTGCAACAGTAAAGAATATAAGTACGTTTATGTCAAGCTTTTTACGGGTGTCCAGGGGAGCTGTTGCTGCAACTACGATCAACCCAAACCTGTCCTAGACGCACGTCACTATTACTTATAAGACATCGTATAACAGCAGTAACACCGACAAAGTCACGAATATTTTATCTGTCTGATAGAAATTACTGCTTTACTACAGAGTAACGAGACCAACGTCTTTCCCCTTCACGCAACACTTGTCCTTTTTCTATAAGACTATTTAGTTCCCGTTGAATTGTCTTTTCTGATACGTCTGTGATTATCTCTGCGACGTCCTTGATGGTGGCCTGTGGCTTGGCTTCAAGGACAGTCTTGATCCGCTCGGCTCTGTCTGTTAGTTGGCTGTACACCAGGTACGCATCTGAACTAATGTCACCCGCTGGAACCTGGACCCGTTGCTGACGTTTGCGCGGTGAGGTTTGTGGCTTGGCATTGGTCTGGGTAGGAGTGCTGTTGCTTACAGTTACAGCGTGCAAGTCTTTGATTGTTAGTCCGGTGTTTTGCAGATAGTGATTGGTTAACTGACGCTGCACGACGTCGATCTGCTCGACTACTAACAAGGCGAGCTCTGGAGCAATAAAGCGGGCCGCCTGCGCCACCCTGATAGTGCTATCAAGGACTGTCAGTTGGTGCCGAACTTGCAGTAGCCTATCGGTCACAGAGTCGGGGGCTGATTGGAGTGTCTCTAAGGACAGGTCGTGTAGTCTAAAGGACTGTGTTTGCAGTGTTTGCGACAATCCAGTCTTACGGTCATCTTTGTCTGTAAAGGAAAGAACATAGAAAACAACCGAAACAATCTTCTCTATCTTCTTAAAGACATTATTAAAATACTCGACGTTATCGGAGAGTCTTTTGATGTCTATGACGTTGTCCGTTATATGTTGCATACTGATGTCCGTTATGTCGCTGATAAACTATCTAATGCCTTCACTATAAGGACATTTGGGAACTTTGCAAGTCCTTTTGATATTCTGCAGAGCTGACCACAACGTGATAAAATAGGTTCATTATTAAGTACTGACTCTCACCCTCATGGCTAGAAAAAAGAAACAAGTAGCGAAAGAAAAGACCGCCCGTTTTGAAGACTTATCACCGCATGCCAAGCAAGCGATTGCTGCGGTGCTGTTTGGGGTCACCGGGTTATTTTTTCTGTTTTCGCTACTTGAGATTGCGGGACCAGCTGGGGTATATACCGCGGCGGGACTGACGGCCTTGTTTGGTGGTGGTGCGTGGTTGGCACCTATTATATGTGTCGTATATATTTTTGTGCTACTCAACCCTAGCGATACCAGTCAGGAGATCAGTGGCTCTAAAAAGATCGGCACCCTGTTGTTGTTTGTGTCAGCCTTGGGTGCGTTACATGTGTACGATCCGGCACTGCAACTGGGTGGCTGGACTGGCTGGTTATTTGCCGGACCCCTACACGCTTTGTTCGCCCTTAACTTGGCACGCATCCTCACCGGTGGAGCAATGCTGATTGCGTTTTTCTTGTTGTTCAATACTGGCTTGCGCTTGCCTAAGCGTGCAGACAAAGAACCAGTTGACGACGATAGTGACATTGAGGCGATCGCAGCGGCGATTCCAGACGATGCCAGTAGTGACGATGAGACAAACGAAACCGCCGGAAGGTCAAGCGGGTTGGCGTCGATGCGACAAAAAGTAGCGGCGTCGGTTGGCAAAGCATCACCCACAGGTGACATCATCGTTAAGCATTTCCAAGGGACGTATACCCCGCCGCCATTAACACTCTTGAACAAAGAGAAA
>Ga0222664_1000992_pt1 | contig 12126 bp, 1 predicted proteins | sample AntAcemetagen604_FD_181147 | JGI IMG/M metagenome (GOLD analysis project Ga0222664, IMG submission 181147) | Saline water microbial communities from Ace Lake, Antarctica - #604 | ecosystem: Environmental > Aquatic > Non-marine Saline and Alkaline > Saline | place: Antarctica: Ace Lake | collected...
TCAGGTAATGAAGGCGAATCGAATACTTTTTATAGTCCATATATAGATTTAAGAAATCAACAAGATATCGATTTTACATTTTTTCATCACATGTACGGAATTGATATCAATAAACTAGAAATTGATATTGATACTAGCAACCAAAACATATGGTTACCCTTATTTTCTGATTCTGCAGAAAAAGGAAATTTTTGGATTTATAACAACATTTCGTTAAATAACTATTTAGGTAACGATTCGGTAAGAATAAGATTTGTAGGTTACAAAGGAGCTAGCTTTAGGGGAGATATTGGAATTGACAACATTCAAATAAAGCAAAAAGATTCTACTGATGTTGCCGCTTTAAGTTTAATTGAAGGAGATTGCTTTATGGATACTTTGAACTCATTTATAATGAGTGCTAAAAATAATGGATTAAGCACTTTAACTAATTATTCGGCCCAGTTATTCGACCCTAATAATTTACTTTTAAGTACAGTTTCCGACTCGAATATTAGTATTGCTGTAGATAGTGTTTTTAGTATTGAATTTCAGAATATTGATAATAAAATAAGTGGGCAATACAGAGCAGAAATAACAGCTTTTGGCGATACTAATAGCTTTAATGAAGAAACCGTTTTTAATTATTCTCTTTCTCTGCCAACCTTTTATTCAATTTCAGGAGCAAATCCTTTACTAGTTACTTATTCTTTCAATGGCCTTAACCAAAACCATCAATGGTTGGCGACAATAGCAGATAATGGAATTAATAAATCTGTCTTTTTAGATAGTAATTTAACCGCTTCAATAAATGGACTAGAAGGTTTAACCCAATACTCAATTGACCTTTACGAAGTTTGCCAAACAGATACCTTTTATGTTTCAACCGGCAATGTAACAACAGAATGTGGGTTGCAACCACTTCCATTTTTCCAATCTTTCGAAACTTTTAATGAGTGTTTTTCAACTGAAAATACCCCAGTTAATGATGCTAATTGGTACAGAACGACCTTCTTCTCCAATTTAATTTATCCGACTGACGGGAATGCATATATGAGAGGTTCAACTTTTGGAGCTGGAGATACTGGATTTATTTATTTAACCCCCATCAACTTAAAAACAGAGTCCAACCCAAAATTATATTTTGATTATTTTATAGAAACCTCATTAGGTGCGCAAATTATTGTTCAGGCTGACACCGCAGGCATTGGTCAATGGAGCACATTATTAACAATTAATAGTACTTCAAAAACAGATTGGCAAGACACAGCTTTATCGCTCAATAATGTTAATGGAGACTCAACCATTATTCGTTTTTTAGCTATCTCAGGCGCTACAAATAATTCTTATGCAATGGGATTAGATAATGTTTCTGTTTATGGAGACCAACTAGTTGATTACAATTTTATTGAGTTGAAAACACATGAAAATTGTGCATACAAAGACAGTTTAGAAACAGAATTAGTTTTTACAAACTCAGGTTTAAATACCATTAATGGCTTTCAGTATTATCAAAAAATAGGAACTCGTGGAGTTACAGAATTAATAAATACTGGAGACACTGTTTTGAGCGGTGATACTTTAGTAATTTCTCTAGGTAGAATAAAATACGGAACCCAAGTAATAGCTTTTTACAATGATTTGGCCGACATCATTACCAACAACAATTCAATATCCCAAACTGTAGAAAATGAAATTTCTGTTTCAACCACTTTATCAAATGATTCAGCAACTTTAGTTTTTGAATTTGCTGAAAACAGCGCTAACGAATTTATTTTAGGCTATGGAAAAACATCACCTAAAAACTTTACAGATTTTATTGAAGAAGGAATTGATACAATTCAGTTTCAAAAAAATGATACTGTCTATATTTCTAATTTAACACCTGGCTATTCCTACCTATATCAAGTAAAAGAGGTATGTAATTCTAAACCCGGAACCCTGTTAAATTATGATGTTGTAAATGAAGATGAGTTTAAATTTAAAATGCCGTGTGCTGATACCTTAGCCATCGGATATTTTGAAGATTTTGAATTATTTCCTAATTGTTTTAATAATAGCCAATTTTCAAATCATGCAGATTGGTTTGGGAGCCAACAATTTTTTTCAACTTATGGTCCGCAAGAATTACAAAACAGCACTTATTATCATAGAGCTTCTGGTAGTTTTGGCGGCGATTCAAATGTTACTGTTTCTCCTTATTTTGATCTAACAACAAACCAAACTCCCATAGTTTCATTTAATTACAGCATGTATGGTCCTCAAATTACAGGGTTTGTGGTTCAGATAGACACAGGAGGTGAATGGAACACAATATTCTCAAAAAATGGAGATCAAGGCGCTAGTTGGAAGCAACAAATATTACGATTGCCAAATTACCGCAATAAAACAGCAAGGTTTAGATTCATAAATACTGGAAGCCAAAGTTCTTTATACTACCAAAATATTGTTGGCTTAGATAACTTTTTGGTTGATACTGTAGACAATTTGCAAGTTTTTAAAAATGAAAATATTTCCCCAAACACCGAGTTTTTTAATTTATCTAACCTATCAATAATTGCATTCGATTCAGTTTACATTCAAAATAGTACCTATTCAAAATTCTTTGATATTGATGCTGATAACAATCTAATTGCATCTAGTTCGGCTAACTTCAATTTTGAAAAAGTAAGTCAAATACATTTAGATATTGTTTATGAGTCTACCACACTTAATGATACTCTAGGAATTGACCTTGAAATTGAAAATGTTATAGAAAATTTATATGCTGGCTTGGGCAGTGCAATAAAAATTGAAACCAATGACCAATTTTCATTAAATGGTAAAATATTGCCCGACGGCGCAAACCAAACATTTAGCTTTTGGATGAAAAATAAAAACCAACCTCTTTATCCTCAAATGATAAATTTTGGTAGGTTTATTTTGGATTACTCTTTTACAGACGCCCAATTTAATGGGATTTTCCCTGGGCCAATTTCAGACACAGGTTGGGTTCATATTGCCCAAGTTTTTGATGGCAGTAATACTTATTTATTCTTGAATGGAGTTGCAGTTGACACTGGAATTGCATCAAATAATTCATATTCTACCAACTTTATAGGGAACCCTTCAGGTTCTCAAAATACAGGTGATGGTTTTAGGTTTGATGAAATTTCACTTTGGAAAAAACCACTTACCACAATTGAAATAAAAGATTTAATGAGTGGTGTAAAAAATCCAAACGACACAAACTTGGTAGCTTATTATAATATGGATTACCAAGAAAACACAACACAATTAAGCGATCTTTCAGGTAATGAATATCATTTAAATGCAGTTGTTGCTACTTATGGGAAATTCGTAAATGCTATTGATACAGTGCCAATTTATATTGTAGATACTACAAATATTCAAGCTACGCTAACCAATAAATTTTTATATGATCCAGATTCAAACAAGGTAGAAATATTGAGTTTTAATGGTGGCGGTTATTTTCAATTAAATTCAGACTCATCAGAAATAGTATTAAGCAGTCCATTAAACTTTTCCATACAAAATTCCATCTTGGTTTCGCTTACGGCTATAGAAAGTGGTGATAATAGCTTTGCTTTCACAACCTTTCAAGTTTTGGTAAATGCTTTTCCAAATTATCCTGACACTGCATTTAATTTGGTCGAGAATCCATTAGAGTTTGATACCGTATTTACTAATAATGTTTTTTACAGCAATACAGACAGAACTTTTACCTACTACATTTCAGACTCAACAGCGAATGCAATTTTCTACTCAGATTCTTCCAATGGAATAATATCTATAAAATCGCCCAGCTTTTTTGATGCTGAAGTTTTAGATACCTTTAATTTTTTCATGTACGCTTTTGATAACCAAGGATTTTTTGATTCTTCCTTAGTTAGAGTTATTATTATAGATACAATAGAGCCAATTTTTGTAGGCTTTGAAAATGCCGTTCAACTTAATGGAGTTGATGAATATTTAGAATCAAATAATGCAGTGCTTCCTGCAACAGGAGATTTCTCTGTTTCGGTTTGGGCAAAACAAAACTCTTTACAATCCTCTGCTTTCAATATTTTATCTCAAAATTCAACATTTAGTGCTTCAAACAAACGTTTTTACTTGGGCGCAAGTAATACAGGTGAAATAAAAATTGGAGATGATTGGGTGAATACAGGAGTTCAATTCCCAAGTGATTTAATGTGGCATAACTATACTGTTGTGCGGGCCGCAAGCGATATTAAATTATTTATTGATGGTGATTCGGTAGCAAGTAATATTATAAATTATGCTAACCCAGATTTACCAACCTTTAAAATTGGAGTTCAGTTTAGTGGAATTTCAGAGTTTTTTGATGGCCAAGTTGATGAATTGAAAATTTGGAATACTACCTTAAACCCAAATGACGTAAAAAAATACCTAGTAGATGCACCATCAGATTTAGACTCTACAATGATTTTATATTATGATTTTAATGCAACTAATGATTCAGTTTCAGATTTATCAGTTAACAATCAAAACGCATTGTTTGTAAACTTTGCAAATCCAAATAATGCCTATTTAAAATCTAATGATACGTTACCAGTATTTATTTCAGAGTTGATAAGCGATACCAATACACTTTTCACAACAAAAGCTGAAGACTCTGATAACAGTCAGTTGTTTTTTGAGATAATTGCTGCATCGGATAGTTTATTTACCATAAATGATTCTACAGGAGAAGTTTTCCTCCTAATTGACACTTCTCTCAATTTTGAAATTTCAGAAACACATTTTATCACCATAAAAGTTACCGAGCAAGGAGATTCACAATCTGATTCTGTTACCTATTTAATTAAAGTTATAGATGAGGCAGAGCCAATAAATACCGATTTAGAAATTACTTTTTCGGGAACTTATGGAGGTGGTTATGAATTTGTGCCTTTTGAGCAAAAGATTACAAATATTTACTCAACCATAAAAAACAATGGACCCGATTCCGTATTTAATTTCTTTTTGGTTTTAGATAATGGTTTAAACCTAGACTCAATTTCAATTGATACTATTTTACCAAATGAATTTAAAGAACTTAGTTTCCAAGTTTCAACCACAGGTTTACAAAATGGTGCTTATAGTTATGCTAGTTATATAGTTACAGATACTTTTGACTTGGTACCAGTAAATGATACTTTTAGCTTTAACTTATCTGTTAATGATTCAGTTTTAGCGAAATCAATTGTGGAAGATACTGCAGATTCAGACATCTATTTTGAAGTAAAGCAAAACACGCCTTCTATTCCAACCAATAAAAATCTTGGTATCAAGTTTAACTTAAACAAAGGTGATACCCTCACAGATGTAGGTTTTAACTTAAAAGGCTTAACCCTTTTAGATACTTTTAATATCAAGCTTTACACAATAGTAAACGGATTGCCCGATTCAGTTTTAGAAACCCAAAATGTAAGCTTTTCAGATACTTCTGATGGATTTAAATTCATTAATTTTAATTGCTTTAATTTCCTTGATTCAGGTTCTTATGCACTCTCCATTGCAAAAGACTCAATTGGCTCTTCTAATGCTAGAATCGTTACAAGCAGCACATATTTTGACTCCACTGCCCTATTCATCTTTAACAACCTTATGGTTTTTGATACTTTAAATTCTAAGGAGTTTGCTTCTATGCCTTTGTTTCAATTTAAATTTTCAGGTAGTTACAATTACCCTAATTTAATTGTAGGAAGTGATTCAATAACTTGCAGAGGAAACATCAAAGAATTAGGTTTAGAAAACGGAATTGATTCGGTTTTATGGAACTTTACCACTTTTAACCAAATTTATTCTATTGACTCTATTGGAATTGTACATGCAGATTATCAAGATGCAAATGGATGCTTTTTTGACGATGAAGTTTATATAAACCTTTTAAAAGAAAGCGCTTTTAATTATACCTCAGATACCATTATTGGTTGTGCCGATAGCCTATCATTAATGGCCAAATCTACTTGGGATAATTATTTGTGGCAAAATACGGGAAGTACTGATTCATCAACTAAAATATATACACCACAATTAGGATTAAATTTCTATTCGCTTTTAGTTTCTGACAGCACAGGTTGTTTTAACCAAGATTCAATTGGTGTTGATGTAAAATCACTTCCAAATTTAACCTTCAATGTTTTAGGCCCTTTTTGTGATAATGAAAATGATGTAATTATTGATACAGCACTCTATAGTCCATTGGGTGGAAGTTTTTCAAGTTTAATTCCTTTATCAGGAGATACCATTTTAATTTCTCAAATTATTGGAGGGCAAATTGATAGCATTACTTATTCTTTTACAGATACTAACGGATGTTTCAATTCTATAAAACAGGCCGTTGAAATAAAAGTAGCTCCAACTGCATCTTTAAATTTTGATTTGGTGAATTTAGATTCAATTTGTGGCAATGAAATATTAACCAATCTAGCAGGAGGCTTACCAACTTATGGTGTTTACAAAGGTTCCGGTGTAAATAGTGGTTCTTCATTTAATGCTGATTCGGCAGTTATAGGTATTAACCAAATTACATTTGTTGCAGATTCTACAAATGGTTGCTCCGATTCTTCAACGGCATCAATAACAGTACTAAGTCCCCCAAGTATTGACTCACTTTTGCTTGACCCAATTTGTTTAAATGAATCAATAGTTTCATTAAACGGAGGTTTTCCTTCAGGAGGTTTTTATACCGGAAATGGAGTAAGCAATAATCAATTTGACCCTTTAATTGCAGGCTCAGGATTTTCAAATATTACATACCTGCTTCAAGATGCATTTGGCTGTACAGATAGTTTAATAAACTCAATTGAAGTGTATAGTTTACCGCTTGTGAATTTTGCTGTTCTTCCACTTTTATGTAATAATGATACAGCCTTAAATTTAACCCCTTACGTAAACGACACCTCAAATACTTATTCTTTTGCAGGGACAGGTATTACCGGAGATTTCTTTAACCCAATAATTGTTAGCCCTGATACTGTAAACCTAATTTATACTGTAACAAATTCGAATAGTTGTATTAAAAGTGATACAAGCTCAGTAATTGTTTTGGCTCCGCCTGTAATTACTTTAAGTACCCCTCCAGCTATTTGTGATTATGACACTTTAAATTTATTAAGCTCTGTAAATCCATTTCCTATAGGAGGTTTCTTTAAAGGTGATTTTGTTTCAGATTCACTATTTAAAGCCGATTCAGCAAATACCTATAACTTAAGATATGTATTTGCAGATAGTACACTTTCAAAAACCTGTTCAGATTCATCTACCTTTAGTGTATTGGTAAATAAAACAGAGAATGTAACCTTAAACTTATCACAACTTAGAATTTGTGAAGATGTATCCAATATTTTAATCTCGGGTGGTTTACCTACCGGTACAGGAGGCGTTTATTCAGGTTCATTTACCAATAAAATTAGCAACCAGTATTTCTTTTATCCTCCTTCTGCAAATATAGGTCTTCATGAAATAAAATATACTTTCACAACCTCTGCAGGGTGTGTTGATCAAGCAGTTGACACAATTTTAGTAGACTCCTTACCTCAGGTTATTATTAATACAATACCCAATATTTGTGTTGGAGATGATTCACTCACGATAGATTCATTTGGTTTTCCACTTGGTGGAATATTTAGTGGAAATGCAGTTTATAATGATTCTGTTAATTATTTCTTTCTTCCAGACTCAGCTTCAGTTGGTGCGTCAAATCTTATTGATTATACTTATACAGATTCAATAACTGGTTGTACCAATTCCGATAATTACCTAATTACAATAAATCAAAAACCTGCACTTAATTTCGCCTCCTTACCTAATTTTTGTGAGAGAGACCCTGAATTTCAAATAACTCAATTTTCTCCTGCAGGGGGATTTTTTACAGGTGCAGGAATTACCGATACCAATAATTTATATTTCTTTAATCCAGATTCTGCTGGAGTCGGGCTCAAAACAATAACCTACAATTACACCAATGCAAATGGTTGTTCGAATACCCTTCAACGTTCTACCAATGTAAACCCTTTACCCAATGTTAATTTACAGCTGTTAGGAACTCCAATTGACACCCTATGTTTGGTTTCAACATCTCAAAGCTATCAACTAACTTACGGCACCCCATCTGGAGGTCAATACTCTGGTAAAAATGTAAGTTTTAATAATTTTAATTTGGGTAATGTTAATGCAGGTACAGATACTGTTTTTTACACTTATTCTGATCCTGTTTCAGGATGTACTTCTAGCGATACATCATATTTAGAAATTGTTAATCTACCAAATGTTAGTTTTATTTTAAATGACGATAGCATTTGTAATAATGCCGATACACTCATTTTAACAGGAGGAAATAGTACTTCCATTTTAGCTCAAAGTGTTTATTCTGGCCCTGGAGTTTCAAATGGAATTTTCTACCCTACACAAATAACACCTGGTATTTACAATTTAAATTTTAGTGTTTCTGATACAAATGGCTGTTCAGACTCTGCAAGCGCAAGTATTACAGTGCATCCTAAACCATCCTTATCCTTCAACGCAATTGCTCCAATTTGCTTAAACGATACTGCAATAATAAATGCCAATATTAGTGGGGCATTAACATGGAATTTTAAAATTTTAACCGCAACCACAAATACCATTACCCCTACAACTGGATTATTTGAAAGTTATCAAACAAGTGTAGATTCTATACAGTTTAGGTTAACAGATGCCAATAGTTGTTCTGATAGTGCGGTTCAAGCTATTACTGTTGATACCTTGCCTCTTGTTAACGTGGCCAACTTTAATGATGTTTGTAGAAATGGTAACCCAATAAATTTAAATACCGGAACTCCAATTGGAGGAACATATTTTTACAAAGGCAGTGCCGTAACAGGTTCACTTTCCCCAAGTACCTTGGGTGTAGGAACACATCAAATTTTATACACTTTTACAGATCAGAATGGCTGTTTTTCCTCAGATAGCAATAACATTGATGTAAATGCGGCACCATCAATTACTCTTTCAAATTACCCTAAAGTTTGTACCGATGGCAATGCAATTACACTAAATCAAGGTTCTCCTGTTGGTGGTATTTATACAGCTTCGCAAGGCATGTTAAATGATTCAGTTTTTGACCCAACAGTAGTTTTGGCAGGAAATTACAGTATTAATTACAATTTTGTTGATACCAATGGTTGCGACAGTTCTTTAGCAGGAATCTTGTTAGTAAATCCACTTCCTGTTGTTAACTTCAAAAACTTAATCCCAAGTTTATGTACAAATTCCGACTCAGTTTTTATTGGCGATTCGGTTAATTTCCCTGCCTTACCTCCACGTGGTTATTTTACAGGAAAAGGAATTGATTCATTAGGTTGGTTTGATCCTTATGTTGCCTGGATTGGTGGTCATAACATTTCTTATAATTATACAGATACCAATGGTTGCCAAAATTCTACTACAACTTCAATTATTGTAAATGGCCTACCAACCCCAATAATATTGCAAAACGAAGTTCAAATATGTTTAGGAGATACTGCTATTTTAGAAGCGCAAGGTGGTGTAGAGTTTTTGTGGGAAACTGGCGATACTTCTTCGATTATTAGGGTCTCCCCCGATTCATTTAAAACATATTCGGTTACTATAACCGATGGTTTAAGTTGTTCTAATTTTGGCAGTATTGATCAAGATGTTTACAATTCATTTTTTGTAAAAGCATTAAAAGATTCTGTAACTACAAATTTTAATACTGCAATAATTTTCGATTTACTTGCAAACGATAATGGAAATATAACCAGGTATAGCATTCTTGACGGTCCCTACAACGGTACGATTGATGAAACTTTTAATCCAGATTTAGAATATACGCCAAATACAGGTTTTAGAAGAGTAGATTCTTTAACCTATGAGTTATGTGATGACTTTTGCCCGACAGTTTGTGATACAGGAAAGGTTAGTATTCAAGTTTATGGTAATCCAAATGAATTTATTCCAAATGGGTTTTCTCCAAATAGCGATGGAATGAATGATACTTGGGTAGTTCCAGGCATTGAGCAATTCCCAAATAATGAGCTTATTATTTTTAACAGATGGGGCGATGTTGTTTACCAAGCAGCCCCCTATACAAATGATTGGGCAGGCGAATCTGGAGGAATTTTAAGTATTGGTAGCGATAGATTGCCCGATGGAACCTATTTTTATATTTTGAAATTAGATAAGAGCGATTCATCTGATGGTTTAACAGGAACTATTGAAATGCGCTCTAAATTATGAAAAGACTAAGCTCCATATTAATTTTTTGCTTTGTATTAGTTGCAGGGGTTAGCTTTGGTCAAAATCGATTTAGCATTGTTCAATTTTCTCAACATAGGCCTTTTATTAATCCCGCTTCCATAACATTAAATTCAGATATTAATGCTGCAACCGTGTTTAGAAAACAATGGGTAGGCTTTGATGGCTCTCCAACAACCTCTTTATTTGATATTAATGGTCCTGTAAGGGCTTCAAATAATTATGTTGGCTTTTCAGCAGTAGGCGATTTTATTGGGGTTAACCAAGAAATTATGGTAAGTGCCACTTATGCTTACAAGGCTCCAATAAACAAGTATTCTCATATTTCATTTGGGCTTTCACCTTCTTTGGTCTTTTTGCAAAGCGATTTAGCTTCAGTAAGCACAGATTTTGCAGGAGACCCAAGCTTTCAAGTTAATCCTAACGCGGTTTTACCAAATGTTAGATTTGGAGCTTATTATGATACAAAATATTACTTTTTAGGAATTTCTTCTCCTAGTTTGCTCACAAATTCTTTACCTGGAAATAATGGGGGTGGCGGAACTTCATTTAACCTGAGTGAGATTCATTACAACATAATTGGGGGCTACAAAAGAGAATTTAAAAGTAAATGGATCTTCTACCCTACCGCTATGATTAGTCATGTTCCAGGTGCTCCTTTTCAAGTGGAGGCAACAATGAGCATGCAGTTTTTAGACAAATTTGGTGGCGGCGTTTCATACAATACATCAAAGGCAATTAGTGCCATGTTTAATATCAACCTCAACAGTAATTTTAAATTGGCCTATGCCTATACTTTTGGTTTAAATGAAGTTCAGCAATACTCTTCAGGAAGCCAAGAAATAATGCTGTTATTTGGATTTTGGAATAGAAAGAAAACTATTATCAATATGCCCAAACTACTCGAAGAATACAAAAAAAATCATGAAGAAAAACCTAAAGAAATAAAAAATACAGTTAAGGAAACACCCACTGAAGAAAAGCCTGAAGGAAGACAACCTTACTCGGGTAAAGGAGAGTAATTCACCTTCTATCTTCCTTTATAATTTTGTATTTTTGGTAGTTAGCTCAAAAGCTAACAATAGTTGAAAGAATTTATAAATTACATTTTATTTCTTCGAAAGTTTTCTAAGGTAACTTGCCTTGCGTTTTTTTGGTTATTTATAAGTTTATCAAACCAAACAGTCTCCCAACAACTAAGCCCTATAACTATTACAATTGATGAACCACAAATTGGAGACTCAATTGCGCAACTGCAAATTACCAACCCAGCTCCCAACACAACCTATGTTTATAGTTTAGGCACTGATAGCACTGTAAATGCAACTTTTAATATTGATAGTTTAACGGGCGTTTTCTGGGTGAAAAACAATGCTTGGGTAGATGCTGAAAAATTCTCTCAGGTAAATTTTGGTGGTTCTGCTAAAGTTTTAGGGTCTGGTGTAAATACTTTTAGTGCATTTATTACAATAAACCTTAATGATATAGATGAACCTGTATTTGCAGGCTTTGGCATGGCCTTGAGTTACAATGGTGCAAACACTTTTGTAGCAGGAACTTATGCGCAATTACCGCAAGGCAATAATGCACGCACTTTAGAAGCTTGGGTAAGAACCACCTCGCGCAACACCATGGTGGTGTTTAATTACGGTACTTTAGTTTATAACGAACGCTCATGCATGCTGATGGGTAACGGTTTTGTATCTCATATTGGTGAATATAACGATACATGGGGCTCTATTTATATTGCTGATGGTTTGTGGCACCACTTGGCCATTACTTTTGATGGAAGCACACTCTCACAATACATAGATGGCGTAGTTGATTACAGCGTGAATAATAACTTTAATACCAATGGGTTTGACATAAACATTGGCCGAAGAG
>Ga0222664_1000996_pt1 | contig 12101 bp, 6 predicted proteins | sample AntAcemetagen604_FD_181147 | JGI IMG/M metagenome (GOLD analysis project Ga0222664, IMG submission 181147) | Saline water microbial communities from Ace Lake, Antarctica - #604 | ecosystem: Environmental > Aquatic > Non-marine Saline and Alkaline > Saline | place: Antarctica: Ace Lake | collected...
AAAGAACGGGGTTATATGGTACCGGCAATCTAATGTTCTGTAATGACGGTACAACGGATGACAATGACGTGAGTAATACACACGCTCGGATGACTATAACTAGTTCTGGCAACGTCGGCATCGGGATTACGAATCCGGATGCGGATTTAACTATAGTTTCGAGTGCATCACAGGTCGTAGATATGGAGAGTGTAAACAATAAATTTGGATTTAGATTCGCTTCGGGGGATGCTACAAATAATAGCAATCGCACATTCAGGAGTGGAATTTATTTCGATAATGATGATAATTATGGTGCTCATAATATGAATTTTTGTGTGACTGGTGTAACAGGAATTGGTAGTAAGAACGCTATAATTGCTTCTACTGACGCAGCTCTGACTATTCAAAGGGGTACAAGAAACGTCGGCATCGGGACGAATAGTCCAGATGGGACACTTCACGTTAAAGCAGACAATAGGGTGCATATTACATATGGGACCACCCCTGTATTTACCGGTTTGCGGGCGCCTTCAGAAGGACGAGCCCAATTCGTATTGAATTCATCGTACTCAGACTTAGTTATAGCATCTTCAGCTGTCAATGACAATCACGGGTCAACACTTTCGTTCGCTACTGTTAATCCCAGTAATACAGCAGAATATAGAAAATTTGTAATAAATCAAGGAAACTGGGGATCTAGAAAAGATTTCCTAGATTTTGGACTTTCGGCTTCTACAAGTGATGCGAACCCCCACCTTTCTATCAATTCCACAGATACAGTCCTAACACTAGATGGAAATAATAAAAGAGTCGGCATCGGGACGAATACTCCGAGTTACGCCTTGGACGTCGTGGGTGACATATACGCATCCGGTGATGTGATCATGTTTAGTGACGAACGAAAAAAGACGGATATAGAGGTTATCCCTAATGCCCTCGAAAAGGTTTTACAACTTCGAGGTGTCACATTTAATAAATTAGACGATGATAACCGTAGACATTCGGGTATCATCGCCCAGGAAGTGGAGAAGGTGCTCCCAGAAGTTGTTTATACAGACAAAGATGGGTTGAAAAGTGTAGCCTATGGTAACATGATAGGACTTCTCATAGAAGCCATCAAAGAACTCACGGGAAAATAATTCTGTAACTTGTATCTCTTTATACATTTTACCAAACTTTGTATCAGGTTTGGTAAAATTTATAATTAATTGTTATGAAATGTAGCCTAGGGGAACGGTATAGTTGGATCAATTGGTTCCGATGACGTAGTTTGGTCACGTGAATCATGAAAAAAAACCGAGGATGGTATCGCCGCCCAAGAGCTAGAACCTGGTGTTTTCCAGAGTGCCTGATATCCATCTCCACCACCTGTTTCCTCAAAACGATAAGCAAACCGATAATACCCTTGTTTGAGATCTGCAGTGTATTGATGTATCCCATAGGGAACGAGATCACCAGTCACGCCATGACCACCATATGCGTGTGCGACACGAGTATAATTGATATGCATATCACTCGCGTCATCAGAGTTAGTTCCGAATGTATATGTACCACTCGTTGCTATATAGATGTATCCTATCCATATAATACCATAATAATCAGCCGCTGCTGCCACACGTGTATTAATATTACCGCCGTGATCTGGCCCACCTGTGCGAGTTGCATTACTAAAAAGGGTTGTGAGTTCTTGTTCAGTCGTTGGATGTACACTTGCAGTATGCGAATACGTACGCTTTATCAACCCAGCCGAAAGTGTAAGTGGTCTAAAATCACTCGCGTTCAATGTGCTTGCATAGCTAGTCCCGATATGTCGCCCAAGGCGACTAATACTTATAGGGTATCCACTAGCACCACCAGGTCCATCATATCCTTCGTGGAAATTGGCAATTAGCAATGACCCACTGATTATACCAGTCGCAGGAATTATCCCGCGATCAAAGTATTTTGCAGATAAGTACGCTTCCACTGATAGATATTCTGAAGATGTAAGTTCCCTATTGTACACGATAACCTCAGCACACGCCCAGTCAGAAGCTTCACCCGAAATACGAGCCCCGTTATTAATACTCAGTTCATCAGACGTACCAGTAGAATATCCAGAAGATGTTCTATCAGTTCCGTTTGAGCGGTACATGTTCCGCTGGTCGGTTGATTGAACCCAATTGTTCCCGTGTATATCCTCCGTGTATGGGATGACCCAACTATTGTGATATGCAGCACCCGCTCTTCCGCCCCAAAAACCAGATAACCAATTGGTGTATACCCCATCAAATATACGTCGCCGAGTGGGTGTCCCCGACGGTTTATAGTACCGCGCGACATGGAAGAGAGTATACGCATCCGACGTATTCATCACACTTGTTGGAAAACGTAACCCCGCGGTCGTGGGTCCGTAAAGGAATGGAAATTGTGTGGGACCACGCCCATCGACCACGCGAATACGGACTATGACCGTACCAGAACCACCGTTACCGGCGGAACCTGTTGGTGCATAATTTCCACCACCACCACCACCGGTATGAGCAGTACCAGAAGTTCCGTTCGTACTGGTACCAATCCCACCTGCACCACCACCACCTGATCCACCACTTCCAGCTGTATCACCACCTCCACCACCTCCGCCTGCAAAATAACCACTTGAACCATAGGACTCTAAACCAACATATAACAATCCATTACCTCCAGCTCCGCCAATAGTTGTAGCCCCATCAGCACCACCCCCACCTGCACCACCCCCACCCGCGGAACCACCACCAACTGAGGCAACTTGAGTTGCTACACCTCCATTATTACCGAAACCCCCACTCGCAGAACTAGGCTGAGTAGCTGTACCATTTAGAGTATGTGGACTCCAATTCACAGCACCTCCACCCGAACCACCGTTTATATTAGTTTGATTATCTCTCGTCGAACCACCACCACCACCTAACGCAGTAAATCCAAATCCAGACGAATCACCCCCCTTTGATTGACCAGTTACCGACGGTATTATACCACCTTGGCCAACAATAATCGTTTGAACACCAATATCTAAAAGTATATTTGTAGTATAGACTACACCACCACCACCGCCACCACCACCATTTTCATATGTACCGACTTTATTATGACCCCCCGTGCCACCCCCCGCGACCACCAAGACATCGACACTCGCCTTAGAAACTGGGGCCCATGTATACGTCGTCTGCCCACTTGCCGTAGTCGCCGATACTAAACTCCCATATTCTGGTGGTATCTCAGACATTAGCGTATCTGCAAAGATCCGACCTGCTTGTGCTGCTGTTGCACGCGTTCCCGAACCACTAAAGTTCCCATAATGGAACGCCGCTATAGATTCTCCTGGAGTTGCACTTATAACACCCGTGGTAACAAGTGGAGAACCCCGTATACTCGTAACATGATTACCCTGCCCTGATATATCTTTCCAGGAGCTCACCAAACCACTTGTTACCTCCGCTGACAACCCTGTATACCAACCAACGAGACCTGATATGATGTTGGGTGATTTTGCATCCACCATTATAATAGACATCGAAAATTTAAACACCCTTTTCTCCAAAGTGCCTCCCACTTTGTAAGAAAGATCACACCGATCGAAGTCCGTAGGACTTCTCTCACCCTCCGTGTTCCCCCCCTGTAAAAATACTCTCGAGTTATAATAACTATGCCTGTGGAAGGTGTGAATGGTATCTTGAACGTTGAGAGTGCAGCGTTACATGCCCCCAGGTGGGTATCGCGAACACCAATCCTCAGCATATCCTCACTGTCACGGGGAACGTCGTGGCCGAGGGACTCAAGCTGGGATTTACCCCTCCTTCGATCTCGAGGCTATCACCACTGTTGGGAACGTCACCTCGAACACGCTTCAATTCAATAACGCCACGACAGGGTTCGTCACGACGGCGAACATCGAGGTGGGGACCGCGAACCTCTTCGTGGAATACGTTTCTGGTGACTCGGGTGGAAGTGTTTCAACCATCGGTGGAACTTCTACTGGATATTAAATCCCCAAAACATCCATTTTTTTAGGAGGCTGGGACGCTCCTAAAAAAATTGTCCGGTATTTATAAATGGCACAGACGAATGTCCAAGCCTTTTCAGGAGATGTTGCCATTTCCTCAAACTTGGCTGTGGATACGAACACCCTCTTCGTGGACTCAGTGGGGAATAAAGTCGGCATCGGGACGGATGTTCCATCATCCAAACTGACAGTTAACCAAATTCCCGATCATCGTGGTACATATGACCATTCATTAGCACCAATGACGGTTACTAACCGCACCGCAACATCCAGTACGACACTTAATGATCCAAAAGATGTATTGAATTTGGCTCGGGAGGGGACGCATTCCGAGGCCTTCGGTGCCCGTGCAACGTTTAAACTTTCGAGATATGAGAATAACGGTGTTGATTCACGAACTCGACTTGATTTAAACTTAGCACACGGTTCCTATGACGACCAAAATATAATGACTATGAGATCTGACGGCAACGTCGGCATCGGGAAGACCAACCCAGGGACAGCCCTAGATGTCGTGGGGACCGTAACGGCCACTACATTTAGTGGGAAAACCGTCGGATCCCACTACGGTGAGATTGTGGGCTCTAACGCGGCTGCTGTGAGTAGCCTCACGGCCTCGGGACGGGTCAAGGGGGCGACCGTTGTCGGAACCCACTACGGTACGATTTCGGGCTCCAACGCGGCTGCTGTGAGTAGCCTCACGGCCACGGGCAACGTCGGCATCGGGACGGCGAGTCCAACGGATCGTCTTGATGTTCATTATCCTACACCCACGTATGGAAGTTTAACTGGAAACGAGGAAGGTTCCCTAACTGTGAGCGCCGGTGCCGAACACTCCAACGCCGCTGTGTATTTCAGAACGCCATTTAACGCCGCGGCACCCGCTAAGATGGCCATTTTTTCATCAGGGGGTGGTTTTAGTGGGGCGAACAACAGCGGCCTCCATTTCTGTGTAGAAAACACAAACAATAACACCACCAAAGTGAGCTTAAATAATTCGAGAATGGTTATTAAATCTGACGGCAACGTCGGCATCGGGAAGACCAACCCAGGGTCAGCCCTAGATGTTGTGGGAGATGTTGTGATTTCTGGTCGTATCGAGTGCATTGGGACAACGGGTATCTCATTAGGTGGTGGCACGACCGCCCAGAGACCGACGTATGCACCTCTGGGTTCAGTGCGGTACAACTCAACAACTGGGTACATGGAAGCATATACGGGGTCAGGGTGGGGTGCCCTCGCAACACCACCTTCGATTGTGAGTATTTCACCTGCGAGTGTTGCCGTTGCTGATACAGCAACCCAAGTATTCACGGTCTCAGGGGCTTCTTTTGATTCAGGACTGGCTATAAACCTCGTGGGTGCCGATGGAACCAATTATGAGGTGGTGGATAGTACATTCGTGAACGCGGCAACAACCACATTCAAAATGGGGGACTTGTCCTCTGCTACGGCCCAACTCGCAAATCGACCCTATACTGTTAAAATCACAGGTGGTTCGGGTCTCGCTACTATAAGTTTCCAAACGATCGGGTTAAGTGGGGCATGGACCTCCCCGGCGGCTGGGGCGACCTTAAGCTTCCGTACTACCACGTCCGTGAGTCACACACTCGCGGGTACAGATGCTGTGGGGGGTACTACCGGTAGGACATTCGCAGTAGCACCTGGTAGTGCTTTACCGGGGGGTCTCAGTCTCAATGCGAGTTCGGGTGCGATAACAGGTGTAATTGCGGCCGATGGTACAACGAGTGTAACATTTCGAGTGGTTGATACTCCCAGTCAGGCGTTCGTAGAAAGAACCTTCAGTATTGTGGGTACATCCGAACTCTACGCCTTTACCTCACATACGTTCACGAACGCTGGGGCGATGGGTCGAACTGGTCCAACAATCACTGAAATAACGACTGCGTATACACCCGAATGGACAGATTATACCAGTAATTTGAATGTGACGGGAGGAATACAGGAATGGAAGGTACCTGAGACGGGGACGTATCAGATTGAGGCGTTTGGAGCGGCGGGTGGTTACACTTCAAAACAGAATCCAGGTGGTCGAGGTGCTAGAATGCAGGGAAACTTCACATTGACCCAAGGAAGCATTGTAAAGATACTATGCGGACAACGTGGATACAATAATTCATCGGCAAAGGATGCCGGTGGAGGTGGAGGTACATTTGTTTTTGATCAAAACGCACAGACACCCATTTTGGTCGCAGGAGGGGGAGGGGGAGGGGGTGCCGCACAGGTCACTTCTACCACCATTGTCGATGCTTCCATCACGACCTCAGGTAAAAACGGATATGGTGGGGCAGTTGGAGGAACTAGTGGATCTGGTGGAGGACAGGGTCACGGGGCTTCCGGAGCGGGATATCAAGGGAATGGAGCTATGCCGACTTCGATTAGTGGAACTAATTTTACCGTTGCAAATTCATACATAAATGGAGGAGTTGGAGGGACTTCGCCAAACGCAAACCCGAATATAGAAGGTGGTTTCGGTGGTGGAGCGGGGGGTCATGGATATGATTATATTGGCAGTGGAGGTGGAGGTGGATATAGTGGTGGTGGTGGTACAAATCAAGGCTGGGGTGGAGCCGGTGGCGGGTCGTATAACGGTGGGTCTTCTCCGGTAAACACGGTCGGCGGAGACATCGGCGGACATGGGAAGGTAATTATGACAAAATTATAAAATGTAAATATATAGTATATGTCGGACTTATCTACTGATGGAACTCCTCTGCCCACCCCAGAAGAAATTGCAGCTAGAAAAGTCATAGAAGATCGTAAAGAGGATGCCATGACAAAACTCCGTTCTGAACGAGACGCATTGTTTCCCTCGACAGATATGTACGCTATGAGGGATTACCCCATAAACGACGAAACATTTAAAAAATGGAGACGTTATCGCCAACACCTCCGTGACCTCCCGGCTATGTCTTCACCTGATCTCGACGAAGACGGAAACCTCACCGGTGTAGAGTGGCCGGTCGTTCCAACTCCGTAAACAAATTTCCTCCAAAGTGCCTCCCACTTTGTAAGAAAATAACCTCCCCAAATAGTAGATATGGCCGCGAATGGTCAACTTGTGTTCACGGACGTGGATAAGGTCACGTTCAAGGGTGTCGGCAATACATCGAACGCCGTGATTGACACGATCACAGGAAAGCTCGGGGTGGGCGTTGACAGCCCAGACGCAAATCTTCATATTATCGGAAATTGTTTCGTCAGCACGGATTTGACCGCCTCAACGTTATCCGGAAACGGTTCGGGGCTTACAGCTCTAAACGCGACTAACATAACCACTGGGACACTCGATGCCGCACGTATTCCAGTCTTGGATGCAGCCAAAATCACGAGTGGGACATTCGCTCAAGCCCGTATCCCACTTTTGTCTGGTGTAACGGGTGTATTCGACCCCAATGTGGACGATATCAAGATTGGTAATGGTGCAGGAACGACGAGTCAAGGATCCAACTCTGTCGCTGTAGGGCATGATGCGGGTAAGACCAGTCAGGGAACCCAAGCCGTCGCCGTGGGGTACCTAGCGGGTAATGGCACACAGGGAGACAACGCCGTCGCCGTGGGAATCCAAGCGGGTTCGACGGGTCAGGGAGACAACGCCATCGCCGTGGGACGCCAAGCGGGTGTGACAAGTCAGGGAGACAATGCCGTCGCCGTGGGGTACCTAGCGGGTAATGACACACAGGGAACCAGCGCCGTCGCCGTGGGAATCCAAGCGGGTCAGAGTGATCAGGGAGACGACGCCATCGCCATTGGGCATTATAGTGGTCAGACCAACCAAGGAAACAAGGCCGTCGCCGTGGGGTACGCAGCAGGTCTGACCGATCAACACGCTAACTCCATCATTCTCAATGCCTCTGGTGTGACTTTGGACAGTGGCGGGGCAAGTAGATTCTATGTCAAGCCTATCCGAGCCGCGACCGAGGCGAGTAATGTGGTAACCTATAACGCTACGACTGGGGAAGTGTTGGATTGTAAAGGGATCACTGTAAATACATTGGGGCACGTTACAGCAATTAAAATTTTGGGTGATGGTTCTGGACTTACAGCACTTTCAGCTTTGAATGTTACAACTGGGTTACTCGACACACTCCGTATTCCCGATTTACCTGCGAGTAAGATCACGAGTGGGACACTCCCAGTGACTCGTGGTGGTACAGGAACTACGACGAGTACCGGAACGGGGAGTGTAGTTCTTTCAGCCGCACCCGCGTTCACTGGTGACGTCACTTTCGATACGGATACTCTCAAAATCGATTCGACTAACAATAGGGTCGGCATCGGGACGGACACACCATTGGATACGCTTCATGTTGATGGTGGTACTCGGTTCGCGGGTCATATCATTCCCACGGCAAATGAACAATATGATATAGGGTCAGCCGCCTTTAAAATACGCGATATGTACGTTTCTGATAATTCACTTTGGATCGGGGATGAAGCGAAAATTTCGTTTACGGGTAACCAAATCAAGTTTCGTCGTCGCAAAAAGTCGGTCGTACCCAGTGGTCTTACTACACTCGGGGCTGCCCACAGTAAAGATGCGGCGACAGTTCAAAGCGAAGCTCTCGCGTCAGCCTCCGGTGTGAGTATAGTCGCGGATATGAAACTCCATCACTGGATGGCGTATGCTAAATCCCTGGATACGACAAAAACGACGGGTGATATATTCACAGACTCTGCCGATGATTATGAAGCTTCCGCAGCATCCGAAGCGTTTAAGGAAGTGGGTAGCGATATATATTCCGCGCATAACGTTTCTATCGGTAAAAGTACCGCACCGACAACAGCCCTTGATGTTAATGGGACTGTCACTGCTACGGCATTCGTAGGCGCCATGCCAAATTTAGATGCGACCAAAATCACGACTGGGACACTCGACCGAAACACGACAGGGTCAGCCGCAAAACTAACAGCCACTGTAGATATTGGGGGTGTATCTTTCGACGGGTCAGCGGATATCGTACCTACAACCTTTGGGGGTGCAACATTCAGCGGTGACGTAGCGTTCAATACGAATACTCTCAAAATCGATTCGACTACTAATAGGGTTGGGATCGGGACGATAAGTCCCCTCGAAACATGTGATATACACGGTGTTTCTCGTATAAGTGCTGCATATCCCAAATTGGAATTTTATACAACTCCACGAACAGGTTCCGATACATGGGGAAATTCCACAAATGCCGCAGGTGATTATAGAATTCACGCAAACGGTGACGCATCCGACGGAACGAAACGATCATTGAACTTTGATTATGGTCAGAACTCTGTACATACATCACGTATGGTCATAAACGCTGCCGGCAACGTCGGCATCGGGACGACGAGTCCGGTGGGAGTAAATGGGGGACAACGCCTCGAAGGTTCGAGTTCTACAGGGTTTGAGTATATCGCCACTCGTGATGACACTACTGGAAATAGTGGTGATTTCGTTGGTGCATATTTATTCAAAAATGCGGACATTGAGGGAAATGAACCACATTACGCGGGGATGTCAAGTAAGTTGACTGGTACTAATGGTCCTATGGATCTTCGCTTCCACACGAACCGAGATAAATATGAAGATGAAGATGGTATACCACAAATGATCATTGATGCCGCTGGCAACGTCGGCATCGGGACGGATGCTCCGCAGGCAACCCTAGATGTTGTGGGAGATGTTGTGATTTCTGGTCGTATCGAGTGCATTGGGATGTTAAATTTACCACGATATACAAGTGACCCTGCGACAGCGGTCACAGGTGATGTTTATTTCAACACAACCTTAAAAATTATTCGTTGTTATAATGGGGATGGTTGGGGAAATGTATCGAACGCACCACCTGAACCTACTGGAGGTACGGTGGTAATAACTGGTCAGGCCACAGGTACATCTTTGACGTATAATTTGGGTATTGATTTTGAAGATGACCAGGACTCTGATACCCAGCTTACGTATACGTTACAGAGTGGTACATTGCCAATAGGTAGTTCGTTACCGAGTGCTGGTGCATCAACCATGTCCGGTACATTGACTACTGCGGGAACGTTCAATTTCACGGTACGGGCGACCGACACTGGGTCTCAAAGTAGTCTCCAAAGTTACCAGATAGTTGTATCGAACCCACCACCTGAACCTACTGGAGGTACGGTGGTAATAACTAGTCAGTTCGTAGGTACATCTTTGACGTATAATTTGGGTATTGATTTTGAAGATGACCAGGACTCTGATACCCAGCTTACGTATACGTTACAGAGTGGTACATTGCCAACAGGTAGTTCATTACCGAGTGCTGGTGCATCAACCGTGTCCGGTACATTGACTACCGCGGGAACGTTCAATTTCACGGTACGGGCGACCGACACTGGGTCTCAAGCTAGTCTCCAAATTTACCAGATGGTTGTATCGAACGCACCACCCGGAGAAGCCGTGTTTCAGTCCCCCGGTACCTCTACTTGGGTAGCCCCCTCTGGTGTTGTCATTGTTTCCGTAGTCTGTGTGGGTGGTGGGGGGGCTTCTGGTAAGGGGACTAATTTCTTTGGAGCTGGTGGGGCTGGGGGTGGACTCGCATATAAAAATAACGTTACCGTTGTTCCTGGAACTTCGTACACTGTTACAGTAGGAGCTGGTGGGGCCGGTTACAGTGGGAGTGGTGTAGCTGGGTCACTATCTTCTGCAAATGGTGGTAATTCTGGGTTTTTGACAACGGTCGCTGGTGGAGGACAACATGGTGGTGGTAACGGCAACATCACGACTTCGGGACAACCTGTAGGTGGAGCTCCGAGTGGTACATACGACGGTGGAGGGACTGGTGGGAGATGTGAAGGTGGCCATTCCACCGGCGCCCCATATATTTCATCAGGAGGAGGGGGTGCCGGTGGGTACAGTGGTGCGGGGGGTAAAGGGGCCGGTTCTCTGGACGCTGGCGGGACTTTAGTCTCGGCTACCGCTGGGGCTGGTGGTGGCGGTGGTGGTGGGGGGTCACGTGTTGTGACTACAAATGACCCAAGCTATGGTGGTGCTGGTGGTGGTGGGGTCGGTCTCAATGGTCAGGGGGCGAATGGTGCCGCTGGTTTGAATGATTCCACTGCCGGTTTGTCAAGTCAAGTAAATGTAAATGTTGGGGGGGGTGGTGGTTCGGGTGGAGGTCGTGGTAATTTGTCAACTAATACTACCGGTACTGGAGGAGTCGGAGGTCTTTACGGTGGTGGCGCTGGTTCAAGTCATGGGCCCATGGCGACTGGGATTGGTGCGGCCGGAGGAAATGGGGCGGTTCGTATTATGTGGGGTCCGGGACGTTCGTTTCCTTCGAACGCAGCTTAGGTATTTAAAAATATAATGTACCCTATTACTAAAGTATAATGGAACCCCAATATATTATCAAGAGTGTTGACCGGAAACCAGAAGGGTATCCCATACAGACAAGTAACGCTCTCGAGTGTGGTCTCATCCATAAACCCCAAACCTCCATGTATATCGTATCCTCCATGTTAGAAGGTGCCGGGTACGCTCTCTACATACACGCCCACCCCCCCCAAAACACAAACCGTCTCAAAATGTATGTAGAAGACCCTCTCGTGTTTGATGAAGACCGTGAGTGTTACGCACAGACCTATACTCTAGTGGACCGGGTGTTTACGTCCGAGGCTGAGAAACAAGAAGTTGTGGATGCGGGTATCAGTCTTCTTAAATCTGAAATACGGACCAAACGTGACGCTTTACTACTGCGTACCGACTTTACACAAATAGGAGATGTTCCATTCGATAAATCACAGTGGTCCACGTATCGCCAGGCTCTAAGGGATATATCGTCTCAAGAAGGGTTCTCTACCGGTTCGGTCACGTGGCCCGAACCCCCGTTTAGTCTTGATCCAGATCCAGATCCCATGTCGGCAACGTAAACAAACTTCCTCCAAAGTGCCTCCCACTTTGTAAGTCTTCGAAGCTTAAAAATAAAGTCTCACTATATTATAAAATGTCTGGTGGTATCGCCCAACTCGTTGCTGTCGGTGCCCAGGATGTCCACCTCGTCGGTCAGCCCGAAGTCAGCTTTTTTAGGTCTACCTACAAGCGCCACACGAACTTTTCCCAAACGGT
>Ga0222664_1000997_pt1 | contig 12065 bp, 21 predicted proteins | sample AntAcemetagen604_FD_181147 | JGI IMG/M metagenome (GOLD analysis project Ga0222664, IMG submission 181147) | Saline water microbial communities from Ace Lake, Antarctica - #604 | ecosystem: Environmental > Aquatic > Non-marine Saline and Alkaline > Saline | place: Antarctica: Ace Lake...
TCTAATATCTATCCAGTTATTTTTGCTTGAGTTAGTTGTTACCCTAAGTTTCTGCTTACTAAATAATCTTGTTTCCATAATTCCGTAATTTAAAATTTGTTATACTAAACGTTGTAAGTAATGGGCTAATTCCGTTTTAAAATCAAATTTTAGTCGAATAATAAAAGAGAAAAAGCCCACGCTCTTAGTCTATCATTTGCATTGATTTTTCGGTATTATTGCCAATCACATTAATTTGCGTTTCCATTTTATCAGCAATCAAATTAAACAGCTCAACTATATTCCTTTCAACAACGATTTCTTTTTGCATTCTATCATCCTCGCATTTAGGGTGTCCTTCTGTTCTGTTTAATTTTTCATTTAGTCTTTCGGTCAATCCAGCAAGTTCACGTAATTGAGTGCATTTATGGTCTAACCTTTCAAACGCTTGTATTAGTGTTTGTCTCTCCTGTGGTACTTCTGCTTTGCAATCGTTCATTTTATTTGTATTTAATTTTATAGGTACTCTAAGTTTTCCCCTTCCCTTTTTTCTTTTTTAGTTCGTGCTTAAATTCAAGTTTAGTGCTATAAAACCGCCCACTACTTACAACACCGTATATAATTCAGTTGTGAAAAACAACCGAAATCATATACAACACGTTATAAAACATTAACAGTGCCACTCAATAGCAATTGCTTTATATCCATTAATTTCATTTTCAACCCAAGCACCTTCTTCCACAATGTAAATATCACTTGTCATCATTACTACACCATTATTAAACAATGGTGCTATTTCCATGTTACCAATATCCAAATCTGGGTTATTCTCTCTAATTTGTGATAATTTTTCTTCTAATTCTTTTACATTCATTTTAAAAACGTTTTATAACAAAGTATAAAATCAATTGCTACTTTGTTGGTTATTTAATCTTTTCACTTTTAAATCAATCTTTTGTTGGTTTATGAAGTTCAGCGCTATTAATCGCAACTAATCTTATACAAACCGTTAGCAACAATTGAAAGAAACAGACACTATATTTATTAATAATTAAAATAAAAACAAATGACTGAAAAACACAGACAACTGAATGACCACGACTTGTTGAACTATCTTCAAGAAAACAATGCTTTGTTAAAGACGATTTTAAATTACTTAGAACAAAGTTCTGACAATCCATCAGAAACAAAGCAAAGAAATCTTGAAAAGTTTCGTGAATTTTTAGGAGACACGAAATTTGTATTCAACGAAAACACTAAAATTAAATAGTGTTACCTAATAGGAATTTGATAATCACCTAAATCAGAATATTCTGGTCTTAGTGAAATAGAATTTCTATCGTTTTTTACTTCAACAATTACTTCAAACTCATTTTCAAGTCCTTCTTCTTTAAGTTGGTTTTGAATTTGGGTTTTTAGTTCGTTGACTGTTTTTAGAACTTCCGAATAAGAAGTTTCATTATCCAAAATTTGGACTGACTGAATTAATTTAATTTTACTCATAATTTATATATTTAATTTATATTTATTTAACTGAATTATAATAATTTAAGTGGAGCAACTGTTGCTAACAATGTATATAGTTTATAAGCCAATTAATATTCATTTTAAATTGTAAATTTCTGCAATGGCTTACAAAACCATATACTCAACGTTATAGGGCATATTACCCCTTCACTACTGTTTTATACTTAATCATACCAGTATATCTATTTGTTTTCTTCATCACATCACAACAGACTCGGTGCGGTTCACTTTTCCACCCAGTAATATTATTTACTTGTGTTCTTATGTACATCTTATCAGTTTGGTAAACTTCCCACTTCGTCCACCTATTAAAAATACGCCCTATAACACTATGTAAAGTGCATGGCTGTTCGTTTTTTAACGTTTTGTTTTCCATATCAATATTTGTTTAAATTTGAAACTATGTAGCTTTTATCAGGCAGCCACGACACCTTACATTCAACGTTACCCACAATACTAATGAAGTGGGTTTTCTTGCACTTTAATTATTTTAATCTTACTATTTTGTCTATCATACAAGTAATCGTCGCCTTTTATCGCAATCATATTTTCGTCATACTTAAACTTTTTAATTCGTAACACATTAAGTAATGTTTGCCATCTTGTAGGCTCTAATGCTATTGTTATTACAATTTCTTTCATTCTATTTAATTATTAGTTAACATCCGTAAAGTGGGTAACACCGTATATAATTCAGTTCTGTTATCCCATAACCATTCCGCAAAAGTCTGTATAGGGTCTTCACATTCTTCTCGTTGTTTTTGTTCTTCTTTGTAATCATCAAGCATATCGCTAAATACTTCTTTTGCTTGGTACTCGAAATTGTCTTCTATTGTTCTAATATTCATAATAACTACGCCTAACAATGTATAAAAAACATACTTATTAGGTCTTTATTTAAAGGTTTATACTTTTTGTTTGTTTAAATGCTTTCTAAAGACACGCCTCTTTCTTTCAATAGTTTTTGTAGACTAACCTTTCCTCTTGATATATGCACTCTGATGGTTACTGGCTTACGACCTGTAATCTCAGAAATTTCCACATCATTAAGTTCGTCAATCAAGTTGTAGTTGATAACTTCCTTTTGAACAGGAGAAAGCTTTGCAATACAGAACTTAATCACATTTAAAAGTTCACGGTCTTCCAAAAGGTCTTGACCTGTTGTGTGATCAACAGTAACCTCTAACTGAGATGAGTTGTAATCTTTATTCTCATCTCCTGTTAAATCCTCAACGGAAATGAAGTCAGCTTTCTTTTCTTTTCTCAAAAGGTCAACCATTGCATTGAATGCAATTGTAAGAAGCCAATTTGAAAATGTAGCTTCAGGATTCCATGCTTTGATTCTTTTTACATTCAACGCTTTTGAAAACGTGATTGCTACAGCATCTTGAAACATGTCATCTGAAGCGGTGAAATTCTTTCTTAAGAAAGCATTGATAAATCCGAAATACTTATTGTAAATCTTTGTTATAGCAACGTTAGCTTCAGAAGAAGTTCCGTCTTTGATTGCACTGATTAATTGAAGGTCATTTTTCATCTTCTTGTTTTTTGTTTTGATTTAACTGCAATAACGGAACAATTTATTAGAAAACAAAATTTATCCCTTAGGAGTTGGATTTACTTTTGGCTTTGGAGGAGAAAAAGGTTCTCTTCGCCTCTGGGGTTGAATATTTGGATCAACCTTAGGTTTTATTTTTGGCGTTATTTCAGGCATTGTTTCAAAAAGTTTTCAGCATCCTTATCATCAGCCAACAGCTGAAATAGATGATCCAATGTATTTAAATCCAGCTGTGATATTTTCATAATACAATCTGGCAGTTCTTGAGTGGTTACTTTTAAGCTTAAAAGAAGTCTTTGCCATAAAGATGGAGAAACCAGATAGTGCCAGAACTCATCTTTGTACTTATCAGCTTCCTGATAAATAAACTTTAACTCATCTTCAGTGACTTCCTCTGGGAGACCATGACAGATCACCAGATCAATCGCAGCCTTGTTCACCTCATGCAACATCGCAGGAAAGTTTACAGCCTGCACCTCGATCTCTATTTCGTCCTCATCGAATTCAATCTTATTGATTCCTTGAGCTAAAAGATTGCCTTGATCGATTGCTATTTGCATTTGATCAGGAGAAGACTGCCAAATAAGGAATCCTAATATAGCAGTATAAGCGTCATATAGCACAGGGAGAATTGGTGAAAGTTTCTTCAACTCAAGGGAGACTATATGATGTGAGGATTTCCAAATGTGCATTGATGACCCGTGAGCCAGAGTGTTAAGGATGGTTCTCTTTTTGATTTCAGCTAAAAGAAACTCCATACGATCAGGATCAATATCAAGTTCTTCTTTTCCTTGCTCTGCTGGTTCAATTTGATTTTCTAAGTTGAAATCAACCTTCCACTTAAGCTGTCCTTCAGGGATGTCATAGATTTCTGAGATGATTTCAATTGCCAGATCAATAAGTTGTTGACGGTGGGGAGCTTCACGAGAGAGAATTTGGTTTCTCATTTGCTCGTAGCGCTTAAGGCAAAGGGAGAGTTCGGGATTTTGAAACAACTGGTATTCTTTTGCTTCCAGATGATTATATACACGAGTATATTCCTGATCACAAAGCTGAAGGAGCTGTATAGGATCAAAGATTCTGGTAAAGGGAGTCAACCTGAGATTGATATGCTCTTCAATTTCAGGGTTGGGTTTATGTTGAAATGTGTCTCCGATCAATTTTTTGATATAAATATGAAACCTCCAGTGATCCATCCAATAACAAAAAGTATTTCAGCTATAGGGACTATTCGAACTACAGCCCAAGCAATTTGACCGCCAGTGGCTGGAACATCATTGAAGATATAGTCTGCCAGATTAGAGATTCCAGAAATTAGAGACCAGATAGCAAGACCCCAGAATAATAGAATAGCAAGAAAGATGCGCATTTTTATAAAGGTTTAAATGATACGAATATAATGTTTCTCAGAATTCTTTCCAAGGATTTCTTTTAATTTATCTTTCATCTCTTCAATTTCCTCATCAGTGAGATCATGAAGAACAGCTGCAACTCTTAATTGCTTTCCTTGTTCTTCAAACACTTTAGGAGCAGGGCGATCAAAGAGGTATTTGTACAGGGAGAATGCATCTTTCCAGTCTTCAAAACCTCCTTGAGTGGATACTTCAAGTTCCTGTTTTAAATGATACTTAAGGATCAGAAGACCGCAGCAAACAGCTAAGTCATAAGGTCTTTGCCCTGTAGGAGTATTCGAAGGTTGATCATGATCAACTTGCTTGAACACAAAATCCACCATTGCAGCATCACCTCGACCATTGAATACAATTGGATCGGTTCTATTGATCTGAGCCTCTCCATCTCCGTCTTTTCCTCCCATGATTTCTTTTAACTCATCTTGAAGAGTTAAGAAATCTGTGATGATCAAAGACCAAACTCCATCATCGATGGAGTTTGGTCTTTTGGTGATATAGTGTGTGTAAACCATATTAAACTGTTGTTGTTTCTCTTGAAAGAATATTGTTTGTTGCTGTCTCGTGAGTTTTAGGACTCTTACTAAACAGGGCAAGAGAAAAACAGTTCAAGAGTCCCACAAGAGAGTTTTGCCCTTTTCCTCCATATCCAAAACGGTGATATGAATGAACCGTTGGGTTGTAGGTAATTCTGTGGTAATCTGGGTAGTGATCGTTGATTTTCTTTCCAATCTCTTCCATTCGAGCCTGAAGTTCTTCCGTGGTATACCACAGGGAGAGTTCGTGTGCGGTCTCTTTAATAAGCTTTGAATCATCAGAAGGGAGAAGGAAACAATTCGACCAAATCATGAGGATGTAGTAGAAAATATGTTCTCTTACGCCCATATCATAAGCTGCTTTGTAAGAATTCATTGCAATATCTTGCGCTTTTTGATCGAAAGGGATTTGCGGAACAAGAAGTACACCTTTTTTGTCATCACAACGATAAAGTGAATCATAAACAGGGTTAACATGCTGTTTGTCTTTCATAAAGGTGGTATCTTTTACATTACCAAAAGCAATGTGTACAAAGTCACCTTGAGGAGCTGTACCCCAATATTTCATCTTAGCAACACCGCCTTGAATAGATCGGTCGGTTCTATCTTCTTCAGGAAGAAGTTCAATTGTCTCATCAGGAAGTTCCAAAGAGTTGAATACTTCTTTTTCTTCATCAGAAGCTATAAGGCTTGAACGCTCAAGAAGTTCAATACCGTCTTTGATGTATTGGATATGTTGTTTATTTCCAAGGACAAAGAGAATGAGAATAAGCATGTCTTTATCTTCAGTTCTGCTGTATGAGATATCAACATCTGATTCATTTACTTGCATCCAACAGCCGAAACGTTGTTCGCATTCTTCGAATGTTACTGGTCGCTCTTCTCCGTTTGTTATTGAGTTTTTGATGAAGACTCTGTTTTTTTCTTCATCGGCTGGGATGTCGAGAGAATTTTCAGGTGCTGAGTAGTAATCCGCAAATTGATATTCTCTATCTTTTCTTGAGTGAAATACTTTTCCGTTGTTTTTTTCATCCCAACCAAGCTGAGCAAGTGTTTTGTTTGCTTTAGCAGATGATAATGTTTCTTTGAGTTTGATTCTTACGTTTGGCATAATGTAATATTGTTTTGATGGGAATAACGGATTCTTTATTTATAATACAAAATTTTCTTTTGTTTCTCTCCATTTAAGATCACGATAAACTATTGGCAACCCTGAATTACCTCTTTGGACAGCAACCATCTCATCAAACCATTCATAGACTTCTCCGCTTAGACAGCGTTTAGCTACATCGTAAGCATCGTCTAACAGCTGTTTTTTGTTATCGCCTGCAAATCGACAGTCAAACATATAAATCAAATCACTTGATTTATGAAAATAAGCACGTCTGTTGGCTCTAATTCCTTTTCCATAGGTATGGACATCGGCAAGTTGAGAAAAGGCTTTTTTGGATACCAATTTGCCTCCTACGGTGATTCCAAGCATTTCCCAATCCTCTTTGATTACATCAATAAGGGGTACAAAGTTCTCATGGAACTCATCTTTTGAAAACCATTCTCCATATACAAGAAAGCCACCATCCATTTTACAAACACGATAATTCTTTCCTTGTTTGAACTCAACGGTTCTTTCTGTTGAGAAAGTATTTTTGGATATTACTAAATCGTTTTCTTTCATGGGAGTGATAACGGATTAATAAATGAGAAAACAAAAAAGGCAACCTTTAAAAGATCACCTTTTTGTATTATGAATAGAATCCACCCAACAGAGGGAGTTTGTGTGACAAGAAGGACTCGAACCATTCAACCTCTGATTTTTCACGTCAGCGCTCTACCGTCCCTTGCAAGACCGCCCAAAGGCGTTGAGCTATCGCCACATTTTTCTGGTGTAGCGGGAGGGAATCGAACACCTCGACTCACGGGCTTTCAAACCCATTGCTCTACCATCTCTTGCAAGACCGCCCGAAGGCGCTGAGCTACCGCTACATGTAGTGGCAAATATACAAAATCCCTTGGGAATATCAAATCAATTCATCAATAATTTCACTCATGCTTTCATTTGATTCTATAAGTGCCAGAGCCTTAGCAAGTTGTTTTGCTTTTCTTGAATTTTCTTTTGCGATTAATCTTTTGAGTTCATCTACTTTATCGTAGAGGGTAATACGTTTTCCATAATCCCCTGATTCTTTCTGTTTGTTGATTTCTTTGATCTTTGCTTTGATCTTAGCTTCAACATCACGGTGAAAGGTTGGAGATTTCTCTATGCTACGAACAAGGGAGAGGGCTGTTGTGGAAGGAATTTGATCAGAGGTGATATACTCCTTCAAATGATCAGGGAGATGCGCTAATTTGATGCCGTTATAAACGGTGGCGATTTGACAGCCCGAAAGTTTGGTGATGCTATCTGTGTGCAAACCAAGGAATTCTTTAGCTAAAAGAAAGATTTCACCTTTCTCTAAAAGGGAAAGATTGTTATTCTTTTTCAACTTTCTAAGTTGATATAGAATTTGAGTTTTTGTGTTCATAACAATAGTGCTTCTAATGTTTAAACGTGAGAATTACAAATTTGTTGCAATAGATATAAAAAAAAGGGGCTTAAAAGCCCCTTTTTATCAGTGAGTTATCTTCTTATTAGCTGTTGTAATCCAAAAGCAATTCAGACACACTTTTTTCTTCAAGTGCGTTGATTACTTCGATGAAGTTTGCAACGATTTCACTCTTTACGCCTCCGTTGTCGCTTTGCAACTTCAACTCGTTGATTTTAGAAGCAAGGGATTGCTTACGCTCTCCACGGTTGGCAGAAGTTGCCTTCTTTCCTTTCTTCCCTTTGGTTGGGGAGACTTGTGCATTTGACACAAGAGCAGTTACTTCTGCTTCAATTGCATCGTTGTCAACGGTGCGTTTTGCTCCACGTCCTTTCGAGTTGTCTCGGATGATTTGATTCACAGTGGTTGCGCTGATTTCATCGTTGATGATTGCAGTTTGCACACTTTCAGGAACATTCACAAGAGCAAGAAGGTTGTACATTTGTGGCTGAGAGATTCCAAGGCGGTTTTGGATATCCTCGTCTGTTACTACTCGTGTTCCATCTGCATTCTCAGCAGAGCGAAGTCGGGCAATAAGAGTTCCTTTCTCAACGTCATTCAAAGGTGTTTCGCTTTGAGAGTTAAACTGAAGCAAAAGGTTTGAGATTTCATCGTTGGAATTCAACTTCTCAGCACGAAGCATGAAGTCTTTTTGTCCAAGGACATTTACGATGCGCTGACCTGCAAATGTTCTACGGTGTCCAACACGCACAAGGTACTTTGGAGTTCTTTCATCGTAATGAGGCTGACCTTTTTTGACTTTGTAGACTTTCAAGTTGTTTACTTGCCCCTCATTGAGGATTGAAAGTGCAAGGTCTTCAATTCCATTGTACGCTTGGCGCACATTGAACCCTTCTTCGAAGATAAGACTGTTTGGGCTAACAAGGATGATGTCACCCCCTCTTTTTTCACGTTCTTGAGCCATAACTCTTTTTTGTTTTAAGTGATTAAATTTGTTTAACAATTGATATAACGGATTCTCTTAAGAGAAAACAAAATTCTTTCTAATTTTATGAGATTGTATAATCAGCATCGTTTTCATTGTAGCTGTAATCTCCTGCATCTTCTAACGCAATTTCTTCTGCTTCTTCACGGGTATTTGCTGATACTTTGATGTTTGCAAAGCCATATCCTGTTCTACATACCTGAATGTTGAACTCTTTTTTTTCAGGCGCTTTTTCAACGCTTAGAATAAGGTGATATTCTTCGTTGGCATAGTCCACATTTTCTTCGTCAATTTCCATGACCATATCAGAGAGTGGGTCGTATGCTTTATCTCCAACTCGAATTTCTCCATAAGTAGACAAATTCAACTTGCTACCTTCACAGATAACTGACTTGTCAGATTCCATTGCCATTCTTTGGTCTTGAAACCTTTGTTCATCGGCATTGGTTTGAGCCTCAAGTATTTCAATCAGAGTGGTATCAAGATTACCGTCTGTGTTATCAGAGGTAAGGTTATACCTGTCCATGAGTCCGTCAAACGTTGCTTCTGCCTGTAAGGAGTTTGAGTTGATTAGGTTTTTACAGTAGTTCTTTAACTCTTGGTCTACAATTGAATATGAATATGCCATTTGTTTTATTTTTTTGTTTTATTTTGTGGGAATAACGGATTTAAATTGGAAAAAACAAAAGTTTATTTTCCGAAAAGTGTTTGCATTGCTTTGTCTCTATCAATCATCTGCTGAACTCTTTTGGCTGTCATAAGATCAACGTTCTGATAATCCCAAGCATCGTCCAGATCAAGATGAATAAGTTGAAGAGGTCGCATGGACATTACCATGTACTGAGCGTGTCCGTCAGCAACGGGGAATTTGATCACTTCTCCAAAGTTTTTGCCTTGGTATCCTCTGTCTTTGAGGAATTTTTTAAGATTCTCTAAGTACTGGTTACATTCTTCTTCGTACTTTTTGTAATTGAAGTTTGAAAAGTTAATTTCAGGACGTTTTACTTCTTCGGGTGTGCTATAAACTTGTGCTGACATTTGATTTGTTTTGTGGTAAATAACGGATTTAGATTTAAGAAAACAAAGTTTTTTTGATTTCTTCTATTCTTTTTTTCTCCTCCTCTTCCCTTTCACGGTCATATTGCTTTACAGCTTTAAGTTCGATGAGGTAATTCATCTTTGACTCAAACCTTTTAAGATGTTTTGCTTTTAGCTTAAACATAGCAATCCACTTGATGCCACTTGGATAACCATCCTTAAAACCTTATCGTTAGGTCTTAGTTCTTTTAATGCTTCTTCGATGTTTTTAAAATGCTTTTTAACCATATCAGAGATAACGGATTTGTTTTGGAGAAAACAAAAAACTTTTTTGAGATTTATTTTGGATTTGATGCAACAATTTATATCTTTGCACCGTTAAAGGATTTGGAGAATCATTTTTTCTCTATATTTAAACAATACATTGCGGGGTGGAGAAGTGGCATCTCGTCTGGTTCATACCCAGAAGGTCGCAGGTTCGAGTCCTGCTCCCGCTACTAATTGAATTAATATGAAATACATCGTTAACATAGCTGAACAAGAACAGGAAACTGCTCTGTCTGGTCTTGCTATGATGTAACCTCATCTATTCTCTTAAAAAAAAGCTCGATCATTATGGTCGGGCTTTTTTTGTGCGTTATTATTTCGCCCATTCGTCTACTGGTTAGGACAACGCTCTTTCACAGCGTAAAAGACGGATCGTAACCGTCATGGGTGACCAAGAAAGATTTTATCTTTCAACACGGTGCATTAGTTTAGTGGTCAAGAACACTTGTTTTTCAAACAAGGAAACATCGGTTCAAATCCGATATGCACTGCCACATGGCATAGTCCTCTAATTGGTTAGGAGACCACTTTCTCAAAGTGGGGAATGAGGGTTCGAATCCCTTCTATGCTACAAGCCACAGAAAGCGACAACTTCTGTTAGGTTGTCACACTTGAAATGGTTGGTAAATCTTCCGTCAATTAGATTAGCTGTTTGCCAACCATATTTTATCTTCCAAACATTCCTTTTAGCGTTAACGAATATAATTGGAAAGAATGGAGGGTTTTCCATTGTAGTTCTTCCATTATCTTTATCTCTCCAATTGTATTCAACTGAAAAACCAAAGATTTTCATAAACTTAATGTCGGGGTTGGTATATTCCATATTAATCAATTCCTAATTTTTTTCGTTTCTCATTGTATTCTTCAAGGGAGAGTTGGGGATAGGCGATTATTATTTGTTCGTAAGGTCTTTGGTATTCGTGTGTACCAAGAACAATTTTAGCCTGTGTTCTCTTTTCCCCTGCATCAGGATAGTCCACAGAAAAAGGTCTGGAAGAAGCAAAGTGAGCTGTATAATGGTACTCAGCTACTTTATCTTTGTGCCATTTCAGGTATTCTCTTGCTTCTTTTTTTGTCATTACGAATTTATTATTGTTTTTCCCAAAGGAATGAATCCTGAAACTCTCCTTTATGTAAAGATGCAGCAATAACCATATTTGCGACAATTCGACCGTATCCCCCTTTTCTTTGTTGCACCTGAAAAGAGTAAGCCCCTTGAGCAAGAAAGTCAAGATCAGGAGGGAGAACCACTCCATTTAACACATCACAGTGAAAATAAGAAGCAACATTCTTCATGTCAAACATTCCAATTTTTGTAGCATCACTGGAAAGGGCGAGGATGCTATTGGTTTTTTCGTTGATCTCAAGACATCGCAAAGGTTTAGAAAGCCAAATATCTTTTAGGTTTTCTTTCTTTTCTTCTTCAGATCGTGAATCAAAAATGTTTCCTGATTCATCATCCATTGCGAAATTAAGATCAGCATCTTTATTGAGTATGCAATACCCTTTAATATCTCCTACCATTATGTTGTTTTTTCAAGTTCAATTACTGATTCACTCCACTCCAAAGGGAAAAGGTTTTTGAGCCTTGTTAAGTTCTCTGTGTCGTATTTGATTGTGTCTTTGAAAAAACCTTTTAGGATTGATGAATCACTTTCAGAACAGTCAATGCCTGTGATTTTGTTCTCAGCAATAGTTCCGATTTTATCAAAGTCCTTGTGGAACTGAATAATATCATTAACCAATTCAGGAGTTGTTTTAATCATTCCTTTAAGAGAATCAGTCATCCAAATAATTTCATCATTGGCAAGAGATTCCATAAAGGCTTGAGTTGCAAAGTAGTTGTTGCTTCTCAACTCAAGTTCTTTTTCTTTTTTTAGAAACATCATCACTGCTCCATTATCATCACCTTCTTCTTGGTTGACAAAATAAATGAAGTCAGTTGTTTCAAGTTCTCGATGAAACTCTCCGCCAAACTCGTCAATAAACACTTCAAGCCTACAATCTCTACATGGGATGCAAAGTCCGTTGGCAAAAGTGAAGTGGTATTCTGAGTTTCTGAGTTCAGCATCTAAACCTAAATCAGGAACAGTTATTCCTGTGACTTGAATAGGTTCTGTCTCAAAGTAAAGAGGTGCAGAAAATATTGAACCAATGCAATTG
>Ga0222664_1000998_pt1 | contig 12059 bp, 17 predicted proteins | sample AntAcemetagen604_FD_181147 | JGI IMG/M metagenome (GOLD analysis project Ga0222664, IMG submission 181147) | Saline water microbial communities from Ace Lake, Antarctica - #604 | ecosystem: Environmental > Aquatic > Non-marine Saline and Alkaline > Saline | place: Antarctica: Ace Lake...
GGGGGGAATTATGGGATTTCACGGCTTCCACCGTAGGCGGAAAGGGTTTTGGCGAAAATCAAAGCGCGATTTTGGCTTCTGCAAAATCGCTCCATATTCTTAATTCCGAACAAGTTACTTCTGGTGCCCAGGAGAGGACTTGAACCTCCACGCCTTGCGGCATATGCACCTCATGCATACGTGTATACCAATTTCACCACCTGGGCAAATAATTTTAGAGCCCAGTCATTTTAAAGATTTTTTGAGCTTTTGCAAACTTCCGAGGTAAGTGAGGCAATCTATTTTTATAAAACATTGCATCAAATAACTTCCTTGAGTCCTTCCGAGCATACCGTAAATGCTTCGCTCTTTTCCCAACATGGATGTGCCCCGTTGTGCCAAGTCGAGCATTAATTTCTTTTTGTAGCCACTCCAAGAAGAGAGTGCTTCCACTTGCAAAGCCAATGCTTACGAGATAGCTGTTCTGCCACCGTTTATCTTTAGAAATATATATTGTGCCATCACCATCCCACTCACCTCGGACAAAATCAAAGAAATAATCCTTGTCTATTTTTAGAGATCCAATTGATAGAGATTTATTAGGAGATAGACCAATTTTTGTGAGCCAGCTATAAAATAATACATCTCCAAATTGCGCACGATAGCAAAGATTTGTACGTACCTTCCCGCTTTTTTTCTCCCCGATACTAATATCTGAAATCCCTAGACATTTCAGATACAACTCCACCAAACAACGATCCTTTGATGTGAAATCAATGTGTCGGCCATTTTTTGACAAGGAACCGTCTGCCGTAAGAAGACCAACTACATACGCAAGCTCGGGCGACCAGTTATGCCTGACTTTCTCTTTCGGCTTTAGGCCTCGCTTCCCCATTATCACTAATGATACATGTCTCTGACATATTACATCTACCAATTTATACCCAAGAAAAAGGCTAGCTTTTTGCTAGCCTTTTTTCTCTTCCGCAGTGTCTGCTTCGGGAGTAACCTCCGGAGAACCTTCAGTGTCTGCTTCTGATTCTGGAGATGCTTCCTCAGCTTGTTTTGCTTCTTCCACCCTCTTCGCTTCCTCTTCAGCCTGCTTTGCCTCCTCTTCTGCACGCTGAGCAACTTCTATACTAGACTCAGTTGCAACTTCCATGAGATGCATACGACGCATCTGTCGTCTAATTTCTCGGGCAACTTTTTCACGGATGTAATAAAGTTTGGCTCGGCGCACCTTTGAACGCTTCACAATCTCAATCTTATCGATAAGTGGTGAGTAGAGTGGGAACACCTTTTCAACGCCGATACCATCAACCACTTTTCGTACAGTAAATGTGGCACCTGGCTCATTTCCATGCTTACGCGCAAGAACCAACCCTTCAAATACTTGGACTCGTGTCTTTCCCTTATCCTGAATTTTCTGGTGTACACGAACCGCATCTCCGGCACGAATACCGATTTGTTTGCGGTCTTCCATATTGACTGGAGAAACCTGTACGTTGTCTAACATTGTGTTCATATAATAAAATAGCGCTCTAAAGCTCGGGTACTCTACCACACAGATTGGTGCAGAGCAACCGATTAGAAAAGTACCTGAAAATCATCAAATTGTACCTCCGGACTCCTCCAGTCAACTGCAACTCCGTCGACTTTCGCTAATACTGAACCTTCATTTAACTCCTCTACAAACTGTTTCAAAATATCCGGGTATCCCTGTCCTAGAATCTCTACTGTATCGTCTGGCTTATTCCTCACGAAGCCAACTATTCCGTGCTCTTTTGCAAGGCGTGAGACAAAATCACGATACCCAACTGCTTGGACTTTTCCCGAAACAATACAAAAGACTTCACTAAACATAGCAGTAGCGTACACGTATCTACCTCTTTCTCCAAAAGAAAGCGCCCGGACGCAGAGGGTCCGGGCGCTTGTTACACTCCCACCTGTTTTGTCTTCTTAATCACCGGATTGGTGGGGTCGAGGACATTGCAGAGTTCAAGGAGCTCAAGTGTGGGGCATCGATCCTTCCGTGCACGGTACGGGAAGTAGCGGTCTAAATTCGCTTTCGTCGGAACTATCGCGAGCGCTCGCAGGACCACTTCAGCGTCTCCAGAATTATCAAGACGCGAATCTTGCACTAGGTGAACCCATCTGCCCTCTATCAGGCAACTGATAGCCCACCTGCCCGGCTTTTGCGGCAAATATATTTCATCATTTTCCATCTCAATTACCTCCTTGAGCGAGTAAAGAACAAAAGAGCCCGCAGGTGGCGGACTCTGGTCTAGATAATTATTTGAAAGAGGATCATCCAAAACACAGCCCACCATGCGGGGTATCGAGGACGACCACGAGGATCTGCTGTATTTTTTGAATCATTACTATATATATAGCATGTATAAGGGTATGCCGCAAAGCGGACATTGAAATTCTAGGAAAAGACTGTAGTATGGTGCTACTTTCACAAGTAGGTAGCAATACATACGGGCGATTAGCTCATGGTGGTGGAGGTGCAAGTGTACGGGGTACAGTTGCACCATTTACACGCAGTGTAAATGCGCTCGTCCTTCCTTGAGAAAAACGAAAGTACGTAACAATACTTATTATACGGGCGATTAGCTCAGTTGGTAGAGCAGCTCATTTACACTGAGAAGGTCGGGGGTTCAAGTCCCTCATCGCCCACAAATACAAAAACTGCCAGATTTCTTCTGGTGGTTTTTGTATTTGGCGAGCGGACTTGAAGAGGTTGTCGCTATTTCGGAGAAATAGCTGGCAACCTGAACAGATTCTGTAAGAATCAAGTCCCTCGTCACCGGCGGCAAGTTAGCAATCCGCACCAAGTCTCCCTTATAGATTGGTAGAGGCTCACATCGCTCTGTCTGACACACATGGTCACGAGTTACTAAACCAATACAGGTTGTGGGGTCAGGTTGCTAAGTAAAATCTTTGACTACGCTCATATTTATACTAAGCACCTCCTCCCCGACCTCATCTATTTTTGTATTAGAAGTATCAAAAATATGACTCCGGTGGGTACATAGACACGAACACAAAGCGGTTTGTGTTCTAAACCAAAAGCTCATGGCATTTCTGCCATGAGCTTTTGGTTTGTCTATGTGCAGAAATACTGACCCTTGCTCGAACCCATTTCGAGGAAAGACAATGATTACAACGCGCGCAGCGCGCGGTGGTTTTATACTTCTGCGTACGCATTCGGGTTCGTGGTGGTGCGACGCGCCTCGGGTGCTCGCTTCACTCGCAGCAAACCCACACCCATCCTTACCATTTCCTTAAAGCGGAAGGGGTGCAGGGGGAAGCCGCCAAAAATTTGAAAGGATGGGTGTGGGTGTTGCAAGACATAAGCACTGCTTAATACAATATATCACACTATATCAATATAACACACGATTGGGTAGAATGTTTGTTATAGTATCTATGAACAGCAAAGCAGTACAACGGTTCGCCAAAAATATGAAATCTATCCGTGAAGCAAAAGATATGTCTCAGGGGGATATATTCCGAGCGACCAAAATTGAGCGGGCGTACATTAGCAACTTGGAAGCTGGCAAACAAAATCCCACGTTAGAAACGATTGAGAAGATTGCGGTGGCGTTGGGAGTTGAGGTTAGTGAGTTAACTAAATAAGTATGCCAAAAGGATTTGAATCAGCATCAGCACATCCAACGCCACAAAAATTTGAGGGTTCGGACGTAAATAAAATACCCGCCCATCAAGAACGACCAACGTTTGACGAATTCACAGGTGGCGAATTGGATGAGCGAGGTGAATTCAAAGAACCCACACCAGAGGAGCAGGAAAAGTTTCATGACAGAGTTGCTCGTATGTCAGAAGTTCTTGAAGCCGCAGATTTTCCTTGGTATCTCGATGGGGCGACGAACATATCTCTATATAGCGACCAAATGATACGAAATCACAAAGACTTGGACATGAGTGTGTTTCAAGAAGACCTTGATAAGTTAGATGATTTACTCAGCGATCAAGGATTTGGTATTTTTATTAACTACAGAGAAGAAGGAAAGGAGCTGATGCGAAAAGCGACAGCACAAGAGTTGGGTTTACTTGAAAATCCAGACGTGTCTATTTGTAAAGTTGGACCTGACGGGACCCTTGGTTCAAAGGATTCCCACGAGGCTTTTGATTTTGTCGACCTGCACATACAAAACAGAGATGAATCCGGCGATGTTGTTGTCGGTTACAGTGGTATTTCTTTACCTAAAGAATATTTTGAGCCGATAAGAAAAGAACTACCCAACGGAAAAACCATCAACCTTTCTCATCCCGCAGTTGTTGCTTATCATAAACTACACTCAACTCGTGCGTATGATGTGAAAGATTTACAAATACTTTCACCTCTACTCGCACCAGAAGATTTTACAATGTTACGGACAAGTGTCGAAAAAGAAGCTGAGATACTAGACAAAAGGATACGCGAGGTATTGCAAGAAGTTTGGGGTGAACTGTCACCTGTGCTGGAGACAGCACCTGATCCAGATACGATTGCAGGGAAACTATGGTCGCATCCCGAGATTGAGAAAAGAAAAACCGACGAATCTGTTGCTAATTACATTTCATCAATTTCACAATATCTCTCTGAAAATCCTGTTGTGACTATCGATGACTTTATAGACCAATCAATGTCTATTCTTGATATCAAAAGGCGAACTGAGGAACAAGTTAAACTGATTGACCGACTGAAGCTGTAACATTCACATCCACCTTTAGTTGTGGAAGTGTTTCTTTTTCCATATTGCACTACTTATCTAACTTCTTCTTTTCCTCTTTTTTAATCCGAGTCTTTGCTTTGCCTACACCATCTACTTTTGGTAAATTCTCGGGCATTGTACCGCCAATGTTTCGAATTGTATTTCGTACTTTCTGACCAACTTCATAATGAGCAAGATTGGCGTTTCCCTCACCCTTAATATCTTCTCGTTTAATCTTTGCCTCAGTTTGAGTAGCTCGAAATAAGTTTGCAGCCAATTCTTCGCTGTTCATATGGTCAAGAATTTGTTGTGATTTCTTCAACCCTTTCTTTTTGTGAATATCTTGGCTCGTTAAACCTCCGTACAAACCTTTGTAGCCAGCATTTTGGAATATGGCATAATTTTGCACACCCGCACCTTTTGCGGTCTTGGTAAGATTTGTATTATGCTTCTTCATTTCTTCACGGAGAAACACCCGCTTGTTGTCCTCAATTAGATTGTCAGTGTTTTCTTGCCTGCGGGTTTGGATTGCAAAATAGGTTTGACCTTTCGCAACCACTACCTTTGTTGGATCTGAGTTCTGTACAATCAAATAACAGGCATACCGTGACAGACACACCGTTTCTATCGTTCGTTCTGCTCCTGAACCAGTCTTGACCATTTCGGTGGTATCAACGAAATGGTTGTGAACAACTTCACCGCTGTTTTCACAAGCACTTTTGGCTTTATTTATAGCTGTCAGAAAATTTCTGTAATCAGAATACTCCAGTGCTTTAGCGTCGAACCCTTGCGGGAGTGGGTTTTAGACTTGCAACAAGCCACTTTTTTGCACGAATCCGACAATTTCTCCGAAATCGCCTCCTTCGTCCAAAAAATTGGAACGAACCATACGGTTCGCGACAAAACCGCCCACTTCGCCACGTCCTCGCCGTTTCATTTCGTCGCTGCGCGACGAGCTTCTTTCCCTCGCGCGGCAGCTTCGCTGCCGCGCCGTCAGGCGCTCTCTGAGCGTGAAGTTAAATTTTGTGCCCCCGCGAGGAATCGAACCTCGAATAACGGCTTAGAAGTCCGCAGTTATATCCGTTTAACTACAGGGGCGAATGAGCAGGATTATGAGAATTCATTTTCATAAGTTCTACGAACGCAGACCCTGAAAGAAATTTTTCTGAAGTGTAACGAAAGCAAAACTTTCTTACAAGTCAGGAGTCTGCGTACAATTTAGTTACGAACGCCCTTCCTGTAACCAAAGGACAAGGCGGAACAAAAACACCATACCGCAAAATCCCCTATTCTGCACGTAGTGTGCCCGAGTCACCTGTTGAATCTTCTTCTTTGGGCTGGACGACCTGAACCTCAACTTCGGGCAGTATTCCGTCCTGTTCACGGAGTGCATCAAACTCTAGGGATCGAGCACGATACGTTCCAAACACCTCGTCGACCACATCTTTTTTATAGCGAATAGTATCTGAACTCACTGTAAATGTCTCCTTTATAACCTGCTCTTGAGAGAAAAAGAAGCTTCCCGCATAAAGCGATCCTCCGAGTCCTATGAGTAATGCAACGCCAAGACCAACGAACCATTCCCGCTCAGGGTGCATGAGACGCCTATCTGGAACTCCCTTATTCCGACGAATAATGTGACTAACGAGATTAAGGATTTCTTTTTTTGTAATCATATGGCGACGCGTTTCATTACTACAACCTTAAATGTACCCTCCCACTCTCCATCACTCTCTACAGCACCTTTCTTTTCTATCACCGAGCTCGAAACGTGCGACTTGTATGGCAACGTTTCGAGCATTGTAAGTACATGTTGCACCGCACCGAACGAACCGCTTGCTTTAATAGTGAGATGTAATGACTCGATATATCCATCTCCCTCTTCAACGTCAATGGACGCAGTCGAAACAAGCGCACCACGTGCCTGACCAAGTGCCTCAATTAACTCAAGGAAATTAAACACTTCTTCTTCAGCAATAAAATATTTTTGTAGTTCTTGACGATCTATCTCAACACCTTCAGAGTTTTTTATAAGTGTCGACTTTGACTGAATTTGTGCCTGCATAGTCGCAACATGTTTCTGCTCATCAGTGAGCGAATCGGAGAGTCGGTTCAGTGCATACACCGCAAGACCGTAAGCGGCCACGCACACTACACACACAAGTGCTGCACTCACCATATAGATTTTTGTTTTTGTAACAAACATATTACTCATGTGTAGTATCGGCTAACGTAATGGTCATCGCAAAAGGAAGATTCGTACCACGAACAAGATTAGCGATAGGTACTGTGGCGGTCTCAAACAACGGCTCCGCCTCAAGTGCCTCCTGAAAGGCCAAGAGTGCTTCTCGGGTACGTGCGACCCCTTGCACATGTACAGTTTCCAGTCCTTCCGTGGTACGCTCTACCGCATATGCGTTAAGCGTGATGCTTGCACTTTTCCTCGCCTGATCAATACTCATTATGATACCCGAGAGCGTGACTGTGGCACTATTGTCTGCAAGCTCCTCGGCAAGTAGATTGGCTTCTTTGATGCGTGCCTCAGCTTCAAAGGCATCGCCTCCCGCATTTTCAAGCGCACCAGCTTCAGTGGTGACTGCTGCGAGATGGGCTTGTAAGAGTACGTATGACGGCATGAGGAGAAGACCACACGCAATGCACCCAACCGCAAGCAAGAGCGCCCACACCGTAACGACACGAAGCCAGTATTCTCGTGTCACTGCTTTACGCGCCTGTGGTGGAAGAAGATTTATCATGATGAAACATCAGTAAGTGCTAATCCAATTGCTGTAGCGTACCCGTATGCATGTCGTTGAGAAATTGGTGGGACGAATTCATCCAACGAGAAAGCGTTCTTCCAAACTTCTGCGCGAGATGTAGGAAACGAGAGCACGCGTGAAAAATATTCAGGAAGCCCTGCAAGATTCGCACTCCCTCCACACAATAAAACTTCTGTAATCTCTCTATCTCCACGCACACGCTCCTCGGTATTCCAATATTGGATGCGTGCCTCTAACTCGTCACTTATTTTCTCTACCACTTTTAGGATTGCGAGCCGTACCGACTTATTTGTGTGCGTATTTTGTAGTCCATGTTTATTCTTCAGCTCCGTTAACTCCTCTTCTGTACATATGCCGAGTATCTCTCGCATGGACTCACTCAGTGTTGCACCTCCAATATCAACGGTAGACGTATGGACTAAAATACCGTTATGCACGATACCAACCCCCGTATGACGTTCGCCAAAATCTACAATCATCGAAGACCCATGTACTCCTGGACGAGTAACCGCGCGCGCAATCGCCTGCGCTTCAACCTCAAACGAAAGTGGCATGAGGCCCGAAGCGATGCACGCTTCATAATATTGTTGTACGTTCTCTTTTGCGTAGACGGTAACCACCACACGAAGCTCATCCTTATCTGCGCTACTATTTTCAACAATCTCATAGTCAAAAAAAGCTTCTCTCGGTGAAAGTGGCACATTCTCCTCAAGTTTAAACTCCAAAAGCCCACGTACCTCCGAAGGAGACGCACCACGCTTTATCTCTGTCTCAAATATGTAGGCGTGTTTTTCTGGGAGCGACATTCGTACGTAGTTCACTCCTGTCTTCTTGCGTACTTCTTTCAGCTGTTCTGCAAGTTGTTTTGCGTCCTGTACCTTCCCCTGCACCACCACACCCTCTGGCAAAGGAACATCGCCCCATGACAACAAATTTAAGCCAGCGCCACGCTTTCTCGCGTGTCCGAAACGTACATACTTAATTGACGAGTCTGACACATCAACTCCCACACTCGGCATCAACATAAATTGAGGTGGTGGAAAGAGTGCTATTAGTGCCTTGTGGATGAACATGTGTGTATATTATACGATGCTTTCCTTAAAGAATGTCCGCGAACCCACACCAAGATTTATTTCAAACCAAAATGAAACAATAAGTATACTGCAGTCAAAATAATACTGACCAGTGTAATAAGGAGTATTTGTCTGCGCGCGATAGTAAGTGCCCTTTCCCCAAAACGATACGTGAGATACCCAACAAGTGCATACCGCAGACCTCTCCCCACAATGGAGGTGATGATAAATATGAGCACATTCCCTTTCACAAACCCCACCGCGAGCGCAATGAGTGTATACGGGACCGGAGTGAAAGAGCCGAACGCAGTGAGGAGAAATGTATTGTCTTTAAATTGTTCCGCAATCTTATAAAACTGCTCTCCCGTAGCGCCCGAGAGATAGTTAACTGCGATAAAATCAAAAAATGCGACCGCCATCACATACGCTGCAACTCCCCCAAGAACTGACATAGCAGTGGTGACTATGACTGCACACCACATCCTCTGCTTGTTGGCGAGTATGTAGACAATAAGAAATGGGTCACTGATGATTGGGAGTACGAGCGCAGACTCTACAAACGAGATAACCCCGAGCCCCCACAAGCCATAACGAGATCGCAACAACTCACTTGTGAGCCTCGCAACGCGTTCTCCGTGACGCCACCAAAATTTGTTATCTCCAAAATTCACAGTACTGATTATTTTATTCGTGTTCCAACCGGCATCGTATTGCTCGGTACGAGAAGCGCAAAGTTTTCTTCCGCACTCGCTGCAAGAATCATTCCCTGGCTCTCAAATCCGCGTATGGTCCTCGGCTCAAGATTGGTGAGAAATGGACACCGCACACCTACCAGCGATTGTGGATCTTCAAAGTACTCACGAATGCCAGAGATAATTTGTCTTGGGCGCACACTGGTTCCATCTTCCTCCTTCTCCCCTACATCCACCATAAGCCGAAGGAGCTTGTCCGCATCCTCAACAATTTCAACCGATAATATTTCGCCAATAGTTATCTCCAATTTTGCAAAGTCATCGTAACTAATCATGATTTATTTGTTAGCTTGGTCAAATAGCTCCCAAGAATGATGGTGGCGGCCGACGCATCAGTCTTCTCATTTTTACCCTGCAAACGCATAGCCTCCTGTGTCGAATACTGCTCTGGTTCGAGATGCACAGGAATCGGCGCGCGGAGTGTGAGGTCTCCAATAAACTCATTGATTGCCCCCTGTACCACATTGTCTGAACCGTCAGCATTCAGCGAATGCCCCACCACCACCTCTCCTACTTCTCTCTCGGCAATGAGTTTTTCAAGGGTATCAAGCAGTTTTTCGTCGTTTTTTAAGACATCATAAGGAAACGCCATAGTGCCTCCCTCTTCAGAGAAAGCTATGCCGAGTTTCTTGGTGCCATAATCAATACCCATATATCGCATAAAAGAAGCTTAGCATAGTTGGAAGTAAACCGTGTTTTCTGGTACTATCGCAGAGTTCTTGACCAGATACACGGAGGGATGGCAGAGAGGTCGATTGCGTCGGTCTTGAAAACCGAAGTGCCGCAAGGTACCGTGGGTTCGAATCCCACTCCCTCCGCCAATTTTCACTTTTGCCCGAAACGGCAGAATGTGGAGTGTCGCAAAGCGACACAGAATGCCAAGAACGCGCTACGCGCCAAGGTTTTTTCAAGCTCACGGCGAGCGTGCGCTCGGCGATGTGGAAGTTCGAACCAATCTTTTTGAGAAAATCCCGACCCTGTTCGGGATTTTCTTGTAAAGCGATTTTTTCGGCTTGGTTAGTGGCTTTTAGGAAATTGATCAAAGGTTCGAACCGATTATCGCTCTTTTGCTTTGAAGCGGTTAAATTCTCCGAAATGTCGATTTTTTGATTGAGCAGTTTTGTCTTTTTTGCAATATATTCTTCTTGTGACAATGCTCCATTTAATTGCAAATCAAGCAAACTGTCTAATTTCTGCTCAATCTCAACTAACTCATTTCGTAGCTTCAATGCAAAAGAGCTTTCCGCTTGAAATATCTCCGTGCGTTCCTTTTCTAAATCTTCTACGCACGCATCCACCCAAGCGGAAGACAAAGAAACTTTTTTGATTTCCTCTTGAATTTGAGAAGTGATGATTTCTTCTCGTGTATATTTCTGCGAACAAGGATTTTTTCTTTTGGTACATCTCAAATAGTTATGACCTTTCTGCGTTTCGGTAGTGATAAAACATCCACACTCTCCGCAATAGAAAAATCCTCGATATACATAGGGCTTCAAATTTCTTCCCTTAGGTTTCGATTTCTTTTTCATCACTTCTTGAACGGAATCAAAAAGTTTCTTTGTGATAATCGGTTCATGCTTTCCGTCGTGAAATTCACCATTGTATCTGATAATACCGTAGTAAATTGGATTTTTGAGCATGTACTGATAATTTGAGACGGAAAGCATTTTGTCTTTCTTCCCAACCAAGCCCGCTATGTTGATTTTCTTTCGGATTTCAGACAAGGGGTATTCGCCAGTAGCGTAGATTTCAAAGGCCTTGCGGATATACTTTGATTTCTCTTTATCTACCACGATACATCGCTTCTCTTTATCATTTATATATCCAAGCGGAGCATAAGCAGGCCAAATACCATTGCGGAGCTTCTGACGAATACCCCTCCTTATATTTTCCGAAAGATTATCAACATAGTATTTCGATTGTCCAAAAGCGATATTGAGCATGAACTTTCCTTGCGGAGTTGAATCAAACCAAAAAGTTGGGAATTTTAGCGTGGAAATTTTGCCTGTATCTATGAGATATATTATCTTTCCACCATCTATACTATTTCTCGCCAATCTATCGGGGTGCCACGCTACAATTCCCTCGGCTTCGCCTTCCTCCATGCGAGCGATCATGTCATTGAAAATATCTCTGCCCGGCTCTTTGGCTGTCTTACTCTCCACAAATTCGCGAACAATATTTAGCCCCTCTTTCTTCGCGTACTCTTGCAACTCAAAGAGCTGGGCTTCGATAGACAAAACCTGTCGCTCTGGCTCGTCCGTAGACTTGCGAGCATAGAGGAAGAACTTTTTGGTTTGATGATTCATATTATTCATACTTGTATTGAAAACTTAGCTTTTGGACAATCGAAATTAAAAATCGCATAACAATCGCCCGACAGGGCGAACAAAAAGATTGGTTGCAAAACTTCTGTTTTGCTTTGAGCTTTGCTCAAATGAACTTCCACATCGCCGAGCGCACGCTCGCCGTGAGCTTGAAAAAACCTTGGCGCGTAGCGCGTTCTTGGCATTCTGTGTCGCTTCGCGACACTCCACATTCTGCCGTTTCGGGCAAAAGTGAAAATTGGCGGTGTTTCTTGGACGAAGTTCGAACTCTTTACGAACAAAATCCGCAGGATTTTGATGACTGACGCACGCGCGGAGGCTATGCATTGCTGTTTGTTGCCAATCGCTTCGCTCTTGGACAAACAGGGAACGCGTGGTGGCTCTGAACCAAATCGTACGCTCTGATAATGTGGTAATGCCAACC
>Ga0222664_1001000_pt1 | contig 12047 bp, 10 predicted proteins | sample AntAcemetagen604_FD_181147 | JGI IMG/M metagenome (GOLD analysis project Ga0222664, IMG submission 181147) | Saline water microbial communities from Ace Lake, Antarctica - #604 | ecosystem: Environmental > Aquatic > Non-marine Saline and Alkaline > Saline | place: Antarctica: Ace Lake...
CAGTTCGTGTGTCGCTTTTGGATAGTGCTTGCAGAGATCTCGTTAACTCTGCCGTTCTTTTTGCCCTTTTGCAAAAGGCAATGGTCAGACTTTACTTGGTGACCAGCGTACCCTCGTTCTCATCCACAATAGCATTCCGCAGCGTACCAGAGACCTCCATATTGAAGACCCTGAGGGGCATGTCATGATCTCTGGCTAACAAGATGGCCGTAAGATCCATGACGGCAAGTTGCCGCTCTAACACCTCGTCATAGGTGAGGTGGTCGAATTTGGTCGCCGTTGGATCAACATTGGGATCAGCAGAATAAATGCCGTCGACCTTGGTGCCCTTTAAGACGATATCTGCGTCAATTTCAATACCGCGCAGACAGGCAGCTGAATCCGTTGTAAAAAATGGGTTGCCTGTTCCAGCGGAAAAAATCACCACGTTACCTTTCTCAAGGTGGCGGATGGCAAGCCGCCGATCGTAGTGCTCAACGACGCCGCTCATGGGGATTGCAGACATGACGACGGTTCGGATGCGGGCACGCTCAAGGGCATCTCGCATGGCTAGCGCGTTCATCACGGTTGCCAACATTCCCATGTGGTCACCGGTGACCCGATCTAACCCAGCAGCGCTTAACGCCGCACCACGAAACAGATTACCGCCGCCTATTACCAGGCCAATCTGTACACCGATACCCACCAACTGGCCAATTTCCAGCGCCATTCGGTCGAGCACTTTGGGATTAATACCAATACCGTTCTCACCCAGGGCTTCGCCACTAAGTTTGAGCAGGATTCGCTGATATTTTGGTGTGGCTTTATTGGCCATTAATCATGAAGCCTCTAGGTTTTTAGATCATTCAATTGGCTCAGCGAATAAGAAATCTCTGACAAACCTCTGCTTCCGCAACGACCAGGTCGAAGCGGAAAAGAGGCTACTGATCAAAATTTCTGTTAAGCGTCACCGCTTATTTGCTTCTTCACTTCTTCAGCAAAGTCGACTTCTTCGACTTCGATGCCTTCACCGACTTCAAATCGAGCAAACTCGACAACTTTGGCATCTGCCTTCTTCAAAAGCGCACCGATTTTAATGTCCGGATCTTTTACAAACGCTTGCTCAACAAGACTAATCTCAGAGAGGTACTTGCGAATGCGCCCTTCAACCATCTTCTCGATGATTTCAGGTGGCTTGCCGCTCTCTGCAGCCTGGGCAACATAAATCTCTTTCTCTTTAGCAATCGCATCAGCGGATACATCTTCGCCGCTCACTACCTGTGGGTTCACAGCGGCAATGTGCATCGCAATGTCACGTCCCAGCTCTTCCGAACCACCTTCCAGTTTGACGAGCACACCAATTTTACCGTTAGTGTGCACGTAGCTTGCAACCATACCTTCATAGACGGCGGCGCGTCGAACCGATACATTTTCACCGATCTTTTGCACCAATGCTTCGCGAGTGGCTTCAATGCCAGTGGCCATTAATGCCTCAATGTCAGTTTGCTTGGAGTCGAATACGGCATTCGTGACAGTTTCAACAAAACCGAGAAAGTTTGGTTCACGACCAGCGAAGTCAGTTTCGCAGTTGACTTCAACCATGGCGGCAACGCCACCTTCAACCTTGTGCCCGATCAAGCCATCTGCAGCTGTGCGGCCAGCTTTTTTCGCTGCTTTCATACCGCTGGACTTACGCAGATTTTCAATCGCTAACTCTGCGTCGCCACTAGCCTCGACGAGGGCCTTTTTACAATCCATCATGCCAAGACCCGTACGTTCCCGCAGGTCCTTAACCATTGCTGCTGTGATATCAGCCATAATGTTTCCTCACATAAAAAACGGGGACTTTACAAAGTCCCCTGGATATTCAGAGATCCGGCGATATGAAATCGCCGGTCACGCAGACCTTAGTCGTCTGCTTTCTTAGGAGCGTCTGCAACAGGCGCTTCAGCGGTTACTGCAGGAGCTTCAGCGGTTACTGCAGGAGCTTCAGCGGTTACTGCAGGAGCTTCAGCAGCAGCTACAACAGGCGCTTCAGCTTCAACTACTGGAGCTTCGGCGGCTGCAACGGGGGCTTCAGCCGCTGCCTCTGCGGCAGCTTCTTCGCCCTCAGCGACTTCAACAAACTCGCTAACCGCTGGAAGGCCCTGCAGCTCAGCATTACCTTCAATCGCAGCATCCGCAATCGCCGCAACGAAAATACGGATAGAGCGGATTGCGTCGTCATTACCAGGAATGACAAAGTCAACGCCGCTTGGATCACTGTTGGTATCAACGATACCGACGACAGGAATACCGAGCTTATTGGCTTCGGTAATCGCTATGCGCTCATGGTCTACATCAACCACAAACAATACATCAGGCAAACCGCCCATATCCTTGATACCACCAAGGCTTCTTTCGTGCTTGTCGAGATCGCGCTGGCGAGACAAGGCTTCTTTTTTGGTCAATTTGGTGAAAGTCCCATCCGCCAACTGTGCTTCTAGCTCACGCAGACTACGGATAGACTGTCGAATGGTCTTGTAATTGGTGAGCATTCCGCCCAGCCAGCGCTTATCTACGTAAGGCATGCTACAGCGAGAGGCTTCTTCTTTAATGACCTTACTCGCACTACGCTTGGTGCCGACAAACAGAACCTTATTTTTTCGCGCAGAGGTCTTACGAACGAAATCACACGCTTCGTTAAGCGCAGGCACCGTTTGTTCGAGATTGATAATATGAATGTTGTTGCGGGCACCAAAAATGAAATTATTCATCTTTGGGTTCCAGTATCTGGTCTGATGACCGAAGTGAGCACCCGCTTCTAGCAAGGCACGCATGGATACGTTAGGCATAGTAACTCCGAATTGTATTTTGGGTTAGGCCTCCACATTCCCCATCATCTAACCTTCAGCTTGCCTCTTCTCAGAAGTTCGCCTTCGGCACCCAGATAACGTGTCGAAACGTGTGAGTATTTTTAAGTGTGTATCCGGGCACTGTGCCTAGACGGCGCGCTTTATATCATATGTACCATTAGAACCCAAGGAATTTACCCCGCGTAAATTCATTCAATGGTCAATTGATCTGGTATAGTTGCGCCCCAAATTTCAAAGGTCGAGCCACTTTTTATGGCTGTAGAGCTTAAAACACCCGAAGCTATCGAAAAAATGCGCATCGTTGGCGCTCTGGCTGCCCGCCAGCTAGAAATGATCGAGGCACATATTAAACCCGGCATTAGTACTGGCGAACTCGATCGCATCTGCCACGAGTTTACCGTCAATGAGCAGAACGCCATCCCTGCGCCGCTCAACTACCGTGGTTTCCCAAAATCCATCTGCACCAGTGTTAACCACGTGGTCTGCCACGGTATTCCCTCTGATGACAAAATTTTGAAAAATGGCGACATCATCAATGTGGATGTCACGCTGATTAAAGACGGCTTTCACGGCGACACCAGCAAGACCTTCTTTGTCGGCGAACCCAGCGTATTGGCGGAGCGACTCACTCGGGTCTGCCAGGAGTCTCTCTATAAAGGTATCAAGCAAGTCAGACCAGGGGGCCATCTGGGTGATATTGGGCATGTGATTCAACGTCACGCTGAAAAAAACCGTTTTGGCATCGTGCGCGAGTACTGCGGTCATGGCATCGGTGAAGTGTTTCACGATGAGCCTCAGGTTCTGCATTACGGTAAGCCGGGCACCGGCGTCGAACTTAAGGCTGGCATGACTTTCACGATCGAACCAATGCTCAATGCGGGCAAAGCCGCGGTCAAGCTATTACCTGATGAATGGACCGTGGTCACCAAGGACCACAAGCTGACCGCCCAGTGGGAGCACACTGTGCTCGTCACCGAAACTGGCTATGAAATTCTGACTCATCGTCAGGACGACACTATCGAACGGATAGGCTAAACGATGACCAGCCCTTCAAGCCCCGATCTTCCTAACTCAGAGCTTCCAAACCCAGAGCTTCCAAACCCAGAGGTTCCAAACTCAGAGCTGCAAAGCCCAGCCCGCCAAAATAGCGCTCTGCCAAGCCAGGCAGACCTGGAACAAGAGCTCAGCACCAGCAAACGGGCAATTCCTGTGCTCAAAGCGGCACTGGTTATGTGCCGGCAAAATCTGGAGGACCGGTTTCGCGCAGGCGAAGACGTTGTGGCGTTACTTCAGGGCCGGGCCAAATTTGTCGATATGATCCTAAGTCTTGCCTGGGCGCGTTTCGACTGGAACGAAAATAGAGGTAAGTGGCTGCAGACCCGTATATCACTGGTTGCCGTTGGCGGCTACGGCCGCGGCGAGCTTCACCCCCACTCGGACATCGATCTGTTGATTTTGTTGGAGCGCAACACCTACCAGAAGCACGCATCCAACATTCAAAGCTTTCTCACATTGCTGTGGGATATTGGTCTGGAAGTCGGCCACAGCGTTCGCTCCATTAGCGAGTGCAAAGCACAGGCTCGATTGGACGTTACCGTGGTGACTGCAATGATCGAGGGGCGCACCATAGTGGGTGACGTGGAGTTATTTGATCGAGTCGGAGAACTGATCGCACCCAACAAGATGTGGTCACACAAGGCGTTCTATGAAGCCAAGATCAACGAACAACAGAAACGCCATCGTAAGTTTGAACATATTGAGTACAGCCTCGAGCCTAACGTTAAAACTTCACCCGGTGGCCTTCGAGATATTCATACGGTCATGTGGATTGCAAACCGCAAGTTCGGCAAGGTCGATTTTGACTCGCTCGTAGACCTGAACTTTTTGACGCCCGGAGAACGCGACATCCTTCGCGCTGGGGAGCAATTCCTATGGAGAATTCGCTACGGCCTGCATCTTATCAACGGTAAAGATGAAGACCGCCTATTGTTTGACTACCAACGTAACCTGGCTGAAATGTTTGGCTACAAAGATGGTGACCAGCTGGCTGTAGAGCAATTCATGAAGGACTACTACCGAACCGCCATGATCGTCAGCACGACCAGCGAATTGCTATTGCAGCACTTTAATGAGGAGATGATTCAGGGTAAGCGAAAAGCCCAAATCGAACCCCTTAACGAACGGTTTCAGCTAAGAAACAATTATATTGAGGTGCGAAACCAGGAGGTGTTCAAAGCATACCCACCCGCTTTGATAGAAATCTTTCTCCACATCGGCTCTAACGAAGAAATTCAGGGTACTCGCGCAGGCACTATTCGACTCATCCGCCAGAGCCTACATTTGATCGATGATGAGTTCCGCAGCAACCCAGAAGTGACCGCAATGTTCATTGAACTCCTGCGCTCTTCTGAAGGACTCAGTTCACAGCTACGCCGCATGGTTCGCTATGGAATCCTTGGCGCTTATTTACCCGAGTTTGGCCGCGTCATTGGCCAGATGCAGTTTGATTTGTTTCACATTTACACGGTGGATGCTCACACTTTGCAGGTCGTGCGCAATATGCGCCGCTTCAGATACCGTAATGAGGAGCAGCTGTTCCCGATTGCCGCTCACATTTATCCTCGCTTACCTAAAATTGAACTGCTCTTTATTGCTGGTTTGTACCACGATATTGCTAAGGGCATGGGCGGCGACCACTCGGAACTCGGCGTTGGAATTTCCCAGGATTTCTGTCAGCGTCACGGGCTTGGAGCTTTTGATACGAATTTGGTTTGCTGGCTAGTACAACACCATCTAGTGATGTCGAGCACGGCGCAGCGAAAGGATATTACAGATCCAGCAGTCATCAATGAATTTGCTGCGCTAGTACAAGATCAGGTGCGCCTTGATTACCTTTACAGCCTGACAGTGGCTGACATTAACGCCACAAATCCAACGTTGTGGAATAACTGGCGCGCGTCACTAATGAACCAGCTGTACAACGAGACAAAGAAGGTGCTTCGTCACGGTATTGAATTGAACGTAGACAAGTCTGATTACATTACAGATACACAGACTCAGGCCATTGAGCGCTTGAACGAAAGCGGCCTGAGTAAAGAGGAGATATTGGATATCTGGGGTGATGTCGACGAGGGCTATTTTCTCAGGGAATCTGTTGCTGACATCGTTTGGCATACGATCGCAATCAAGGATCACAATTTAGAGAGCGGGCCTTTGATTTTGATCAGTGACATGACCAGCAAACTAGAAAACGAAGGTGCGACCCAAATTTTCATTTATACCAAACGGCGTGATTATATTTTTGCCTCGTCGGTTACCGCCTTTGATCTGCTTGGTCTTGACGTTCTTGACGCACGCATCGCACGCAGCAAAGGCTTCGCTTTCGATACTTTTATGGTGCTTGAAGGTAACGGCAAGCCCGTCGGGCCTTTTAAAAACCGCCAGGAACAGATTCGCACCCAGATCACAAAGCATCTTGCACAAGACGAAGCATCCAAACCTAAACCCATCGAGCGTACGCCAAGATTACTTAAACCTTTTGCCTTTAAGACCGAAGTAAACACCAGCACCGACTCGGTTAAGCAGCTAACCGTACTGGAAGTGCTGACTCCAGACCGGCCTGGGCTGCTATCCATCATCGCCAATATTTTTGTCGATATGGAGATTCACCTGCACAGCGCAAAAATCACCACTCTGGGAGAGCGCGTTGAAGACGTATTCTATATTGCAGATGCGGCCGGCCACCCGCTGAGAAACACGGATGTCGTTACCAAACGTATATGTGAGGAACTGGACCAACACATACAACGAGAGAAGGCATAATGGGCAATAGGCGCCTAAGTCAGCTGCATCCCTATCCTTTCGAACAGCTCAATCAGCTACTAGCTGATGTCACGCCTGCCGATCTGCCGTTTGTCTCACTGGCACTCGGTGAGCCAAAACATCCAACCGCAGACTTTTTGATCGACCGTTACCGCGACATCGATCTTATCAAACGGGGCTTCGGAGCTTACCCGCCAACCAAAGGCCTGCCGGAGTTGCGTGAATCAATAGCGGCGTTTATTACGCGAAGATTCAATTTGCCTTCGGCGCTCAACCCGGAAACACAAGTACTGCCCGTGAACGGCAGCAGAGAGGGGCTATTCGCCCTCGCTCAGGCATTAATCGACCCTGAAGAACCGGGCGTCACCATCATGCCGAACCCTTTCTACCAAATTTACGAGGGTGCAGCGCTGCTCGCGGGCAGCGAGCCCTACTACTTAGCCTGCACCGCGGAAAACAATTTCCTGCCGGACTTAAGCAATATCCCCGCCGCCGTCCTGCAAAAATGTCAGTTGATGTACCTCTGCACGCCGGGCAACCCAAGCGGCGCAGTCATGAGCATTGAACAATTACAGCAGGCCATTGCGCTTGCGATTGAATACGATTTTATTTTGGCATCTGATGAATGCTATTCCGAAATCTATGCCGACGAAGATACTCCGCCGCCAGGGCTGTTAGATGCTGCGGCACAGATGGGCCATACAGACTTTCGCAACTGCATTATCTTTAACAGCCTATCCAAACGCTCGAATTTGCCAGGGCTACGTTCTGGCTATGTGGCGGGTAGTGCAACTCTCATTAGCCAGTTTTTGCTCTATCGCACCTATCACGGTTCTGCGATGTCGGTACACAATCAACTGCTCAGCACACTCGCCTGGCAGGATGAAGACCATGTTGTGCTGAACCGCGCCCTTTATCGTGAAAAATATCAGGCCGTCGGAAGTATTCTGGAAGGTGTCTGGCCGATGACACAACCCCCGGCGAGCTTTTATCTGTGGCCAGAAACACCGGGCATGGATGATAAGACGTTTGCCAAACGCCTAATCGAAACCGCCAACATCAAAGTCCTGCCGGGTAGTTACTTATCGCGCGAAGTCGCTGGCGTGAATCCCGGCGCAAACCGAGTTCGCATGGCCCTTGTCGCGACGGTAAACGAATGCGTTGTAGCGGCGCAAAGAATTCGCGAATTCCTGCAGCGAGGCGGGCTGTAATCCAAGCCTAAAGCAGTCATAATAGCGGGCTCCAAATTTTAACTTCTAACCACGGTCGTCAACATGGCTTTTTCCGACTTTTACTGCATTGCATTTGGCATCGGCACCCGCAACAGCAAAGGTGAGTGGCTAGAAGTATTCTACCCAGTGCCGATATTTAAACCTTCTGAACAGGATGTTGAGCGGATTGCTCAAGTACTGGGCTACACCGGTGGCAATAAGGCTATTGACCTCAACGAAGAGAAGATCGGTCGATTGGCACCCTATATTAACGACAGCCGCCAACAGTCGATCCTCGGCATGCTGCGCGGTGCCAATCGATCTCGGGTAGCCTGTTTTATTGAGACCGACAGCGCCATCAATTCAACACCCGAGGCGTACCTAAAGCTGCATCTGCTGTCCCAACGTCATGCCAAGCCCAACCAGATAAATCTCGAAGGTATTTTTGCCAAATTACCCAATGTTGCCTGGACCAGTGAAGGCGCAATCGATTTGGCTGAACTTACCGACGCACAACTAAAAGCCCGAGTCGAAGGCAGATTGCTTGAAGTCACAAGCATCGACAAGTTCCCTCGCATGGCAAATTACGTTGTTCCCCATGGGGTTCGAATTTCGCATACGGCCAGAGTAAGACTTGGCGCCTACCTGGGCGAGGGTACGACGGTCATGCACGAAGGGTTCGTCAATTTCAATGCCGGTACTCTGGGCACCGCAATGGTCGAAGGCCGACTATCGCAAGGTGTGGTCATGGGTGAAGGCAGTGATCTCGGCGGCGGCGCCAGTACCATGGGCACCCTGTCGGGCGGCGGCGAAATGTTGGTTTCACTGGGTGAAAACTGCCTGGTTGGGGCGAACGCCGGCTGCGGTATCCCTTTAGGTGATCGCTGCACCATTGAAGCTGGCCTCTTTATCACGAGTGGCACGGTCGTACAGGTACTCGATGAAAACAAAAACTTTGTGAAAATGGTTAAAGCCAGAGAATTGGCAGGCTACAGCGACATGTTATTTATTCGCAACTCACAAAGTGGTTCTGTCGAATGTCGAACCAACACCAAGGCGATTCAGCTCAACGAGTCCCTGCACGCACATAACTAGTTGTCCTCATGAATGAATCTGTCGAAGCTGCACTCGACGCAGAACTGCTGAGTCTTACCCGCCACCTGGTGGCCGCAAAATCGGTTTCTCCCGACGATGCTGGCTGCCAGAAAATCATAGCCGATTACCTCGCAGAGCTGGGTTTCAGCAATGAGCTAATGCCCTTTGGCGACGTGAGTAACCTTTGGTCGACTCACGGCAGCGGCGCACCCTACTTTGTCTTTGCCGGCCACACGGATGTTGTCCCATCGGGCCCCCAAGACGATTGGGATTCTCCACCGTTCGAACCGACAGAACGGGACGGCAACCTGTTTGGTAGAGGCGCCGCGGACATGAAAGGTTCGCTGGCGGCAATGCTCACAGCAACCAAAAACTTTTTCTTGAATGGGGGGCGCGATCACGCCGGTACTATCGCATTTCTGATCACGTCGGATGAAGAAGCGGATGCGTTCGATGGCACCAAACGGGTGATGGCCACATTGAATGATCGAGGTATTGATCTTGATTGGTGCTTAATCGGCGAACCTTCCAGCAGCAAGCAGCTAGGCGATGTGGTTCGTAATGGCCGACGTGGCTCTTTGCATGGCCGACTCACCGTACACGGCATTCAGGGGCATGTGGCCTACCCCCTAACAGCCTCTAATCCAATTCATGGATTCGCGCCAGCACTCACAGCACTCACCGCGGAGGTCTGGGATGAGGGAAACACTTATTTTCCGCCCACCTCAATGCAAGTTTCAAATATCCACGCGGGCACAGGTGTGACCAACGTAATCCCGGGCGAACTGCAAGTGGTCTTCAATTTTCGCTACAGCACAGAAAGCACCGAAGCCTCTCTCGCCGCAAGAACCGAGGCGATACTGGATCAACATGGTCTTGACTACAGCCTCACCTGGCAACTCTCCGGCGTACCCTTTTTAACTGAAGCGGGTGAATTGATTCCAGCCGTGCAGCAGGCGATTTTGGCTGAAACAGGCCTGACGACCGAGCTTTCAACCGCGGGCGGTACCTCTGATGGACGTTTTATCGCACCTACCGGTACCCAGGTCGTCGAGCTAGGGCCTCTCAACGCCACCATTCATAAGGTCAACGAGTCAGTTAATATCAGCGACCTCGGTTCCCTTCGACGGATTTATCAGCGGGTGGTACATGACCTCACGCTTTCCTGATCTAGAGATCTATCTCAAGCGCGTACCCGCTAACGAAATTATCGAGTGGCTGAAAACTGTGTTTGACGACGTGACGGTGCTGACAAATCCATCAACCAATCAATCAACGATTCCATCAACAAATCTATCCACCAATCTATCAACAACAGAATGCCTGATTCAACAAACGATGACCTGTAACATTAGTGAAAACGTTGCCAAGGGTGGATTTACCTCAGTCTGGTTTAAAACCAATGAAACCCCCTGGGAGAACGATCATGAGTGTGCGATATCAGCTTTCGACCACTTCCAGATCGAGACTCGCTGCAGCACCGGCGGCTGGGAAGGTGAAGACGATGGCGGCTGGTTACGTATCACCGACACTGGATCACAAACCGTGAATTGGCACACGTGATGATGCGCGTGTTCGGCTTCGGGTTAATTGCCCTGCTGACCTTTTGTATTTTTGTTTTGGTGTTTGCGCCCGCTTCCCTGATATGGCGCGTTGCTGAAAAAGAAGTCATCCGCAATGTGCCAGATCTACATGTTCTGCGTGTCGGTGGCACCGTCTGGTCCGGAGCAGCCGAACTTGCCTACCGACAGTTTCCCACCAGCTTGTTGAGTTGGCAGATTGCGCCATTGCCGATCCTCGGCGCCAAAGTAGAAACCCAGCTTGTCGTCGCCGGCGAGGGCCACGAACTGAATGGCGACGGCCTCGTAGAGCAGCAATTCGCACAAGTAAAATCCCTGACGGGCTATATTGAAGCCAGCTACATTAATCGCGTCAGTCAGCCCCAGGGACTCACCTTTGCGGGTACCGTCGACATCCAAAGTCTCAGCTTCCAAAGTGATTTGCGTTGGATTCAGGAAGCTCGAGGTCGAATTTACTGGCCGGGTGGTAAAATTGTATCGCGCACAATTCAGGCAGGCACTCGCGTATTTGATCTACCCGCGCTCACCGGCGACATCAGTATGCGGGGCGATACCATTTATCTGAATCTCCATCACAACAACGAGACTATCGTCGATATTCTGGTCAAACCTGATGGTTGGATCAGCGTCGCAGTCAAGGCACGTTTGTTCGACCTTGCCAATCTACCCTGGCCCGCCGGTTCGAGTCCGAGCGACACTGTGCTAGAGTTCGAAGAGAAACTGCTCCGGAGCAATCGCTAAGCCATGGATTCATTGGCCACATTTTTCACTCAATATAGAAAACCGCTATCGACTGCCATCAGTTTCGTGCTCGTCATCCTGATGAGTGTATCTCTGGCAAATGGCGCGCTGTTTTTCATCGAGCATATGAACCAGGGCGAAGTCGCTGGTAACCGGGCAGCCGCACCGACGCAGGCCGCCAAAGCCCTTGACACCTCACAAATTCGTGACCTGTTTGGGAAGTACCAAGATTCCGCCGCCCCCCAATCCGTCGATGCGCCAAAAACCACGCTCAATCTGGAACTACAGGGTATCTTCACGGCAGAAACAGCCGCTGATTCCTCCGCTATCGTCGCCCAGCGCGGTCAATCAGGAGAGCTATATCGAATCGGCGATCGATTGCCTGGCAACGCCACCCTGGAAGCGGTTTTTGAGGATCATATTTTAATCAAGCGCGGCGCTAGAACCGAGAAACTCCCTTTTTCTGATAGCGCCATCAGCGCTGGGTTTAGGCAGACCTCCAGTTCAACGCCAGTCAATAACCTCGCCCCGCAACCCAGTGTCGTCGCTGGCAACACTCGGCTTGAGCAGGTGCGGGAACGTATTGCCCGAAGGTCTCAAGAACTCGCCCAAAAAAGGGCCGACACACCCCGCCAGTCAGCGCCAGACCTGCGCTCCGCCATCGATAATTTCCAGCAGCGGCTCGATGAAAATCCAGCAGAACTATTAAACGAACTGGGCGTCGATGTGGTTGAAACCGAAGCAGGCAGCGGCTACCGAATCGG
>Ga0222664_1001004_pt1 | contig 12002 bp, 3 predicted proteins | sample AntAcemetagen604_FD_181147 | JGI IMG/M metagenome (GOLD analysis project Ga0222664, IMG submission 181147) | Saline water microbial communities from Ace Lake, Antarctica - #604 | ecosystem: Environmental > Aquatic > Non-marine Saline and Alkaline > Saline | place: Antarctica: Ace Lake | collected...
TATTATCTGTTATTTGAGTGCTTGGGGAATTAACTTCAACTTGAGCTACTGAGTTTGTTTTGGGAGCTGTTGGAGGAATATTCGAATTTGAAACTGGTTTAGCTTTTGAAACAGATGAAGTATTTGAATTACCGTTTGAATTAGCAGGACTAACACCAGAAAGGGCAGCTATTTGAGCACCTGCAAGGTTAACCATATCATTAGCATCTGCGGCAGATACTCTTTTACCATTGTAATATGCAACTACAAAAGCATCGGGATATCCTATTTTACGAATTTCATTTTTAGCCAAATCTGCTGGTGAAAACCCTTCAAACATTCCTGCAGTGTATCTAATTAAATTATTACCTGCATTTTCGGCTGTAATTGGCGCAAATCCTCTAAATGAACCTGGATTTATTCTTTTTGTAAAAGCACCTATTTGAACTTTATAAACTAATCCAGAAGGTAAATCAGGATTAAACTCAATGGGTTGAGCTTCATTATAATATGCGGTATTAGCATCGCCTATTTTAAATATCGATTTTGTTTGTGGGTCGTACTTAACTTCTAAGTTTTTTAAATCATCTCCAGCATAAAACTGTGAAGCCTTAACCGATTGTGGAATAACAACATTTACATTACCTGGTTGATTTGTTTTATTTGAAGCAGATTGGTTTGAGGCATTTGAATTGTTATTAGCCAAAACACCACCAAAGCTTCCTCCTTTGCCTTTGGGTTTGTTTTCATTTGCAACAATCATGGCAGCAATAGCAGGGTTTAAATTGGCTACATATTCTTCTAATTCCTTTTTCTTGCCAATTGCATTATTGGCTAATTCATTTGCTGCCGATTCCATTTGTTCAGCCTCTTTTACTTTTGCTTTTGCAGATTTCTCTAATACTTCAGCTTCTTGAATTAACCTTTTTCTTTCAGCTAAATCTGCTGCAGTTGCCGCATCTTCTCTTAAATTATTAGCTTGTTGAAAATCAGCTTTGGCCTCTACCCTTTTCTTCTCTGAACCAGAATACATAACTTCTGCTTCTTTAATTGCTCTTTGATAATCCTTTTTTAAATTTTCAAATTGAGAATATTCTTCTTTCGACAGTAAGTCGCTTACTTCTGCTTCGGTTAATATTTTATCGGTTGTAGGGAAGTTAAAACTGGAAACAGCATTTGGTAATTCATTTTTAACAATTGCCGATTTTTCTGTTCTTTTTATCGCTTCTGCTAATTGGACCAATTCTTTTGAGGCTTCCAAATTGGCGTTTGCTCTTTTTTCTACAGTTGAAGCTTCTAATAATTTTCTTTGTTTTTCTTCTCCGGTAAGACTTTCTGCCTCTTTTCTAATTTCTTGAGCAATTGCTACCGAATCTGTACCTAATTGATTTAGAGTTTCTGCCTGAGCTAATGATTTTTGAATGTTTTCTTCATTTGCTTTTGGATTAGATAAAGCATTTTTTTGTGCGCTTTCTAACAAACTAAGTTTGTTGTTTTGAGCTGAAACTTGAGCTTCAACTATTTTTCTTTCTGTTTTAGCTAAACTTAATGCACTAAATATTTCTTGTTTTTTAGTTTCATCCGTTTCAGAATCATAAGCAGCTTGAAGAATAGCAACCGATGTAGTAGCAATCTCTAATTCTTTTTGCTTGGATTGAACTTCAAATTTTGCGTTTGCAAGACTAATAGGCTCTCCACTCATAGCATTTAAGCTAACTTTAAATTTATCGCCTGCAGACTGATTTGATTGAGAATTATTAGTAGGGTTTTCCTTTTGATTTTCTAAGTCAACAATCAACTGGTTTACATCTGCTGTTTGATAATCAGATTCACTATCAAATTTTACAGAATTTGATGCAGAGGTTGAATATTTACCTAATGAAGCATAAATTGAGGCTGCTTGATTTGCAACTTGAATTGATTGCTCATAATCTTGGTTTGCTTGGGTAATTAATTGATTTCTTATTTCGGGGTCAGAAACTTTACTAGCACTGTCTGATAATGATATTGAGCTTACCAGTAGGTTTTGAGCATCGGCAGCTAAACTTTTTGCCCTTGCTTTTGTCATTCCTGAATTAACCTTAGGCACATTATCAGTAGGGTTGTTAAATGCATATTGCATAACCCTTTGGTTGGTTTGGCTTAACTCGTTAATTTTTCTGCTTTTTAATTGGTTTAAACTAGTTAAACGCTGCTCAATAATTGCTTTTTTATTTGGGTTAGGTTCAACTGCTGCAATTTTTTCTAAATCAGCAGTTTCTTTATTCAAATCCTCAATCCATTTTTCATTTATTTCTCTTGTTTTATAAAGTCTTAAAAAATCATCTTCAACCTCTGCTAAATCATTAAACTGCTCCGAGTAATCTGCATTATAAGTAGATTTTAAAACATTTGAAAGGTTTTGGTATTCAAGCTGCTTTTTCATAGTTGGCGTGCTTAAGGCCTGCTCTCCAATAAGTCCGTTTTGTTGAATACTCAAACGCTCATAACTTTGATCTGCAGCTCCAACTATTTGCTGTTGTTGAGCTTCTAAGGCATCTATTTTAGTTGTGAGTTTTTGTTTCTTGTCTTCACTTGAGGCTTCCCTTCTTTTTTTCTTTAAGAAGAAAATCTCCGTGTCTAGTTTATATGACCAAGTATCTAATAATTCTGCTTTTGTTGATTCTCTTTTAATATCGTCTTGAATAGTATCTGCCTCTGTAAGTAATGATAAGTACTCACCCGAAAACTCAACTTCAGTTGGTAATGTACCTACATCAATTGGTTCAGGAAGTTTTTCTTCTACATAAGGTTTATTATCTGTTGAGGCTGTTAATGGAAGTTCTGCTCCATTAGGCACAGGTAGAAAAAACTCTTCATTATAATTGGCTTCAAAATTATAGTTGGCATATTCTTCTGAAAGAAGCCCTTGAGGAACTTCAACATTACTTAAGTTTGGTGTGCTTGTATTATTAGAAGAATTTGCTTTTTGGTTTGGGTCTGATTGTGTTGTATTATCTGAAACTGCAAGACTTGAAGTTTCTAAAGAATTGTTTGTTTGGTTTGTAGAGTTAATACTTTTTGAACTTTGACCTTCTCCAGTTGGTTCATTAAATTGGCCAATTTCTCCTGATTGATTTGCTTCGGATAACTGATTTGATTCTGAATTTTCAGAAGAAGCAGTGGATGCGATTGCTTGTCCTGACTCCCCGCTTGATTGATTATTTGTTGAATTTACAGCATCGCCACCTGCTGCTTGACTTGTACCTTTTGATTTCAGGTTATTATTTGCTTGGGCTAAAGCGCTCATAGATTTTATTGCACCTAACTCAACTGCTTTTTCTGGAGGAAACTCAGTAGCATTTATTGAAGCTGCAAACTCTTGGTTTCTTTCTTCTTCTGTTTTTGTTGGATTTACTAATGCATCATATTCGGGAGCTGATTTTAATTGGTATTTTATTTTCTCTTTTTGAAGTTGTGATTCAGCTATAGCAACTTGTGACGTTTCTATTTCTGATTCGCTGGAGGAAATGGTAAGTTCCAAATTAGCAATTTCTTGGTCTAATTCTTTAACTTTCTTCTTTTTTGTTGTTCCTTCTAGCTCACTTTTTAATTCATTTAATTTTGCTTTATCTGTAGTTAAAGCTCCTGATAAATCTGAAATATAATTGTTCTGCTCCTCAATTGATTTTTCCTGTTTTTGGTAATCCTTTAATAAATCATTATAAACAATTTGGTTGCCAGAATTTTCAATTGACTCTTGATAATCAATATCTACGGCTTCTAATGAAGATTTTATTTCTCCTAAATATTCCAACTCTTCAGCCGTTTGTTCATCTTTTATTGCTGAACCAATTGACTCTTTCTGGTCTTTTGCCACTTTTGCTCTTTCTCTTCTTTGCGAAGCTTTTGTTTCATAATTTGAAGCCAATTGCTCTGATGCACTAGCTGTAAACTCATGCTCCTCTGCATCTTTGGATAAATTATCAATTTCAGCAATAATTTCGGGGTCATCGGCTTTTGGTCCTTCTTCCAATTGCGCAATTTGTGCTCTTTCATTTGCTGCTAAATCAGTAAATTTTTGATTTGTAGCTTTAGCCAAGTCCGCTTGCTTTTGAAAGGAGCTTGCATCTTCAGCCAATTGTTTTTCCATTTGAGCTGCAGCATTCAATAATTCTGGCAAATCCATTTCAGCAATTGAGTTTGCTGCCCCTGAAGGCTCCTCTATAACAGGATTTTCACTACTTGCTGAATTACTTGAGTTTGATACTATAGGTTCACTTAAAACTAATTGAGGTCCTTGCTTTTCAGCCTTGGCTTGGGTAATTAATTGAGGACCTTTATCTTCAAAGTTTACTTTTAGGTTTGCTTGCTCTACTATAAGTTCAACTGGTAATGGAAGTTCTTCTTCACCTATTTCCTCATCTAACAAGTTGGTTATTATTAGTTTTTCACTTTCTCCCTCTTTTACAATTTCCATTTTTTGCAGCAGTGGTTTAAAATCTTCTCTTTTTGGCATTTCAACAACCCCAGCATGGGTGATTAAACTATTTTCTTCTTCAACTAAAAATCTAAATTTTCCAGAAGAAGGTAGTTTTATATTATAATTTCCATTCTCATCAGTTTGAAAAGTACCCACCGTTTCATTTGAATACATATCCTCTACTGTAATTGCTGCAGTTTTTGAGTTTGGTGAAACAAAATTTCCTTTAACCAATGAAAAATCTACTGGTAGCCTTTGCATGGCAATGTTATAGACATTTACTGACGGAGCTTTGCTGTATCTATTAGAAGCAAAATATGCTCTATCTTGCTCTTGGTTGGTAACCATAAAAAAATCGTCGTATGGTGTATTTACTGCAAAATCTAGGTTTACTGGGGCTTTCCACTTTCCAAGGGCCTCATCGTAAAAAGATCTAAAAATATCATAGCCACCCATACTGTTGTGACCTTTAGATGAAAAGTATAAAACTTTGCCATTTGGATGAATAAAAGGGAAATCATCATCGTAATTAGTATTTAAAGTAGTTGAGAGTTTAAAAGGGTTTCCCCATCCATCCTCAGTTTTGTCAACCAAATACAAATCTCTGCCGGTTTCACTTTTACCATCGAAGCTCGAAAAGTAGAGTCTTTCGGCATTATCTGGCAAAAACATAACTGACTGAATATTATTTTTCTTTTCATAATCAGTCATAAACTCTTCGGGCTTAACAATTAGTTTACCGCCATAACCTTCTAAATTGTATGCTCTAAAAAAATCTAAAGCCGTACTTGGATTTTTTTCATAAACCACTACATCAGTGATGGTTTTTAGAAGTGTTTGCCCATTGTTACACATGCGTATCATGCCATCAGCATCAAATTCTTTTAAGGTTTTTCCCTTCGCTTTTGATTTAAATTTCTCATAAGATTCTATAGCATCTTTAAACTTAAAGTTAATATGATAGGCTTGGCCAAGAAAAAAGTGGGCAACGGGATCAACATCAGCTTGAGATGCTGCAAATTTTAGATACGTTAGAGGCTCGTCAGGGTTTTCGCTTGAATATATTAAACAGGCTCCGTATTTATACGCGTAATTTGGATCTTTTGGGTATAAACTGATTAATTGAGAGAATGGTTGGGTGGCTACAACATACTTTTTTTGCTCAAAAAGTTCATCTGCACCTTTTTTTAAATCTGCTTCATTTTTGAAATCATCCTGTGCAAAGAGCGAGAATGTGCCAAATACTAACAAAAAACTTAAAACAAAACTTCTTAACTTAAAGAAAATCAAATTATTATGATTAAAAAGTAATAATCGCAAATAAAAACAAATATATCAACCAAACCCTATCATTACTTATGAACCTGAAACTTATAATAAACTCGAATAAATTTACAATTTAATCTGAACTAAATTTTTTCAAAAATTGAATCTTTTTTGCTTCAGACCCTAAAATATAACGATACCTTGCTTTGCCTTTCTCCCTCTCTAATTTGTTCTTTTTTGCTTCTTTAACTATGGTGTTAAAATCATCATTTGAAGAAACTGCTTGCAAAATCTCAGCTCGATAATTAAAATAAAACCAGTTTTTTCTACTTAATTCAAGGTAAACATTCAATTCATCTGCAGATCTTCTTTTAATAATTTCAATTTTACCATCAACATAAACGTTCATTTCATCTTTAAGTATATTTCCAATACCAATAGGACCCTGAGAAACCCAAGATTCAGTTTCGTCATTCCATTTGAAGTTTACATCACTAAAAAACATTGTTTTTTCCAATCCTTTAGGAAACCTTCTGTATTTCTGATATAAACTTAATTCAGAAATAATTCTATCGGTTTCTTCTTTTCCTAAAAGTTCTTGGACTCCCCTTTTGTAAACATTTCTATCAAAATCAACTTTTTCTAAATCCTCTATTTTTAAAACTTGATCAGCCAATAGTTTTATTGCTTTATTCTCAAAATAAAAATCTAAAAGCCAAACCCCTTCAATATTTGATGAATCTCCGACTGTATTATTAATAATATTGCCTGCTAATCTATTGTCTATTCTTCCCAAATCAGCTCCAATCCTAATTTTCCCTTCACCTTCTATAGCGCATGTATTTTTGTTTAAAACCATGTAATTACCTGGTAAACTTCTTTGGGTTATTTTTTGGAGGTTAGAAATAATGTATGATTCGGCTGGTTTATCATAAAACATAAAACCATCTGCGTCAAAAATATTATGATCTGTAGTTTTTTGTGATTCAGAAAGAAATGTTGAGTATGTACCGTATGGGTCTGAAGATTGGAAAATACCAGAATACAAGTTAGATCGATCGTTGCTTGCCATAGCGGAATCAATAGGAATATAAATCTCATTAGGATCTAATTCTGATTTAAAGTCGAACCAATTCAATTTTAAAGCATCGCAAGTGTGAAATATTTTTCCATATCCACTAAATAATAATAGTGGTTTGGCGGCCTCCAACCTTACAGAACCATAGTATAGAATATCGGGTGATAAAGAAAAATCTGAATCTTTTTCAATATCTCCGGTGGCTATGGTTTGATAAGTAGTATCTAAATAAATCTTATTAAGTTCAATTGTTTGTTTGTTTTTGTTTTCATCTATGTAATCAATTTTACCCTTTCCTTTATAATTTAATCTACCTAAAACATTTAGATTGGCTTCGTATATTTTATGATATTCTGTAGTTGTATTTGCAGTAATGTTAGCATTTTTTAAAGGGTCCATTTTTGCGTTTGCTCTAATGGTAATTAAACCACTATCAGGATAAATAAATGCATCTCCTACAGGAAGCAATTTAACCTCCTCTGCACTAATTATTTTTGTGTTGTAATTATATTTTGCTGCTGAGGAGTAAAAGCTTAATGAATCTTGGTCGGGATGAACCGATGTAAATTTAGAACCTTCAAGAGATAAACCAGATTTTGCTTGTTCCTCTGAAACCTTTCCTCCTGAAAGCTCTATTACTTCAGAATCCATATACCATGTAAATCGATCCATTCGGGCTATGTATTGATTTTCTGGAAATTCTATTTCGCTTGACCCTCCGTTTGATATAAACAAGGCCTTTCTTTCCTTAAAATCAACATGAGCATTTACATTACTAGTGTTAAAAGTTAAAGAGTTGTCAACCAAAGATTTTAATCTGAAATCTGCGGTATCACTATAAAAGTCAATAAACTTAAACAGATAATCTTTTGAGTACAAGGTGGCCTCCTGAAACTCATACTTTCCACCACCTCTTAACTCTTTTGGGCTGTAGTTAATTTTTCCGCTAAACTTAGATTCACCATCATAAAATTTCATTGGTGTTTCCTTGGTAGTAACCGTCATATAATCTTTTCGAGGTTGCCATTTCACAAAAACGTCTTTTCCTGTTACTGGAGGGTATTGAACATCATCAAACTGCTCCTCAATTATGTAATTTTCGGCCATCCCAAAAGCAGAATCGGGATGGAAATAAAGCGCTTTTGACTCAGTTGTAGAGGTTAAATATTCTAAATAACCATCTCCACTTAAGCCTTTATTACTCAAATTAATAGTTGAGAAAAACTTCCCTTTACCCCCATATACTTCATATCCTTCGGGTGGCGTTGGCCTAGAAAATCCTAAAGAAAAATCATCCTGAAGCAAAAGTGTTTCATCAAATTCAGGAAAAATACCTGCTGAAGCAAAAGTTCCTTCAAACTTCAAACTCTTATTTTCAAAGTTATCTACACTATCAATAACAAAAGGTTCTATCTGAAAATAAAAGCTGTCTCTGGCGTATACTCCACCTTGTGTAGAACGTTGATCATAGTATGCATAAGAGTTTTCCTTTGAGGTAAATATTGGATATCTTTTTAATTGTTTTAATCCTGATTTATTTCCTGGTGAATCTATTTCTAGCTCACCATTTACATTTTCCAAAACTGTTTTTACCCTTTTTTGCTGTTTTCTTCCAAACTCATCCAGTTCATCTGAATCCACATAAATTCTCAACGAATCAATATTGGGTAAATCAAACTTAAAATTGTCATATGAAAATGAATGCTGGTTTCCGAAAATTTCAAAATTTCCTGCATTTACAATTCCGTTAAAAGTAAAATCTCGGTTCTTTTTTAAATTTATTTCCTCGCCTTCTGGATAAATGTAAACCAAATGAGAATCACTTAATAAAATAACATCCAAACCTTCAATTTTCATATCATAATTAAGCAGATTTAGTTTAGCATTTATTCCCTTTTCTGGTTTTGAGTTAAACTGTAAAATATCATAGTCAATTTTAGCAGCTTTCGCCAAAACAAAATTGAAAAGCTTTTCTTTAACTTGGATTATTCCTTTATCAAAATCGTAATTAAGATATCCGAAGTTTGACAATTCTAGCAACATCATTTTTGCACTTGTTAGGGAGGTATTCATATTTCTAGCTGCCTCTTCAATAGTAAATTCATTTCTTCCCAAAGCCTCAGCGCACCTTTTAACACGAACCAAAGGGTGTAAATCATCTATTCTATACAAGTTATCGTAGCGTTCCTCTTTAAAAAAATCTAAAGATTCAAAAAGGCCATCTCTATTGGTACTTCCAAATAAAGCTTCCATTGTTATTACTGGGTCATCAATTTTCCAATACAAAACTTCAAATCGCATATCTATATTATGAAAAGTATTATAATAAGGCGATTTTGTAATGTCTTCTCCTGTTCTTGTTAGAGATAGTAACCTATCTTTTCTTAAAAATTGAAGCTTTACTCCAGGATGAAAAATTGAATCTTGGTCTAAATAGATTACAATTTTGGCTCTTTCTGTGGTTATTCTCTCATCACGGATAGAAAAACTTAAAGCGCTTGCTTTAAGAAAAGGCTTATCATCTTTATAAAAAATAAGTTGGGCTTTTTCTTCGCCCGTACCTTTTCCTAAAAATTTAGAACCTTGTTGAGAAAAACCTCCATCATAATCTAAATTCGGGTCTAAATTCTTTATTTTAAGCCGTTTATCAAAGGATGTAAACCTTGGATAGGTAGCATTTTCTTTAGTTACATTGGCTAATATTTTTTCTTCTAAGGCCCCATAAAGTGTGGCATCTCCAAAATAGTTTGGGTTGTGAAACAAAGCTGTATCCACATTAAAATATGGATGCCTCATATCTATTTTATAATTGGTCATTAAAGCATAAATTTCATCAGGGTTAAAACCTGCTCTCGACCAATCAATTTTACCTGAATTACCCTTCCAAAGATTTTGGTTAGGATAATATCTACCAGAAGTTTCATGAACAATTGTAGTGTCTCCTTTTGCAAAACAATATAAATCTAATGAAGGAAAATAGACAATAGGCTCATCACCATCATTGTCGAAAATAAAGTCGGGGTTACTTGCCTGCCAAGTTGTTGTATTGGTTTTGTATAGAGAGTTTGAGCCAAATAAGTCGCTACTAAACTCTAAAAATTCTACATATTTTCTTTTGCTTCTTCCTTCAATGAGTTGGTCAATTGTAAGATGCCACTTTTGAAATATATAATATGGTTTTCCTGAAATTTTATACTGCATTACCGAGTTTAGGTAATTGTAAAACTCAGGAATAGGAAGCATGCGCTTTTCATTCATTTTATTACAAACCTCATATACTTTAGCCCTCTCATTATCTTCAAAAGCACCACCAAACCAAATATCTTCAAACTCTTTCATGAATTTTCTTGCTTCAGGCTTTTTGGTGCTGCGGAAATACCCATCCATTTCTTTGAAAAATTCAGTTGAATCTTCAGGAAAAACCTCAGGACGCTGCGCCATACTTAACAATGATGAAAAGCAAAAAACAAAAATTAAAAGAGGTTTTAAAAATCTCATTTTTGATAATGCAACATGGCCCAATCATGCTGATGGTTTGTTGCAATAAGTTTTAAGTTTAAGTTGTAAGCGATGTTGTTTAATTCATGAACATCTTCAAGATAAAATCCGGATAAAAATAAACTTGCTCCGGGCTTCAAATAATTGTAATAAGTTGCTAAATCTTCTTTTAATACATTTTTATTGATATTGGCAATTACATAATCAAATTCAGATTGGTCAACATCCTTTATGGTTCCTTCCACCCATTTTATGCCCGAAATATTATTTTCTAATTCGTTGCTTTTCGCATTTTTAAATGCCCAAGGGTCATTGTCAACTCCAATAACTTGGGCTGCTCCATACATTTTAGTGTAAATGGCCAAAATACCTGTACCACAGCCAACATCAAATACAGATTTTCCCGTAAAATCGATACCTAACATTGTTTTTAGCATTAAATAAGTTGTATCGTGATGTCCTGTGCCAAAAGACATTTGAGGTGTAATTACTATTTCTTTTTTAATGCTCTCAACTTTTTCGTGAAAATTGGCTCGAATCACAAGTTTATCGTCCACTATAATTGGACTAAAGTTGCTTTCCCAAGCAGCATTCCAATTGGTAATTGGAAGTTTTTCAACTTCATATTTTAAATCTAATTGAAGTTTGCTTAAAAGTTCATCAATAATAGACTTTTCGAAAAAGTCCTCATTAATGTAAGCTTTCAAAACATCACCTTCTTGCTCAAAAGAATCAAAGCCTACATCATATAATTCTGCGATAAGAATTTCTTGTTCTTCTAAATTAATTTGAAAGGTTAAAAAAAGATAATCCATAAACTAGAAAGCATTTATTATGGCTAAAAAATCTATTGCGTTTAAGGAGGCACCCCCCACTAATCCGCCATCAATATCAGGATTAGAAAAAAGCTCTTTTGCATTGTTTCCTTTTACACTGCCGCCATACAAAATTGAAATTTCATTTGCTCCTTCTTCAGTCAAATACTTTGCCAAGAGATTTCTAATTACCAAATGCATTTCTTGAGCTTGAGCAGGACTTGCTGTTTCGCCTGTACCAATAGCCCAAATAGGTTCATAGGCAACAATTAATTTTCCTATTTCTTCTTTACTTAATTGTTCAAATAAATCTCCTAATTGATTGGTTACAAATTCAATATGGTTTCCTGAAGATCTTTCTTGTAATGGCTCTCCACAACATAAAATAACTTTTAAATGATTGGCCTGAGCTTGTTTAATTTTACCCAATAATTGTATGTTAGATTCGTTAAAATACTCCCTTCTTTCAGAGTGTCCTATAATTACATAGGTAGCGCCAACAGACTTTAACATGGTTGCTGAAGTTTCGCCTGTGTAGGCTCCTTTATCAAACCTGGAGCAATTTTGACCTCCTACTTTTATTGGTGTGTTTTTGGTTAATACAGCTGTTTGGTTAACATAAACATTTGGTGTACAAAGAATTACTTTGGTGTTTGGTGCAACATTTTGAGATGAATTAACCAATATTTTTGTTAATTCAGACGCTTCTTGTGCATTAAGGTTCATTTTCCAATTTCCGGCTACTATATTTTGTCTCATCAATTCTTATTTATGGTTTAAATCAAAAATAACAAAACACGGCAATGCAGGCGGGAAAGTATAGCCCTATTCAAGAAAGTTTTAAAGAAGTTTTGTTGATTTAATTCAGCTCTAATTCAGCCAACTTTGGAATATCGTTGTAATG
>Ga0222664_1001005_pt1 | contig 11971 bp, 17 predicted proteins | sample AntAcemetagen604_FD_181147 | JGI IMG/M metagenome (GOLD analysis project Ga0222664, IMG submission 181147) | Saline water microbial communities from Ace Lake, Antarctica - #604 | ecosystem: Environmental > Aquatic > Non-marine Saline and Alkaline > Saline | place: Antarctica: Ace Lake...
TGGTGAACAAATACGGTAAGCTATTCAAAGAGCAGACACCACACTATGCCAAGACTCAGATAAATAATGCGAATGAGTATCTAGGTCTGGCTTATCAAGTGAGTAAGAAGATAAGGGCTGCTTAGTTTAGTGCTATCAATTCAGATGGTGTGTCATAGAAAAATTTATAATTGTCCATCTTCCTACTCATTCTGCTATTTCCGTAAACATTACCCTCTTCAATGCACTTTTTAATATCGTTCATCTCAGCATAACCAAAGTCATGAGAAGATCCACCAAGTATAAAGGCTTTCTTCTTGTCATCGAATCTAAACCATCCACCGCCTTTTACTTTTTCTTTGTCAGTTGCTAGTTGTTTATGAAAAGTGCATTTAGCCATTATCAAGTTTTCGCCTTCAATTATAAATTTAGAATGTACCATTTTATTAATTTTTAGTTGTTAAAGTCGTGCCAGTATATAACACTGGTTATAGTGCATTGGCAAAAAAGCCAACGACACCATACCCTAAACGTCGTTATGCGTAATACTAAGATGTAGCCCCTGCCAAACAAGCATGGTGCATAAAGTCTCTAGCTTCAACTACATCACCATCTTCATCGACCTTTAAGAAGTCTTCGATAGGAGCAATCTTAATATACTTAATTAGCTCATCTGTATCTTCTTCATAGGTAGACGCTTCTTTAATATAATTAGATCTGAAATATTCTACCTCAGACTCTATCAAACTATCGTAAGCAGTGGCAGTGTCTAACTTGCCTAAGTATTCACGTAAATCATTTTCAGGTGTGCTCATTGTTTTTCTTTCTTTAGTTTTATAATTTATTTAGTTAATAATCCGCACTACACACAACCTCCGATAAGATGCCATTAAAACGGCACTTCATCTATCCGTTATCTTTCTCGCTCTTTTTAATATAGGCTTCATAAACAGCATCCTTAACTAACTGTCTTTGTGGTGTATCCCGTTTCTTGCTAATACTGATTAGTTTTTTCTTCCATTCTTCAGGAACTTCTGCTTCTACTCTAGCCATAGTATTTTTCTTTGTGAAATGTACGTGAAATGTACGTGAAAACTATCTAAAAAGGAAATAATTATAACGAATTTCTTTTATTCATTTCCCATATTGATAGTGAATTACATAGCAGTGTGTAATCCACTAGCCCACCGAGTACGCATCTCGGTAATTATGCGGAATTGTTACGGGCACAATTAATCAACACTGTGTTATATCTATGAAAATCAAAGTCTTAATCAATGGGGAAACCCACGAAGTAGAACAATCAGCTATTGACGCTGGAAACCTTTTGCTTGTTGATCCAGATAATCCTCCAAAGGGCTTATTCAATCAATCGGGCGTTAACGAAGTTGTTTCAGCAGCTAAACAAGGGCTTAAAAATCCTAATACGCTAATAGATGACCTAGATTTTCAAAAACAAGTTCTTTCAAAGTTTGACATCGCATTGGATGATGACGGTAAACCAAAAGGTTTGAAGGCTGGCGATGATGATGAAGCCAAATTTAGAGCGTGGAGTGAGAAACATTTAAACCCACTCAAAAGCGAACTAGAGCAAAAGGATTCAGTTATTCAGAAGCAGAACAAAAATCTTGTAAATGCAACCGTTGACGGTCTAACTGCTCGGTACTTAAAAGACTCAGCATCAAATAACACCTTCATTAAAAAAGGCGTATCTGATTCGTTTAAGTTTGATCCTGAAGTTGGGAGGGTAGTACCTCTTGATGAAACAGGAAGCCCAGCAAGACATGGCAATGGAAACGTAATGACTCCTGAAGAATGGTTTCAAAATGAAACTAAAACAGGAAGCTTAAAAGACGTTGCAAAGGATAACAGACCAGGTTCATCGGGATTTCAAGGCGGTTCAACAGCTGGAGAGACTATTTCCATAAAAGAATCGGATGCTAAAAACGCTGTCAAATACGAAAAAGCGATTGAAATAGCGGCCGAACAAGGCAAAAGCCTAGAAATTATAAAAGATTAATTACCGTGACGATATTAGTCACGGTTTAAACCCAAGACTAATATCATGCCCAATTCAATAGACGATTCCAAACGCATTATTTATGCGCAAAGAGCTTTCGCAGCTTTAAAAAACTCACTCGGATTTGTAGGCTCTGTATATAGAGACTATGACGAGGAAGCCCGAAGAAAGGGCGATACTATTCAAATTGATGTACCTTCTAGCTTCGTAGCTGGGAATGTAGTAGATCAATCAGATGAAAACGCTTACGAAACTTCAAAAATAGATATTTCTCTTAACAATTGGGAAGGCGTGAAAGCCCCTATGAATGATAAAGAGCTAACCGAAGTATCTGATAGCTTCATAATGAACCATTTAGCGCCTGCTGCTGATGCTGTAGCTCTTAATGTAGCACAAGATGTTGCTGATCTGTCATTGCTAGTACCCTGGTACAACACAACTACTTCAGATATTGTTGATGATATTACACAAGTTGAAGCCGATTTATTTGGACGTAAAGTTCCAACGGGTGGAAAAACAGCCCTTCTTAACGGTACAAAATATCGTGACCTATTAAGAGACCCTGTATTTAACAGCGTAAACCAATCGGGTGGTGATGAAGCGCTTAGAAAGGCTCAGATTCGTGAAGCTTTTGATTTCGATATTATGCGATCTCAAGTAGTGGTTGACCATGTAGCAGGAGCCTTAGTTGCTGGGACAGCCATTCAACTTAATGCAGCCGTTGCAAAAGGAGATACCACTATGGTATTTAAAGATAGTGGCGGGTCTCTTTCAGGAACGGTTAAGAAAGGCGATACTTTTTCCATCGCTGGAAATACACAAAGATATGCAGTAGCAGCCGATGCAACGGCAGCTAGTAACTTGATTACTGTTACTGTATCTCAAGCTACTCCAGTTGCTTACAGTGCAAACGATGTTGTAACCATTAGACAGGAAGATAAAGCCTTGAATCTTGGTTATCACAGAACGGCTTTTGCTCTTGCAATGCGACCACTTCCAGAAGTGCCAAACTCAACGGTTATAACCGATCCAAACTCAGCGCTATCTATGAGACTTCAAATGTGGTATGACAATGACAATACTAAACATTGGTTCAGAATTGACGCTCTTTGGGGTGTTAAAACTCTTGACGTTAACAGAGCGCAACGCTTAGAAAGCTAATTTATAGGGAGGGCTTTGGCTCTCCCATTTTTTTCAACTCAATTATACAACAATGGGAACTATACCAACTATCACTATCGAATTTTTGAAAGGAGGAACGGGAATTATTAATACTTCTGATTTCGATGCTAAAAAGCACAAAAGAATTGAAGAAGGCAAACCCGAAAAGGAAGAGCCTAAAAGTGTTTCTAAAAAATCATCAAGCAAATAAAGACATTGAGATATAATGGCCTACTACTTCGATCCTACCAATGCTGACGATCTTTTATTATTGAACAGCGCAGTAAGGGTTAACTCAGAGCTTATAAATGTTGCTAATCCTACTGAGGATTATATTCAGCAACTATATACGGTATATGACGAGGATGACGAAGAGTATGTTGTGAAACTACGTGGTTACACTGTTGACCCGGATGATGCAGGGGTGCTATTCAAGAAAGCATACAAACAAACAATAGCAGATGCCATTTCTTGGAGGCTCCTGAATTATTCATCTTCAGATAATCATAAAGGAATTAAGCGAGACAAACGAGGGCAAAGAGAGCAACAGTACTTTGATGGGTTTAACCCTGAAGAGTTGCCTGATTATATCTTCACTCGACTGGCTCTATTTAATATTAAAGAACCTATTTGGGGAATATGAAATACGGTCAATCCTTGATGTTAAAACGAGCGAGCGATGCTGGTACTACTGATCCAACAACGGGCAGATTTACGCCATCAGCAAGCGCTGTAACCGTATATGATGATAAATGTGACGCACAAGAGCTAAGTAGTTCTGGCTTGGATTACAAGGGCGCAAGTTTGCAAGTAGTAAGAGCCGATTTATTGGTTTTTTTGAAAGATGAACGCAAAGCTTTTGAAATAAAAGTTGGTGATAAGGGAACGCTAACCAGAGGTTCTAACACAGCCGATGTAGTAGTTAAGAAGCTTAGAATTTTGGATGGAAGCATAGAAATTAATATTGAATGAAAAGAATAGAAATCATAAACGACAATCACCTTCAGTTAGCGGAGAATACGCTTAACACAGACGAAGGATTGGTGCTTACTCCTTACAAAGATAGCAAGGGGATTTGGACTGTTGGTTATGGTTTCAATTTGCAGACAACGCCAATGCCTCGCAAAGTTGCAGTTCTTTGGCTTACGTGTATAGTTGAAGAAAGAGATAGCGCCTTAGAAGCTAAATTTGGGTACTACAAAGATTTATCAGATGTAAGAAAGGCAGTGCTAATCAACATGAGCTATCAATTAGGCATGAATGGATTGTATCAGTTTAAAAAGATGCACAAAGCTTTGATGGTTCGAGATGTTGAAACAGGTATTAAAGAAATGAAAGATAGCCGTTGGTATAGAGAATTTACAGACCGAGCGAACAGGCTTTGTTTTATGATGCAGTTTGATAGGTATATCACTTTGAAAGAATCTCAATCGTACTACAAGAATATTTAGAATTATGATAATTCAAGAGCTACAATCACAAGGTTTAAAAGGTATTTCATTAATAGTTGCTTGGTTTTTTGCTCAAGCATCTGAATTTGGTGGTGTATTAGGGTTGGCTTTTGACCAACTATTTTCTTTAGGTCTTTTAGTATTAGTGCTGATAATCCTTTTCAGAGAGTATAAAAGTGGACAAAAGTATAATATTGATAGAGATGAAGAATTTTCAGTGCTTTTGAAAGAGAATATTGAAACGAGAAGAGACTTCCAATCTGCTATTCATGCTTTGACAGAAGTAGTCAGAGAATTAAAAAACAAATAAGGCATTGATAAGAAATAAATCACATATAGAAAAAAGGGAAGTTAATAATATTTCTGTTAGTAGCAATGATGCAAGACATAGACCTATTACTAAAGATGATTATGTGCATATAGCCAACCCGCCAAAAAGAACTTTCTGGAAGCATACGCCATTTGGCAGAACGCTTTCGCTTAGAAACAAGACTGGAAAGACTATTACGAGTGTGGCTCTATCATTAGTAGGAATTTACACCGGTATTGAATTCAACTTTATCCCAAAACAAACCATTGAACCCATGTTTTTACTTTTTTCAAATACCCAATTACTTGAGCTTATTAATGATCCGATTGCATTGATTGTAACGATTGCCCTATTACTTTTTACTGTTTTTTCTGGGTGGTTGATCCATAAGGGATTTATTACCGACAGAATAAGCACGGAAATTAAAGAAGTGTTATCCAAAGTTAAAGACGCGCGTGATCCAGATTCGCCAGGTGGTGCAGAATTCACTAAAGAGGAAAGAGCGATTATTTTAGCAGAAGTAATTGATGTGATTGAGTCTGTTTTAGAAAAATACGGAATAGACATTGATTTAGATGGAGACGGTAAATAGTGATTACACTCAGCGTAAATAACAAAGAATTTAGGGATAAGCTTGTTAAGCGCTACGACACGATTTTGGAACGTGCCGAAAGAGCGGTGGAGCTTACAGCTATTGAAGCGGTTAAACATGCAAAATCATACTCTGGTACTGCTCCTGGTTCTTCTGTTAATAGCGCTGGAAACTATATCCCTGTAAGCCAACGAAAAGAACGTAAGGCACATCCTGGAGGATGGAGCGACATTTCAGGTAACCTTGTTAATTCAATAAGAACTGGCAAGGTTACTATTACATTAGGCGCTGTTAAGGCTGATTTTGGTGTGCTAAAAGACATTCAAGGCTCAATGGAATATGCTGAGATATTAGACCAAAGAGATGCAATTGATGTGCTTGGTGGGGCTGAAAGCGCTGCACAAAAAGCACTTAGAAAGTACGCAAAGGAGGTTATACGATGATTACTCCAGTGCGCGCGGATGATTTGCTAAGCAAAGTGAAAGACAAGCTGAATGTTTCAGGTGTTACCGATTTGCTTGGTGGTGAGCATATTTATGAAACAGATGGAGACGCATTGAACGTGCCTTTTCCTTCAACGGATGAAAACGGGTTTGCAGCGCGTATTTTATTAATGATGGTAGAGCCACAAAGTCCATTCGAATATTTAGACAAAAGCATTCCTATAATCTGGAATGTGCGAACCGATGTAAAGGTGGCTATCAGTGAAGATGGTAATGGAGATGATCCAAAGATATTTCTTACCAATTTACAGCAAGTGATTTTTTCGAAGCTGCAAGAACAGAATGTAACATTATCACACGCCAAACAATTACGATGGATTTGGCGAACAAATAACCCTATCAACACTTTATATGAAAAGTCTGAAGGGTTCTATTACAAAGCTTCAAGGTGGAGCATAATATTAACCTCAATGGACAATTAGATGCCAGTAAATTATAGATTAGAGGCTGTGTGGATATTATCGGCTTCATCAATTACAACACCGCTCAATGAATGGATTAATCATGGTTACACTCGTGACGGATTGGTTTCTAAGCGAGTAGATAATACCGCATCTGGGAGAGCAGACCAAAGCGGAATGACTCCACTTGCTTCATCTGTATTTATAAATGCAAGCGCACAAGGAGGATGGGACACTAAGTTAATCAACTTTCAGGTTGATGAGATTCTTAAAGCTATTCCAACAGGCGTTAAAATATCGAATAGTGCAAAAGAAGCTATTGGATTTGGATCACCAACTTCTAGGCTAACACCACGAGCTTGGGCGATTGTTCCAGTTGCAAACTATGTAGAAGGTTCAGGCTCATGGGCTGATGCTGATAACATTGAGTTCATTGAAGAAGGATTTTTAGAAATAACGGGACCCGTACCATTTAAACTTGCAGAAGGTGAAGATACTTTAGAAGGCTACGAAGTGATTGTTCGAGTGCTTGATGGCGGAAGCGTGTACACGGGTGGGTTAGTACTGTATAGGATTTTATACAGTTTAGAGTTAACGGTAGGCACAAGCCCTATTTCCGTAACTTATAACCCCGATGGAACGAAGATAGCAGTGGCTAATCGTAGTTCAAACAACATCATGATTGTAGATGTGGCTACAGCTACTGTTGATGATACAATTACGGTAGGCACAAGCCCTATTTCCGTAACTTATAACCCCGATGGAACGAAGATAGCAGTGGCTAATCTTGATTCAAACAACATCATGATTGTAGATGTGGCCACAGCTACTGTTGATGATACAATTACGGTAGGCACAAGCCCTATTTCCGTAACTTATAACCCCGATGGAACGAAGATAGCAGTGGCTAATAGTAGTTCAAACAACATCATGATTGTAGATGTGGCTACAGCTACTGTTGATGATACAATTACGGTAGGCACAAACCCTTTTTCCGTAGCTTATAACCCCGATGGAACGAAGATAGCAGTGGCTAATCGTAGTTCAAACAACATCATGATTGTAGATGTGGCTACAGCTACTGTTGATGATACAATTACGGTAGGCACAAGCCCTTATTCCGTAACTTATAACCCCGATGGAACGAAGATAGCAGTGGCTAATCTTGATTCAAACAACATCATGATTGTAGATGTGGCTACAGCTACTGTTGATGATACAATTACGGTAGGCACAAACCCTTATTCCGTAGCTTATAACCCCGATGGAACGAAGATAGCAGTGGCTAATCTTAATTCAAACAACATCATGATTGTAGATGTGGCTACAGCTACTGTTGATGATACAATTACGGTAGGCACAAACCCTATTTCCGTAGCTTATAACCCCGATGGAACGAAGATTGCAGTGGCTAATCGTAGTTCAAACAACATCCAAGAAATAGCAGGAGCATGACATGTATTTAAAAGCTTATGAAAACGGACGTATTGTATTGGCTTCAGTTAATAACCATACCGGAACGGTTAAATATAATGAAGAGCTACCAGAGGACTTTTTATCCACTTTTTCTACAGGTAAATATTTGTTTCTAGCAGGTGAAATTGTTGCAAACGCAGAATGGGAGGAGCCTACACAAGAGGAAGAATCACATTCTTTGCCTAACGAGTTTCCACATAGGAAAATATTAATCGAAAATGGAGTTACTTCTATCGAAGAGCTTCCAGAAGATTTAACAAGTATCAACGGTATTGGAGCGTCCAAAGCCGAAGATATTACAGAGTTTTTATTAACATTAAATAACGAGGACTAACATGTCATTAGTAACAAGACAAGTACCATGTCATCTATTCTTGGGTGATCCAACAACGGCTTCAGGAGCAGACATGGTGTACTTAGGAAAAACAAGAGGGGATGTAGTATTCACTCCAAACGTAAACATTGCAACGGGGTTCGCAGACCAAACAGGGTTAACGCCTTTGGCTGTATCTGTAGTAGATTCAGGCGCAACACCTATGCTACAAGCACCATTGATTGATGAAGATTTGGATAAGATGATTCAATACATCACTGGTGGTACAATTGTAGAGAATACGGGTAAAAAAGCCATGGGCTTTAGCGCTGGTGTACTAAAAATTGCTGTAGCAAACATCTACACATTAGCAGCAATTCCAATTGATGAAATCGCAGAAGGAACTAACGGAATTGATGCGCCAAATGCGATTTGGATTCCACGAGTTATTGCTAAAACCGTTGGTGATTTCACCCACAAATTAGCAGAAGGCGATGATAGCTTTAATCCGCATACGGTTGAATTTCATGCGCTGTATCATGAGACAGATCATAATGATGATGTTGTTAATGAAGCGCTTAGACGTGGATTTATCGGAACTCCAAATGCTGACACTGGCTTAACGTGGTCGTTGCCTGCAGTTAGTGAGTAGTAATGATTGAGACGTGTTATTTGCCTCGTTTAATTCGAATAGGGAGCAGGGAGTTTAGGCTTTCTGCTCCATCTGTTCGCGAATCGGTGGAGATTATTCACGTTTTAAATCTCATTGAAGATGACAGCGACATCGAGTTATTATTAGACTTGCTATGTAAGTTAGACTGGTCGCCTTCATTACAGGTGCATAGAACGGTTGTTAAAAGCGAAATCGAAGCATCGCATTCATTGTTTTTTATGAATGTGTATAGAGCGTTAACGCAAGGACACGATCCTAAAAAAATAGCTAATAAACATGCTGATTCTAAAGGCAAGATTGACTGGTCTACCATGATAGAATCATACCGTGAAGTGTATGGTGGCTCAAGTTGGGAAGTGTGGAATAGCGTTCCTTTTTCTTTTTTCTTGGAGAAAATGAAGGATTTAACACGCAACAGAGCGCGACAAAATATCAGTCAAGCGAGTGTACATAATCCAGGTAAAGAAACCATTCAACGATGGAAGCAAGAAGCTAAGGGGGAGCCTACAGAAATTGACCTTTCCCAAGACGAAATAAAAAGAAGTAAAGAATTATCAAAAAACCCTTCTAAGATTGGTAAATAATGGCTATCCGTGATACAATTGAATTAGATACAAGAAATTATCTTGCCAAGTTAAATGAAGCTGATAGAGCAGCTATAAAAGGAGCTGATCGCAGAGAGAAGTCGTATAAAAAAGCATCCCAACAGATGGGAGCGCTTGAAAATGATATTCGCAAGCTAAAGCAAGCCAGAGACGCTTCAAACTCTACTGGCTCCATTCAGCGATACAATAAAGCCATTCAATCGCTTGAAAAAGAATACAACGATTTAGAAAGGGAAGTTAAAGAGTATGGGAATGCTGTTCAGCAATCCAATGAAAAAGCGACCAAATCCACAAAGAAATTAGAAACAGAGCAAAAGGGAGTTTCTAAAGGATTTGCAAAGATGGGTTCGGCTGCTAAAATGTGGCTTGGTGGCGCTGTAATGGGCGTTATATTTGCAGCACAACAAGCATTACGAGAGCTTTCGAAAGAGCAGTTAGCGTTCGATAAGAATTTCAATGAATCGATTGCTATTCAGCAAACCAACGGTGCAAGCATAAGCGTTGATCAACAAGAGAAGATGAAACGTGCTGCAAGAGAAACATCGAGAGAACTTAACATTTCTACTGATAAAGTGGCGAAAGGATACTTCTACCTTGCCAGTGCTGGTTTAAATGTTGAACAGCAAATTGCAAATATAGGCGTGGTTGCAAAATTCGCAAAAGCTGGACAATTTGATCTTGCTTTGGCGACAGATTTACTTACTGATGCACAAAGCGCACTTGGGCTTACTACTGAAGATGCGGTTAAGAATCAAGAGAACATGATTCGGGTTTCTGATGTACTTTCAAAAGCCAATACCATAGCGAACGCATCTATTCAGCAATTTTCAGAGTCGCTTACAAATAAAGCTGGTACAGCCCTTAGAAACTACAACAAAGAAGTTGAAGAAGGCGTTGCTATTCTTGCTGTGTATGCAGATAAAGGGGTTAAAGATAGGCTTGCAGGTGAAAGACTAAACATTCTTCTGAAAAGATTAAGCGACTCTGCAATAAATAATGCAGAGGCTTTTGATGAAAACAACATTGCGGTTTTTGATGCAGATGAGAAGTTTAGAAATGTAGCTGATATTATTTATGATTTAGAGCAGAATTTAGATGGATTAACAGATAAACAAAGAGCTGCACGATTAGCCCAATTAGGATTTACAGCTGAAACGCAAGATGCTATCTTGCCATTAATAGGGCTTAGTGGTGCAATTAAGAATTATGAATCGGCTTTAAAAGATGCTGGTGGTACTACGGATCGGATTGCTAAAAATCAATTAAAAAATCTTCAAGATAGAATCGGCTTAATGTTTAGAAAGCTGAACGATACCTTTGGTCCAGGACTGCTTTCTTGGTTAGAAAAGAGTGTGGGTTTAGCTGAAGACTTAGTGGATAGATTTGATAAGCTAATGTCGGATGATTTAGATGTACTGATAAGAAACTTGAAAGAGTTTGGTGGCAATGAAGAGTTGATTATGAAACTTGAGTTCCAGAATGACATGAATAAAACTAAGGAATTAAGAGACAGGATAGCAAAAGAGCTTGAAGAGTTAGAAGTGCCTGTAAATATAGTTTCTAAAGGAGGAATTGAAAAAACAGTAGATGTATTAGCTTCTCAATTAAAAAGTGTTTATAAATCCATTAAAGATGCCGCGTCCTTAGATTTATCCATACCATTAGCAAATCAGATTAAGCTAATTGATGAGGCATGGCAAAACTTTGAGTTTACTACCACCGATTTTGATATAACTAAACTTGATGACTATAAAAACAGGTTGGTTATCATAGAAGAGTCATGGTTAGAAATGAATAATTTAGCTTTGGAGCTTAACAAGCAAGGTGCAGACACTTCATCTATCACAGAAAAATCTGACAAGCTGTTAGAGCAAATGAACATCTACTCGAAAATGATAGCAAAAGGGGATACTTTATTATTATTAGATAAAAAAATAGGAAAGCAAAAAGCAAATTTAGCACAAGGTAATTACGAGTCTATCGGTGAAGGTGGAAGCGGAACAAGCACAGCCGAAGAAATAGGACTTCAAGAACAAGCCATTGAAGATGCCACGCAAGCGCTTGAGCAATATCGCAAAGACATTGCAGAACTAAAGATTCAATTAAACGCTGGTTCTATTACTCAAGATGTGTTTGATAGTAATTCGACATCAAAAGCAGAAGCTTACAAAAATGAACTGATTGCTATTTTTAGCCGAGTGAAAGAATCTGGACAAGAGTTAAGCGATGAACTAAGAGAAGCGCTATCGAGTGCATTTAGTTTGTTGCCAGATGCAAAGCAAGGGTTAGACAATGATTTAAACGATAAGTCAGAAGCGTTTAAGCGGTTAGATAATTTAATTACAGGTTACAATAGAACGCTTAATGCGTTGCAGAATACCTACCAAAGCGGTGGTTTTAATTTTACTGAAGAACAGCTATTTGAGGAATCAACCAGAGAAGCAGAGGCGTTTCAGAAGCAGTTAAAAGCACTGTATGTAGAATTAG